>JAABUQ010006390.1_pt1 | contig 17906 bp, 18 predicted proteins | sample 5560001 | NCBI WGS metagenome assembly JAABUQ01 (sample SAMN10711888, study PRJNA513371) | rock metagenome | isolation source: Antarctica rocks | place: Antarctica: Victoria Land, Finger Mt nord | collected 2015-12-18
CAGCCACACAGCATGACTGATAATATCAGAAGGGAAGCGGAATCCTTTGTAATCAGGAGCAGTGGTGTTTGTTTTCATGAGGCGATTCTAGCACACTGGTCAGCTACCTTCCCAAGTTGACAATACCGGATTTACGACTGTCAGGGAGATACTGTTGGATCTGGAAAATATCGGCACTCTGGTCGTGTGTAAAGCGAAGCAGAAGATCGGGCCGGATGGTAAGCGCGTACTCGAGGTGCATCCAAACCGACGGGAAGTACCAGGCGGCATACCCGCGCTCGTTGACGTCGTCACCTACGAACGGGTGTTAGCCAAGCTCAAGACGAACCGAGTGGACAAGAGCCACCTGCCGCTCGACCCGGAGGACTACCTGCTGCGGGGGCATATCTTCTGCGCCACCTGCCACTACTCGATGAAGCCGAGGACCCAGAAAAAAGGGCGGCTGACGAAAAAAGGCAAGGACAAGTCCTACCCCTTTTACCGTTGCACGAACATGCAGAACAAATACAGCTCATGCCCGTCCATGACCAATATACGTACCAGTCCCCTCGATGAGATTGTGTGGCAGGAGTGTTGCATGCTATTCCAGCGTATCGACACGTTGCGGGCTGCGCTCCAGAAGGAACTTGAGGTCGCCGTCAGTGCCCTGCTGGAGGACACGACCGGGAACGAGCAGATACGCACTCTTGAGGCAACCATTGAACTTGCCAAGCGTGAGCGGGAGAAGCATGCGAAAGGCAACTACACCCACACGCTCATCTCGGAAGATATCAAGAAACAGGAGGCGCAGCTGGTGCGGTTTAAGGAAGAAGTCGGAACGGTGATGTTCGAGACCGCGCTCAACTCCTACCAGCAACGGGTCATGGGCTTCTGGGAGTTCCTGAACGTGATGCAGGGACGCTATGAGCAGGCCACCTTCCAGGAAAAGCGCAATGCCATCGAAGTACTCGGCGTACGGGTGGTGGTCCATGAGCCGGTAGAGGTGTATGGTTTGCGGGAGGAGAATGCGGCCGTAGGCGAAGGTCAGGAGTGGTTCAGTGCCAGAGAAGCTGCCGCTGTACTGGGCGTCACCTCGAAGACGATCCATCGATACCGTCACGAAGGTACGATTACTCATTATAAAGAAGAGCCGCACCTTCTGGTACATCGGGACGAACTTTTGAAACTTCAACAACGGGGATTTATACAGCGTAATACAGAGGAAATCGTGCGGAGTCGGGTGGAAATCACCTACTCACCAGCATTTGGCAGCCAGGGAAATAATCTGACAAGTGTTCCTGCATCCTTGCATACGCGCAGATACATGTACGTTTCCGCCTGCTGCACACCAGGTACCTTGTAAAGTTTTTCGCTAAGGAAGCTCAAAAAATGGTCATTATCTCGACAGACAACTTCTGCTAGAATATCAAAACTTCCTGCGCACAGGATAAGATAGATCACTTCATCAAAAGCGGAAATTTCTCGTGCGATCTCTAGTAGTCGGTCTCCTGAAGCACGGATGCCAATCATACTTGCATGGGAGAAGCCGAGCTTTACCGGGTTGGTGACGGCCACAATCTGCATGACTTGCGTATTAATCAGGTTTGCAACTCGTTGGCGCACACTAGCCTCAGAGATGCCCATGTCTGCCGCTATCTTTGTGAAAGGGCGACGGCCATCCTGTTGCAACGCTTCGATGATGCGCTGATCTATTTCATCTATTCCATTTTTACTGTGATGAGAATCCATGATGCGCTGATCTTATCATGATACAGCAATCTATGCAATCATAGAGATTTCTGGCATAGTTGGGAGCATGATAGGGACAAGCCCTACACTACTATATCCGCTTGTGCTAGGTGTCGGCAGCAAGTATAGTAGTGATAGGGCTTGTCCCTATCATGCTTTCTAAGGAGATCACTATGCTTTTCACGAACGCTACCATCATTACCATGAACCCCGCGCGAGATATCATCAGCAATGGAGCTATCGCCATTGAGGATAACCGTATTGTTGCCGTTGGGAAGACTGATACACTAGCACCACTGTATCAAAGTCATGAAGTGATCGATGTGCAGGAAAAACTGATCATCCCTGGACTTATCGACACACATGTCCATCTAGCTCAGGCTCTGATTCGCGGCTGCGCTGACGATATGGCATTGATTCAATGGCTGTGTGAGCGTGTCTGGGTGCTACAGGGTAATTTTACTGAAGATGACGGCTACGTCAGCGCACGCCTATGTATCGCCGAGATGCTGAAATCGGGAACCACAACATTTCTCGAATCAATGCTTGCCCACCGCTATGGCTTTGATGGCATCGCCAGGGCTGTAGGCGAAAGTGGAATTCGTGCCTGCCTCGCTGGCATTGTAATGGACATCGGAACGTATGCGACACAGAGTAATGCTATGCATCCAGGTATGATAGAGACTCGCGAAATGAGCCTGCTGGACGTGCTTGACATGCATAGTAAATGGAACGGTGCTGCCAATGATCGCATTCATGTCTGGTTTGGCCCTCGTACCCCTGGTGGCGTCTCTGCTGAATTATATCGTGAGATGAGCGAACTTGCTCACCAGCACGATATGGGTATTACGATGCACCTTGCCGAAGTTGAAGCTGACAAGATCTTCCTCAACGAGAAATACGGCCTCTCTCCTGTCTTCTTCGCCGAAAGTGTTGGAATCCTCGGCCCTAAATCGGTGCTGGTGCACATGATATGGCTTACAGACGACGACATTGATAAATTGGCCGCCACACACACAAGCATTTCCCACAATCCCTCTTCCAACAGCAAACTTGCGTCTGGAGTCTGCAAGGTCCCGCAGATGCTTGCGAGGGGCGTCAATGTCGCTCTTGGCTGCGACGGTGGTCCTAGCAACAACGACTACGACATGATTCGTGAGATGAAACTCGCCGCCATTATGCACAAGGCCGTCACCCAAAATCCACTGATTGTCCCAGCCGAAACTGTGTTAGAGATGGCGACAATCAATGGTGCACGAGCCTTAGGCTTAGAGCACGAAATCGGTTCGCTAGAGGTAGGCAAGAAGGCGGACCTCGTCGTCGTTGATTTCAATCGTCTGCATACCACGCCCTCTATCAACCCTGTTTCTACCCTGATCTATGCTGCTACAGGTGGTGAGGTTGATATGGTCATGGTTGACGGAAAAATCCTCGTAGCGCAGGGCAACATCCTGACGATGAATGAGGAAGAAGTCATGGCTCAGGCACGTCAACATGCCAATCAACTCTATCGACGTGCCGATATAGAGATCAAACCAAGATGGCCTGTGTTGTAGTTAAAAAGAGACTCAAAGAGTAAGTCACTACGGAATGCTTACCCTCTCTCTCATGAGCAAGCTTCGACGATATCTCCCCTGCTGCCAGACCAGCCAGGTGCAACCAACAAGAGGAGAGAGTCCAATGAGCCATCCTAGCCAGAGAGGAATAGCATTTGGGGCCGCAACAGTCACGTCGAGGTTCGCAGTGCCATGACCTCGCGGTCCGTCAAGGTCTACAATGAGGTGCCATGATCCGCGTACAGGTAATCGAATGCCACCTACCAGGCGCGTTGGCCCTTTTGCATCAGGGGTAAGAGCAGCGTGTAACGGTGCGGCATCCGTCCCCAGTCCGGGTAGTGCAGTGATTCGACCTGAGAGGTGTATCGCATCGTGAGGAACAACGGTCACTTCAAGCGGCTGCTCGACTTGAGGTGGGTCTTGAGATAGGTCCACCTCTGTTACATAGGGACCAACAGCCAGCACTTCGCTACGAGCTGGCTTATTATCGGCCCGTGCAACCCCTGACATTCCCAGTAGCACCATTACCAGTGCCACCAGGAACACTATACCGCTAGCGATGAATTTTTGCAGTGTGTGCATAATACCTCCATTATCATTGCTGTTCCCGCTAGCGTCTATTCCAATGCCATATATCGCCCAAAGATGCTCCCACCATTGCTGTTATCGTCCCTATTATGAGGGCGAGTGGGAATGTGAGGAGTGTGTCAAGCCAGTGAGGGGCAAGCACTTTAAGGACATCTGGCGGTAGTGAAAAGACAGGTGGCAGGTGCATAAGAACCAGCACAATCCAGGATGGAAGCACGACTGCCGGAAGAGCTATTAGTATACCAAGTGACCACGCGCCTCGTAAACCACTGCTCAACGTTTTCCTGTGTTGGCGTTGCCAAAGAGCAACAGCGTCTATGAGCAATGCACCAGTGAGGAAGAGCAACGGTAGCAAGGCAAGCGTTACATTGAAGGCGGGCTCACGCCCTGCGAAACGGAAGGTGAGCCCGAACCGTGGAACCGTGTAAAGTAGCGCCCACGGAACGAAACTCTGTGTGATCACCGCCTCTAGCCAGAGGAGAAGGGCTGTCAGAGTCGCAGTGCCTGGCTTGCCAGTGAACCGAACAGCAGCAATTAAAGCAAAGCCTCCGGCGCAGGCCAGTATCAGCGGATAGGTCAACAGGTTCAGGGAACCAAATGCGATTGGAGAAAATGCTGTCAGGGCAGGCAAGGTCAGTTCCATGAAAGCTGAGAGCAAGATGAGCGTTCCCCATTCAGGCCCATTGAGTCCAAGGAAGTGGTGTGATGGATGTTCTGTTTGACGCTCCAGTGCCGCCTCAGATGCAAAGGCATAAATAGCTCCTAGCCCTGCCAATATCCCTCCAATAGTTCCCATGATGTGGAAGGGGGACCATAGAGTCACATCAATCCCGTACAACTCATGCCAGTAATTATCTAGCGGTGCAGCCGCCAGGTCCGTAAGCGCTCCGAAACCAAGCATGATAAAGCCTAGCGGTGCGTGAAAGACGCCTAGAACACCAAATGTTGAACTGTCGTCAACTCCTGGCACTCTCCGAAGATAGCGCACTGTATCCGCGAGTACCATCCATAGAGCAACAAGTCCTGCGCCGCCTAGCCCTGAGTACATCAGAATATGTGGCGGAATCCAGAACTGGTCGCGCCCAACAAGGTCATGCCACTGTCTATCCCAGGCGAGGCCAAGTTCTGCCTGGAGAAGAAAGTAGAGCATGACCCAGGCACTTCCCTGGCGCAGTCTTCGCTCACTACGGTCAGGTCGCACAGATGCATGTGTAACAGAGGAACTGTTCATATCTGCATGGACAATAGGGTGTGCCATAGGAATCCCTCCTGTTATTCATCGATTATAGGCAGTTCTTGTATACCAATTATACCCCATCTTTTACATTTTACTTTATGTTAATCGGTCTCCAGGCCACAGATGCATAGTATGTTGTAGCAAGAGAACACACCTATCTACCTTATATCCTATCACTAGCGCGTTATGAAAAGCGTTAGCAGGAACGTGAAAAACCGTACTTGACCCTCTACTGAACAATACGCTATGATGAGTAGAAAGTAGCAGATGTGATAAGGTACGAGTAACATCGGCTAATAGTAGGGAAATGAGGACAATGGCTTATGGAGACCGTACGAGACGTAACGTACCAACTTCTTCGCTCCTTGAAGATGACGACGATCTTTGGCAATCCGGGGTCAACGGACTTGCCGTTTCTCAAGGACTACTCGGAAGACTTCGAGTATATCCTGGGTTTGCAAGAAAGCGTCGTGGTAGGTATGGCTGATGGGTATGCTCAGGCAACCGACCATGCAGCCTTTGTGAATTTGCGTATCACTCCATGTTCGTATGCAGTTGGCGCGCGGCTTCATTGCTGATGTTTTTTCGCTCAGAAATGTGCAGGCAGACAGCGTCCAGAGCTATATGAGAGCATTGATCAAATAGTGACCCTAGTGGCTGTATGCTTGTCATTTCGCCTTCGCGTCGCCACTTAGTCGCTGCTGGAATGATGAGTGTGTAGGTCGCTAGTGTGCCTAAAGTAGCTTCTGGATTGGTAGTGACGGTAAATATCGTCGAGCCAAGTGTTTTCGCTTGCTGTGCGACATGTACCGTCCCCTCAGTAGTCCCCGACCCTGAAACGGCAACGAGGGCATCTGCGGCCTGAATCGCTGGCGCTGTTGTTTCGCCGATAACATATACAGTAAGTCCCAGGTGCATTAAGCGCATGGCGAAAGCCTTCGCCATCAATCCTGAGCGACCTTCACCCATCACAAATACCCGTGGCGCTTCGAGCAGATGCTCTGCGAATATATCCACTTGCGTTTCGTTTACCTCGCTCAGGACATGCTCTATTTCTGAAAGAATAGTACTCAGTGTGCCCATTACAACCTCCCTTTCTTTTATCGGAATGGCTTCATTGCGGAGGCGAATGCTTGAGCGGCTGCGACAGGGTCAGCCGCCCCTGTAATTGCCGACCCTACAATCACTGCTAGCGTTGGCAATCGCTCTCCAAGTGCGGGAATATCTTTGAGGCCAATGCCGCCAGCAATTGCAACCTTGCGTCCAGCCGCCCAGTTTGGAAGCCTGGATACTATGGGTGTAGTACTCGCACTTCCCGACTCTTGCACGTCCTTACTCACATGCACGCCCAGTATGGCCTCCCGATAGACCAGAAGTTCCTGTTGCCGCTCCGGGCTCGTTTCCAGCAGGTCAATCATGACTTGCTTTCCTCTTTCACGCGCAACATCAAGGCATGTTTGTATCGTTGCGTTCGGTGCAGTACCCATGACAGTGGCAATGTCCGCTCCCGCCGCAAAGTATAGTTCAAACTCGTAGTGGGCTTCATCGTTTGTCTTGATATCGGCGAGAATATGCGCTTGTGGAAGCGCCTGGCGCATACGCTTCACACTTTCTACACCAAATTCTTTGATAAGTGAAGTCCCAACCTCAATCCAATCAGCGTACTGTTGTACGGCTGCCGCTAACCGCACCGCGTTGTCTAGCGACAGCCGATCAATGCCACCTGAAGCTGCATAACTCATCTCTCCTTATGCGTTGCCGATCACATTCCCTGTCTCCGTCAATGGTGCAATTGGCTTTACTACCACGCGTGGGGTTCTCACTGCGATGGTACAGAGCACAGCCACTATCAAGCTAGCTGCCATGAAGATGAAGCCAGCGCCAGTACCTTTTGTAACCCCATTAAGATAGCCCACAATATACACTCCAACAAAGGAACCGAGCGCACCCATGCTGTTGATGAGTGCCATAGCTTCACCCGAGACGTTGCGCGGCAGAATCTCGGGAGGGATAGCAAAGAACGGACCGTAAGGTGCGTACATGCAGCCTCCAGCGATTACCAGGCAAAGGAAAGAAAGCCAGAATTTAGAAGTACCAATTATGTATGAGATGTAGAATGCTATAGCACCTACCAGTAGGAAAGGCCACACAAACAGTTTTCGTTCCACTGTGCGATCAGAATAGTACGAGGCTGTGACCATCAAAATGACTGCCAGCAGGTAAGGCAGTGCAGAAAGCAGACCTGTAATACCTAAACCTTGTTTGGAACCCTCCTGAATGATTGATGGCAACCACAGCACAAATCCATAGACGCCAATGCTCCAGAAGAAGTATTGTGCGGCAAGGAGGATGACTCGTGGCATACGGAACGCGACCCAGTAATTCTTGACCTTGCTGATGCCCTGCTGTTCTTGATCGAGCGTCCGCTCAATCGCCTCTGCGTCTGAACGTGGTAGCCATTTTGCTTCTATCGGACGGTTATCCGCGATTCTAAGCCAGATGAAGGCCCAGATAATGGATGGAATGCCCTCGAGAATGAACATCCATTGCCATCCTATCCACTGAATCAGGTAACCAGAAAGGATTGAGGCCCACAGTACGGTAATTGGATTGCCGAGAATCAAAAAGGTATTGGCTCGTGACCGCTTACGTTTGGTGAACCAGTGCATGAGAAAGATGAGTAAGGCTGGAAGGACAATGCCTTCGACTACGCCAAGAAAGAACCGATCAATGACCAACAATATGATATTCGTGAGTATTCCCTGGAGAGAGGCTAAAATGCCCCAGGCGATGAGTGCCCAGAACACGAGCCTTTTGGCACTGCGGTGCTCTGCATAGTTCGCTCCTGGAATCTGGAAGAAGAAATATCCCAGAAAGAACGTAGCACTCAGCAGCGAAGAAACGCCCGCTGTGATGCCCAATGTCTTTGCCAGGCCACCTGCGGCCCCAAAGCCATAATTTACACGGTCGAGATAGGCGAGGCTATATGTGATGAAGATAAACGGCATAATACGTGCCCAACGTCTCGGCGTAAGTATGCCTTCAGACGCAACCACATTTTGTTCCATAACCTTTGCTCCAATCTTGCAAGACTCTCTTCCTCAATGCAGGGGAAGTAAAGCTATACGTGTTCACGCTTTGAACGGCGTGCCTACAAACTCATGTTTCGTAGATAATGCCTGATTGTTGGTTCAACTGTAAAAATTGGTTGAGCATCTCCCGATTTGGGAGCCCGTCCATGTCACCTGAAGACATGGCAGCAAGAGCGCCGATAGCATTTCCTCGCTCAAGACACTTAAGCGGGGGAAGCCCCTCTAACATGCCGCTGATCATTCCTACCGCAAACCCGTCTCCGGCCCCTACCGTGTCCACCACTTGTACAGGAAATATAGGTAAGTCATAGCGCTGTGAGTTGGTGAAGAGGCACGAACCGGCTGCCCCTACTTTCAACGCCACAAGCTTCACTCCCTGATCCAGGAAAAATTTCGCAATATCTTCAGTTTTCGTATAGCCTGTGAGTATACTACCTTCACTTAGCCCTGGAAATATCCAGTCCGCTCTTATCGCAAGGTCGTTGAGTACCTCGCGCATCTCGTCCACGCTCTTCCATAAAGATGGCCTCAGGTTGGGATCGAAGGAGATACTTGTCCCTCTCATATGTGCCTGCTCGATAACGTGATAGGTATATTGGCGACAGGTATCTGATAATGCAGGGGGTATGCCTGTCACATGAAGGTGTCTGGCACTGCCTAGATAGGCGTCGTCCTCATCATTGGGTGCCATATGGCTAGCAGCAGAACCCTTGCGGAAGTAGATGACTTGCGGATCGCCCGCCAGAACCCGGCTCTTTAGTTGAAAACCAGTCGGGTAGACATCATCTACGAGAACACGCGTCGTATCTACACCAGCTTGTTGCAACTGACTCAAGAGGTATTTTCCAAGCGGATCGTTGCCAAGCCTGCTCATCCAGCCTACATGGTAGCCAAGCCGTGAGAGCCCGACCGATACGTTGACTTCCGCTCCTGCAACCGCACGCGTATAGTGGTCTGCCGCTTCAAGTGGTAGGTAGTCGTCAGCGATGAACATAGCCATCGCTTCTCCAAATAACACAACGTCCAGGGATAAGGTTTGCATAGCGCACCTTCTTTGGCGTCTACTGCCTAACTATCTAATACCTTCAAAACACGTCTTGCTCAGCAGGGTGAAATGTAGTTCTCACGTCGCAAAATTGCCAGAACGAAGTTGTGTGATGTAAGCTTCTAGTGTTGCGCGCAGAGCTTCATGATCTGTCGCAATAAGAGGAAACTCAAGGGCACGTGGAACGTTGGTAGGAAGATGAGCAAAAGCTGGATGAGGCACAGAAGCAGGGGAAATGGGTAATGAGGCGCATTGCCCATCTTGACGCTGCACCGACTTGGTATGAATGTAGGCGACGTAACGCCCTAACTGTTGAGCAGCTTGCAGAGGATCAGTGCCTACACACGTCCAGTTACCGAGATCGAAGGTCATCCAAATTGGGCACTCCAGCGCTTTTGCACGCTCGAAGAAGCGTGCCCACATCTCTAGATCGCCACTTGCTGCGCCCTGATCGTTTTCAACCGTAACCATCATATCACCTGCTTCACTTTGTAAGAGCGAGCGCAGTTCATGTAGCCCTACAAAATCGCTTTCACCAGGTTTTGCTCCAATGGGAGAGAACTTTACAATGCGGCAACCAAAGGAACGAGCCTCTGTCAATGCTTGAAAAATAAATTCTCGTTCAAAGTAGCCTTCCTCGAAAATTGGACGAGGTATCGAGTAGGTGGGAGGTGACGAAAACGCTTGTAGTTGCAGGCGGATGTTCTGTACCTCTACTGATTGTATCGTAACAGGGAGAAGTTCACGCCGCAGTTCGAAGCCATCTGCCCCGGCATCTTTGGCAATCCGCACTGCGCTAGTTAACGTGATATTAGCGTTCATCAACGTATTGGCGGTGACGAAGATCGGCGCGCCGCTAGTGGCTGACTCTTGCTGCTTCATTACAGTCCCCATCGCACATTAGCTGGGGTTCGCATTCCCAGGTACGGGCACGATAAGCGAACCCCTACAATCAAACGCATAGTGTGTTTATTTGGTAACGGTTACAGTGGAAGGTTTACACTCATCCTTCACATTTTAGCATGTACGATGTGAAATATCAACGAGAGATTTTTGAAAAGAGTGCGTAGCATTTCTCCTTATGCATGAAGCGATAGGAGTATTCTGCTGCGCGAAACATGATAAGGGAGCTACGCGTTTGAGTATAGGCATTCAACATCTCGCTCAATAGTCACAGATAGTCTAAGTGAGTCTCTACACAATATCAGAAGCACCTGTGAGCGTCATCAAGTCTGTATGACGCTATGAGCCGCCGTGCTCAAGCATCAGTTCGTGAATATGCGGGTTTTCTCGCGTATCGAGATAGACGACTTGCTTGGCAAATTGAGATGTCCATTCGTAACCAACAAGAATGTCACTTGCTGCGACAGGAGCACCGATCAAGTGCGTCAAATCGGTATGGCTCCACTTGCATCTGTTCCTGCAGTCAATTCTTGTATGTGTCCATCCTCACTTACGTAGACCACTTGCTTCGTCCCGCCTGTTTCCCAGGCATAGGCAGCCAGAGCATCGCCTTCTACCAAAGGAGCATTCGTCTGCTGCGTCAGGTCGGTATGTTTCCACATACCAACAGTTCCTACTACCAACTCATGAACATGACCGATCCCACTTATGTAGACCACTTGCTTGGTCCCATTTGTCTTCCATACATAGCCAACAATGGCGTTCCCATCTGCTGAAGGAGCATCTGTAAGTTGATCCATCAGGTCTGCATAGCTCCACGTATTACCTTCTCTCATGACAAGCTCATGAATATGTGCTACCCTCTACAGGGCTAACATAGGCATTTGCTTTGTCCGTCCCTCGGGCCATGTATAGCCAGCCATTATTGTCATTTCTAATGGTATTGTAGGAGCATTAGCTGTCCGAGTTACATCTGTATCTCGCCATCTACTTGCCTGTCCCACCATTTCGTGAATATGGTCATCACCCGTCACATAAACTACTTGCTTCGTACCTTCAATAGGCCACTCGTATCCAACGATATTGCTAGGCATGCTCTTTCTCTCCCCTATGTATCATTATTTTTCTTTGTTTGTGTGTCTATACCTAATACGTAGCATAACAATAGAGCGTGAACAGAAGCGTTACAACAACGCCATGATGGACTGGCCTGTACTCAACCCTAGCGACGATAACAATAGAGCGTGAACAGAAGCGTTACAACAACCGTTATATGATCGCGTAAATAGCGCACCTTGTAACGCTTCTGCTCATGCCATGTGATTAGTATAGTAGTACATCACGAAGCTTTTCCCTTGTGGTACTCTTCGTTAGAGGCATATAATAGCAACGATAATAGGAGGTAAAGATATGGCAGACAAGCAACAAATTGATCTTCTTCGGCAAGGGAAAAACGCCTGGCATCAATGGAGACAAGCGCATTCCGATGTACAGCCGGACCTCACCGATGCAGACCTCAGGGAAACCTTCCTGGGCGGAATAGATCTCAGCAACGCAACTCTCGACGGTGCAGACCTCAGTGGAACAAGCCTCGTCGGAATGAACCTGAGTAATGCTAGCCTCAGAAAGGCTAATCTCAGCGATACTGATCTCAGCGATACGAATCTCACACGATCAAACTTTAGTAACGCAGACCTCACAGGTGCAGTCCTCGATGGCGCTGTTCTCACAGGCACGATCTTCGATGGCGCAGTTCTCAACGGAGCCATTGTCGATGGATCAGATCTCAGCGAGCTACTCGCTAATGGTGCACTCCAAAGTGATACCCAAGGTACGGACTCAGAAGCTTAAATAGGCGGTGAACGTTATGGCGGATCAGCAGCATTTCGATCTCCTTAAACAAAGCATAGATGATTGGAATCAGTGGCGACAAGAGCACCACGACATACGACCAGACTTCGAGGGCGCGGACCTTCAGGGAATAGTCCTGGAAAAGGTAGATCTGAGTAGAGCAAATCTCAAAGCGGCGAACCTGAGTGGAGCAGACCTTAGAGGTGCGCTCCTGGGTAGGGCTGACTTGAGTGAAGCGAACTTGAGTAAAGCACATCTCAGTGATGCGGAAATGGACGGAGCAACCCTCAAAGCCGCAATCCTAAGCGATGCGGATCTGAGAGCGGCAGTCCTCACAGGAGCAGACTTGAGTGAAGCAGACCTGCGTGGAGCAATCCTTACAGGAGCAGACATCACAGGGGCAAACTTCACCGAGGTAAACTTTAGTGGTGCTGACCTGAGCAACCTGGACTTAAGCAAAGCTAATCTTACAGAAGCACGTCTTGGCAAGGCATACTTTGTACCTATGCACCTTCGTGACCATTCCAGTGCAGACGACGAAGAAGCCTAGCACAAAACATTCTTTTGCGTAGTAAGTAACCGAAAAATTCGACTAGTCGAATTTTTCGGTTACTTACTACGCAAAAGAATGTTGAATGAGCAGGTGAGTGTGCTCATCTGATGTATGTGCTTTTTATAATCGTGGTTCTTGTAGGACCGGTGACATCACCGCCCAAAAACTCGTAAGATATTAATAATGCGTCTCTGACGTGTCTCATAAGTAAGAATACGTTCTGAAGAACTCAGCCGGGGAATCTTGAAACAAGGAGTATTGGTAGATGTTCCGTATTTTTTCTTGTATAACAATGGTGTTAGGGCTAGTTACATTGCTTTTCGTACTTGCTGGATGCAGCAACTCGTCTTCTCAAAGCAATCCACCTGCCGTTACGCCTCTGGCTTTGACGCCCAGCCCTACGGCAGTCAAAACTTCCACCCAAAGTAGTACTGACTGGACTACCTATCACCATGATAATTCTCGCGCTGGCTATATAGCAAATGCACCTGATCCACAAAAACTTACTCAGTCGTGGAATACACATTTGGATGGTGCAGTATATGCTGAACCATTAGTAGTCAATGGACATGTTATCGTCGCCACTGAAGGAGACTCATTGTACTCTCTTGACGCAGGCACTGGAAAAGTGCTGTGGCACACCAACGTGGGGAGTCCTGTTCCTCAGTCAAGTCTGCCTTGTGGTAACATTGATCCACTTGGAATTACCGGAACACCTGTCTACGATGCAGCAACGGGTCTGGTCTTCGCCGTTGCTGAGATCAGCGGCCCGGCGCACATCCTGGTAGGCGTCGATGCCAGGACCGGTCAGGTAAAGGTGCGTCGCGTAGCTGATCCGCCAGGGATGGAAATCTCTCCTCACCAGCAGCGTGCGGCACTCGCCCTTTCTGGAAACATGGTGTACATCGCCTACGGTGGACTTGACGGCGATTGTGGAAATTATCATGGTTGGGTCCTTGCCTCTCGTACCGACGGCCAGGACTCGTTGCTCTCCTACCAGGTTCCAACTACACGCGAGGGAGGAATCTGGGCACCATCTGGGCCAGCGGTGGATACGACAGGTCATATTTACGTCGCCGTAGGTAATGGAGAGACGACGCAGGGTAGTTGGGACCATAGCGATTCTGTGCTGCGTTTATCGCCGACCCTGCATCTCGAAGACGGCTTTGCCCCGCAGAGTTGGCAGCAGGAAAATAGCTCAGATGCCGACCTGGGTTCAATGGGGCCTTTACTGCTGCCTAATGGGTTGGTATATGCGGACGGAAAGTCGGGGCAAGGGTTTGTGCTTCGCGCAAATGCGCTGGGTGGTATTGGTGGTCAAGTTCAGACGGCTCCTGTCTGCCGTAGCTATGGCGGGGCAGCCGCCCTTGATTCGACCGTATTTGTACCTTGTACAGAAGGACTGCGGCAGGTCCAGGTCGGGCCTCAGGGACAACTCACAGTAGGCTGGCAAGCACCCAGCCAGGTAGCAGGGTCCCCAATCGTGGCTGGTCACACGGTCTATAGCCTTGATAGCTCAAATGGTACCCTTTATGCCCTCGATAGCACAAATGGTAAGGTTCGAACCTCCCTGCCGTTAGAGAAAACACCGCGCTTTGCAACTCCTACCCTCTCTGGTAGTCGTATCTTGATAGGTACGATGACAGGAGTCGTTGCAGTGACGATATCGTAAGCAGCATTCGTAAGACGAGCCAGAAGAGGCTAGTTGATGCGCTTCTCGCGTCCTCCCCATGCTTTCTCGCGTAGCACGAACTTTTGTACCTTTCCTGTCGATGTCTTGGGCAGATCACCGAACTCTACAGCAACGGGACTCTTGAAGTGGGCGACGCGTTCTCGACAAAAGGCGATGATCTCCTGTTCAGTTGCACTCTGACCGGATTTCAGAGTAACAAATGCCTTGGGACGTTCTCCCCACTTTTCGTCGGGAATGGCGACAACCGCACATTCCATGACTGCGGGATGCTGCGCGACTACCTGCTCCACTTCAATAGTCGAGATATTCTCACCCCCTGAGATAATCACATCCTTCGCCCGGTCACGCAGTTCGACATAGCCATCGGCATGCCACACACCAAGATCGCCAGAGTGAAACCAGCCACCTTTGAAAGCAGCGGTGGTCGCGTCGGGATTCTCGTAGTAGCCCTTCATGACATGATTACCGTGCATCACGACCTCACCCATTGTTTGACCATCACGCGGTACATCATTCATCTGCGCATCGACGACGCGTACGCAGTCGGCAACTACGTTGCCAACTCCCTGTCGAGACAGCAGGCGTGCCTGTTCTCCAAGAGGAAGAGCATCCCACTCCACATGCCATTCGCAGACAGCATAGGGACCATACGTTTCGGTGAGACCATAGGCGTGAACCGCTCGGATATTCAAATCCTTCATCTGTCCCAGCAGCGTAGGAGAAGGGGGTGCGCCACCAATGGTTGTCTTGACCTGATGGTCGAGGCAATGAGCTTTTGAAGAGTTCACCAAAAGGATGTCTACCGTCGGTGCAGCGTTGTAGTGCGTGACGCCCTCGCTCTCTAAAAGGTCCCAGATGAGGCTCGGATCGAGCCTGCGAAGGCAGACATTAGTGGCTCCTGCCGCAGTTACCGCCCATGTGTAGCACCAGCCATTGCAGTGAAACATCGGCAATGTCCATAGATAGACACTGTTGCTGTTCAATCCCGCCTCAATGACCTGACCGAGTGCTCCAAGGTAGGCACCGCGATGCGAGTACATTACACCTTTAGGGTTGCCTGTCGTACCCGAAGTGTAGTCGATGGCAATCGTCTCTTCCTCGTCTTCGAGCCAACTCTTCACTGATTCAGGCGACCCTTGGGCAAGAAATACTTCATAAGGGTCTTGAGATACATCTGTGTCATCGATACGTACTACCTGGATGCCTGTCGTATCGAGAGGTTCGATCATGGGGTATAGCTCGGCATCGACAAAGAGAAATGTTGAGCCAGAGTGTTTCAGAATGTAGCCAATCTCCTGTGAGTTGAGCCGCATGTTGATCGCCACCAGAATACCACCAGCGGCAGGTACAGCAAAGTGAGCATCGAGTAAGGCAGGAGTGTTGGGACACAAGAAGGCAACACGATCATGCTTTTGCATGCCATTGTTGCGCAACTGAGAGGCTAAACGGTTCACACGCTCGGCAAACTCACGGTATGTATATTGTCGATCTCCATGTACTACTGCTACTTTGTCAGGAAATACGAGAGCATTACGCTGTAGAAAACTCACTGGCGTCAGTTCAGTTCGGTAAACTTTCTTTTCCATCATGATTGCTCCTTACCCAAACAGATATGCGTCTATTTGCCAGATGTATATCAAGTACTACCTATCATAGCATATGCTTCTTTAGCCCTGCTTGTTTTGACATCGCAATTCATTTCTTGCATTTCCGGAAGAGGAAGGAAAAATTTTTATTGTTAACACGTGGCGTGTAGATCATGAATGAGCATCAAGACATTCTTGTACATCTGCGATTGCCTGGACACTGTTCTCGAACAATATTGCGTACATACCAAGGTCCTGCGCGGCTTGTACACAGCTAGTGCTATTGTCGAGGAAGAGGGCCTCTTCTGGCAACACATTCAAATGATCGCAGGTGCTTTGATAGATGTGCGGGTCTGGTTTTGCCATACCCTCCTCGACGGAGTAAACCATGATGTCTACTTGAATTGCATCAACTAGCCCATTCCATTGAGCTACAACTGAAAGTCGCTCCCAAAGCAGGTTTGTGAAGACGCACTCAGCCAATACCTCCCGCGAATCAGCGAGATTGCGCATGAGTCCTGTCACTGCCACACAACGGCCAGCTTTATTTGAAAACAGTACACCCTCGTTGTTCAAGTCTTTGAAGCCACTCAGGAACAGAAGATAACTTGTTCCATCGCAAATCTAATTTTTCAAGATTCGCGAGGTCTCCAATACATGCGGGGAGAGAAACCAGCTTGTTACCTCTCAAATCGAGGTGCGTAAGACGCATCATATTGCCAAGTGACTCAGGAAGAGCCATCAACCTGTTATTTCTTAGATCGAGATGCGTAAGATGTGTCAGGCTGCCGAGTGACTCGGGGAGAGCCATCAAACTATTGTTCATCACATGCAATTCCTTGAGACATGTCAGGTTCCCCAGCGACGTGGGGAGAGAAACTAGCTTGTTGTTCATCACATGCAATTCTTGAAGGTGTATCAAGTTGCCGAGTGACTCGGGGAGAGCCGTCAACTCATTAGTGTATACTCGAAGTTCTTGGAGACTTGTGAGGTTTCCAATATTCTCGGGAAGAGAACTCAAGGAATTATCAGTTATGTTGAGGTATCTAAGGTGTATCAGCTTCTCAAGTGACTCGGGAAGAGAAGTTAAATGATTATTACTTAGATAGAGAAAAAATGTAAGATTTCTTAGATTGCCGAGTGACTCGGGAAGAGAAGTCAGCTCGTTATGGCCTACATCGAGTGTATGAAGATGTGTCAGATTTTCAATACTCTCGGGAAGAGAAGACAATTGGTTTTCTCCTACATTTAATAATTGAAGGTTTGTTAATTGCCAAAATGACTCGGGGAGAGATTTTAGCTGATTTCTCCCCAAACTTACTTCCGTGAGACGTATCAACTGGCTGAGACTTGCAGGGACAGAAACCAATCTATTCCCGTATGCATTCAAGATTTTGAGGTTCGTGAGTTGGCCTATACTCTCAGGAAGAGAAGCTAACTGGTTCTTATCCAACTGTATTTCTTCCAGACGAAGTAAGTTTCCAAGCGACTCGGGGAGAGAAGTGATCTGATTCTCATCTAAATACAATTTTTTAAGATGAAGTAAGTCTCTAAGCGACTCGGGGAGAGAAGACAACTGATTGCCAGTCAAATCTAATTGTTGAAGATGAGTTAACTGATCGAGCGATTCGGGGAGAGAAGTCAATTCGCAGTATCGAACTGCCAAAGCAACAACAAAATTGTTTTCGGCATAAAAACCTATTTTACTCTCATGACTCTCAATTTTGTCCTTTGACACAACAGGAATAGACTCTCCTTCATCTAGATATCCATTATCTTGAAGTAATCCCTCTAAATCCTTTACTATGCTCATTTCGGTCATTGGAAGAGCAACGCCATTATATATAGTTTTAGTCTCTCTTGACACTTTTGTTCCCTCATTCCTGCACTATCAGGATACTTGTTTACCCTGGTCTACATTGACCACGAGACGGTTCACCGCTATTTCTCCTTCACGGTCTTCTCTACAATCTTCTATCCTATCATATCGCTCTCTTTGCTTGTAGCTGTGTAACAAATGTTGAAGTGCGGTATCATATCACAAGATATAGGACAACAAGTAGCGACAAGAAAG
>JAABUQ010006391.1_pt1 | contig 17906 bp, 11 predicted proteins | sample 5560001 | NCBI WGS metagenome assembly JAABUQ01 (sample SAMN10711888, study PRJNA513371) | rock metagenome | isolation source: Antarctica rocks | place: Antarctica: Victoria Land, Finger Mt nord | collected 2015-12-18
TCACGATGGGGTTGCTCGGCATCCCCGGCAGCATACTCGGTGCGCTGCTGCTCAAACATTCGAACGTCAAAGGGTTCGATTTCGCGTATGCCGCGATTCTGACGTTTTTCGGATTCGATCTGCTCCGCAGGGGAATCTTGCAGGCCGCCCCCGAGAAGCGCCCGTCGTTACCATGGTCGAAACATCGTACTTTCTACGATAAGTTATCCGGGGAAACGCTGGAATTTGACGATAGCCCGCCGCTGATCGCGCTGGCCGGAATCGGCACCGGTTTCGTCGCCAGCTTCTTCGGTATCGGCGGCGGGATCCTCATCGTGCCGCTGCTGTTGCGCGGTTTCGCGTTACCCGCGCACATCGTCGGCGCGACCTCGCAATTCATCATCTGCCTATCGTCGCCGTTCGGCGTGGTCACGCACGCCCTCAGCGGCGATATCGACTGGCTTCTCGCCGTGCCGCTTGCGCTCGGCGGTCTAATCGGGGCTCAGTTCGGCGCTGAAACCGCCCGCCGGCTTTCGACGCCCGCGCTGGTACGCGCTCTGGCAGTCATTCTTCTGATAGCGGCCGGCAGTTTGGTGTTCCAACACATCATCTAATCGCGCATCCGGCGCTTAGGCGAGTTGCGCCCGAAGAACGGTGCGTGAGGCTGAGTAACGAAGCGGAGGGATATGGAGAAGTACGAGCTGCCCGAATGATCCGCGGAGCAAATGCGATACGCAAAATGCGCGAGTCGCGAGGGAGCTGATGTCCGCTAAAAGCTGTAGAGGAGTTGGTGCCGCAGGTATTTGAAGGTCTGCGGGAAGGTCGGGAACACCGGCTGCGAGCGTTGGCCGTAGCGCTCGCGATACGATAAGCCCTTATACGTTCCCGCGCCGACCGGGTTGAAATTGTAGGTAAGATCCGCATCGAATTCCGAGGTGCGGTTGCGCGCGTAAGCCGAGTCGTAATTATAGAGCGCTTCGCTCGTGCCGAGGACGATTCGCTTATCCGCGGTCGTATATGCGAGCGCCAGCTTGAAGGAGACGCCCGGACTGCGACGGTCGACCGTGCCTTGCGTGAGGCTCGTCGTATAGAAAGGGTCGGTTGCGTACGAGTCCGTGTACGGCGACGCGATGCCGCCGTATCCGACACGATACATACCGGCGCCGAGCGACTGGACGGTCGCCGTCGGAACGAGCGGGTTCGCCTGCAAATACGTGTTGGTGCCGCCGGAGGGTAGGAAATAGTTGGCTGCGGCGTACGAGGTCGCAGCTTTTAACGAACTCGCAGAGTACGTCGCGTAATTCCAGGGAGCTTCATCGGCACCGACCGTGACGAGGAAACCTTTCACCGGCGTGATGCCGAGTTGCACGCCGAACGTCTCGTTGCTGATCGTTCCGAGTAGGCGTCTACCGGTCTGCGTTTCCCGCGCGTACTGCGCTGCGATGTAGGGCTTGAACGCATTTGCCGGCTGCACGTTGTATTTTGCTTCGGCGTAATACAGATTACCGATGTCGTAGAACGCATTGGCTTCGGCGGTTCCCGTAAGGCGCTTGTCAGGCGCCGCGTACGTTACCGCGAGCCGAAGCAGCCCAGAGGTTTGGACGGTTTTGAGCCCGCTCGCGCCCGCGGGCGTGCTCGTCAGCAGCGTATTGCGATCGAAGAGGGAATCCGTCCGGCTCTCGAAGCGGATCGCGCGGGTAACGCCGACCGAAAACTGCGAGCTGATCTTCCCGGTAGCGTCGATACCTTGATAGAGTGCCGGTTTGATACGGGAATCTGAGGACGGCGCCCAGAGCATATTGATCAGTTGATTGCCGATCGTCGCGCTGATCGACTTGCCGCTGTAGCGCACATAGTACTCGAAGGTCGAGAGCGGGAAGCCCGGCAGCGTGTTGTCGATGCCTCCGTTGCGCGTCGTGTTTTTCAGCAGCGTGTTGTTGCCGTTGAGTCCGAGCGGATCGGCCGCCCAATAAGCCGCGCCCAGCGTCAGCGGCAAGTCCGGCAGCTTATACTCGGCGCGCAGGTCACCGCCGAGATTGAACGCGATGCGATTGGGATTGTTCCCGTGGAACTGCGGTACGTTCTGCCGGTTGAAGTCGTACGCTCGAATGAGGCCACTGAAGCCGAGACCGGGAAGACCCGGTATCGTAAGTGCACTTGCAGGAGTGGCCGCCGGCGCCGGAGCGCCGCTCCGTTCGGGCGCCCGCTGCGTCGACGGCGCGGGTGCGGCGGATGCCGCAGCTGACGGCGCCGAAGACGTTTCGGGCGCCGGAGACGCCGGGGCAGTTTGCGCCGCGACCGGCGCGACGGCCGCGATGAGCGTCAGCATAACGAACGCGCACGCTTCCCGAATGCGCAACGGCAGGACATGATTCAAGTGGTCGACCTCATGTGCATGGTGTGAGACGCTTCGCGCAGAGCCACGGCGCGACCCGTCGCAGGTGTCGCCCCGCTTGAGAAGCGGGGCGACACCTAGGCTAGCATCTCGCGCTCGTCGACGATGTCTTCCGGAGGCAAGGGGACCAACGTTAGATCGTCGCGAGAAAACATTCAACTCGTGAACCGATAGGACGAGCCCCAAAAATCGCCTTGCCGGCGGTCGTGACCGTCGCCTTCATGCCGCCGCCGGAATTCGAGCAATGTTGCCTCACGCCCATCGAACAACAAGTCTTCGGGCAGCAAGATACCGCGCGCAACTGCGATGGCGGCGACTTGGGATCGCGAACGTGCATCCAGCCGGTCCTGCCACCAGCCGACATCGTTGTCGACGCCGCGCTTCGTGCCGGCGAGAATGCCGGCGATCTCTTTGGAGGAGTAGCCGTTCGCCAGAAGCATCAACACACACAAGCGCCGCTCGCGATGTGTCAGAATATCTTTGCATTCCAAAGCTACGACAGCGGACAATCTGATCTTCCTTAGGGCGAGTCTCACCGGAGCGATGTATGCAGCTGCATGGCAGAATCCAGGGAGCAGCCGAGTTCGCCACGAGCTCCGGGCCTACGCCGTAAGCATAGCCGAATGAGATTAAAGAGACGTTAAGGGACCGGTCACGGATCGACGGTTCCCGTCAAGCCGATGTTGCCGTTTTGATCAGCGTCGATGAGAAATTCGGAGATGTGCGTCCCCGACGCGAAGATCTCCGTCGTGTTGTTGCTGATCGCGTTCTGATTGGGGTACGGCGAGTTCTCGTTTGCGGTTTCCGATAGCGCCGCGTTGGCGACTACGCTAGTCAACGGCGCGTTCGCCGTCGTGCCCGTACTCGGTAAGCCGAGTGCGAAGCCGACCGCGGAGGGAAAAGGCGCGATGGGAAAAGGCGTGATGAAAATGAACCCGCCTCCAGCGGTATTAGGTAGCGGGGTAGCGATTGCGTTGTAAGCTGTCAATGAAAAGCTGTAGAGCTGTTGCGTTGCGCCGGCGCTGATCGCGGAAGAAACGGTACCCGGCGGGTATGTCGCCGCGGAATAGATGCCGACGCCAATCGGTCCGGCTTTCGTTAAGATGTTTGCGGCGGGTGAAGCATGATGGATGACGAGCGCGCTCTGTCCCGGTTCTTCGGCCGGCTCGGGGAATTCGCCGACAATTCGGGTGCCGCTTATCGGAGTACCCTCGAGTACGACGGAGCGCCGAATGATCGTGCCGGTCAAGTCTCCTACCAATTGGGTGAGGTTCGCTTGGCTCAGAATTGGAAGTGACGTCGGCGTCGCACCTGCGCGGAGGACGTCCATATTAATAAAACCATATGAGAAGGCTGCGAACGGCGTAATGCTCCCAAAGGAAACATTGCTAAAAGTCGGGACCGTTGCCCGAAGGCCGCCCTGTTGATAGAGGTATACATCGACATTGCCGGTTCCTGGAGAGCCGTTGACGAAGCGAAAGTTGAGTACCGGCGGAGTAAGCGTGGTCGACATCGCAGTCGGCTGCGGTGCCGGCGGCGCGGAAAACGATGAGCCGCCGCAATCGATCAGGCCGCAGGCGATGGGAAGGACGGCTAGGGCACAGCAAAGGCGAATCATAGCGAGAAACTCGCGCGGCGCTCTACGCTACGGCGCGTTCTCTTAGGATGCAAAAGCCGTAGGAGCCGCGCGCGATCAATCGATGTTGGCATGATTTTCCCGGCCGCGAACGTTATGTTTCCTAAGTTAATGCGAACGAGGCCACCAGTGGAACTCTGTGGAGAGCCGAGCAGAGTGAACGGTTGCGCCGGATTTGCAAAGGGAGCGGCTCCGATCCAGAAGCTTCCGTCGGACGTGAAAAACGGCTGATAGTAAAGCGGACTCGATAGGCATCCGCAATTCGGCAAGTCGAAAACGGGCGGCAACTTGAACGCCGGCAAAGGGTTCGCGGTAGCTACCGTCGCGCTTGCACGATCGAGTGTTCCCGTTCCAACGGGCGTACCGTTACCTTCTTGAAAGTCGACGAGGTATAAGTTTGTTCCGGCTAGAGCGATGCCCTGAAATGTTTGCGACCCAGACAAGCCCGTATCGACGAGTTTGAGAGCCACACCGCCTGGGGTAATCTTCGTCACCGCTGTTGCCTGCAATGCGAATGCGTCGCCCGCGCTGTCCGTAACGATAGAGAAGGTGTCTTCGCTTCCTAGCTGTGCAATAACACTGAACTCAGTCGCCGGATGCTCCAATGCGGTAAGATCGCAACCCCCGCTAGGCACCTGCGCGGGAACTTTAAAGACGTAATTGACGTAATTGAGTCCATCAGCAGAACCGGAAACCCCGACCCATACCGTCGCCCCGGCAACTGCTAGGGAAGTAATTGATGCTTGAGCGAAATTAACGTCGGTAGGCTCGAAGTTGCATAATTGAGTTGCGCCGGTGGACGGATTGACCGCAAAAAGCGCCCCTGAGAAGAGAGCCCAGAGCTGACCGTAAGCGTCAAATGTCGATGCGATACCACTAGAGCTGCCAAACAGTGACTGTACAGCAGCAGTCGGATACGTCGCTAGCGTGGCACCAGAGGTAGTAAAGTTAACCATGTCGATGGCACCTGTATTAGCGTCGGATAGTACTCCCCAAAAAGTACCCGCTATGTCGGTAACGGCACTGACGGCCGGGGTAGTCGACGTTATCACATTGAACGTGCTCGTAGCTGTATCAAAATTGTTGATTCCGTATAAGACGCTCCATATCGAATTGCCCGGACTCGGGTCCGCTACGGTACCGGGAACGACGAGCGGTGCGCCCCAAGAGTCCGCGTTCCCAGGGTTCCCATTTAGATTCGTAGCTTGTGCCGCTAGCTTCTGGTACGCATTCGGATAATATACGCACGTGATACTTGAGGTCGGACAGACGGTCGTAATCTCACCTAAGCTCGCGAGCGGCGGATTGGGCGGCGTTCCGGGAACATACGGCGCGTTTGGCAGCGTAGCCACGATGGTACCGTCATCCGGCGTCGTAACGTCCGCCTTGGCCTTGAGATAGACGTCGACCGTAGTAGTGCTACTCGATACGGTAGCCGTGGTTTGAATGAAGCCGCCTTGAACGAAGCTCAACAGGCCTTCGGAGTCGTTCTCGAGCAGTTGCAGCGTGATAGGCGCAGTGTATTGACCGGCAATAACGTAGCCATCGGCGTCGGCGGCGGTAACCGAAACGGGCGACGTAGCGCTACTGCCCGTGACCGGATTCGCGTTCGATACGTTTACCGCAACAATCGAGGCTACCGTGCCTTGCAGCACGATCGGAAGTTGCTGTGTAGCGCCGGCCGGCACGTTATATACGATAGAGTTCTGCGACAGAATGTTGCCAGTCGCATTTGGTGCATCGTAAGCAACGATCGCAAACGTGTCTTGCTTCTGAACCGGGGCCAAAATCGTCGCCGTTACCGTGCACGATGGTGGAGGCGTCGTCGAACAGACGACATTGCTCGTCACGCTCGTCGTCGGCGAGCCCGTTGCGGAGACCGACACCGTAACCGAACTGATCGCCGGCGAGATAAACAGCGGGCTCCGACGAGATGAAGCCTGACGCGAAAAGGCGGCTTCGCGAATAGCGGAAGTCGCTTTTCTTCCCGGCGGCAATTTCACTACGACCGTAACCCGCGAAAACGCCGCTCCTTTATCTGTTCCCCCAGTCGGCGGCCGCGCCCCCGTGACCGGAAGTGACTGCTGCGAGCCGCCACAAGCACTCAGTAGCAGCACGCACAACGCAAACGTGCAACGGATGAGCATGATCGGAAGTATGCGTAGCACTAATGACTCCTACGACGATCTTGAATGATGACAGTCGTCTGATTGACGTAGGCCGCCACCGTGCCCGTACGGCCCGCGCCGTCACTCACCGTAATGAGCGTGGATCCGGCACCGACCGGAGCTACCGAGAACGTCGTTCCGGCGGCGGTAACCGTAGCCACGGCCGGATTCGCCGACGTTGCGGTAAGACTCGTGAAGCCCGGCTCCGCGGCGCTGAACGTCTGCGCAGGCTGTAAAGCCGCTTCGAACAACAATACGTTCGGCTGCACCGTGATTGGACCAGGTGTCGGAGTTGCGAGCACGGCGAGCGTTGGAACCGGTGTCGGAGTCGGTGAAGGCGTCGGAGTCGGCGGCGGGGTCGGCAAAACGAATGTCAACTGAGCCGACACGGACGGGACGCTTAGCGCGTTAGCCATAAACTCGAGCGACGGGGGCAAACCCACGGTCGTGCCACTGTACGCAAAGGTGAAGAACTGATCCGGACCGGTAGCGACCGTGGCTCCCATCCCGTTTACAATCGGCGGCGCGGTGAGGATGGGCGGTTGCCCGGGAGAGACGGTCGGCGGCGCGACGATCGTGACGGGCACGTTGTAGGGACTGGTGATGATCTTGCCCGAGCCGTCGAAGGCGTTAACCGAAACGGTTACGTTCGCAGCTGTTCCCGAGATGAGCTGCGGCGGATTTATAACGAGCTGCAGCGTGGCCACGACTTGAAGCGTACCGCTCGCGCTGGAGATATCGATTGTTTGCCCGGCACCCGTTATGGTAGCCGTGAACGACTTCACTCCAAGCTGCGCTCCCTTGCCGCCAACGTCCGAATAGAGCGTAATCGTAAAGTTTTGTTGACCGAGCGGTACGCTGAGCGACCCGCCGCACGTCGTCGTACCAGCGGCAATGGTACAATCATTTGAGCCGCTTGCGACATCAATGGTGAGCGGCGGAATCGGCGGCGGCACGACTTCGCCGACTGGAACGAATGTGACCACGACCGAGCGTACGTTCGTCGACAACAGCTGGGATGGAACGGTAACCCTTATATTTACACTGACTCGGGGTTGCACGTTCGATGTCGGGATGGAAGACGTCGAACTTCCACCGCAGCCAATGCACAACGCGAGAAAAGCGAGCGCGAGCAGCCATAGTTTCACGGCGCCGTCCCGGTTGTCGGGGTCGATTCCGTAATATCGCTCTGCGGCAATGGCTTTCCGTCGGGATCGACGGTTCCCGCGATCGGCGGTAACTGACTCGAACTTTGCGGGTAAGACATCTCATACAGCGGATAGTCAGCTCCCAATATTGTCACCGTCGTCCCGGCGCCCGTACCGGCGACGTCATCTGGAAACGCCTTTAAGTTCTGAGCCGCACTACAAAACGTCGGTGCGTTTCCGCCTATCGTCGGCGGACCGAGGCTATCGGGTATGGCAATCGTAAGAGGGCCCGGGACGGGCGCTTTTATGAAAAAGGAGAACAGACCGCTCGATGCATTTTCGGCGACCGTGCTGGATACGGGCGCGCCCTGCGGCCAACAGAAATTGCTGGACGCTGAAATGCCTATAAAGAGTTCTGTGAGCTTTGCCGGAACGACGAGGCTGACCGCACCGCCTCCTTTCCCGTCGAAAGAAATGACCGGCGTCACGAGAGATGGTAGGGTTGTCATGCTTGAAAGTTGCGCCGAAGCGGTCCAAGAGTTCGAGAGCGGCGAGCCAGGCGGCGTCGCGACTTTGAGCACGTACGTTCCGAGCGGAAACCCATTCGGAAATGACTGTTGGCTACCGCCGATCGTCTGGATATCGATGCCGTAGCTAAATCCTGCCGGATAGTTGCCGTCGGTCGTGCGCGGAAAAGCCGGCGGACCGCCGATTAACGGTGCCGATGAAACGCCGTTGACAAGCTGCGCAAGACCCTCGCCGCCTGCGATTAGCTGTTGCAGTGTATCGATCACCTGATTTTGCGCACCACCGTCGAAAGGGATCCCCTGGTTGGTGAAAATATTCTTAGCGACGAAACTCGGCGGCCCCGTAACGGAGACGACGCTATTGAGAAGCCCCGTTGCTCCGCTTGGCTGCCGAAACGTCTCGACGAGATTCAGAACCGGAGCCCCAAGTTGATCTCCATTCGCGTTAAGCGGAATAAAATTTAAGGTGCCAACTGAGAATTGCAGCCGAAGCGTGGAGAGATTCGCGGTCTGAATTACTTGCGGCGCTCCGCCGCCGCAACTTGCGAGCGAGACGGCCAGCGCAACTGCAATGCAGCGCTTCCCGAGCCGCATTATAGCTGAACCTGAATGTAGGCGCGACCGGCGAGGGGTTGCCGATTGGGCAACACGAGGTATGCTCCCTTACCGCCGTACGGATCGTCATAGTAGTTGAGTGGCGAACCGTCCTTGAGCGCCGGCAAAGAACTAGAAGTAAAGCAAGCGGCAGTCTGTCCCGGCGTTGTGCCAACTCCGGCACCGGGAACACCCGTCGCAATCGGGCCGTAATTACAAGCTCGATAGAAGCGCGGATTCGGTACCGGCACGGAATACAGTTGGTCGAGAAGGTTGGAGAAAGCGACGCCATATGTGACGTGATTGCGCGAAACGAACTCGATTGTAAGATCGACGTTGAGCGACGGCTTCGACAACAATCCGCCGGCGGAGCTCCGTTCGTTGAACCCGTTCGTCGCAGCGATGCTTGGGTGCTGGAAGCTGCCCGGATTTTGAGGATCGACAAACAGAGCGGGCGTTCCACCCACGCCGTTCGTGTAAGGCACTTGCGGCTGTGCGATGACGTTTGTGTAAGGAACGGTATAAAGTGTTCCGTTGATCAGCACTTGCGTAAGCGTACCGACTCCGTACGGGTAGCCGATATTATATGAGAAGATTGGGTTAAAACGAAACCCGGAATGAGTGTGGTACGAAAGCGCGAGCGTGCTTTGAAAAGGTGAAAAATACGGCGAGCGATATAAATTACCCGAGAGCAAAGAATTATTCGTAAGGTACGTGCCGGGCGGATCGTTACCAAATTGATTGAGATATGTTGCGGTCAATTGGCCGGAGAGTCCGAACTCCGAAGACCGGCTCAGAAGCAATTCAAGTCCCGTCGACTTCTGTTCTCCGAGGTTCGATTCGAGCAGCGGCCCCAACACCTGCAATCCCGTTTCGAAATCTTGGCTTACGAGACTCGTCGAGCGCTCAACCACATCATAGCCGCGCCGGTAAAACGGCGTAACACTGAGCGCAACGCCGCGCGGGAATTGATGCTGGTAGGTGAAATCGTAATTTGTATACGTCGCGCCGCGGACAGGCGATCCGAGCTGCGACGTCCCGAACTTACCGTCCCGAGTGAGCCAATATAGCTGGTCGCCATAATTTGCGCACAGCACCGTAGCGCTTAACCCACAGTAGGTCGCCGCGGTCGCCTTTGGATTAGCGCTATTGAAGGCACCTCTATTGTTATCGTAGGACGGTATCCCGGCAAACTGAGCGTACGGTGCACGGCTCACGTAGTTTCCCGCCAGTCCCGGCAGCGGGACCGAAAGCGTTCGACCGAATGTCGCTCGAACTTGGTCGTTTTGGCCGATCTGTTGCGTAATACCCAGGTGCGGTTCGTAAAGACGTTGATGGCGGACGGTTGCAATCGTCGGGGGATCGGTCGGATCCTCTGGAAAAACAAAATTGTAGCCGTCGAGCCGCAACCCTGCTTGGATGCGCAGTCGACTCCCGACGGAAAACGTATCCTGCGCGAACAAACCGTACACTTGCTGATCTGTTTGCGGCGTATCTTGTTCGTAAGGAAGCCGCACGCCGGCGAAACCCGGCCGGTTAGCGATAAAGCCGCAGGGAGTAACCGCAGCGGCGCCGGGAATAAACCTGTTGGGATTCGCTACGAAGCCCGGCGGAACCGGCTGTACTAGCCCGCTTTGACCCGGACAAGAACCCGATCCGAAAAAGTCATAGAACGGAAATGGTGTCGCGACGTTGCCGGCCAGAAACGTCTGCGGCAGCCCAGCATTCAAGCCGAAGAAGTTGCCAACCGTCGTCGAACTCGGCAAGTCGGCATACTGGTTGAGCGTCCCGAACGGCCGGACATACTCATACTTGCCACCGACCTGTAGCAGACTGCGGCCGATCTGGCTATTGAACTCAGCCGCAACGCCGGTGCGTTTACCGCCGTTCTGTGTAACGTACGTGCCGATACCCGGCTGCTGTAACTGCTGGTCATTGAATGTTTGATAAAATCTAAGCGTTGCATACGAACTTTTAAAATTGTCCGAGTACTCAACTTTGTAAGCGGTGAACGGGTTGTAAATTGCGTCTTCCGCGCTCACGTTTTGCACGGGGGCGGTCTGCCCGGGAAAGAGCGGCACGATCTGGTTCGCCGTCCCGAACACAGGCGGTGGAGCACCGCCATTTCCAACAATATTCGTGTTATAAACGCCAGTAAGCGGATCCGTTCCGCTCAAGTACGACGTAGAAGAAAAGCCGTTGTAGCCCAATCCCTGTCGAACGACTTGGCTCTGAATGAAAAACTGAAGCTGTTGTTTTTGGTTCTTGCCGAATTTAAGAAATAGATTGTCGATGAAATCGTTTGATTGTTGATCGAAAGCCGTGTTATAGACGTTGACTCCCGTACCCGGATAATTGGCACCAGGATAGAATATGCCGATACCAGGGCCATACGAACCGACATTCCCGTATTGAAAGTACTGACGGTTACTTTGAACGGACACGTAGTTCGATAGCGAATTGTTGCGTGTCGCGATCCCGTATTCAAATGCATACTGGTGATTTCGAACCGGATTGGTCTGCGACTCATAGTCTAGCGTGCCAAAGGCAGGATAGCTACCGCGCTTCGCAGTGATCGAAACAAGACCCGTTCCCGTATTTCCGTGGCTCGCATCTCCGCCACCCGGCACGACCTGTACCTGACCGAAGCCCGTAAGCAGATTGAAATTGCCGACGTTCGAATACGGATTTTGTAGGTTTGCATTCGGCGACGTGTAGTCGATGCCTTCGAATTGGTAGCCGGTCTGGAAGTTGTTGCCGCCCCGGATCGCGATCGTGCCCGTCTTATCAAGCGTGACGCTCGGGATGCGTGAAAGCAGCGTCGACTCGTCGTTATTAAAAGTCTTGCCCTGCAGCGTTTTGAGAGCCGCTCCGCCTACCGTATAACTGTCTTCGGTCTGCCCGCGCTGGAAAGCGCCCGATGGATTACGGACGCTCACCGAAGCGATCGTCCGCAACTGTTTTTGCGACGATACGACGAGCGTCAAGTTCTGCGTGTTGTCCGGCAGCACCGTCACGCCCGCAAGGGAAAAAGCCTGATACCCCGGCCGCTCGACGCTTACCGTATACGTATCCGGAACGACCCCAAGCAGCGCGAAAGCGCCCTTGGTATCGGTAACGGTATGGACGGTGGAACTTCCGCTTACCGCGGTCACCGTCGCGCCCGCGATCGGCCGGTGGGTCGTCTGATCGGTGACGGTTCCGGTGATCTGACCCGTGATGGCTGCTCCGCTCACACCGCCTAAGCTTGCGAACAGTAGCGTGAAAAACACAAGCAAAAGTCCGGTGAAACGATAGTTCATATCACGCATCCGCAAAGCTTCTAAATTATATGCGACCACCGCCAACGTCTCGTAGACGAACGTCCATGCGAGTATACGCACGCGTGGCTTTGAAAACCTTAAGGAAAGCTTATGGCTTCCGTAACGTTCGCTTATGTCTTGGCTAGTTCCGGCTATGCGGGAGCTTCGTATACGATAAATACGTTGACGCCGGAGAGTCAGATGTTACGCTTGAGATGCGGTGCCGCATAGTTCATACGTGCGGCGCAACTCTTTGCGTGGCGTTCGTGCCGCGCCGCCTTTTGCACATCAACCGGGAGGAACCCATGGCTTCGAGTTTCCCAGTCAAATTTGGTTCTGCGATCGCTTCATGCGCATTCGCGGCCAGCGTCTCGACGGCGGCCGCCGCCGCCACCCAGCCGGTCTCCGCTCAAGCGGGTGCATTGCCCGTGCGTGGCACGATTGCGGTGCCGCGCAAAGTGATGAAGGCCGCGGCAGTAAGCGCGTTCACGACGTTGTACTCGTTCGACGGCGGACTCGACGGCGCGTCGCCCTCGGGCGAACTGTTAGAGGATCTGCGTGGCAACATCTATGGAGCGACGCAGAGCGGCGGCGCGAGCGGAGTCGGCGTCGTCTACAAATATCATAATGGTGTGCTGACGACGCTGCATTCGTTCAGCGGGGCCGATGGAGCGTCGCCGGCAGGTGGCCTTCTGAATTCGATCGGCAATCTCGACCTCGGTGGCAATATCTATGGCGTGACGTCCGGCGGCGGCGCCAAGAACTACGGCGTCGTTTATGCCGTAAACGGCTCGACGGGTGCATTCAAGTTGTTGCACACGTTCTCGGGCGGACTCGGCGGCGGCACTCCGTACGGTCGCCTCATTCTTTTCAAAGACGGAAACCTGTATGGTACGACGTCGGTCGGCGGTGGATATAACGTAGGCGCAATTTTCCGCCTCACACCGAGCGGCGCGTACAGCATCGTCGCCTGTTTCAACGGGAGGACCGGATCGACCCCGATTGGCGGCCTATCGGCAAGTCTCAACGGGTTCAACGTTAATGGCGCGCTCTTCGGGGTCACATCGACGGGCGGAGCGTATGGCGGCGGGACCGTGTTCGCAGTCACGCCGCAGGGTCAGCTCACCAACATTCACTCTTTCAACCCGGCGACTGAGGGCTCGGCACCAAGCGCCGCACTGATCCCAGACGACAAGGGCAACCTTTACGGCACGACAACCTCCGGCGGTTCAGGCTCTGCCGGAACGATCTTTGAAATATCCACGGCCGGCAAATTCGCAACGCTGTACTCGTTCCCGACGGATCCAGTCACGATGCTCAACCCGAACGGATCGTTTCCGCTCGCGCGCTTAGCATCGTTTTTAAACGGTAAGCTTTATGGCTCGACCGCGTTTGGTGGATCGACGGCAACAAGCGGCGGCACGATCTTCGAGTTCGCGAACGGCACCTTCACGTTGTTGCACACGTTCAGCGGCGGAGCCGACGGCTCGACGCCGACCGGACAGGTGCTCCTTTCTCCCGACGGCAACATCTACGGAACCGCATCAACCGGCGGCGTGTACTCATACGGCACGCTGTTCGCGCTACCGTTCACGCGATAATCGCGGACATCGCGATTCGCAATAAGGGTGCGTGCCGCGTAGGCGCACGCACTTTTATTGCGGCCGCTCGCATATCGGCTAGCCCGATGCGCAAGGGATTTATCCCTAGGTTCGGACGAGTAGTACTGCTATCTTTTCCGGGGGTCTAGCGATCCCGCTCGGTGCGAAGAATCGATGCTCTACGCGCCGCTCACATGAATATTTCCATATCTAAGGAGTAAACGACACTATGGTCATTCGAACCGCTCTTACCGCCGCTGCACTCGCAGGCGTAACTGCCGCGGCCGGCGCCACAACGGTGGGTCCGCACGTCTTTGCAAATTCGCGCGCCCTACCGGCGTTCGGTGCACGTCCATTTGGTGCTAGCCCATTCAACGCTCGCCCCTTTGCAAGCTCCAACTTGCTGTACGTCTTTGGCGGAACGCTCGCTGCGACGCAGTGGCGGACGTGGCTAAAGGTTGCACCGGTTGGCTGCTATGCAGCTTCGGGTACGGGCGAAGCGCAAAGCGCTTTCTTGGGCGGCGGACTCGGCCCGACCACCGAAACCATTACGCCACCGCAGACCGCTGATTGCCCGGCAGGGCGCTCGGGTTCGATCACCTATCCAGAGGTCGATTTTTCAGCCGGTGATGCCCCGCTGAGTATCGCGCAGAATAATACATATCATAGCAGTTCCGTTTACGCAAAACGCGGCTACGCACGCGTCGCGCCAGTGGCCGGTGCATCGCTCTCGGAAGCGTACCACACCTCCGGTCTGCCAGCCGCGCTCGCGATTTCGAATACTCAGCTCTGCGGCATCTGGAAGGGCACGATCACAAACTGGGACGCGGTTACGAATCAAGCAACGGGCAAGCCGGCTTCGGCCGGATCACTGCCGATTACGCTCGTCTATCGGTCGGACGGCAGCGGCTCCACGTTCATTCATACAGCACACCTTAACGCAATTTGCGCCGGTGGGTACGGTCCGGTCGGAACCACGTTTCCAGTCGCAGATACCGGCGCGGCGAAGAAGATTGGTGAAGTTGGCAGCGGCGGCGTTGCGAATGAAGTAGCTGCCCTCAGTGGGGCGATCGGCTACGTCGCGCCGAACAGCCTTGTCTCCGGAGAAACCAGCGCTGAGATCGAGAACAAGAGCGGCCAGTACTTCTCGCCGACCGCCTCACCTGGTTCCATCGCGACGGCCTTTACCTCGCCGACGGACTCAACGCCTCCGTCGGGCTACCCACATCCGATTTTTGGTCAGCAGGTCGACCTTTACCTTACGAACCCATCCGTTAGCGGCTCGTACGCCGAAGTGGGTTTCACCTATGCGTTCATCTACACATGCTATCCGACCACGTTCGGCGCGCCCGCTGCAAACGTGAGAGCGAAGTTTGACAATACCGTTTACGCGTCCAATAGCGTTACGCAGACGGGACTAGTGAACCTCGGCAGCACCATCAAGTCCGACGCTCTTAACGTCATCAAGGGTATTCAATCTGGCAGCACCTTCAACCCCACGACCGGGAAGTGCTCGTAGTATCCTAACTACTAACCTTTGCAGAAAGGCTCGGCGGTAAGCCGGGCCTTTCCCTATCCCAGTCGGTAATGTTCTCGAATGCAGCGGTCGCAAGTGTGCGATTTCCTGACTCGTACCGCGAAGGCACGTGCATCATTGCTTAAATGGATGTCCAGTAGTCTCGGCCGCGTACCAGAAACGACGGTCTGAACAGTTTCGAGATAGCGTTAGTCTCGAAAAGTGACGCGCCCGCGTCAAGCCTTACAATCTGCTTGACGGAAAACACCAGCCGTATGGCGACAGGAGTAAGAAGGTATGTTTAATCGACGTGCACACGTCGCCGCTGCAACGGCGGCGGTGACGGCCATGCTTGGAATGGCATCGACTGGTCTAGGGAATCATTTAAGTTCACGAGATGGACGGCTTTTCGGGTTGCACCCCCTCAATGCGCGGCCCCTAGCAAGTTCGCTCGAATTTTTCGCATTTGGCGGCTCGCTCGCTGAATCGCAGTGGCGGGTATGGCTAGAGCGTTCGGGTCAATTCGGCTGTTACGCAGCCTCCGGAACCGGCGCTGCGCAGGATGCTTTCCTGTCCGGCGGTCTAGGAAACACGACGGAAACGGTGACGGCGCCGCAAACGGCCGATTGCGTATCTCCGAACGCCGGCAACGTGACCTATCCCGAAGTTGACTTTTCTACAGGTGACGCGCCGCTAAGCATCGCTCAAAATAATGCGTATCACGGCAGCGCAGTTTACGGAGAGCGGGGCTCCGCCCGCGTCGTCCCTGTTGCCGGCGCAGCGCTCGCCGAGGCGTTCAATGCGAGTGGCCTGCCGGCCAATTTGACGATTTCCAACGCGCAACTCTGCGGAATTTGGAAAGGCATGATTACGAACTGGTCGGGCGTTACAAATCAGGCGACGGGTGCGCCCGCATCGCTTTCAAGCCTTCCGATCTCGCTCGTTTATGCCTCGGATCGCAGCGGCTCCACGTTTATTCATACCGCTCATTTGAACGCGATATGCTCCGGCGGCTATGGTCTGGTTGGAACTTCGTTTCCAATCGCCGATGCCGGCCCGGCAAAGCTCATCGCAGCCGCCGGTGACGACGGGATTGCGCGTGCAATCGCGGCGAACAAAGGCTCCCTCGGCTACGTCGCACCGAACAGCTTACGCCCCGGCGAGTTAAGCGTTGCGATCGAAAATAAAAGCGGACAGTATTATACTGCGACGACCGCCGCGATAACAGCGGCCTTCACATCGCCGACGGACACAACGCCTCCGTCGGGCTACCCGCATCCGATTTCAGGCCAGCAGATCGATCTCTATACCACAAATCCGGCGGCAAGCGGTTCCTACGCCGAAGTTGGCTTCGCCTACGCGTTCCTGTATACGTGTTACCCTGCATCATTTGGTGTGAGCGCGAAAAACGTGATGGCCAAGTTCGACAATACCGTTTACGCAGCAGGCAGCGTCACCCAAACGGGTCTCGTAAACCTCGGCAGCACCGACAGATCCTACGCCCTTAACGTCATCAAGGGTATTCAGTCGGGCAGCACTTTTAATCGAACTACCGGGAAGTGCTCGTAGTTTCCGAACTTACTAACGGCGAGTATGTGGGCGTACATCCCGTTCGCCATCGGACGGGTCACATGGCCGCCTCTGAAAGCTAGCTTCTAATGTCATCGACGTCATTTCGCACCTGATCGGCTGCCTTTTCCGAACGAGACGGAAGTGAACAATGTCTTTGAGTCGGCCGCGCTTCTGCGTCAAAGACGCTACGTGAGCCTCGAGGATTTGCGAATTCCAAACGCGACCGCTGGGAGTCGCAATATCCGCGTCGGACGACCAGAAGGGGGTTCCGGCACGTAGGCATGCTGTTCGCCGCTTTTGCCGCCATACGTCGCTCGATCGTTGCAAGGGTACACGTCTAACCCGAGGGATTTGTCCCTAGGTTCGGATGTCTCGTCGTGCTAGCGTTAACGGGCTGATCGGAGCGCATTCATTAAAAAGCGCGAATGCTCTCACGGCGTTTACAACGTCCCGTAAAGAAGAAAAAGGTGACGAACATGGCCATTGGAACCGCACTTTTCGCCGCTGCCATGGCCGGGCTCGCGACTGCGGCCGGTGCCGCAACCGTCGGCCCGCACATCTACGGGAATTCCGGCCCACTGCCGATGCACGGCGCGCACCCATTTGCCACCAGCCCGCTCGATGTTCGTCCCTTCGCGAGCTCCAACACGTTGTACGTCTTCGGCGATACGGTCGCCGCCTCGCAATGGATCAGTTGGCTGGCGATTCCGCCCGTGGGCTGCTACGTCGCCACGAACGAAGCACTCAGTGATTTCGTTCGTGGCGCCCCCGCTGCAAGGTCGGAGACGATTTCGCGGCCTCAAATCGCCAACTGCGCCAATAACAAGGCTAGGGGTCCGTTTCCGGCCACGTATTCGGAACTCGATATCGCGGCCCATGATGTTCCGCTGAGCACCGCAGAAAACACCTCGTACCATAGCAGCTCTGTTTTCCTGGCACGAGGGCCGACCCGTGTCGCCCCCGTTGCCGGCATGTCGCTCTCCGAAGCGTACAATACAAAGGGTCTGCCGGGCCCCCTTGCCATTTCCAATACGCAGCTCTGCGAGATTTGGAAGGGAACGCTCCTAAACTGGGACGCCGTCACCAATCAGGCGACCGGCAAGCCCGCGATGGGGTCTTTGCCTCTTTGCCGATCTCGCTGGTTTATCGTACGGACGGCAGCAGCTCGACGTTCATTCACACCGCTCACCTTAATACGATCTGCTCGGGCGGCTATGGTCCGGTCGGAACCTCATTTCCGACGAGCGACACCGGCAAAGCTCATCTCATCGGCGCCACCGGCAGCGGGGGCGTCGCGTCGGCGATCGCCGGCAACAGCGGCACGATCGGTTACCTTTCGCCGACTAGTTGAGCATGCCCCTGAAGGGCCACATGGAAGCGGATGAAAATATCCGTGGTGGCGCCTAGCGACGTCGGTCTAGTAATGGTGCCACGAACCCGACGACTAGTTGGACGCGGGAGCCTCGGG
>JAABUQ010006394.1_pt1 | contig 17899 bp, 19 predicted proteins | sample 5560001 | NCBI WGS metagenome assembly JAABUQ01 (sample SAMN10711888, study PRJNA513371) | rock metagenome | isolation source: Antarctica rocks | place: Antarctica: Victoria Land, Finger Mt nord | collected 2015-12-18
CCCCTCAACCTCGCCATCAACTTCCCCAAATCCCCCCTTCCGCTTCTCCCCCGCCGGCCCCGCTGCTCCATTCCCCGCTGCATCCCCCCCAGCCTTCTTCGCCCCCCTCTTCGCCCTCTCCCTCTCCCTCCTCTCTCCATCCTTCCGTTTCCAGTCCCTAAGCCCCTTGCCCGTAGGCGGCTGCCCCACGCCGCCAGCCAGGAACCACAATCCGGCGGGGACGCGCTCGTCGTCGCCTACGCGCTTGATGTCGAAGGGGCCGCCGCCGCGGAGATGGAGGTGCGGGGTGTTGTCTTTGTTGTTGTTGAGGGGGATGGATGCGGTGTGAGGGATGGAGGCTTTAGGAAGGGGGTTAGTCCCGGAAAGTCTTTGCTTCGGTGGCGATGCGGCAGAGGTGGCATTGCTGGTCTCGTGCGAGGTGGGGGTCACAGCGGGCGCGGTGGCAGGGGAGGGTTTTGGTGGGAGGGTGGATATTGGAGGTGGGTTCTTCGTCGGAGTCGGCGGCAGTGGAGAAGGAGAGGAAATGGTCGGTGATGATGCGTTGAGGCGGGTTGTCAGTGGCGGGTTGGCGATCTGGATGGCGGTGTTGGAGGTTCGTTGCCTGACTTGATTCAGGGGGTTTGAAGGTGGGTTCTCGTTCTTCGGAGGAGCAGGCGCGGGATGTGGCTGTCTGCTTGCCTTTTCCTGTGTCCTCCTCCATCGACTCTGTTGTAGTGGTTCGAAGAATAGCTTCGCCGTGTGGATGCCACCCCACTTGCTCTCTGCACGCTCCGGAGGGGTAGAAGTCATGGTGGGCATACCTCGCCCTGTCGTCAGTTTCAAACGCGGGCGTCGGGAATCTGCTGTACGTGCTCGTACTCCCTCTCTCAAAATTATTGTACGCAGTTCCCTGCGCGCTTGGCGAATGAATTTTGGGGACTCTGTTGCTGGCTGCGAGAGCTTCGAAAGTGTTGTAGCGGGGATCGAGCACGGGGAGGGCTCTGGAGGCTTTTCGTGGGTAGGGGAAACAGCAGAGGGAGATCAGTCTCTCGGGCAGGGACTTTGGAGGGGGGGCAGGATGTATGTTGATGAGGTCGCGGAGGTTGGGTGTGGATTGGTGAGGAGAGGGCATGACTGATTGTAGGGAAAGGGCTTGATGTAGGATAGTGGACAAAGAAATGAGGACCACGAGCGTGATAGATTCCAAAGGAGCATAGAGAGTCACCGGATTCGTGAGTGAGCAAGAGCTATGATGTCTGATTCAGAGTTTGTAGTAGATTGGTGATGACTCTGGCTGTAAGTTTGCTAGTAGGTTCTTCGCTTGTAGCCTCATGCTCGATTAGACACTGATTGTCTTGAACACGCTATTTACACATCGTCGTCAGCAACACCTCTTTCATATCAAATACATGTTTCTTAGAAGGAATTTGGGGACTTACCCGAATCCGCCAGCCCCTGTGCCCATGACGCATCCTGGAATTTGAGGATGCCAGTGGCACTCCTTGACCATCTCCATAAAGTGTACAAACAGCAGCTGCGGCGGCACATCCTTGACGTCCGCAGTATCTCTACTCTCCTCGTCGTCCAGCTCGACAGCCAAGTCCCACAACGTCAAGGTGTTGTCTCCCGCTGCCACGGCGACGATACTATCATCGGTTGGGTGCCACTCCACGCTAGTAATCTGCTCCTTGTGGAAATTGAACGACGCTACGGGCTTAGGCTGAGGGTTGGTATTAGTATCAGAAGCGGGTTTCCACTGCCGCAAGTCCCACACGGCCCAGGTTCCATCATCGGCGCCGGTAGCTAAGAGATGAGGTGTTTGTGCCGACCAAGAGAGGACATTGATATCTGAAGTGCTGATGGTAACGCTCACGGCCGCGGTGCGCGACTTCGAGCGGACGTCCCAGACTTTGACTGTGCCATCACTACTGGCGGACGCGAACACGTTGCGTTCATTGGGTGACCATTGAAGATCTTCGACGCTGCCTAGGTGTCCTGTGAAGGGGCGGGTGTCAGTGGTCCATTTGCCATCCGTGCAGGTAGTGACGAAGATTTTGCCGTCATTGTCGCCGGTAAGGAGCTTTCCCTGTGGGATAAGCGGTGACCACGCTATGGCGTAGCCTTCAGATTTGTGCATGCGGAGGGTGGCCAGAGGTTTGGATTGAGAAGGGGTCAGTATAGTGCCCGGAGTATCGAAGGAGGTTAGGTGTGGGGTAATATCGTGGATGAGAACTTCTGTGGATTCGAGTATCGTCGCGGTGAGGGTTGTCGAAGGCTTGGAAGAGTCTGAGAAAGGGACCTGGTGCACGCGGATGCGATTTGTAGTTGAGCCGAGAGGTAGGGATTTGGTTTCGAGGATGGGCTCCGTGCTCTCGTCGTCCTCAGATTCGTCGTCGGACTCTTCTTCTTCCTGGGGACGTTCTGTCCGGCTGAGCCCACTAAGTTTCATTACAAGCAGCTGGTTGTCTGCTGGTTTCCTGCTCTCGGCTTGGGTACCTGCTACAGCATAAAGTGTGGCTGGATAGCTTTTGCGATTGCTGCCCAGGGAATCAGGGATGACGGCGAAGGACAGACAAGGCCAGGTGGTCGTGAAGGTATGCAGCATTTGGTACGCTGACGAGTCGGGCGAAAGCGATTCGCCGGCATTAAGCTTGTCTCGGCCTGGTATGAACGTGCGCTGGTCTACTTCCATCGCATCTGCTCCAAATCAGTAAATTATGTTGGGGCACAAGAATTGGTAAAATCGCACAATGCCTCCAGCGTGAGCCACGTACCCCTCTTCTCTTCGACCTCTCGTTCCTCGTCTGGTCGCCCATCTACTCCAGCTTCGATAATCTCATCCTCGCTGTCAAATTCGTCCTCGAACTCATCCTCAAATTCCTCTTGTTCGTCGCCGTTGTCTGGCTTCAGGGGTCGTTCTCCAGTCTTAAGGGGATCGGCTTCCGTTTCCAAGGCTTCTGCCGCTCTTTTACCCATCGTACCACGTCGTTGATCGTGGGCTACAGCGCGAGTGGTCCGACAGAGATGTTTCGAGGATTTCGATGGTGATACTCTATCGATAAGGGAGCTTTAAGCGAGAGATTCAGGCGCTAGCCGCTGAGCCAATTGGGACTCCCTCTTCCATGACGACCAATCAGCTGCTGTATCAACATTGAACCTTCAATTGCTTCCAGGGGACAGCCTCAACTCGCCATCCACGTCCTTACCGCGCAGATCGAAGCTCTTTTGGCTCACACCATCGTTCACAGAAATTGATGAGCACAAAGCGCACTCATTGACCATATGCATTGTCAATACTACATCCGTCATTTCCATTCCAGTCAAGCCTTCCAGCAGGCTCGGCCTTCTACCACTATCTGAATCTATCCCCTCGTTTTAGATCTGACTCTGGCGAGCATTGATCTCATTGCTGCATGAGTATCTCAATGGATACACAATATCAACAAGATCCAATGGCTCACAATAACGACGAGGCCATGGGCGGTGTAGATGACAACATGGCCACCACACCTACAGGAGGTTACGGTACCAACCATCAGAACGGCCTACGACAGTCCACCCAATCCACAGATTATCAAGCCACGAACGGCCCCCTCTCCCCTTCGCAAGAGGAACCCAACGCACGCTATCCCTCAAATTCTACATACCAGCAACAACCACAACCATATTCGAGACCATCATCTGGCCTTTCAGGCTCGCATTCTCAATCCTATCAGGACCAGAATCAGAGATCGGGGCACTCGGGGGATAAGGGGCAGAATAGCGTTGTGATCAAGGTTGGCATGGTGGGGGATGCACAGATCGGAAAGACAAGCTTGATGGTCAAATATGTAGAGGGGAGCTGGGACGAGGACTATATCCAGACGCTGGGTAAGCTGAACCCAAGCTCTGAGTAACGTTCGGCTGGCTGACCGTCCCTTGCCAGGTGTCAATTTCATGGAGAAGACCATATCGATACGGAACACCGAGATTACCTTCTCGATCTGGGATCTGGGCGGTCAAAGAGAGTTCGTCAATATGCTACCTTTAGTTTGCAACGATGCAGTCGCCATACTGTTCATGTTCGATCTCACAAGGAAGAGCACCCTCAATTCGATCAAGGAATGGTATCGGCAAGGCCGAGGCTTCAACAAGACAGCGATCCCATTTCTAGTCGGGACCAAGTACGACCATTTCATCAACTTCCCCAAAGAAGATCAGGAGGAGATATCCACACAAGTCAGTGAACCTCTCCAACAGCACTAACATTCCAACTGACTATCTGGCAGGCCCGCCGCTTCGCAAAAGCTATGCGTGCAAGCCTAATTTTCAGCAGTACCAGCCATAGCATCAACGTTCAAAAGGTAAATCTCCGCTTCCCCAACGCGCCCTACCTTCCACTAACACATGTGCCTTGTCAGATCTTCAAGATCGTCCTCTCCAAAGCCTTCGACCTCAAATGCACCATCCCCGAAATCGAAAACATCGGCGAACCTCTCCTCCTCTACCAATCCGTCGTCTAAAGCGACAACGCTGCTGTTCAAGCAAAGGCGACTTGCATGTAGAGGGGAAAAGGGGGTCACGGGATGTCGAGCTTGATGTTACACCACGGATGTCGGGCTTGATGTTACACCACAAATGATGAGCTATGGACGAGGACGAAGAGGACGTGGATTGCTAGGTCGTGATACATTTTGACAGCGTGCATGGATCGGAACAAGGTGCTGGCGGAGAAATCGGTGTTCTACGACGAGCCACGCTCAAGTCCGGTAGAGTAACTTGCTGCTTTGTACAATACTCACGAACCAGCTATGCTAAGAAACGTTTATCATGTTTACCGTAACCATTGACCACTTGCTACCCAGCGCCAAAGCGTGATGCCGTCTTTCCATCCCTTCCCTTCCACTTCATTCACTCATCTCGCGTCCAAAGCGCGCGTCTTGAATACTCATCAACCGCACAGAATTTCGATACCGACACCGTTTACACCACAACATCAACCACCAAACATGGCATCGCCACCACCGCCTCCACCCACTGCACCACCACCTCCCACAATGGAACTACGCAAAGACGCAACGACGGCCCCAGCATCGCCCGCCTCGACAGCCTCCCTCACCTCCGAACACGCCTCCGATTCCGAAGCCAGCAGCCCCGGGCCCCAGCCCAGCAAGCCCAAAACGAGCAGGCGCCGCCTCCGTCGCGTGCAAAAAGCCAAAGCCAAAACCGAGGGGGAACGCTCGGCGCGCTCCTTGGACGACGAGTTCAACTACCAGCAGCGTCAGAATAGGGCGTGGCTGCATCATCAGGTGCAGTTACCGGGGAGGGGTGGGGTGCCGCATCATGCGGAGAGGGAGCTAGGGGCGCTGTTTGGGAAGGGTAAGTCTTCTTATTTCATGACTTGACATGTGTTTGATTGGTTGAGGTTGTTTTTTTTTGCTTGTTTTGGTGGTGCTGGGTGAGTGCTTTGACGGTTTACCGCATTAGCGATGGCTAGTCGCTGGTCGATTTTTCCAACGTCAACTCGTCAAGACGTCTTTTCATCCTCCAAGTGCTAGAGATATGACTAACCCACACCTCTCTAGACATCGAAGCCCATCCCGAGACCAACATGCCAATGCCGAAGAGCGGAATGACGCTTTCACGTGAGGCCGAAGCCGCCTACCAACGGTTGCTGGGTGAGCGGGCGGAGATGGTGGGGCAGGCGCTGAAGGGGATGGTTCCGCATTGGTGGGATGCGAGCGTGGTTGTGCCGAAGGGGAAGAAGTCGAGGGGGGAGAAGAGAGCGGCGAGGAGGGAGAGGGAGAGGATGGAGGGGGTGGTGGGAGAGGTGGGGGGTTTTGGGATGAGAGAGAAGGGGGTTGAACGGGGGCAAAGGGAGGGGGTGGGGGAGGAGATGGAGGTTGAGGGTGAGGATGGGGGGGTGTTGATCGAGAAGTAGAGGGATAGTGCAATGAGAGCTTGCCAGTTATGCGAGATATTTCTTACCGCTTATGCTCCATCAGTAAGAGAATGTTGAAAACGAACACAGATGCGAGTGCTAGAGCAATTCCAGCAACGCTTAGGAGCCCTTGAGTACCGAAAGCTCAAGCTATTACCTTCCAAGAGACCCAGATCAATATCCATTGCGATCGTCAAGGAAAACACAAGTCATCCCATCGCACATTGGGAGCTGATTTGCTGCGTTTTGCGTGACCTTTTTTCCACTATATATATCTCAATCGAAAGTCAGGAAATAACTCGAGGAAGGCTTTGAGGAACGGTTGAAAAGTGGATAAAACCGCAAGTTCAGTTGCTCGTCGACCTGATGATCAGGGCTCATCGTCGATAAATCGGTTGCTTTCTTTTTCAATTCCGCAGGTCGAGGGTTCAATCCTGGACATGGCCATCTTTTCTTTTTTGGTTTGTCTTTTCTTAGATACCCCCTTACTACCACCACCTGGTGCAACCGCGCCAACGGTGTATCTCTCCGTCATCTGCGACTTTCAATGATTTCTTTAATGACCAGCATTCCAAACACCACCCTCCCCTCTGTCTTCACCGCCTCGCATTAGCACTGGCCTCCTTTCCAAGGACCCCATTCCCCCACCACTAACATTCTCTTTCCGCAACCATGAACTCCGAATACCGGTTCTCCAACCGCGCAGCATGCAAGAGCATACGCTGGACTTACGATGCCCTACACTCCTCCCCAAACATTCCATGCTCCGCCCCACCTCAACCCCCAACCCTCCTTACCCACGACCACATTCTAGGTCCCGCACTACCAACCACGCACCTCAACAAACCCTTTCCCAAAACCCCCCACACACAGCCCCCCCTCCCCTCCCGCAACCACACGAAAGCCACAATCAAGATACTCAATTCAAAGAGAAAACCTCACGGAAGGGGTCTATAAACTGACCCAATCAAACCGTTGTTCCATTTTTTGATTGCCGGGTTGGGTGGAAGAGATAGGTTGTGGGGATATGGATTGGAGTCTTACTTGTGTGAGTTTTATATCTATATGCTGGGGGAGGATATGCGCTGGTTGGTTTGAGATTGTTGAGTTGGGGGGTTTGTGATAAAGTATATGGATGGGATGGGATGTCGTCGGTTTTGCCAAGACTGTGCTTAGTAATATTCATCTGCCGTGGTATTGGCGTACGACTGCTGCGAGGCAAAGTAGACATTGCTCAGTGATCTAGTGCAAAGGCCGCTAAGTGAAGTCTATGAGTTGATCTGATCTGCTGCATAAAATACAAAGGCTAGCTACCTCGCCCAGTCTGAATCATGTCTTCCAGGCCACCGTTCGGTATCATCAAGCTATGTTATGATTCGCGTCCGCGAACACCGATGATGCATCATCTAGAACAAAGTAAGGAAATCAAGTTGACCACATCCATCGATCTTCCGCAGCATCCACTTCCAATCGCCTAGTCATAAAGACTATCATCCTCTCCAGCGTTGCCGAATCCATTACCATTGGCAGCTCCCTCCGCAGCTTCGTTGGCATCTGGGAAGCGGAAGAAATTGCTGCCGCCGGAGTTCTTCATGCTCTGTGCAAAGGCCTCGTAGCGGCGGACCTCGACATCGCTGACAGATCGCCTCGCCGATTGCATGGCTTCTTCGAAATGTGCTTTGGTGAGCTCCGGCACAGGGTCTTCGTCGGCATCTTCCTCCATCTTTACATCCTCTCCAGCAGCCTCACGTTCCTTGGTACGCTCGATGTCCCAGGAGATGGCTTGCTTGATGGCGAGCTTGACGGCGCGCTGGGTAACGAAGCCAAGATCGGCACCGGAGAAGCCGTGGGTTCGGCTAGCTATGAAGTCGATGTCCACATCGTCGGCAACAGGGGTCTTGCGGAGCTGGGCTTTGAGAATGCCGGCGCGAGAGGCTTCATCTGGGAGTGGAACGTAAACGAGCGTATCGAGACGGCCAGGACGGCAGAGGGCGTTGTCAAGTTGCTCTGGCCGATTCGTGGCGCCAATGACGAAGACGTTCTTCTTGGAAGTCATGCCGTCCATTTCTGGAGAAGTATTAGCAACTATGAGTTCGGGGGAACGGTAGAAAGTTACTGACCAGTCAAGAGTTGGTTGACGACACGATCCGAAGCGCCGCCAGCATCTCCATTAGAGCCACCGCGGGACTTTGCAATGGAGTCCAGCTCGTCCAAGAATACGACACACGGCGCTGCAGCGCGGGCCTTGTCGAAAATATCGCGGATGTTGCTCTCTGACTCACCGAACCACATGCTAAGAAGCTCGGGTCCCTTGATGGAAATGAAATTCGCCGCACATTCGTTGGCAACAGCCTTGGCGAGCAAAGTCTTACCGGTACCCGGAGGACCATAGAACAGGACGCCACGAGATGGCGAGAGGCCGAACTTGAGGAACTTCTCCGGGTGGTCGACAGGGTATTGCACACTCTCGATAAGCTCACGTTTGACGTTCTCCAAGCCTCCAATGTCATCCCAGCGGACATTGGGAACTTCAACGACGGCAACTTCACGGAGGGCAGAGGGGTTAGAGACACCAAGAGCGAATCGGAAGTTCTCCATGGTGACACCTAACGAATCGAGCACCTCTGCATCAATGGTGTCCTCGTCCAAGTCAATGAGATCCATCTTCTCACGAATCTGCTGCATGGCAGCTTCCGAACAAAGAGAAGCAACATCCGAACCAACGTAACCGTGGGTCTCTGCCGCGATAGACTCAAGATCAACGTCCTCTCCGAGCTTCATGTTCTTCGTGTGGATTTGCAGGATCTCGAGGCGCCCAGTAGGATCGGGGATTCCGATATCGACTTCGCGATCAAAACGTCCAAAGCGGCGAAGGGCAGGGTCGATGGAGTTGGGCCGATTTGTAGCGGCCATGACAACGACGTTTGAGCGAGCCTTCATACCGTCCATAAGAGTCAAGAGCTGAGAGACCACACGACGCTCGACCTCTCCGTTGGTCTTGTCGCGCTTAGGGGCTATCGAGTCGATTTCATCGATGAAGATGATGGCTGGCGAATTCTTCTCTGCCTCTTCGAAGGCTTTACGTAGATTCGATTCCGACTCACCCGCCATCTTCGACATAATCTCCGGACCGTTGATCAAGAAGAAGAAGGCCCCAGTCTCGTTGGCAACCGCACGTGCCATGAGTGTCTTACCAGTACCTGGGGGCCCGAACATGAGAATACCGCGGGGAGGCTTGATACCGATAGACTTGAAGAGCTGCGGATGACGGAGAGGTAATTCGACCAATTCCCGGATCTGTGCCATCTGCTTTCGGCAGCCACCAATATCATCGTAGCCAACTTCGTTCAAGTTCCCTTCTTCGTCCTCACGCTGGATTGGCTCACCTTCACAGTGGATGATGGTGTCTTGTGCAACAATACCATGCTCCGGCGGATCGACCTCTACCACCTTGAACTCTACCTGCCTCATTCCGCCACGAATTGTGAAGAGGTCACCTTGACGTACAGGGCGGTATGCTTCGCGGAAGTAGGGTGCAAGGAAAACGTCGAAAAGAGAGCCAGTAAGCCCTTCAACGGTATCTGCGATGGGTAGCACAGCAATACGCTTAGCCTACACTCGTTGTCAGCATGTAGAGGGATACTGGATGTTGTGAGCTGTTTATGGCTTACGTATTTAATGTCGGGACAAGGATGCACGGTGACGATATCGCCATGCTTGACACGTAGATTGTGCCGCACCACACGGTTCATACGTGCGCTCCCATCATCAAGATCGTCATCAGCCAGAACGATCAGGACCGTGTCCTTTCTCTTCTTCCCTTTCACCAGAACAGTATCGCCGCGGAAAAGCTGGAGGTTATCCATAGTCGTGTTGGACAGGGCGATGATGGAGTTGTCATCGTTGACGGCGTCAGTAACACTGTAGGCAGCATGTTAACGATATTGCGGAGCTCCCACAGAGAGTAGAACAGCTTACATCAAGGAGTTTGGCTTCTTCTTCTTCTTGAGGATGGCCGTTGCCGTGTCGTCGACCTGGGCAGACATGTCAGACCTCGCTTTGCTTAGTCTCTAGGCAAGCTCACTTCTTTCTTCTCGGCACCAGAAGCATCACTAGAAGTTGCAGCGTCAGCTATGCCAAACTCCAAAGTGCAGTGGAGGCATATTTACTGTAAGTTGACCTTGGCCTTGGCCTTGGACTCGGCGTGAGCTGGTTCTGCGGACATGTTTGCCTCTTCAGATGAGTAGTATCAGACAGCGGTGATACGTATGAGTAAAGCCAAGGGTTCGAGCAGAATTTGCAGACTGCCCCAAGAACCAGGAGCAGTTGTATATGGTCTTTCGGATCAGGACCTCGGAGGTGATGGAAGTGAAAGAGTGTTGGGTGGTGACAGGCAGAAGATGAAGCTGTGGTGAGATCGTCAACACCTTTTTCGGTCCATGACAGCCAAAATGTGAAGTCGCGTGGATGACATAATCTGTCTCAAGGCAGTTAGCGCCGGCATCTGGATTCTTCCGGGTGGCTCAAAGAAGCTGATCGAACTGAACCGGCTTGGCTTCACCTAGTTGTGATTTCAAAGACATTCAGACGACATGGAAATGTCACACATTCAGGATCCATTGCTCGGATACCATCGACAGCTACAGCTAGTTATCTTGATGAAGTCGGAGCTTCCCAATCGAAATAGCTTCCATCAAAGTAATAGGTACAACATATGAGACATAGTCATATCGATTAGGTCGCCCCTCATAGCGAAGTCTCTCAGTGATATCAACTAGGCCTAAGAGTAAACATATCCTCAAAATTAGATAGGAAGGGAAGTAAGCAGTCTCGCTGTACTATACAGGCATTACGGGCGTGTGTCGCTCTTCACTGCTTCAAAAGAATCATACCTGCAGGTTGTAGAGCAGGACTTGCTTCTGTAAGCTGAGGGCAGACGCTCAACAGCACAGCAGGGGGCCGCTGTGCCGAGAGTATCATGGTACCTCTCTCGTCTGTAAGCTCCTTGTGTTCCCTTATAGAGGCGTCGCGGCTATGCCCGCCCTTCTTTCGTTTCTCGCTTCACCATACAGCTCACGGATGCGTATCGACTTGACTCTATCTATTCGGGTATCGGCTTTGCAGCTCAACGGTAAGCAGTGCACAGAGTTGCCACTCTACACCCTCCTGCGGCTCCGGAAGATGATCAGCCGAAGGCGTTCAGACCCCTTGCAGGAGCTCGCTAGGTCGCTCCATGGCCATGAGTTATGCTTGAGGGAGGGGATGGGGACTTTGATGTCATGCCATATTCTTAGGCCCTCCTTGTTCCGAGGTCCTTGTATTTTGGTCTGTCGATCGACCACGCCCCATCCACAGTAGCTTCAATATGGAGGCACCCTTCTCGGAATCAACAACTCCTCCAAGTAACAGACTGACCTCAGGGCTATGGCCCGATCTCCGGACGATCGCGCTTGGATGATGGCTGCCGCTAAAAAATCTGCAACCGACGATCGTTCGGGTCAGCAGAGGCCTACTGTACGAAAGGAGAAAAAGATTCAGCTACACCACCGATTCCCATGGTGATGCTGCGTTCCATGCAGACGAGGCCTCAATGCTACATCGTAGACGCACGGACCGCAAGACATGCTGACAACAGTGGTCCATAATCTTGAGAAGAGCTATCCTCCAATGAACATTCTCCTTTCCTGAGTTGCAGGGTAAGAGCGGGTATCTATGCTGTATCCCAAGGGAAAACATGCTGCCAAGGCTCGCTCAACATAATCGTCAAACCGGATGTGGCTTACTGAGGCGTTTTGAGCGATTCTCCAGCCCTCGAAAGGATGGAAAGCTCCGTTGCCGTGATTTATCGATCGATGAGTCTCGCAGCATCTTCACATTACTTGTTTATACGGAGTATAGAGAGGTCCTCTTTGACTTTTCCCAGGAGATATCGACTGGTAAACGGCTTTTCTTGTTTCGCGCGTCATCCGTGGTAATGGACTTGCACAATGGCTTGCAAAATTGATGAGGCGCCTTCTCAACAGTCTAATCTGTTGAAAATACTAATAGGCAACCTTTCATTCGTTGCGAGACTGTCTTCATTGCCTCCGCAACCACTCTTGGACTTTCCTGTCTGGCTCTTTCTGGTGCCATGACCGTTACTCATTACCTGGTTATTCTGAGGCGCCACATTCGCTTATATGTATTCGAGATCCCTTAAATGCTGTGAACCCCCGACTTTCCATGTTCATTCAATACTTAAGTTCTCTGAACGCACATGCATTCCTTTGGAAATATTTCACAGCCATTATCAGTATGTCATATTCTATGTGTCATGAGAGGTCTGGCCATCGACAGGAAGCAGTCCAAAGACAACGCGTTGCCCTCCAAGGTCTTACTGGAATTAAGGTGATTGAAATTGCCAGTGGTCAGCCTGGAAATTTTGCAGCCCCGCCTACGCCGAAGATGCAGAACCCGGGGCTACATAACTCAATGGGAGCTCAGGTGCCGGAGCAGAACAACTCAATCCCGGCAGAATACATCAAGCCATCAGTCCAGTACTCCGCAACAAATGGTCATTCGGAAGCTCACTTGCCCGACGCAGGTGGTCCACTAAAATCTTTAACCCCTCCAGTCCACCTTGCGTCTTTTTCTGCATCACCGGAGGTCTCCCATGCTGTCGACGTTCGTTCTTTCGGCGATGCTACGCCTACCGGTATGTCTATGGCTACCCTGCCTGGACCTGCTATCCGACAAAGCAGCATGGGGTATGGATCAGATGGAATTCTCGCACAAGCAGGCAATTTACTGGGGTATAACGAGAGCCCCCAAAGAGAAGGCTCGGGATGTTTCCCCTATAATGGCAGCTTCCCTCAAGCCATTATAGACGTCTCACAATTGCCTCCACAGATGCACCCTTTGCCAATTGCAGCGCACACAGTATATCCTCGAGATGCTTGTTCATCATCCCATCTTTTGCCATCTAACGTTGATAATCTGCTCGAGTTCGGCGGCGGAGCTCAGCAGTCCTTGTTGCATTTACTGAACGCCTCTTCAAGGCAATTTTGTACGTCGACTGGGAGGCTAGGGCTTACGCTTCAAGCTACTCAAGCACTCTTGGACTACGACTTTGGCCAGTTCGTGCGTCGTGTCCGTTCGGCTACGACGAGGAGGGTTTCTCAAGCGGACGCGATGTTAGACTACGTAAATTTAGATATACACCCAGCATCTAACGGTTACGAAGAAGCTGTTGATGTTGCGTTACGGTGTAAACGCCTCGAGCTTGCGGCTCAAGCTATTCGGCTACAGGAACGGCAGGATCGAAGCTCTCAGGACGCCAGATCTAGACCGGGTTGTATCAATAATCTGGGACTGTCATCTCGGAGTCTGCAACCATCGCCTCGTCATTCGAAGTTCAGCGACTGGCTAGTGTCCCGCCCAGATTGCCCAAAGTCCGAGCCTGAGCCCCTCGACTGGCCGCCAATAAAAGACATCATGCAATTCATGACAGAGAGTGTAAGTCCCCACGGTATATCGATGTTCTCAGGCGGTAGAGTGGATCTGTTCTCCCTGAGAGACCAGAGCAACGTTGATTCCCAATCAACTACTTCGAGGACTGACGTTTTGCAGATCCGGCAATCGACTGCACAACTTGAGTCCACATCCTGCAATGGCACACAGAGACGGCAGACGTCAGGCGTCAAAAAAGTCGCTAGATTGTCTGCTTCCCTCGAACAGACAGCGCTCAACGTCGAAAGCTTGGAACGTGGACGCAAAATCGATGCCGGCCAACATCCTTATCGGAAACTCAAGATAGCAACCGGTAACGCCAAATCAATCGAAGATTCCTTGTCAATGCCACCACCCCAAACGCTCCCTCGTCAGAGCACACGCGTTGCGCACGAGGCCAAGCTGGGTCAACGACCGTGTACCCTGCCCCAAACATCAATGCATCCGACATCTATACTATATCAAGATCCAGACGCTTACGACCACGAAGCGTTTGTTGAGGCTTTGCGATTTGATCGTGACATTCCCGACTACCCCATCCCGAAACTACCAGAACTTCATAGAAATGAATGTCCTTCAAAGATCGACTACGGGCACCTGACAGCTTACGGTTCCGCCGAAGCTATAGCGTCATATCCACCTACCTTTCAGGCATCACTTCAGCGGACTATGCAGAATATAGCGATGTATGAGTTTCGGCGCACGCAATCCCACGCTCTGGTCTTCGTCTACGGTTCGCTCATGATCTCATGCCTCAACCATGACATTTTCAATGGCCGTGTATCGCCTTTCACCATCGACGAAGTGTCTCAATGTATGGTCGCAGCGAGCGTCACAGGATTCAGACGTTATCGCGTCCACGGTAGCCATGAACCGGTTGCGCTCGGGACCGGAAAGGAAAAGGATGTCATCCATGGTATGCTCATTTTTAACCTTTCGGATGAAGACTGCCGGAACCTGGACCGCTATACTGGGCGGGGATACGTTCGCAGCCGAGTAAGATTCTGTGTCAAGCTCAAAACAGGACACACGAATGGGTATGCGCGGATTTACTGTGCACCGGACAGTAAATTCTTGGATTGTTCCTCCAGGGGTGAGATCATGGTTGATGAACCTTGGACGGTGGAAGACTTCTGGGAGAACAGCCCATCTTGCATGGAGTGGCGCGCGCAGAGCGGTCGAAATCATGGGTCCAACAGTGGGGTGCAATTGCAGCAGAATGTCCAAGATCTGAGCTATCATGGTTACATCGGCCAAGATCAGCCATCAGCTCGCCTCGAGCAAGGCAGCACGGATCAGAGTCTAGTACTTCCTCAGCAGGATGTCACAAGTCAGATGCTGAACAGCCTCGAGCCGTCGGCCTCAAGTTGGGGGGGGTTCCCGCAGATTAGCCCCACCCAGACAATGAGCAACGTCGAGCAGGGTGGCTCACTCCAGACTTGGGAGGAATCTGGTCAGAATGGCATTGACCAGACAATGAGCAACGTCGAGCAAGTTGGCTCGGTTCAGAATTGGGAGGGACCTTGTCAGAATGGCAACGACCAGACAATGAGCAACGTCGAGCAAGTTGGCTCGGTTCAGAACTGGGAGGGACCTGGTCAGAATGGCAATGACCAGACAATGAGCAACGTCGAGCAAGTTGGCTCGGTTCAGAACTGGGAGGGATCTGGTCAAAATGGCAACGACCAGACGCTCAACAGCCTCGCTAACGCGGCCTGGGAACCATTTCCCGAAATGGATCTAGATCCGAGCTCACTCGACTTCTATGACTTTACCACGAGCTGAATATGCCAACAGCGAGTAATCTGCACCAATGGAGCGCGAAACCAAGTCTCCTCGTACCCAACAAGGACTCGGGATTGGGTGAGAAGGATGCCAAATTCCCACTTTATACACGATATAACCGGCTTCACTGACCCACTGACGAATTGGAGGCTCGTTTCAAAATGAGAACAAGCAAAGGCCTCAACAGATTCACGTCCAAGACCTATACTGGTAAGGACACCAAAGACGACCGTGAGGCGACGGGCTTCCTCCAGAATATCATACTCTATGCCCAATCGATCGGCGCTTCGTATCTACCCAGTTGACGTGGGCCTTGAACCAGTTTAATCCAGAACAATGTTCAGATGGTGATCACGCTTACCGTCCAGACTTCGTTATAGGACTTTACCGAAGGGCTTGCTGCAGAAAGGGAGCTATGGAAGGCCATGATGCTTGCTCGGGGAACCAGCGCCAGACAACGAGATCAAGAATCTGATCCCTGGCAGTGCTGTGCCAGAAGAAGCCAAAATTGAGGCTCACCCAGTTCTCGGCTAGTCAAAGCCGCATGCGAGAAATCATCTCGCCGTGGATGCCAATGACGCAACCATTCGGCCTCTGTCGTATACCTAAGCTACAAATTACCACTTCACTCGCATCGGGCTGCCCGGGATAAAGACGGGCACGAGAGGCCGCCTGTGGCCTGCGACGTTCTCGGGAGTATTACTCTTAGCGACTACCACTTCCATCTCATCCTTGAAGCCGGTTTACAATCTTTGGAAATTTGGCCGTCCATTTTCATCGCGGAAAGAGGTATCCGTAATACCGGTGATCAAATCACGGTGCAGCAGCCAAGTACCTTGACGTGGCGCTTCTCCAGTCTACACCGTGGATAACTATCGAATTCTCGATGAAAAGGGATCGGCAACAACGGAGCGATATCATCGCGTCCACGAACAAGCATATCTTCCTGCCGACGGTCTTCCGTAAATATCCAGATCGAACGTGCTCGCCGATGGGTCGCGCTCTTTCTTCTTGTAAAGCTTGCCGAACCGGACACGAAAACCAACGACTGAAAACCCACACGGACAGAATATAGAGTCAACGACCACAATCATCCTTGAGCGCCGTCATCACCGGACTCTACGCCCATCGAGGTATCGACGCGATAGATCAATGAGACAGGGATTTACTCCTACTAACGATGTTACAAGCAGGTACTCAACCGCACACTCTATGAAAGGGATATGCTTCTACCCCCGCTCTAACCGTTGGCTCTCACTAACCTTCCTGTAATTTTGCTTCTTGTATGCTAGATATATAGAGTCCTACAATATGGATCGCTATAATCCCTCGCTATTGCGATTCTGCTTTCGAGATACTCTTGATGGGCGAGGCGTATCTATAGAGAACTGTAATTCTGATTCGACTCTTCGACCCCAATACCAGCCGATGATAGACCGCCCTACCTACCCAAATCCGTCGCCATCTATAAACTCAACCAAGGCATTCCAAGTGGCAATAATATTTCAGCCCCCTTTCCCTCCCTTTTCTTCTCGTATTCCGCACCGACCCACATCTCACGCTCCTGCGTCCCGGACTGCTGGAGGTTTATAAGCTTTCAGGTCATTTCAGTCTCTTCAAAAAGCTGTCGCTCTGTGTGACTCCCTTCCTGATACAGAATTCTCTCGAATCGTTGGGGTATGATGAGGGAAGTAAAAAATCAAGCGGCTCAAAATGCAAGTTTCTGCTTCGAGGGAAAGCACAACGGAAATGAAGGAGATATGTACACTGGCGATGAATGAGTCGTCTAGATTCGAGAGAAGGAAGTGGCTTGTGAATTGAGAGAAGATGGGTGAGGGAGCGAGGTGGATAGATCTCTGTGTTCTGCGCGGCTTGGACTCCGCAATTTCAACTTCTTTTAAGGGTTCGTGAACAGGTGATAAGCCAAAGTAAGTAGATCTTGAGTACACTTACATGTCAAAGCTTTCGGTCTATGATTCAATATCCGAGAGCCAACTTCTCCATAATCCAAAACCCAACACCCAACCGCACCACCCTACCCCCTTCTCCACGCCTCCCTCAATGCCATCCCCCCCGCCATGCCTCCCTCAATGCCACCCCCCCAGCCACCATCCCCAGCATTCCCACCGCCCCATCCCCCAGCACGCCCCCCTCCACGCTCCAATGCACCGTCAACGGCGCCCACGCCGCGTTCGCCACCACCTGCCGCCACCACCTCTCGCTCGCTTGCGTCCGCTGGATCTTCTCTTCTTTCTCTCCCACCGCATCCACCCCTTCCTTCCCCACCTCCGCAGCAACACCAGCCCGCTCACCCTCTCTCTCCATCCCCGACACTTTCAAATCGTCCGACGCTCTTACGATACCCCTTTTCCGTCGTTGCAAGACTAATTCGCGCCACAGTCTCCCCCCCTCACCCACAACCCCCAGCATCCAAAACCTGCTACTCCACAACCACCACCTCGCCCTCCTCTTCTCCGCTATCCTTAGCACACCAATATCCCCCAGGAAAGCCAGGTTCTCGAGGAGTTGGAATGTGGCGCCTAGGGCGAGGTTTAGGTAGGCTAGGTAGTGGAGGATGAGGTCTTGCGGGGGGCGGCGCAGGAGAGCGAGGAGGGAGGTGTAGATGGGGAGGAGACCCCAGAGACGGAGGGAGAGGCGGAGGTTGGAGAGATGTGTGAGGAGGGGGGGGAGGTTGAAGAGAGAGTGGGTGGTGGCGGTGGGGTTTTT
>JAABUQ010006395.1_pt1 | contig 17899 bp, 13 predicted proteins | sample 5560001 | NCBI WGS metagenome assembly JAABUQ01 (sample SAMN10711888, study PRJNA513371) | rock metagenome | isolation source: Antarctica rocks | place: Antarctica: Victoria Land, Finger Mt nord | collected 2015-12-18
TAACCCCATCACAACCGGTAGAGGTTAATACTTGATAAAAGCTGTAAGGATTTCAAATTGTATACGACTAAGTAAATATGAAAAAGCTGAATTTAATCATCATACCATTTTTACTGCTCGTATTAAATGCCTGTAGCCAAGGCCAATCAAAACCTAATAGTTCAGAAGATACCAAAACCTATCCCAGGGCTAAATCTAACGGTTACTGGAAAAAGGCCCTTTCTCCGGAAGCTTATGAGATATTGGTTAATAAGGGAACAGAAACCCCCTATCAGAACCCTTATTGGAATAACCACAAAAAAGGCACTTATGTAAGTGCTGCTACCGGCAAACCTTTATTCAGTTCTGCTACCAAATTTGATTCCGGCACAGGCTGGCCAAGTTTTTTTAAGCCGATCGACCCAAAAGAAATTAAAATTGTGAGAGACAATTCTGACGGCATGGTTAGGGATGAGGTGGTAGAAGCCAGTACCGGTTTGCATTTAGGCCACGTTTTTGATGACGGGCCTGCGCCCACCGGCAAACGCTATTGCATGGATTCTTATGCTTTTAAATTTATTCCGTCTAAATAATACTGTATCATTCAACTTACAATTTTTATGAAAACATTTAATTTATTCCTGCTGGGCCTGCTTTTCATTTTTGGCTTTGTAAAAGGTCAGACAACTGATCATGATAAGGCTTTTGCCACGTTACCTGTACCAAAGCATGGAGAAAAGGTAGCCACTTTTGCAGGCGGCTGTTTTTGGAGTTTGTCAGAAGGTTTATCAGAACTGAACGGCGTAAACAAAGTAGTGGCCGGTTATGCCGGCGGGGCAGTTAAAAACCCATCTTATGAAACTGTTTGCACTAAAACAACAGGCCATGCCGAGTCTGTTCAGGTGTATTATAATCCTGCTGTGATTAGTTTTGCTGCTTTAACAGAAGCATTTTTTTATGCACATGACCCCACTACGTTAAACAGGCAAGGTCCTGATCAGGGAACAGATTACCGTTCTATTGCTTTTTATCGCAATCCTGAAGAAAAGAAAACGATTGAAGAAGTAATTGCCAAAGTAAACCGGGAACACCATTATAAAAATCAAATAGTAACCCAGCTGCTTCCTTTTAAGGTATTATATCCTGCCGAAAATTATCACCAGGGCTATTACAAACTTCACCCGGATGAAACTTACATCCAACTGGTTTCTATGTCTAAAGTACTAAAACTGCGTAAAGCAAAAAACAACTTATTGAAGGCGGAATTTCAACAAAAGGCTGTTGCTTCTCTTAAATAAATCAAAAATCAACCTAAATCTTACGATCATGAATTTCAAAAAAACCGGTTACAATCTTGGTGTTATTGCTGCAATAGTGGTGCTGCTATGGATTGGCATATTCAAATTTACGGCTACAGAAGCCATGGGGATAAAACATTATGTCAGCAACAGTTTTTTAATGAGCTGGATGTACCATGTAGCCTCAGACCAGGCAGTCTCTAATTTGATCGGCACTTTTGAAATTATAACCGCACTGCTTTTACTGGGTTCTTTTTGGAACGACAAGATTGGAAGAATAGCCGGTTACGCCGGGATAATTATCTTTTTAACAACCATCAGTTTTTTATTTACGACGCCCGAAATTTGGAAAGCTGTGGAAGGCGTGCCAACAACAGATTTCTTTGTGGTGAAGGACCTTGCGTTTTTGGCGATCATGTTTTTGGTAGTAGGTGAGCATTCTGCAAACGAAACCCATAAACAAATTTAAGTTATGTTTGAGTTTTGATCGGCCTGTTATCCATGCTTCTTTTATCACCCAAAAAACAGTAAAGCTTTCTATAGTTGATAGTCCGTTAAATACAGACACCAAATTTATAGGTGTAAAAGAAGCATGATCATCAACTCTGAACCGATTTAAAATCAGGCATAAAATTTAAAACAGGCTTTGAATAAGCAAAATAAATAATAATGAAGCAGACAGAAAGGCCAAAAGTAGTGATCATTGGCGGAGGTTTTGGGGGGATAGAATTAGCCAAAAACTTAAAAAACGCCCCGGTTGATGTGGTGCTTCTTGATAAACACAATTATCATACTTTCCAGCCTTTGCTTTATCAGGTAGCTATTGGTGCAATAGAAGCAGATTCTGTCGGTTTTCCTATCCGCAGGATATTTACGAAGCAGGAAAACTTTAAATTCTTACTTACCGAAGTAGTAAAACTTTGTTCTGATGAGCATAAAGTAATTACCACAATGGGCGATATTATTTACGACTATCTGGTTATCGCTACCGGGTCCAACACTAATTTTTTCGGTAATCAATCCATGGCGCAACTGGCTATGCCAATGAAAAATATTCCGGAAGCATTAAATGTCAGAAGCTTGATTTTACAAAACCTGGAAGCGGTTTCATTTACAGACGACCTGAAAGAAAGAATGGCTTTAATGACCTTTGTTGTGGCTGGCGGCGGCCCTACCGGCGTTGAGCTTGCCGGTGCTTTGGCTGAAATGAGAAAGCTGATATTGATGAAAGATTACCATGACTTAAAAAGCAGCAATATGAAGGTTTATTTGATTGAGGGCAAACCAGAGCTACTGGCAAACATGTCTGATAAAGCTTCTTCCAAAGCAAAAGAATACCTAAAGGATAAACAATTAACTATTTTTAATGGCGTACACGTAGACTCCTATGATGGCTTTACTTTAAAAGTAGACGACGGCATGGTCATTGAAACAAAAAATGTTTTTTGGGCAGCCGGAGTTAAAGGACAAGTTCCTGACGGTGTTCCGCAGGCCATCATCAATAAAAGCGGGAGGATACAAACCGATAATATAAACCGTGTAAAGGGGTTTTCGAACATATTTGCAATCGGCGATGTTTCGGCAGTTACCACCGAAGAAACACCTAACGGACACCCCGGAGTTGCACCTGCCGCGCTGCAACAGGGCCGACAGTTAGCCAAAAACCTGATCCAAATACTTAATAATAAAGAACCAATCCCATTCAAATACAAAGAAAAAGGATCGTTGGCAACCATCGGAAGAAACCAGGCAGTGGCAGATTTAGGAAAAATCCATTTACAGGGGTTCGTTGCCTGGGTTTTGTGGGGATTGGTGCATATCATGTCAATTGCGGGCTTTACTAATAAAGGCGTTATATTTTTTAACTGGCTTGTAAACTACGTTAACGGCAACAGCGACAACCGGCTGATCATCCGTTTTTTTAATAATAAAACCCGGATGATAGACCCGAACGAAAACTCGCTGAAAGGGGTTTTATAAAAAAGCGGTTGCCGGTGAAGCAGTTAATATCCTGTTTAAATTAATACAAGAAAAAATGCTAATGCTTCTTTTACCCTGTAAAAATTAGTGTTTGCTTCAATTTAAATAGATCCAAAAACAAAAGGCTTACCAGTTTTTAGGTGATAAAAGAAGTATAAAAAATACATGGAATAGGTTTTAAACAGGCTCTTAATTTGTTTACTTACATTTATAATTATGAACTGGATACTACTGTTAATTGCCGGCTTGTGCGAAATTGGCTTTACAACTTGCTTAAATAAGGCAAAAGGATTGGAAGGAACTCCGTTTTATTTGTTGATGGGGGGATTTGTGTTTTTTATTGCAATAAGTTTAACGCTATTGTATAAAGCAACACAAACTTTGCCTTTAGGGACAGCTTATGCCGTTTGGACAGGTATAGGAGCGGTGGGAACAGTAGTTTTTGGCATTATCTTTTTTAAAGAACCGGTTAGTTTTTGGAGGTTATTTTTTATTGTAACCTTAATTAGTTCTATCGCTGGATTGAAGTACGTGTCTGCAAAATAAATTTTGGAACAAGTTTTTAGTTTGGAACAATTTATAGATAATGATTTTTTTTTGCTTCTTTTATGCCAATAAATTTGGTGTTTAGATATTATACCGGTACAAAAAGCACAGTAGGCTAATGATTTTTAGGTGATAAAAGAAGTATAAAAATATGTTTGATAAAATTTAAATAGGCTCTCAACTATTAAGCTCATATAAACTTATAATTTTTCATCCAAATAGTAAGTTCGTTTTTTCCTGCTGTTTTAATTGTAAACGGAAAATCATGGAGTTCCAATATACGTTTCACTATCGCTAAACCCAAGCCTGATTTTACCGGCCTTTTAATGATACCTCTTTGCTTGTGATAATGGCTTATCCAATTAATCACCTCTTCCGGTACAGCCGGGCCATTATTTGTAAATCGCAACAATAGCTCATCATTTTCATGAACAAGCTTAATAGTGATGGCTCCGTTTTCGGGCGTAAATTTTATGGCGTTGCTCAACAGGTTCTGGATTACGCGCTCCATCATGATTACATCTGCAAAAACCATCGAAACATCTTCGCAGCCCACACATTCCAGCCGGATGTTTTTGTCTCGTGCAAGAAGCTGCCAGGTGTTAGCAATTTCCCTTAATACTTCTGCAATAATAAACGGTTCTTTTTGCGCCTTAAATTCTACAGCTTCCATTTTTGACAATTCAAAAAGCTGCGTTACCAGATTTTCTACCAATTGGATTTTATTTTCAATAAGTTGAAGGTATTCGACCGATTTAGGGTTCATATTTCCCTGTAATAAAAGTGTTTCCGTGTAACCTTTAGCTATAGACAGAGGTGTCCGCAAGTCGTGGGATATATTAGTTACAAAATCCTTGCGCTCATCTTCCGATAATTTTAAATGATTAAAGGAAGTTTCTAATTTTTTCCTTGCTTCTTGTAATTCGGTTATTTTTCGTCTTAATTCTAATTTGTCAACCACCTGTTTGGCAATAATCATAAGTGCCTTGATCTGATCATTGGTTAATTCCTTAGTATGATGATCAATCACACAAAGTGATCCTAATGCAAAACCTTCGCTGTTGACCAGCGGAACTCCTGCATAAAAGGTAATATCAAGTTCGCCTGTAACCAAGGGATTATCGTAAAACCTTAGATCCTGTTTAGCATCAGGAACAATTAAAATATTATTGGGTGAGGCAATGGCATACGTACAAAAAGAATGTTCAACGGTGGTTTCCTGTTCGTCTATTCCGTAGTGTGATTTGAACCACTGCCTGTTTTCATCAACCATGCTGATCAATGCAATTGGTGTTTGACAGATGGATGAAGCCAATGCAGTCAGGTCGTCATAATCTTTTTCCTCAGGTGTGTCTAAGATATGGTAAGAACGAACCGCATTTAATCGGTCTTTTTCGTTGGACGATCCCGAAAATTCAGACAAAGAACTAACTGTTATATTAGTTTTGTCAACCTCATTTGCAGGAATAAGTTGTTCTCCGTTTGTATCTTCTTCCATTAAAAATTAATTATGGACTTGCAAATAGTTAGCTTTAAATGTAGTTTTAAGTATAATTAATAAACACTTATATTAATATTGCTTTTGCCCTAAAATAATTAAAAATTGAATATTTTAAAAAAATAGTTATACTTAATTGTAGAGCCTGTTTAAAATCTATATCAGCGTTTTTTTAATACTTCTTTTATGCCTGTATTTTTTGTGTTTGTTTTCTAATAATATAAAAAATGCAGAAACTTCACTGTTTTTTAGGTGATAAAAGAAGCATGTAAAATAAATCGAACAAAATTTAAACAAGCTTTTGAACAAAGGTTTTCTTAAACTAAATCAAGAATTGATGGTTAGGATTACTTGCCTAATGGTTAATTTGTTTTCCGTGCTAATACCGTTTTATGAAAAAGCTCCTTTTAGCTGAAGATGATAATGACATTATTAAGCTGCTTAATCTTCACCTTGTTAAACCTGCTTATGAGATTACAATCTGCATTTCGGGAGAAGGGGCTATTGAACAAGTGCTTACCAATCAATTCGATCTAATCATACTTGATATTATGCTTCCTGATAAGGACGGTATAGAGGTGTGCAAAACCATCAGGAAAAATCTTATACAAGTTCCTGTTATGATGCTCTCTGCCAAAACTGAAGATATTGATAAAGTGCTTGCTTTTGAATTTGGAGCGGATGATTATATGACCAAGCCTTTTAGCATACGCGAACTTTTAGCCAGGATAAAAGCGCATTTAAGAAGATCCGACCAAGTACCTCAAATGCCTGCAGCGCCACAGGAAGAGATTCGGTTTAAAGGCCTTGTAATAGATAAAGACCTTAGAAAAGCTTCTTTGAAAAATAAAAGACTTGACTTTACACCAAAAGAATTTGACCTTTTGCTGCTGCTTGCAAATAACCCTGGTAAAACATTTAACAGAACTGAGCTACTAAAATTAGTATGGGGTTACTCCATTTCGGGTTATGAACATACCGTTACTTCCCACATCAACCGCATCAGGACAAAATTAGAAACTAATTTAGATGTTCCTCAATATATCCTCACTTCATGGGGCATAGGATATAGATTTTCAGATGAAATTCAAGCCTGACAGTATTTCAACCGCATCTGCGGAAGGTGGAAAAATTAGTAAATAAATTTTTTGAATTATCTGAAATAGAACCTGTAGAATTCTTGCTTTATAAGGAACCATTTATAATTGTGGGATATTTAGGAAATTGTAAATACAAGTCGGGGTTAGGGCTAACTATTGTCAAAAAAATTCTTGATCTCCACAACTTCCCGTTTAGCATCCAAAAGAATGAGCAGAATCATTTCTCGTTCAAAACGGAAATTTTCAAAGCACTTTAGATTTTTCTCTGATTGATACTTTATGTATTAACTGTATATACTTCTGTGATAACATTGGTTTGCTAACTATGGTTGTTCCTATATATGAAAATGAGGAAAACTATAGGAACAAAATATAATTCTTTGCGATTAGTTCGCCCACTTCCTGAAAAAAATCAAGGTATAAACCTGTATAAATTCACATCAGAAAATTTGTAATGCTTCTTTTAGGCCTATAAATTTGTGCCTGTATTTTATATCGGTACAAAAAGAATGGAAATCCCCAGTTTTTTATGTGATAAAAGAAGCACAGAAAATAAATTGAACAAATTTAAACAGGCCTTCACTTTATTAAATTAACCAATTAACCCCTACTGTCATGCGAAAATGGATTTTTACCACTGCACTGCTGCTGAGCCTGGTTTCCTGTAAAAACAAGAACAACGACATGCCCACCCCCGATCCGGGAACAGGCGATATGCCTACAGACGTTATTGTCGCGACCAACAGTATAGTAAGTTTGAGCGATTTGCCCAACCCCGACACCACCGCCTCCTTTGTTAATCACCCACAGGTGCTGATGCAGCAACCAGCTGGGGCGCGCTTCCAAGTACCGCAAGGGTTTGCCATTAATCTGTTTGGCAAAGTGTCAAACGGCCGCAGACTGACCATTGCCCCAAACGGAGACGTGTTTGTGGCGCAAACCGCATCAAACACAATTACCATACTACGCGATTCGGACAATAACGGTGTCGCGGATCAGACTTTTGTATGGGACACGGGCGGCCAGTTGGACGAAATCCATGGAATGGTTTTTAACGGCAACTATCTATACGTAGGCGCGACCGAAGCCATTTTGCGCTACAACTATACCTCCGGCCAAACTAAAGCAGGCAGCGCACCCGTCAAGTTGGCCGATCTGCCGGGCAATGGTCAGCATGTGACACGAAATCTGGTCATCAAGGACAACAAGATTTACGTGTCTATCGGTTCTTCGCAAAATGCAGCGGTGGAGGCCGACCAGCGCCGAACCACCATTCAGCAGTATAACCTCGACGGGTCGGGTCACCTTCGCGTCAGGCTTGCGCAATCCGGTAGGGATGGATGTTAATCCGGTTACCAACGAGCTTTGGACAACTGTTATTGAGCGCGACGGCCTGGGCGACGAACTGGTGCCCGACTACCTGACTTCGGTAAAGCAGGGAGGTTTCTATGGCTATCCTTACGCCTACTTGGCTCCCAACAAACTGGATCCTCTCATTAAAGCCATCAGCCCTCTAACGGCTACTACAATTACACCTTCGGTGCTGTTCCGGGCGCACATGTCGCCACTTGGTGTGATCTTCTACCGCGGCACGGCCTTTCCGGAGGAGTACCGGCACGATGCATACATTACAGTCCATGGTTCTTGGAACAGCAGTATGGCACGAGGTTACAAAATCTTGAGGGTACGGATGAATGCTCATGGAGCACCGATAGGCGGATATGAAGACTTCGTAACGGGTTGGCACCTCAACCCCGGCCAGCCTGGTGCTGCCCAGGTCTTTGGCCGTCCCAGTGCCATCGTAGAAGCGGCCGACGGCTCAATTCTAATTTCTGACGACGCGAATGGAACCATCTGGCGGATACGCTACAAACGGTAGCAGGTCCTTTCAATGTTAATTATTGAGTTATTACTATGAACCTGTTTAAATTTATATGTGAATTTTATCTATGCAAGTAAACGAAAAAAAATCATGTGCTTCCGCAACAGGTTCAATGGACCCTCATTATTGGGTGAAGAGGTACGCAGAGTACCTTCATGATTTTGCAATCCGCCGGATAAATCATGAAGATCAGGCCAAGGATTTGGTGCAGGATACCTTTTTAGCTGGTTTAGAAAACATAGGCAACTTTAAGGGCCTATGTACAGAAAAGACTTGGCTTACCGCTATTTTAAGAAATAAAATAATTGACGTTTATCACAAAAGGTCATCCGGATCGATAACTTCAAAAGATATTATTAAGGCCGAATGGGAAGATCAGGATTTTTTCGATATATCAAATGGCCAACCGAAAGTCTCAAATTGTCCTATAATAGCTTGTTTAGATGAGGCTGACCCAATTGTTAATAAAGAACTTGCTGTTGGTTTACAAAGGTGTATTCAAAAACTCCCAACTTTATGGTTGTCAGTTTTTTCAATGAAATATATTGACGATCGGTCAACGAAGAGTATTTGCAATGAATTGAAAGTAACGCCCTCTTACTGTTGGACAATCATTCATAGATCTAAAGTTAGTTTACAGTCTTCTTTAAAAAAAATGAATTTTACATAAATGATTAGTGTGAACAAAGAGTTAAAATACAAAGTGAACGAAGGCATTTTTGGAGATTTAAGAATTCCGTTAAAAGTAAATAAGCATCAAAGCTTTATGATCAAGAAACAGAAATAACAGCATTTTTACTTGATGTAGAATTAAGCGTGTTGGAAATCACTTAGTCTTCTTAAAATACTTCTTACTCGCCACCAATAACCCAAACTCCTCCGAAGGATTTTTCTGCGTTGATTTATGATGGATTTTATGTGCGCGGCGAATGCCAGACAGATATTTATTCCCGCTTTTAAAAGCTTTAAAACGGTTATGGATAAACCAATCATGGAAGATAAAATAAACAATACCGTAAACACTGATTCCGGCACCAATCCAGAAAGGATAGCTGCGTGTTTCCCTATTAAACCACATTAATGCAACGGCAATCAACCCAAAAAACAGACTGAAAACATCGTTCAATTCAAAAAAACCATGGCGTTCCTGGTGATGTGTTTTATGGATGAACCAAAGCGGCCCGTGAAAAAGAAACTTGTGCATCGCCCAGGAAATAATTTCCATAACAACGATGGTGAGCATGATAATAACGATTGGGAAGATAATAGCCATAGAAAGATGATTACCAAAAAACAACGCATAAAAGAAGCATCAGTTTTTGGCCGATGCTTCTTTTATCATTTAAAATTTAGTGACCCTAAATCCTGTAAATCCCGCAAATCCTATAAATTCTGATCCAGACAACATTTAGATATGTATAGCCCTATTCTCCGTAGCGGCCATTGCAGCTTCGCGGACGGCTTCCGTATAAGTTGGGTGCGCATGAGAAATTCGTGCAATATCTTCCGCAGAAGCACGGAATTCCATGGCCACAACCGCTTCGGCGATCACGTCGGCCACGCGCGGGCCAATCATATGCACGCCCAAAACTTCATCCGTAGCAGCATCTGCCAGAATCTTGACGAAACCATCCGTATCCATACTGGCGCGCGAACGGCCGCTGGCTTTAAAAGGAAAAGAACCGGTTTTAAATTTCACGCCTTTTTCTTTCAGTTGCTCTTCGCTGTAGCCAACCGTTGCCACTTCCGGCCAGGTATAAACCACGCCCGGAATCAAGTTATAGTTGATATGCGGTTTTTGTCCGGCAATTACTTCGGCCACATACGTGCCTTCATCTTCAGCTTTGTGCGCCAGCATTGCGCCTTTTACGGCATCACCAATGGCATAAACGCCCGGAACAGCAGTTTCCAAATGCTCGTTTACCGGGATTTTTTTGCCGCGAGGTTCCAGTTCGATGCCTAATTTTTCCAGGCCCAAACCTTCCGTATAAGCGGTACGGCCAACGGCAACCAGGCAATAATCGCCTTTCAGTTCAATTTTATCGCCTTTCGGGCTATCGGCAGTAACCGTAACTTCATCGCCGTTTACCACAGCACTGGTTACTTTATGGCCGAGGTAAAAGGTCATACCTTGCTTTTGCAGCACTTTCTGCAGCTCTTTTCCCAATGAACGATCCAGCGTGTTCACGATAATATCGGTAAACTCCACCACCGAAACTTTGGCACCTAAGCGTGCATAAACCGAACCTAATTCTAAGCCGATTACGCCGCCGCCAATCAAAATCATGTGTTTTGGGATTTCCGGCAAATTCAGCGCTTCGGTAGAAGTTACGATCCGCTTTTTATCCATCTCGATAAAAGGTAGCAAAGCCGGTTTGGAACCTGTTGCGATGATGATATTTTTAGCCGTAATATTTTCTTCGGAACCATCCGTTTTTTTGACGCTGATAGTGTTTTTATCTACAAAAGAACCCCAACCCTGATAAGAAGTAATTTTATTTTTTTTGAACAGAAAAGCAATGCCGCTGGTAGTTTGCTCTACCACTTCGTTTTTCCGTTTGATCATTTGTGCCAAATCCGGCCGCAAATTTTCAATGTGGATCCCGTGCGCTTCAAACGTGTGTGCGGCATTAAAATAATGTTCGGTAGAATCCAGCAAAGCTTTGGACGGGATGCAGCCCACGTTTAAACATGTGCCACCAAAAGTTGAATATTTTTCGATGCAGGCCGTTTTTAAACCCAGTTGCGTGCAACGGATTGCCGCCACATAACCGCCGGGACCTGAACCGATAACAATTACATCATATTGCATAGTAGAAGTTTTTTTAAGAAAGCACAAGTTTAAGGATTTAACGATAAAACACTATCAGATTCCTGTAATTACCGCTTCCGGATCATCAAAAAATAATTGATAGTGCAGTGCCTGAATTGTGTATCTTGACGCTGCCAAACCTAATGCAATATGTCTGTTTACTACTTCTTTTATCGTATAAAAATTGGACTGCTTTTTTGCTGCTTTTTGTTTTTGGTGAAGCAAAGTTCTGCGCAGCAAAAAAATTATACGGTTTTGATTGATCGCATTGATTCGCTTACGGCAGCAGGTTTGCCAAAATCAGCTTTAAAAGAAGTGCAGAAGCTGGATGTTTTGGCCCGGCAAAACCATAACGCGCCGCAGCAAATACGTGCAGCCGTTTACCGCATGAACTTGCAAACTTATTTGGAAGAAAATGCGCTGGTTGCCATCATCAACCGTTTAAAACTGGATATTAAACAGGCTGATTTCCCCGTAAAACCTATTTTGCAATCTGTTCTGGCAGGCATTTACTGGAACCATTACGAGCAAAACCGTTACCAGTTTGCACAACGATCAACCTTAGAAAAACCGGATGCTGATTTTAGCCGCTGGGATTTAAAAACCATTGTCAGGGAAGTTGGAAATCTGTACTGGCAATCCCTGCAAAACCCGCAGCAGGAGCAAAACACTTCTGTTGCTGTTTTAGAAGGTATTTTGCAGGGAGATAAACGCACGCGTTACCTGCGGCCAACTTTGTACGATTTGCTGGCACAGCGCGCACTGGACTTCTATTTATCGGAAGAACCTGATCTGCCCAAACCACGGCTGGCTTTTTCCTTAAATGACCCGCGGTTTTTTGGTGATGATGCTGTTTTTATCTACCTAAAATTGGGCGCAAACGATACAGCTTCGGTAACTTATCAGGGCGTAAAATTATTGCAGCAGGCAACCGGTTTTCATCTGCAAAAAAAGCATCCCGAAGCGTTGGCCGATTTGGATTTAAAGCGGTTAGCGTTTTTGCACCGAAAGGCTTCTTTCCCTCAAAAAGATTCGCTTTATGTTGATGCACTTCAAAAAGTTAATCGTGATTTTGAAACCCGGCCAATTGCTGCCGATGCTTTGGTTTTACTGGCGCAGTTTGAGCAGCAGAAGGACAGTTTGGTTGCGGCTGTTGCTTATTTGCAAAAAGCCATCAAAAATTACCCCGAAAGTTTGGGCGGCAAAAATGCCGTGCTTCTTTTACAGCAGATAAATCAGCAAAATTTATCCGCAGAAATAGAAAATGTGAACTTGCCGGATGAGCCGATTTTGGCAAAAGTAAATTATCAAAACCTGCAAAATGCGACTGCAACAATTTATCAGCTTAATGAAAAACAACTCCGCGAAGCAAGGCATTTGCAGCAGGATAATTATGGAAGCGAACTTAATTTCAACCTTAAAATTTTGGCTTATGTGCGAAAATTGCCCATCGTTCAGCAGCAGCAAATCAGCCTGCCGGATCTAAAAGATTACCGGAAGCATCAGGCAGAATTCAAGATTGATCCGCTTAAACCCGGATTTTATGTGCTTCTTTTATCTGCAGAAAATCGGCGTGATAGTTCGCTGATTGGTGTTTCCGGTTTTCAGGTTACGAATCTGGCTTATGTTTCAAGGCAAAACCCCGATGGAAACGTAGAAATCAGGACAATGGACCGTAGAACCGGCGCACCAATGAAAGGTGTACACCTGAATATAGAAGAAGGAACAGCTGTGCAATACGGCACTTCGGATGCCAATGGTAAATGCGTTTTTAAATTTGAAAAAAATCGTCAAGTACAGATTACTTTGTCTGTTCCTGGTGATACTTATATTGGTGATGGTAATTATTTTGGAGGAATTAATCGCCGCGAAATTTACCCGCGCGGGCAAACCATCCTGTTTACCGACCGGCAATTGTATCGGCCGGGGCAAACGATTTATTTTAAAGGTTTACAGATTGTTAATCAAAATGGCAAAAGTGAAATTGTAAAAGGTGAAGTAAACCTGCTTAAATTAACGGATGGAAATAACAAAGAATTAGGTTCGGTGAAGGTTAAAACCAATCAGTTTGGCACGTTTAACGGTTCATTTATTTTGCCGCAATCGATGTTGAACGGATCAGTTTATTTGAGGACAGAAAACGGAGGTTTAAACGTTCGGGTGGAGGAATACAAACGCCCAACTTTTCAACTCATTTTTGATGCTGTAAAAGAAGCATATCGGCCCGGAGATTCAATCCGGCTGAAAGGAAAAGTTTTGGCTTTTTCGGGTTTTGGCTTGGCCGGGGCGAGTGTGAAAGTGAATGTTGAATTATCACAAGTTAATATCAGCAAACAGCCTAATTCTAACAGGATCAATGCTATTAATATTACCAAATCGAAAGATTTTTTGAGCGATACGGTGGCAACCAATGCAAAAGGTGAGTTTGTGGTCCGTTTTAAAACCGTTTCAAATCCGCATTTAGAACTGTTAAGCTTTTACAATATTAAGGCTGAGGCAACCAACACCAGCGGAGAAACGCATGTTAATTCTGTTTCGGTGAATGTAGCTACAAATCCTTTAAAAATCAATGTAGAATTTCCGCAAAAATTGCTGGCTACTGATTCGTTGAAGTTTTCGGCGGCCTTGTCCAACCTAAATAATCAGGCGCAAAACGGCAATTTAAAAATCAAAGTTTTCTCTTTAAAAAAGTCTGATGAACAAGTGGTTAAGAAACGTTTGTGGGAAAAACCGGACCAATATTTATGGACGAGGGCAGAATTTAAAAAGCTGTTTCCAGCGTATGCCTGGAAAAATGAAGACGAACCACGAACCTGGCAAAAAGATAAATTGGTTTCGGAAATAGATTTGAAAGCGGATAGCAACCGTTTATCGATGTTGGATTTATCTGGTTTGAAGCAGGACAAATCCGGGTTTTACCGCATAGAAATAGCGGCTAAAAACAGCATCGGCGATACTATTTCAAAAGTTCAACTGGTGGAGTTTATCAACCAAAAACCGGAAATGGCTACGATGGAAAACTGGGCAGTTCCGCTGATTGTGCAAGCTGCACCGGGCAGTAAAGTTGTTTTTAGTTTGATGCCGGAAATCCATGTTCTGGCAGAAGTTTTTGATGGTGAAAAAATGCTTTCTTCGGAATGGATTGCTACCGGAAAAACAGCTGTGCGCAAGGAGATTTCGGTGCCGCTGAATGCAGGCAACAAATTGCATGTGCAGTTTTTGATGCTGAAAGATAACCGCGTTTATCATCTATATCAGCCCATCAGCATCATTCAAAATGAACATCCGCTATCGGTCAAATTGCTTACTTTTCGTAATAAAATGCAGCCCGGCGAAAAGGAACAATGGAAATTGCAGGTTTCCGGGAACGAAAAGCAATCGGTAGAAATGCTGGCCGCCATGTACGATGCTTCGTTGGACGATCTGGCTCCTGCGCAAAACTGGACGCAGCAATTGCAAAATATCAACCGGGAGTATGACGCCAATTATTTCAGATGGAACGTTTACAATTTCATCCATACAAAACAAACACAGCAGCTTTATTTCCGCTCCACTAATTTTGATTTGTTAGTCCGGGAATATGAAAAGCTGAATTTGCTGGGTTTTAATTATTATGGCGGATATAATGGCACATATGGAAACTTTACTGACAGATTACAGCTCAATAAAGAACTGGCGCGGCAGTCAAAAGAGAGTTACCTGAAAAGTGTTGCTGCTTTTAAAAATGGTTTTGATGTAAGCGGAGTTGTGATAGATGCGAAAGATAAAAGCAGACTGCCTAATGTTTCCATCAACATTAAAGGGACTAAAATTGCAATTTTAACGACTGTAAATGGCTCTTTTAGATTGCATGTACCAGAAAATGCAGTGCTGTCTTTTATTTATGTTGGCTACAAAAGACAGGAGATTAAAGTTGAAAAAAGTTTATCGCTCAACATTCAACTTAAGCCTAATGGTAATAATTTAAATGAAGTTGTAGTAGTTGGGTACGGAACGCAATACAAAAGAAGTTTGCAAGGAGACGCAAATGCTGATATTCGGATTGATGAAGTGGTTGGAAATGCCGACGTACCTAATACATTACAAGGCAGAGTTGCTGGTGTTCAGTTTCCGCCGCCTGTTGTTAAACCTGATAATGAAGTTCGTGAAAAAGAGCAGATTTTTATTAGAGGGTTAGAAGAAAAACAGAAGGACAAAACTGCTACTCCAATCCTCATCCGCAAAAACTTCAACGAAACCGCTTTCTTTTATCCGCAGTTAAGTACGAATGAAAAAGGAGAAATCCTGATCAATTTTACCATGCCTGAAGCGTTGACCAAATGGCGTTTCAAAGCTTTGGCGCAAACGCCGGAACTGAAATTTGCTTATCTGGAAAAAGAAGTCATCACCCAAAAACAACTGATGGTTTCGGCTAATATGCCGCGGTTTTTCCGGGAAGGTGATACGGTTACGGTTTCAGCAGTTGTGGCAAATTTGGATGCCAAAAAAGTAGTGGTAAAAACAGTATTGCAACTATTTAACGCCATGAATATGCAGCCGGTTAAGTTGCTGGCAGATGCTTCGGAAGGAAACCAAACCATTGAAATTGAGGCCAATACCAACAAAGCGGTTTCTTTTAAGCTGATTATTCCGGCAGGTTTGGACGCGCTGACTTACCGTTTAACGGCCGATGCCGGAAAGTACAGCGACGGCGAAGAAAACACAATCCCGGTTTTGCCAAATGCCCTATTGGTAACAGAATCTGTGCCGATGATGGTGCGCCCAAATCAAACTAAAACTTTTACGCTGGAAAAACTGCTGCATAACCAAAGCAGCACGCTCCAAAATAAAACTTTAACGCTGGAATATACCGAAAACCCGGCCTGGTACGCGGTGCAGGCTTTGCCGTATTTAATGGAATATCCGTATGAATGCGCCGAGCAAACGTTTAGCCGGTATTTTGCCAACAGCCTGGCTACTTCATTAGTAAAACGTTTACCAATTATCCGGCAGGTTTTTGAGCGGTGGAAGCAAACCGATTCCAAAGAATTGCTTTCCAACCTCGAAAAAAACCAGGAACTGAAATCGGTTTTGATCGAAGAAACGCCCTGGCTGCGCGATGCGGAAAATGAATCGGAACAGAAAAAACGCATTGCTCTGCTTTTCGACCTCAATAAAATGAGCAACGAATTGCAGTTGAACCTGGAAAAATTGAAGCAGATGCAATTGGCGGATGGCAGTTTTCCGTGCTTTACCGGTTTGCGTTCTGATCATTATATCACGCAATATATTCTGGCCGGAATTGGTCAGTTGTATGCTTCAAAAGCTGTTGATCTTCAAAATTCAACTTTAAAAAATATTACTGATAGAGCTTTAAATTATCTCGATCAGGAACTCATCAAACCGGAACATACTGTTTTTACCCATCAAAAATTGGTGTCTGCTCATCTCACTTCCATAGAAATCCACGGTTGGTACACGCGCAGTTATTTCGCCCAAAAACCAATGGGCGAAGCTTTAAAAGTAGCATGGAAAAAATATCAGCAAAAAGCAAACTTGGAATGGCCGCAGCGCAGTGTGTACGAAAAAGGTTTGATCGCTTTAACTTTCCTTCATTTTAAGCAGGTAAAAGAAGCACAGCAAATTGTTAAATCGCTGGTAGAAACTTCGCAGCAATCCGAAGAAATGGGCATGTACTGGCCGAAAAACCAGCCGGGTTATTTCTGGTATCAAAATCCGGTAGAAACGCAAAGTTTACTGATCGAGCTTTTTGCGGAAGCCGGAAAAACGAAAGAAGTGGAAGAAATGAAGATCTGGCTGCTGCGCAACAAGCAAACCAACAACTGGAAAACCACCACGGCAACGGCGCAAGCTTGTTATGCGTTACTGCTCCGCGGAGAGAATTGGTTGCAAACCGGCAGCAAAACAATGCTTCTTTTAAGCGGTAAAAATTTAAATGAACTAAAACCGGATTTAAAGCAAGATGCCGGTGTCGGTTATTTTAAAACGAGTTGGAACGATGAACAGATCAAGCCGGAACTGGGAAAAGTCGAAGTTAGAAATCAAAGTAAAACCATTAGCTGGGGCGCCATCTACTGGCAATACCTGGAAAAGTTAGATAAGGTTTCTGCCAGTAAAAACAGCATCAGCATGGAGCGGAAGTATTTTATCCGAAGCAGAAACAACAGCGGTGAAGTGTTGACGGCAGTTGATCAAGCGCACCAACCCAAGGTTGGCGACCTGTTAAAAATTGTGGTTTACCTGAAAGCCGACCGGGATTTTGAATACGTGCATTTGAAAGATATGCGCCCATCCGGAACGGAACCGGTTGATGTTTTGTCCGGCTACAAATACCAGGACGGCTTGTATTATTATCAGGTAACCAAAGATGCGTCCACAAACTTTTTCATCAGTTATCTGCCAAAAGGCAATTACGTTTTTGAATATGGTTTGCGGGTGGCGCAACCGGGCAATTTTTCTACCGGGATCAGTTCGGTACAAAGTATGTACGCACCGGAATTTGGCGCGCATTCGGAAGGAAAGCGTTTGGAATTGATCCAATAGATTGAAATTTAAGCTGATAATATAAAGTTTAATCGATGTAACGTTCACAGCGGTTTTACATCTTACAATAGGTGTGTATTTTGTTAAAACTATTTTAACAGGAGCCATCAAATTAATGTAGTAGTTAATTAATGTTATTGAAATAGGCGTTTAACTGATAATCATTTTATAGGTACAAGGAGCCTTTTCGACCATCCTGACCATCAGGTTTTCAAAAATGCCCTCTTTCATCTTATGCCGGTTAAAGCGGTAGGTATATTC
>JAABUQ010006396.1_pt1 | contig 17897 bp, 19 predicted proteins | sample 5560001 | NCBI WGS metagenome assembly JAABUQ01 (sample SAMN10711888, study PRJNA513371) | rock metagenome | isolation source: Antarctica rocks | place: Antarctica: Victoria Land, Finger Mt nord | collected 2015-12-18
CACCGTGGAGTTTATTTTGGCCCCGGATGGCACGTTCTACTTTATGGAGATGAACACGCGCCTGCAAATCGAGCACCCGGTGACCGAAATGGTGACCGGCCTGGATTTAGTCAAGTGGCAGATTCGCATTGCGGCGGGCGAAAAGCTGCCGTTCAGCCAGCGCCAGATCGAGTGGAAGGGCCATTCCATTGAAGTCCGGCTGACTGCGCGCGACCCTGACCGGGACTTCGCGCCCTCCGCGGGCCATATCTCCTCGCTGCGCCTGCCCGGCGGCCTGGGTGTGCGCGTGGATACCCACGTCTTTTGCGGCTACGATGTGCCGCCTTATTACGACTCGATGATTGCCAAGATTATCGTTTGGGCCGAGAACCGCCACGAGGCTATCTCGCGGATGCAGCGCGCGCTGCACGAGACGGAAGTGGTTGGCATCAAGACCGATTTGGAATACCACAAAAAGATATTCGCCAATGCGTACTTCCGCAAAGGCGACATCAACACGCGCTTTCTGGCAACGTATCTAGGCGAATAAGAGCGGTAAGCTAAGGCCGGACGCTGCGAGCGTCCGGCCTTTTTGCGTCCAACGGGTTTTCCTCTGGGTTGAACCAAAAGTGTCACGGGTAACATAGCCCCAGCACACGCTGAGAGGAACGAATCACTTGAACCCTTCTGACATCAAAGAGCACATGGAAATTGTCGGTTCCGACAAAGAGCATGTCGGCATTGTAGACCATTTGGACGGCGACCGGCTAAAGCTGACCCATCACGACTCGCAGGCGGACGGGAAGCATCACTTTCTGCCTCTTTCTGCGGTGGCCTCGGTCGGCGAGTTTGTCACGCTGAGCATGACCAAGGCAGAAGCCGAGTCGCAGTGGATTGCGGAGTAGCCTGCACGTCTTAACCCGGTCTTCGCAGCAGAAGCCAGCGCACGGCATTGTTTCCTGGAAACGATGTCGTGCTTTTTTGTAGGCGGCGTATTGTGGGCATTCTTTGCCCGCTGCGCCGGGCTGTTAAGCGCATTGCAACGACGGAAGATTTTGTTCCGTCGTCGGAATAAGCTGGAAACGCGGGGACAACGGGTTTACGCCGAGCCAGGGGCAGCGGAACAATCATACACAACGCGCAAAAGCCGTCAGCGAGGCTTGGCTTCCCCTGCCCTGCCGCCGAGGGCTTGCTGGATCGTCAGGACTTGCTGGTAGCAGGCCAAGGCTTTCTGAGGCTGGCCCAGGGCGGAGTAGACCGGGGCGATATTGCTCAGCGCGGTGGCCTGCCCGGCTTTGTCGCCCAGGGCTTGCCGGATCGACAGCGCTTGTTGGAGGCAGTTCAAGGCTTGTTTTGGCTGGCCGGTGCCCAGGTAAACCATGCCGATGTTGGTGAGAGAGGTCGCTTCTCCTGCTTTTTCGCCGATTGACCGCTTGATTGACAGGGCTTGCCGGAAGGCAGCCAAAGCCTGCGGAAGCTGGCCGTAGTCGGAATAGGCGGTGCCCAGGTTGTTAAGGGTCGTCGCCTGCCCTGCCTTGTCTCCCGCCGCCTGCTGCAGGGGCAAAGCCTGCCGGTAGTAGCCCAGTGCTTTCTGAGGCTGGCCGAAGGCGGAGTAGACCCTGCCAAGGCCGTTGAGAGTGCGGCCTTCGTCTGCCCTAGCCCCCATCTGCTTCAAGAGAGACAGGGCTTGATGGTAGTAGTCCAGAGCCTTTGGGAGCTGGCCTAGATTGAGATAGACCATGCCAAGGTTGTTCAAAGTCGTCGCCTGCCCCGCCTTGTCGCCTGTGGTTTGCTGGATCGGCAGAGCCTGCTGGAGGTAATCCAAAGCCTTTTGCGGCTGGGCCATATCTGAGTAGGCCATGCTGATACAGCACGGTCGCCCCGAACCAGGCAAAGACAACCGCCAGCCAGCCCATAAAGGCGGTGGTGTAAACGCGCAGCTCAGTCAGCCCATACTCGCTGCGGTACAGGTTCATGCGGGCCAGAGCCGACGCCATGATCACAAACAGCAAGGCCAGCAGCAGTGCGGCGAGGGCGCGAAACAGCCGCTCCGGTGCGGCGTGCTGCCCCGGCGAGTCCAACCCCTGCCAATCCTGCCAGGCATGCAGCGTCAGCAGCAGCGGCAGGGTCAAACCCGCGACAGTCACCAGCTCAAAGAACCCGTGCCGGGCATAGGCCGCGTAAGTCATGCCGACGGTGGCAAGGACTGTCTCCCGGCCCCCAAAGAAGTAGCGAAACTGCACCAGCACAAACAAAAAGAACAAAGCGTCCAGCGCCCCCAGAACAATGGCGGTTTCAATGCGGCCAATGGCAAATCGCGGCAGAGTTTCTTCCGGTGTTTGGCGCGGCGCTGCCGGGGTGAGAAGGACGCGCAGGCAGCCGCCCGCAAGGCAGGCCGCCACAACAACCCAGGCGCAGCGCACCCACAATGCAGTTAAGTCCCACTGGAACAGCGCGGCCAGGTAATGGGCAAAGACGGGATCGGCGGAAGACAGCAGGCCGCCAAAGACCAGCAGCAGGGGCAAGGCCAGCAGGATGCCCCGGCCTGCCGCCTGTCCAGGCAGAGGGTTTTGGGCGACGGCAGGGCGCAGCGTGCCGGGCAGGTCACGGCGCACAAACTGCGCGCTGCCTGCAAGCAGGTCGCGCGCCGTTTCCAGCAGCACTTTGCAGGACAGAAGTATTCCCGGCTCGCCATAGCGGCTGGTTTGGAAGAAATAAATGCCCAGCAGAAAGCACGCGGCAAGAGCCGCAAAGTCAAGTACAGCCAGTGCGGGCGAAGCGCGCAGCGCAAAGCCAGCCCCCGCCAGCAAAGCGGGCAGGACGACCCAAACAACGTGACGTGGGGGCCGCAGACCGTGCCTGCGCCCAAGCACGGCAGCCGCCGCGAGGAGAGCGGCAAGGCCGATTACGACGTTAATTCCCCAGCCTGTGTCCTGAAAGAGAAAGTCACCGGCTGCTCCCAGCACAAGCGAGGCAGCGGCAAGACCCAACCTATATTTAGAAGTGGGTTCCATAAGTATATACTACCATAAAGAACTTTAATTTGCAAAGTATGTGCTGCATTAGTTGGCAAAGCGCCAAAGCCTGCCCGGTGTCCTGAAAGCCTGCCGGGTATCCTGCATTCCCAAGGCTGCCCGCAACGGGTACAAAGAGAACTATGAAAAAGAGGGCTATGAAAGCGAAACACCGCACGCGTTCCCCAAGACCGCTGGGGCGATTATTAGTGCCCGGCGCGCTGTGGCTCGCAATCGGCCTGTGCGCGTGGGGGTTTGTGCAACTGACCCAAATTGCGCTGTACCGGCAGGCGCATGGGGTGATTGGGGCGGAGCATCCGTATGACTGGGAAGCGGACGGCTGCCTGGTTTTGGCGATGGCGGCGGTTGCCCTGCTGCTGCTGACGCGGCCTGTGCGCGGGCAAACGTGGCGCAAGGCGCGGCAGGGGCAGGGCCGGCATGACACGCATTTGGCGCAGGCGAAAAGGGCAAAGCGGCGGCGGGAGCGGGTACAATAAGGCCAAATGAAATCCGCACTCCCTCCCAAGCCGGCAGAAGCTCATCCCAACCTGGCACACAAAAACACGCGGCGCGAAGCGCGGGAACTCGCTTTGCGCATGCTGTTTGAGCTGGATTTGGGGCGTCAGGAGCCAAATGGCGTGATTGCCTCGGCTCTGGCGCAGTCGCCGCTGGAAGGGGCCAACCGGGAGCTGGCCGAGCTTCTGGTGCGCGGGACACTGGCGCATCAAGGGGAGATTGACCAAACGGTGGCGGCATTGTCTACCGATTGGGCGCTGGACCGGCAGGCGGCAGTAGACCGCAACATCCTGCGCATGTCGGCGTTTGAAATGCTGTACCGGCCTGAAGCGCCCGCCGCCGCCATTGTCAACGAGGCGGTGGAACTGGCGAAGAAGTACTCCACGGCAGAATCGGGGCGGTTTGTCAACGGCGTGCTGGGAGCGATGTCCCGCGCGCCGCACGGGCCGGAGGCGATAGAGACCGAAGACACCGAAGAGGCGAGCGAGGACGCGCGCTGATGGAGTTTGTGCTGCGCCCGTTTGCCGTGGCCGAAGCGGAGCAAATCGCCCACTGGGCCGCGACGCCGCAGGATTTGTGGCAGGCGGCGTCTTCCAGGGAGTTTCCATTGACGGCAAAAGCCGTGACCCGGTGGACATTGGAAGCAAACTTTGCGTGGACGCTGCGCGTGGACGGCGACCTCGCGGCCTACGCCGAGATTGTGGAAGATGACGTGGAAGGGGACGCTGAAATCCAGCACCTGCTGGTCGCGCCCGACCTGCGCGGGCGTGGCGTGGGGCGCGAGATGCTCTGGCGTTTATGCGCGTTCCTGGGCGAAGAGCGCCCTTACCCGGAAGCGTGGGTGCGGGCAGGCCGCGACAATTTGGCCGCCGTTGCGTGCGCGCAAGGCGCGGGGTTTGCAGCGTCCGAAGCCATGTCCGGGCCGCACTATGTGTGGCTGAAGCGCGCGGTGGGGTTGGGCAGGTAACACAAACACTATGATTTTGTCCGACAAGAGCATCAAGGAAGGCGTGGCGCAGGGGCGGATTGTGATTGCCCCGTATGATGAAGAATTGGTGCAGCCTGCCTCTATAGACATCCGGCTGGCAGCGCAGTTTCGCGTGTTCCGCAACTACCGCTACTCGTGCATTGATCCTAAAGCTCCGCAGGACGAGCTGACCGAGATGGTGGAAGTGGCGGAAGGCGAGGCATTTGTGGTTCACCCCAACGAGTTTATCCTGGGCAACACGATAGAGCGCATTTCCCTAGCCGATGACCTGGTCGCACGACTTGAGGGGAAAAGCTCACTTGGGAGGCTGGGACTGATCGTGCATGCCACGGCAGGGTATATTGACCCCGGCTTTGACGGCAACATCACGCTGGAATTGTCCAATGTCGCCAATCTTCCCATTCTGCTCTACCCCGGCATGAAGATTGGGCAGATTTCGTTCTTTGCCATGTCTACGCCTGCGGAGCGGCCTTACGGGCACCCCACCCTGGGCAGCAAGTACAAAGGACAGTCCGCGCCGACGGCGAGCCGCATGCACCTGAACTTTCCCGAAGGAACAAAACGCAATATATGACCATCAACAATCACCAGGTTCTGCAATGCGGACTGGACGGCAGTGCGCCTGTTGTTCTGGACACGGGGGAGCAAGTGACGCTGCCGACCGGCGGGCCATATGAGGTCGGCGCGGCCCAAGACGTGCTGGTGGGCGAGTTGTGGGTGCTGGCCGGGCAAAGCAACATGGAAGGCGTGGGCGACTTGGTGGATGTGGAAACGCCCCATGAGCGCGTGCGCTCGTATCAGTCGCGCGAGCAGTGGGCCGTGGCTGAAGAGCCGCTGCACTGGCTGGGCGAGTCGCCGCGCCTGGTGCATCACATCATCAATGGCGGCAGCACGGTGCCGGACGAGATTAGCCCGCGCGATGGGGGCCGTACCAAGGGCGCGGGGCTGGGGCTGACGTTTGCCAAGGAGCGCCTAGCGCGTACCCATGTGCCTGTTGGGCTGATCCCTGCCGCGCACGGCGGCACGAGCATGACGCAGTGGGACCCGGCCCTTAAAGATCAAGGCGGAGGGTCTTTGTACGGGGCTACTTTGGAGCGGGTGCGGGCGAACGGCGGCAAAGTGGCGGGCATTTTGTGGTATCAGGGCGAAAGCGACTGCGAGGCGGAAGCCCTAGGGCTGTATTCGCAGCGCATGACAGCATTGGTGCAGTCGTTCCGCGACGACCTGGGGCAGCCCGACCTGCCCTTCTGCTTTGTGCAGATTGGCGGCGTGGTGTCTGACCCCGACCCCAATGGAGTTGACGGCTGGAACGGCATTCGCGAAGCGCAGCGCGTGTGGGCGGCAGCGCAGGCTCATGTGTCAATGGTCAGCGCGATTGACCTGGGCCTGGATGATGCTATCCATATCAGCACGCCGGGTTTGAAGCGTCTGGGGCGGCGAATGGCCGATGCCGCCGACGGCATTTCCGCGCCTGCCCTGCACGGCGCGGCAGTAGAAAACGATGGCCTCAGTGTGCGCATTGGCTTTGACCATGTGCGTGGCGGGTTGGTGTCTCTAGGCCGTCCGGCGGGCTTCAGCCTGCGCCTGGGGTCAGGCCGGGAGCTGGTGCGCATCTACAAAACAACGCTGCAAGGTGACAGCGTCGTGCTGCACCTGGCCGAAACGCTGCCGCGCGGCGCAGATTTATGGTACGGGTGGGGATTGAACCCCTACTGCAACATCACCGACCGGGAAGACGGTGCGGTGCCTGCGTTCGGCCCAATCGCTCTTTCTTAGGGTTAAGCTATGTCAGCAATCTTATTAGACGGCACGGCGACTGCCAAGACTATCCGCACCGAACTTGCTGCACAGGTACGGCGTTTGACCCAAAGCACGGGCGTGGTGCCCACCCTCGCCGCAATCCTGGCGGGAGATGACCCCGCCTCCGCCACGTATGTGCAGATGAAAGAGCGGGCCTGCGCGCGGGCGGGCATGCAGTCGCGCACGTTCCCGTTCTCCAACACGGCGTCCCAAACTGAGGTGGAAGACTGCCTCGCCAGCCTGAACGCTGACCCCCATGTGCATGGCATTCTGATCCAGCATCCCCTGCCTGCGCACATGGATGAGCCTGCCATTCTCTCCCAGCTCGCTGTGGAAAAGGACGTGGACGGCATCGCTCCTCTGTCGCTGGGCAGGCTCGTGGCAGGCATGGACGGCTTCCGCTCCTGCACCCCGGCGGGCATGATTGAATTGATGAAGCGCTACCATCTGCCGATAGCGGGAAAGCATGCGGTCGTTATCGGGCGCAGCGTCATTCTGGGCAAGCCGATGGCTCTGCTGCTCTTGCAGGAGAACGCGACCGTGACGGTCTGCCACTCGCGCACGGCCAATCTGGCGGACATGATCCGGCAGGCCGATATTCTGTGCGCGTGTGTCGGCAAGCAGGGCATGGTCACAGGCGACATGCTCAAGCCCGGCGTGGTGGTGCTGGACGCGGGCTACCAGAACAACCGGGGCGACGTGGACTACGAAGGCGCATTGCCTATCGCCTCCGCTATTACGCCCGTGCCTGGCGGGGTCGGGCCGATGACCATCGCCATGCTGATGCAGAATACGGTCACGGCAGCCGCCCGCAGGGCGGGCTTTGCCCTAGAACCCGCGACGGGCCAATGACCTCCGACCTCATGGCTTTTGACCTGCCCGCTTACCTCCACGCGCACCGCGCGCGCATTGACGATGCCTTAGATGCGTTTGTGCCCCCTGTCGCCAAGCACCCGCCGCGCCTGCATGAAGCCATGCGCTATTCGCTTTTTTGCGGCGGCAAGCGCCTGCGCCCGATCCTCGCCATCGCCGCCGCCGAAGCTTTGGGACAGCCCGCGCACACCGTCCTGCCGCTGGCCTGCGCGCTGGAGTGCATCCACACATTCTCTCTCATCCATGACGACCTGCCCGCCCTGGACAACGATGACCTGCGGCGAGGCAGCCCGACCAGCCATGTCGTCTTTGGCGAGGCGATGGCGATCCTCGCGGGCGATGCCCTGCTTGCTTTGGCGTTTGAACTGGTGGTGGAGTGCCGCTTGTTCTGGCCGGACGCGCGCGTGCTGGACGCATTAGCGATGCTGGCGCGGGCGTCAGGCACGCCGGGCATGGTGGGCGGGCAGGTGTCCGATATGGAGGGCGAAGGCAGGCACGACATGACCGAAGCCGATATTGCATCCATCCACACGCGTAAGACCGGCGCACTTTTGGTCGCCTCACTGCTGGGCAGCGCCCGCCTGTGCGGGGCCACAGTCGCGCAGGAACGCGCCCTGCGCACCTATGGCGACTGCCTGGGGCTGGCGTTCCAGATTACCGATGACATCCTTGACCTGGAAGGCGAAGCGCATGTCATCGGCAAGCCGGTGGGCAGCGACCTTGTTCAGGACAAGGCTACCTATCCCAAGATACTCGGCCTGGAAGCCTCTCGCCGCCTCGCTGCGCAATCTTCGCATGATGCCGTGCAGGCCCTCGCTTTGTTTGACTACCACGCCGACCCTCTGCGCGCGCTCGCCCGCTATGTCACCGAGCGTCAGCACTAGGCGTCCTAATTAGCTATCCGAAACAGGCATAGGGACGCTGGGTTCGCTTAGGGAGCGGGCGGCGTGGATGGCACCTTTTGTTCTCGCAGGAGCTTGTTCATGCCGCTGATGCTGCCGGCAGGCACGACAAGCGTGTATGTTCCCGCAAGCGGCAGAGCGTACCGGCTGCGCACGCCGCTAAGCTCCACCTGAAAGCCGCTGCCGGGTTTATCGCTTGGGCCGAGGAGACGCCAGTAGCCGCTGTTGGGCAGCGTATCCAGCGGGTCTGCCGGGTAGTCCCGGCTGCCCCGGCGCGGCTTGCGGCCCTGATCCGGCAGGGGCGAAAACGTTTGGGTATACGTGCCGTTGGCCGATAAAACAAACTGGCTGTTGCCATCAAAATAAACGGCTTGGTTGTTCCGGCACCCTGCCGATGCCAGCAAACCCGCAGCGAGCAGAAGCATCGCTCCCGCAGCATGCTTTTTCATTTTCTCTGCCCCCGTTGTCGCAAAACTGCCCCGCACGGCCCAGTGCCGTGTCAGTCGGCATCCGGCACGCCGTCAAAGAAGTCCACCTCCCCGGTTTCCAGCGAGTACTCCGCACCCACCACCCACAGACCGTCGCTTTGCGCCAGTTGTTCCAGCACCTCCGACCCGTAGCGCAGATGGCCCACTGACGCCCGGACATTGGCGCGAATGGCCTGCTCCATCAGGGCATCCGGGTCCTGCGCGAGTCCAGCCGCCAGCAGCCCCTCTACTGATGGCCGTACGCGGTCCACGATGGAACGCAGGTTGCGCGACTGGGTTTCCGTGGGGCGCTGAAGCTGTTCCAATGTCGCCTGCACGGCCCCGCAGCGCGAGTGCCCCAGCACCACGACCAGCCGCGTGCCGAACCGCTCGGCAGCGAACTCCACGCTGCCGATCTGCGACGACGCCACCACATTGCCTGCTACCCGAATGACAAACAAATCACCCAGCCCCTGGTCAAAAACTATCTCTACGGGCACCCGCGAATCGGAGCAGCCTAAAATCACGGCAAACGGCTCCTGACCCGCCGCCAGTTCCGCCAGGCGGGTTGGGCTTGCCAGCGTGTCCGTGCTCCGCACGCCTGCGACAAAGCGGCGGTTTCCCTCTTTCAGCCGTTCCAGGGCTTCTCGCGCTGAGATCATAGTTTTTGCAGCTCCCGTTGGTTTGATAGCGAAGCAGGGCCGTGTCCACAGCGCCATGCGTCATGGGCGCTTTTTCGGCTTTGGCTTGGGGGCAGGCAATGCTGCCACATATTCTGCGCTGCGCTTGACCCAAACTGCCAGCGCTTCTGCATCCGTCTGCATAGCACCTGGCACGACAATATATTGCTTGCTTTCCGGCGCGTCCGGCTCGTACCGGAGCCGTTGTGCGCCCTGTTGCAGCAAGGCCGTCTGGTCGCTCGGGGAGAGCTTCAGGGCAAGCCCCCTGTTGGACAGCGACGCAAACACGCGGCCTTCCATGTAGCCCGACACGCCCCCAAACATAGCCTTGAACGACAATCCGCCGTCCAGGTTTAGGGTTTCCACGGCGGCGCTGAGTTGATCCTGCATTTCTTCCAAAGCGGCCTGGCTCATGCGTCCTCCGCGTCTTCCGACCAGACCGCCAGTTCATTGCCGCTGGGGTCGGCAAAGTGGAACCGCCGCCCGCCGGGGAACGAGAACACTTCGCGCAGAATGGTTCCGCCGCTCGCCTTTATTCGCGCATAAGTGTCTTCCAGGCTGACGGCATACAGCACCACCAGCGGACTGCGCCCCGGCGCGACGTTTGTCCAGAACCCGCCCGCCATGCGCCCGTCGTGGAAGCTTGTGTAGCCGGGGCCGTAGTCGGTAAACTCCCACCCAAATGCCTGCGCGTAAAACTCTTTGGTGCGCGCAATATCCATCGCCCCAAACTCTAGGTAGTCAATGCGATGGTTGTTCTCGGCATTGCTCACAACAAATATCCTCCTGTGCTGATGTGCAAAAACGATTGGTAGTGTCGTAAATCAAGTTGCTGTGCATTGTTTGTTGTACTCGTGAAGAAACAAAAGCAGACAGTTCTCGTGCATCGCATCCGTCTTGGAAAACAAAAGCGTCCTGCGGACAAAACGGCCTAACCTTTGGCGCAAGATATTGTTGAACCGTTCAATATAGCAAGTCTGACCATCATCTTTACCCTCCTGTGGCCCTTCCTGGTCTGATACTCTCGCCTGAGATTCACTCCCAGGACAAGCTGGACGCGGATTGGTACTCCGTCACTCGCGTCTCAAAGAAGTTTTTTTCCTTACCCAAATCTATTGTTTCACTCATCCAGGCAAACGGGTTAGGCGAACCATACTGGCAAGCAAGACCCACCCGCTCCAAACGGCGGTCGGCGATATGCTGCACATACTGGCGAAATAGGCCGCTATTCAGCCCCAGAATACCATGAGGCAGGCAATCGCTGGCGTAGGCGACTTCCAGTTCCACCGCTTCCCGAACCAGGGTGACCACACGCTGCTGAAAGGCAAGTGTCCATAGGTGCGGGTTCTCGGCCTTGATGCCGTTGATCAGATCAATGCCGAAGTTCAGATGGATGCTCTCGTCGCGCAGGATGTACTGGAACTGTTCCCCGATCCCTGTCATGCGGTTCTGCCGCTGGAACGAGAGGATCATCACGAACCCTGTGTAGAAGAACACGCCTTCCATAATCAGGTAGTAGCCGATTAGGTTCTCCAGAAACTGCTGCGCGCCCTCGAACGTCTCCGTAGTGAAATCAGGGTCCAGCAGCACGGCAGTCAGTTCCATTTCAAAGGCGTCCTTGCGGGCGATGGCAGGCACCTCGCGGTACATGTTGAAAACCTCACGCTCGTCCAGCCCTAGACTGTCCACGATGTAAAGGAACGTGTGAGTGTGGACTGCCTCCTCGAATGCCTGGCGCAGTAGGTACTGCCGACATTCGGCGTTGGTGACGTGCTTGAAGATGGCAAGGGCCAAGTTATTACCGACTAGGCTCTCTGCTGTGGAAAAGAAGCCTAGATTACGCAGGATGACCCGCCGCTCGCCTTCGGTGAGTTCGCTGCCGCGCCAGGTCGCGATGTCTTTGCCCATCGAAACCTCTGTCGGCATCCAGTGATTGGCACAGCCATTGACGTAATGTTCCCAGGCCCAGTGATACTTCAGGGGCATGAGCTGGTTCACATCCACCTGGCGGCAATTGATCAGCCGCTTGTCCTCGGGGCCATGCGCCTGGGAGCCATTATCGCGCAGTACGGGTATTTGCTCCTGGTTAAGCGGCCAATCCAATTTCATCGTCTGATTTGATTCAAATGTCAGTTCCAAGATATTTTTCCTTCCAATTTCCATTTTTTCAACAACGTTGGGGTACGTTTTTATGCTCGGGGGCATAACGTTCCTTAATCCAATGGCTGATGTCGTCAGTTCCCCCAATTCTGACGTACGGTTTTGGCACACTCAACCATATTCCGAATGGAGGGACCTACCTCGCCCCAGGATCGGGTCTTTAGACCGCAGTCAGGATTCACCCACAAGAGTTCGGTGGGGAGAACCTGCACGCTGGCCCGCAGGAGGGAGACCATCTCCCCCACGGAAGGGATGCGTGGCGAATGGATGTCCCACACACCAGGGCCGACCGCATTCGGATAACTGAATTGGACAAAGGCATCCAGTAGCTCCGACTGCGAGCGTGCTGTCTCAATGGAGATCACGTCGGCGTCGAGGGCTGCGATGCTCTGGATGATGTCGTTGAACTCGCAGTAGCACATGTGAGTGTGTATCTGCGTCTCGTCACGCACTCCGCTCGACGCCAGGCGGAATGCCGCAACCGCCCAGCCCAGGTAATCGTCCCAGTCGGCACGGCGCAACGGGAGACCTTCCCGCAGGGCAGGCTCGTCCACTTGAATAATTTTGATGCCCGCTGCTTCTAGGTCGCCCACCTCGTCGCGCAATGCCAGTGCGATCTGCTGCGTGGTCACGCGGCGCGGCTGGTCGTCGCGCACGAAACTCCATTGTAGGATAGTCACAGGGCCAGTCAGCATTCCCTTCATCGGCTTCGGTGTCAGGGACTGAGCCAGCCTCGCCCAGCCCACTGTCATCGGCGCGGGGCGGCTCACGTCGCCGAAGATGATTGGCGGCTTCACGCAACGCGAGCCGTAGCTTTGCACCCAGCCGTTCCGTGTGAAGGCGAACCCCGCCATCTGCTCGCCAAAATACTCTACCATGTCGTTGCGCTCGAATTCCCCATGAACCAGCACATCAAGCCCCACCTCTTCCTGCCAATGCACGGCCTGACGCACGTGATCGGTCAAGAAGGATTCGTAGTCTGCTCCATTTAGTTCGCCACGCTTGAACCGCGCGCGGGCGGCACGCACATCCGCCGTCTGGGGGAAGGAGCCGATTGTGGTCGTCGGGAACAGCGGGAGGCCCAGGATTGCCTTCTGCTCGACCTGCCGCACGGCAAAGGGACTGGAACGACGCAAGTCGGCCTCACTGATCGTCGCCAGACGCAAAGCGACCTGTTGATCATGGACACGGGGACTGGTTCGGCGCGCCTTCATGGTCACTTGGTTCTCCTCCCAGGCAGAGCGCAGGATGGCGTCGCTGTCTGGTTCGCCATCGGTCGCGGCCAACCGAGCCAGCATGGTCAGTTCGTGCAGCTTCTCCTCGGCAAACGCCAGCCAGCCGCGTAGCTCTAGGTCGAGGGGTGTTTCAGGCTTCAGCGAATAAGGCACATGCAGCAGCGAACACGATGGCGAGACGAGGAGGCGCGCGGCCCCGAGAGCGCGTCTGGCGTCGCGCAGCACGGCCAGCGATGCCACAAAATCATTCCGCCAGACGTTTCGCCCGTCCACAACGCCCACCGACAGGAGGCTGCCCGCTGGAAGCGCAGCGCAGACAGCCGCGACCTCACTCGGGGCGCGTGAGGCGTCGACATGCAGCCCCTGAATGGGGAGGCGGCAGGCTAGGTGCAGATTGTCCCCGAGCGCGCCAAAGTAAGCAGCAAGCATGATGTAGGGGCTAGAACACTGGGAAAGAGCCGTGTACGCCGCCTCGTACCAGTCCTGCTGCGGAGGCGTTAGGTCGGTTGCCAGGCAGGGTTCGTCGATCTGCACCCACTCGGCTCCCGCATCGGCCAACTCCTTCAGCACCTGCACATACACGGGCAGCAGGCGGGCGAGGAGCGTACCCTTGGCGGTAGCCTCCTCCTCTGGCTCTCCGTGCAGCTTGCCCAGCAACAGGAACGACACTGGCCCGAGCAGGACGGGCACAGTGCGAATACCGAGCGCCAGCGCCTCCCTGAACTCGTCCAGTGGCTTGGAGGAAGCCAGTCGAAACTCCTGATCGGCGGCGAATTCGGGCACCAGATAGTGATAGTTCGTGTCGAACCATTTGGTCATCTCCATCGCACTCGTCCCCGTGGTCTGGCCGTGTTCAGTATCCACGCCGCGCGCCATGGCGAAGTAGGTGTCGATGTCAATCTTGCCGTCACCGCTCCAGCCAAAACGCGGCGGCACGGACCCAACTAGTATGCTTGTATCAAGTACCTGATCATACAGGCTGAAGTCATTGCAGGGAATCCAGTCAATACCTGCTTCCTTCTGGCATGCCCAGTGCGCGGCCCGCAGTGCCGCAGCCGCCGCAAGCAGTGCCCCTTGCGTACTTTTCCCGCCCCAGTATGCTTCGAGGGCCTTCTTGAGTTCACGCCGCGTACCGATGCGCGGAAAGCCGAGATTGTGCGACTTGATCGAGGTGATCATTTGAGTTTCCTTCGTTTATAAAGTGTCGCCCGCCTTATGGCAGGCATAACAAGAACAGTAAGAATCGTGAAACCTTCTTGATGGGATAAGATGCTTTATTGGCAGGCTTCGCAGTCTTCACCGAGATTGCAGGTAGCAATGACTGGGGCCGCATCGGGCGAGCGATCTACGGTAATATCACTAGACGCACTTTTGTTTTTCATCCAGCGTGGCTGCACGCCGAAGCGGTTGACATCCAGCGTGGACTTCTCCACCTGGGTTGCCGCCAGCGTCCGCAGGTAATAAGTGGTCTTCAGGCCCTTGCTCCACGCCAGGAAGTACATCTCGCTTAACTTCTTGCCGCTGGGCTGGGCCAGATAGAGGTTCAGCGACTGCCCCATGTCTAGCCATTTCTGGCGGCACGCGGCGCACTCGATTAGCCATTCCGGGCCGATCTCGAAGGCGGTGCGGTAGCGCATCTTCAACTCGGCGGGAATACGCTCGATCTCTGCGAGGACGCCGTCGCAATATTTGATTTCTTCGCGCATTTCCGCGTCCCACAGCCCATGCGCCTTCAATTCTCGCACGAGATGGTTATTGATCTGGACAAACTCTCCCGAAAGGTTACTCTTGACGTAGAGATTTTTGTAGGTCGGCTCAATGGACTGAGAGACACCAATAATGTTGGAGATTGTCGCCGTGGGGGCGATGGCAAGGACGTTGCTGTTGCGTATCCCATGATCTTGGATGGCTTCGCGCACGGGTGTCCAATCCAGTTGGGCCGAGCGGTCTACAGCGAGGGGCTGATCACGCACCCCGTCCAACAGTGCCAGCGTGTCTAGGGGCAGCAGGCCGCGATCCCATTGCGAGCCAGAGAAGGTCGGATAGTGGCCGCGCTCCTCAGCTAATCTTGCCGAGGACAGGAGCGCGAAGTAGGAAAGCGCCTCCATACTCTGGTCGGCGAACTCCACCGCCTCGGTACTTGCGTAACTAATTCCCAGAGCATACAGCGCGTCCTGAAAACCCATCAGCCCCAGACCCACAGGTCGGTGGCGCAGGTTGGCCGTGCGTGCCTCAGGCGTTGGGTAAAAGTTCAGTTCAATCACATTGTCCAGCATCCGTACCGCCGTGCGGACGGTAGCTTCCAGCAGGGGCATGTCCAGTTCCTGCGCCGCAACGTGCGCCGCCAGGTTGACCGAGCCGAGATTACAGACCGCCGTCTCCTCCGACGAATTGTTGAGCAGTATCTCGGTGCAGAGGTTGGAGTTGTGAACGACGCCGACATGGTCCTGAGGCGAGCGTAGATTAGACGGGTCTTTCCAGGTCATCCAGGGGTGCCCCGTCTCGAAGAGCATGGACAGCATCCGACGCCACAGATCGAGAGCAGGCAAACGCTTGAAGAGCTTGATTTGACCTGCGTCCGCCCTTTGCTCATACTCTGCGTACCTTTTCTCAAAAGCCAATCCATACAGATCATGGAGATCAGGCACGTCGCTGGGGCTAAAGAGCGTCCAATGTGCGCCCGCCTGAACACGCTTCATAAACAAATCGGGAATCCAATTGGCGGTGTTCATATCGTGCGTCCGCCGCCTGTCATCGCCCGTGTTTTTCCTCAGTTCCAGGAACTCCTCGATGTCCAGGTGCCACGTCTCAAGATAAGCGCAGACCGCGCCCTTGCGCTTGCCGCCCTGATTGACGGCCACGGCAGTGTCGCTGGCAACTTTCAGAAACGGGATGATGCCCTGACTCTTGCCCGCCGTGCCTTTAATGGATGCGCCCAGCGCCCGCACTTGCGTCCAGTCGTTTCCCAAGCCACCCGCCCATTTGGACAGCAAGGCGTTGTCTTGGATACACTTGAAAATGTTCTCCAGGTCGTCGCCCACCGTCGTTAGATAGCAGGAGGAAAGCTGGGAATGGCGGGTTCCCGCGTTGAAGAGGGTCGGAGTAGCGGGTGTGAAGAGGAACTCGGAGATCACCTCGTAGAACTCGATGGCCCGCGCGTCTTTATCCGCCTCGTTCAGCGCCAGTCCCATCGCAACCCGCATCCAGAAGACCTGGGGCAGTTCCACCCGCCTGTCGGCGATCTGAAGGAAGTAGCGGTCGTAGAGGGTTTGGAGGCCCAAGTAAGCAAACTTCAGATCGCGCTCGGGCCGCAGAGTCGCGCCGAGCCTCTCCAAATCGTAGGACAGTAGAGCAGGATCAAGTAGTTCAGCGTCCACGGCTTGCTGAATGTAGTTCGGGAAGTAACTTTGGTAGGCCACGCCCACTTGACTGTATGGAACCGTCTTGCCGATTGCCTCCTGAAAAAGCTGCGCCAAGAGCAGGCGGGCCGCCACGAAAGTATAGGCAGGTTCGACCTCTACCAGCCCACGCGCCGCCATGATCGCCGCCTGGATGATTTCAGTCTCGGAAATACCACTGTAAAGGGCGCTTAGAGTGGCTGTCAGCAGCGGGGCAGCAAGGACATCGGTCCCCAAGCCTGAGCAAGCCTCTTCCAATGTCGTTCTCAGCACCGCTTGATCTAATTCGGCCTCCGTGCCATCCACGCGGCGATAAAGCAGAACGCTGGCTCGCCGCTTTTCGGCGTGCTGTTCGCGGTAGAGGACGTAGCGGCGTGCAACTCGATGCTCTCCGCCTGCCATCAAGACACGCTCTACCTCATCCTGAATTTGCTCGACTTGGAGAGGTGTCTCCCGCCAACCCATCTCGGCAGCGCACCAGCTTTCCTCCACGCACCAACGCACCACCATTTCAGCAAAGGAGACGACCTTAGAAGCGACTTCAGTGGGCAGGGGAAAATCCGCCGCGAAGCTCATTTCAGCACGAAAGGCTTTCTCGATGGCGATGCGGATACGCTCTTTATCGAAAGATGCCAGTGAGCTATCACGCTTCTGAAGGCGCAACTGAGGCGTTTTGGGATCAGGCAGTTCAAGATCAGGAGTTTCGGGATGATTGAAACGGCCATCGGGGTTGGGGATGGCACTCAAAACATCAGGAATGACAGAGGTAGACATGGATAGGACTCCTTCCGCACAATCGGAATAATCAGACAGCGAAACACTCTTACAGCGCAGAGAACAAAATCGCCCGCACCCAAGATGGGAGCAGGCGGCTGTGTCTCAAGGCTGGCGAGTGCTACTCGGAAGGAACCCTAAGAACCATGCCCCTCTCATGCGTAGGGTGGCTGGCGATCTGTTCTTAGGTGGGCAGTCGGACTTAACGCTGTGCCTTTTGAGCACACGCATCACCGTTGCGCGACAGTGCTGGATTTTCACCAGACTTCCCCCAGTGTTGCAGCCGCACCACGATAGCGCGACCCCAAGAACACAAGATGTTGTTGTAAGTTAAGGATAGGATAGCACATATAGGTACTATTGTCAAGGGCCAATGATCAGTATTAAGAGAAAGTTTTGGCAATGGTCTAATTTAGAATGTTAGATGTTGGTCTAATTTAGAATGTTAGATGTTGTATACTGTCGGCATGGTCACTTATGCTGTCTCTTGCTCCCACTGCGCCAGCCTCAACCTGACCCGCAACGGACGCGCCCCCAACGGCAAGCAGAAGTACCTCTGCCATGACTGCGGTAAAAACAGTCGCCAGAACCCAGGCTCCAATGCCTACACGGACGCTTTCCGCCAACAGGTGCTCGCCGCCTACCACGAACGCTGCTCTCTGCGCGGCGGCTGCCGCATCTTTGGCATCAGCCGTCAAACTCTCATCACGTGGCTCAAAAAAAGTCGCAGCACTTCCACCTCTGGAGAGGACACTTGTCCCGCCTGAGCCAGAAGACGTGCTGGAACTCGATGAACTCTGGTCGTTTGTCTCGATGAACTCTGGTCGTTTGTGCGGCGCCGCAAGCACAAACGGTGGGTCTGGCTGGCCCAATGCAGAAGAACCCGCCAAGTCGTGGCTTATGCCATCGGCGGGCGCGGGCAGAGGACGTGCCGCCTGTTGTGGCGGCGCATTCCGCCTGTCTACAAAAAGTGCGTGCTGTTCACCGACTTCTGGCGGGCTTATGCCCGACTTCTGGCGGGCTTATGCCCGTGTTCTGCCTGCCGCCCAGCATCGGGCCACAGGCAAAGGCGACGGACAGACGTGCCATGTGGAGCGGTTCAATGGCGTCC
>JAABUQ010006397.1_pt1 | contig 17896 bp, 15 predicted proteins | sample 5560001 | NCBI WGS metagenome assembly JAABUQ01 (sample SAMN10711888, study PRJNA513371) | rock metagenome | isolation source: Antarctica rocks | place: Antarctica: Victoria Land, Finger Mt nord | collected 2015-12-18
TCATCGGGGAGGCCCTCCGGGTTGCTGGCGAACTTGGTCGTGAACCAGTCCACCACGGGGCGGCCTCCCCTTCCACTCAAACTGTCAACCCGCCGAACTCAAGAACAGCCCGCTTTGCGACAGAGCCTCCCGGCCTCCTTGATGTTCGGTCGTAAACGGTCGTGTTCTCTGAGCTTAAGGCGAGATGCCGGGCGACCGAGCGACCACCGATTTGTCAGCCAGATGAAGATTCGAGCATCCAGCCAGCGACGGTCTCCCAACCAGGGATAGCGGCCGAAATAACCCAGATGTCCACCTTGAGGAATCAATTCCAGTGCCAACTGGGGAGGAAATTGGACTTGGCGGATCGACTCGGGCGGGATGAAGGGGTCGTCTTCGGCGTGGATCACCAGGCCCGGAACCCGGATCTGGGACACGAGCGGCCCCGCGCTGGATCGCGCGTGGTAGTCGGCGGCGTCGCGGAACCCGTTCGAGGGTGCGGTGTAAGCCTCGTCGAACTCGTACAGGCTGGCGACCGCGGTGAGGTCGATCGGGCTGGGCTCGGGGAAGGTGGACCGGAGCCGGCGGACCTCGCCCAGCAGCGACGCCACGAAGTTCCGGTCGTAGACGCGGTTCGACCGCTCGCGGATCTGCCGGCAGGTCGCGTTGAGGTCGAGCGGCGGGTTGGCCGCGACCACGCAATCGAGCCCCGGGACCGCCCGGTCGGCCGCCTCGGCCGCCAGCTTCAGGACGAGGTTGGCCCCGAGCGAGAACCCGACCAGCGCGATCGGCGACCCCGGCCCCAGGCGGTTCGCCCGCTCGGCCACCGCCCGCAGGTCGCCGGTCAGGCCGCTGTGGTAGAACGACCGCGACGAACCGAACCCGGCCCCCGCCCCCCTGAGGTTCATCCGGACGACCCGGACCCCGGCCTCGGCCAGTCTCCGGGCCACCCGGACGATGTACGGCGATCGGGCGCTCCCGCTCAGGCCGTGGACCAGGATCGCGATCGGGTCCCCCTCGGCCCAACCCCCAGGGGTCGAGTCGAGCACGGCGACCCGGTCGCCGCCGCCGACGTCGACCTCGGCATAGGTCGAGGGCAGGCGAGGGCCCGGCCAGTTGAGGTAGCGGGCGACGATCGTCTGCGCGTGCGGCCCCAAGATCCACGGATGCGGCTCGAACGGCGGGACACCCTCGTCCGGGGCGGTCCCGCCGGTGCCGATCCCCGGTTTCGCCCGCGAGTCGCCCATCGCGTCAAGCCCCTCCCCCGTGGAATCTCCGGGCACTGTCCAACCGATCAGTGAGGATAGCGTCCCGGTCCCCGACGGTCGAGCACTTTTTCGGAGTTTCGCCCGGCCGAAGTCCCGAGGAGTGGTTGGCTTGGATTTCGCGAGGGCCGGGCTTTATGATGGGCCGGCCTGGGGCGGCTCAGCGTCTCCGCGGACCTGGTAGGGGGAGGGGATCGACCGTCATGGCCGATATCGTGCTGATCAACCCGCGTTTCGAGGTGTCCTACTGGGGGATGGAGCACGCCTTGCCCTTCCTGGGCAAGCGGGCCAACCTGCCGGTCGCCTGCCTGCCGCTTTTGGCCGCCCTGACGCCGGAGGGGCACAGCGTGACCCTGATGGACGAGAACGTCGAGGCGATCAACTTCGAGCGGTGCGCCCGGGCCGATATCGTGGGCGTGACCGGGATGAGCGTCCAGCGGTTCCGGATGCGGGAGATCCTGGCCGAGCTCAAGCGCAGGGGGTGCTTCACGGTCGTGGGCGGCCCGCTGGTGACGGTCCAGGAGGATTACTTCGAGGGCCTGGCCGACGTGATCTTCGTCGGCGAGGCCGAGCAGACCTGGCCCCAGTTCCTGGCCGAGTGGCCCCGGCGGCTGCACCGCTCCCGCTACGAGCAGGCCGAGAAGACCGACATGACCCGGCTGCCGACCCCGCGGTTCGACCTGCTCAAGATGCGGCACTATGCCTTCGGCAGCCTCCAGTTCTCGCGAGGGTGCCCGTTCCAGTGCGAGTTCTGCGACATCATCGTCACCTTCGGTCGCCGCCCCAGGCTCAAGACGTCGGACCAGGTCATCCGGGAGATCGAGGCGCTCTGGGACCAGGGGATGCGGATCGCCTTCATCGTCGACGACAACCTGATCGGCAACAAGAAGGCGATCAAGGGGGTCCTCCGCGACGTCACGGCCTGGCAGGAGCGGCGCGGCTATCCGATGACGTTCTTCACCGAGGCGTCGATCGACCTGGCCGACGACGCCGAGCTGATGGAGGCGATGGTCGACGCCAACATCATCGCCACGTTCATCGGGATCGAGAGCCCCAACGAGGCGTCGCTCCGCGAGACCAAGAAGTTCCAGAACGTCCGCCAGGGGGGGACGATGCTGGAAAAAGTCCACCGGATCCAGGAGGCGGGCATCGAGGTCTGGTGCGGGATGATCATGGGGTTCGACAACGACGACGAGTCGATCTTCGACGCCCAGGTCGAGTTCGTCCGCCGGGCCCGAATCCCGCACTCGATGTCGGGCATGCTCCACGCCATCCCCAAGACGCCGCTCCACGACCGGCTCGCCGCCGAAGGCCGGCTCGACCCGTCCGACCAGCCCGAGTACGGCACCAACGTCATCCCCTTGCGGATGGGCCGGGAGCGGCTCCGCGACGGCTACATCCAGGTGATGAACGAGCTGTACACCCCCGAGGCCTACTTCGGCCGGCTCGAAGACCTCTGGATCGACCACCGGTTCGAAACCGGCAAGAGTCGCGAGCGGTTCTGGAAGAAGCACCCGATCGCCCGGCTCAAGATGGAGTCGCTCTGGCTGGTCCAGGCGGTCGGCCTCTTCGTCCGCCTGATGAGCGGCATCCCCGAGCGGCACCTGAAGCGGGAATACCGGCGGAGGGTCTGGCGCTACCTCAAGTATCGACGGAACCCGGGCATGCTGCTGCTCTACCTGGTCAAGGTCGCCCAGCACTACCACGCCTACACGATGGCCACGCGGATGAAAGAAGGGCGGAGCCCCCTGTACAACTCGTATTGAACGGGCCCGATCGCCGGCCGAGACTATGCGGGTCGCTATAATGGAGGCGTTGCCCTGGAACCCACGGATCGGAGCATCCCGCCTCGACACTCCCGCGTGTATCGGGCCGTCGGCGAGGAGGAGCTGCGGGACATCGTGGCGAAGGGTCGTTTCGCGGCCGGCTCGAACTCCCTGGCCGGGAAATGGTTCGCCGACTCCCTGGCCGACGCATCGGCCCACGCGACCGCCCTGTATCCCGACGGGGACTATGCCTTGATCGAGGCCGACGTCCCGGACGACGCACCCAGCCTGTTCCGGCTCCCCAATCTCGACAATCGAGGCCCGGCGCGGTATCTCCATGTCGACGACCTGGCCGATGTGATCCCCCGACCCCTGGCCCGGCGAGGAGACCTGCCATGAAGGCCATGATCGAGTGGATACCCGAGGAGCAAGGGGGTCGCCGTCGCCTGCCGACCGGGGTCGGCACCCCGGCCTACTCGCCCGTGGTGCGGTTCCTCGGCGATCCCTGGCCCGACGAGGTCGCCTGGTCGTTCGGCGTGGTCAAGGTGCAGTCCTGGGACGCCCCCCGTCGCTGGCTCGCCGAGGTCGGCTTCCGGGTCGACGAGGCCCCCGTCGAGCAACTCCGCGAGGGCGCGGAGTTTGAACTCTACGAAGGTCCGCAGTGCGTGGCACACGGCCGGCTCCTGGCCGACGGAAACCCCGGGATCGTGGCGGAAACGGGCGCCCTGGTCGTCTGAACTCCAACTTTTCGCGGCTCGCCCAGCCTCATCCCCCCGACCCGACACGAAGGATCTCATGCCGATCATCGAGGCCGAGGGCCTGACCAAGACGTATCGCGTCTTCCAGAAGAAAGAGGGCCTGCTGGGCTCGCTCAGGGGCCTGTACAAGCGGGATTACAAGGAGGTCAAGGCGGTCGCCGACGTCACCTTCGCGATCGAGCCGGGCGAGATGGTGGCCTTCCTCGGCCCCAACGGGGCGGGCAAGACGACCACGCTGAAGATGCTCTCGGGCCTGATCTACCCGACGTCGGGCCGGGCCAAGGTGCTCGACTTCGTCCCCTGGAAGCGGGAAGACTCGTTCCGCCGCCAGTTCGCCCTGGTGATGGGCCAGAAGAACCAGCTCTGGTGGGACCTGCCCGCCGCCGACAGCTTCCAGCTCCACCGCGAGATTTATTCCCTGCCCCAGGCCGAGTTCAAGCAGACCCTGGGCGAGCTGACCGAGCTGCTCGGCGTCGAGAAGCTGACCCGCCAGGCCGTCCGCGAGCTGAGCCTGGGCGAGCGGATGAAGATGGAGCTGATCGCCGCCCTGCTCCACCAGCCCAGGCTCCTGCTGCTCGACGAGCCGACGATCGGCCTCGACGTGGTGGCCCAGGTGACGATCCAGCAGTGCCTCAACGACTATCACGCCCGGCGGGGCGTGACGATGATCCTGACCAGCCACTACATGAGGGACGTGGAGGCCCTTTGCGACCGGGTCCTGGTCATCACCCACGGCGCCCTGGTCTACGACGGGGCGCTCTCGGGGATCGCCGACCGGTTCGGCCGGGCCAAGCTCGTCCGGCTCCAGTTCGCCCACGGCATCCCCGCCGACCTGGAGCGGTTCGGCGAGGTGACCCGCCGCGAAGGGCCGACGGCCGACCTCAAGGTCGACCGATCCCGGGTGGCCGAGGTCCTCGCGGCGATCCTCGACGGGCACGCCGTCGACGACGTGAGCGTGACCGACCCGCCCCTGGAAGAGACCATCGCCCGAGTCTTCGAGGAGGGACGGATCACCCATGACGCCGCCTGACGCCCCCCCCCTGGACCGCCCCATTCGCCAGGAAGCCGCCCCCTTCGAAGCCTACCCGCCCCTCCGGGCCCGACCCGGCCGGGGGCCCTTGGCGACGATCCGGAAGTACTCCAAGATCTTCCGCGCCTCGCTGATCGAGCGGATGGCCTATCGGGGCGACTTCCTCTTCGGCACGCTCCTCCGCTTCCTGCCGATGATCACGACGATCCTGCTCTGGAAGGCGGTCTACGCCGGCTCGGGCCAGTCGACCATGGAAGGGTTCAACTTCAACGAGATGATCTGCTACCTCCTGCTGGTCAACATCAGCCGGATGTTCTCGAGCATGCCCAACCTCGCCGCCGGGATCGCCCGGGACATCCGCGAGGGGACGCTCAAGCGGTACCTGATCCAGCCGGTCGACATGATCGGCTACCTGGTCTCGTACCGGGTCGCGCACAAGGCGGCGTATATCGTCACCTCGGCGATCCCGTACGGGATCCTGTTCTTCCTCTGCCGGGGGTACTTCTCGGGCTTCCCCGACGCGATGACCTGCCTGGCCTACGCGGCGTCGCTGATCCTGTCCTTCGTGATCGGCTTCTTCTTCGAGACGTGCGTCGGGATGGTCGGCTTCTGGTTCCTGGAAGTGACCTCCCTGCTCTACATCGTGATGACGATGAACTTCTTCGTCTCGGGCCAGATGTTCCCGCTCGACCTCCTGCCGAGCCCGTGGTCCTCGCTGCTCAAGGCGTTGCCGTTCCAGTACATGGCGTATTTCCCGGCGGTGGTCTTCCTCGGCAAGGTCCGGGGGCCCGACCTCCTCTGGGGCCTGCTGGGCGAGCTGGCCTGGGCCGTCTTCTTCATCATCCTGGCCCGGGGCTTGTTCCGCCTCGGCCTGAAACGCTACAGCGCGTTCGGGGGTTGAACCGTCCCATGCGTAGCGTCGCCCGCTATTTCCGGCTCCTCGGCAGCCTGGCCCAGTACACCCTGGCCCGCGAGATGGCCTTCCGGGGCAATTTCCTGGTCAAGATCGCGGTCGAGGTGATCTGGCTGGGGATCATGCTCGCCTTCTACGAGACGATCTTCGTCAGGACCTCGATGATTGCCGGCTGGAGCAAGTTCGAGTACCTGTTCTTCTTCGGCTGCTTCTTCGCGGTCAATGGCCTGATCGAGACGCTGTTCCTGGAGAACTGCAACGAGTTCGGCGAACTGGTCCGGACCGGCGACCTCGACTTCCTCCTGCTCCGGCCGATCGACGAGCAGTTCCTGATCACCTGCCGGCGGGTCGACTGGGGCACCGCGCCCAACGTCGTGATGGGCTTCGCCGTGATGGCGCTCTCGCTCACCAAGCTGCACTGGCAGTTCGACCCGCTCCGGCTCCTGGCGTTCTTCGTCACGTTCGGCTGCGGGACGGCGATCGCCTACGGTTTCATGCTAGTCCTGACCGCGACGTCGGTCTGGCTGGTCCGGAACCAGAGCCTGATGGAGATGTGGTGGCTGTTCTCCAGCCTGGCCCGCTACCCCAAGCAGATCTTCCTGGGGTCGAAGGCCGCCGAGCCGATCGGCTTCATCTTCACCTTCATCGTGCCGATCCTCCTCGTCGCCAACGTCCCGGCCGAGGCGATGGTCCGGGCGCTCGACCCGGGGATGATCGCGTTCACCATCGGGGCGACGGTGGTCGTCCTCGTGGCCAGCCGGTGGTTCTTCCGCCACGCCCTCCGGTCCTACCGCAGCGCCAGCAGCTAAGATTGTCTCAACTCTCCCAACCCGCCCGACCGATACGACCGACAGAGGATGTCGTAGTCGCCTCGACTGTCCGCCTCCGGACGGTCGAGGCCCCAGGTCCGGCGAGCCTCCGATGAACCGATCCGCACGTCCGCAGGAATGGCTCGGCCGGGCCTCCAGGGCAAGCGAGCGCAATCGTCGCCAGGCCCGACCGATCGTCGAAAGTCTGGAAGGGCGGGCCCTGCTCTCGACCGTCCAGGCGAGCACCGGGGGGTCGGCCCAAACGTTCGCCACCCATCGGGCCGTTCCGGAGTCGCTCTACGCCCCGGTCGTCCAGCGGTCGTTCCCGACCTACCAGATCTCGTTCCAGGTCAACCCCGACAGCGACCCGGCCGGCACCAACAACATCTTCCAGAAGAACGTCCTGGTCGACGGCTATGCCGTGCCGTTCTCGTCGGTCTGGCTCGCGATCGGGCCTCGGGGGTATTACAACAACTACACCACGGCCGACTACTCGGGCCACTACTCCTATCTGCTGCCGGTCAACTACGGCACGACCGAGCTGAGCGTCTTCGCCGAGAACCCCGCGCAGGATTACTCGCAGGTCAGCCGGCTCAACGTGACCCGGGGGAACCCGATCGTCGCCTGGGACTCGATCGCGCTCCGGGCGATCGGCAACGCCAACCTCTCGCCCGCCGAGGCGTCGAGGGCCCTGGCGATCCTCCACGCCGCCCAGTACGACGCCGTGGCCGCGGTCGACTTCCCCGGCGCCGCGTACCAGGTCCACGTCACCGCCCCCAAGGGGGCCTCGGCCGAGGCCGCCGCCAACGCCGCGGCCAGCACGGTGCTCGAAGCCCTCTTCCCCTCGCAGCTCCCCGCGTTCCAGACGGCCGAGAACGCCGCCGAGTTCGGCCTGCCCAAGTCGGTGGCGACCACCGACGGCCTTGCCCTGGGCCGGCAGGTCGCCCAGTTGACGCTGACGAACCGGGCGGCCGACGGCTCGAACCTGTCCTCGAACTATGTCCCCTCCCCCCTGCCCGGCCTCTGGAAGCCGACGCCGCCGAGCTTCGTCCCGGCGCAGGATGCCCAGTGGGGGCTGGTCACGCCGTTCGTGGCCGCCGACGTCTCGGTGGCCCGCCCGCCCGCGCCCCCGAGCGTGGGGAGCGCCGCGTACGACCAGGCGCTCCAGCAGGTCGAGCTGCTCGGCCGGTCCAACAGCACGAGCCGGACGACCGACCAGACCGCCGCCGCCCAGTTCTGGGACTCCGGGCCGGGCAGCTTCACCAACCCCGGCCACTGGAACGCGATCGCCGAGCAATTCTCGGTCGCCCGCAAGGACACGCTCGCCCAGGACGCCAAGCTGTTCGCCCAGCTCGATTTCGCCATGGCGGACGCCGAGATCGCCACCCTGGGCGCCGCCTATACCGACAACCTCTGGCGGCCCGTCAGCGCGATCCAGCAGACCGACCCGACCTGGACCCCGCTCCTGTCGACCCCGCCGACCCCCTCCTACCCCGCCGACCACGCCGCCACCTCGACCGCCGCCGCGAACGTCCTTTCGGCCGCCTTCGGGACCAAGACCCGCTTCACCGACAGCATCTTCGCCGCCACCGGAGTCGCCCGGACCTATTCCAGCTTCTCCGCCGCCGCCGCCGAGGCCGGGATGAGCCGGGTCTACGGCGGCGTCCAGTTCGCCTTCGACGTCAACCAGGGTGCCGCCCTCGGCGACCAGGTCGGCAAGTCGGTCCTCGCCCACTTCCCCACCGGGAAGTGAGTCGAGGTCCGATCCGAGCCGAGCCGATCAGACCCACCCTTTGGCCTTGCGGAGGGCCCACTCGGCGGTCAGGAGGCCGACGAAGATCAGGAAGAAGGGCCAGTTGTCCCAGATCCGCTTCTCGGTCTGGGTGACGTAGTCGGTGGCCTCGGGGCCGGTGGTCTTGAGGTACTTGGAGAGTTCTTCGGGCTTGAGCGGGGCGCCCCCGGTGATCTCGGCGATCTGCTTGAGCAGCGCGAGGTCGGCGGCGGGGTTCTCGAGCTCGCGGTCGTCCTGGTAGACCATGAACCGGGCCTTGTCGGAGCCCAGTACCTGGGCCCCCTTCTTCCCCTTGAGGACGACCTCATACTCGCCGGCCTGGCCGTTGGCGAAGTAGGGCCCCTTGGACGACTGCTCGCCGGCGGGGTAGAGGGTGACCGACTCGGGCTTGTGGCCGGGCTCGACCTTGGTGACCACGGTCTCGTACTGGACGTCGGGGATGGCCTCGTTGGCGGCGTCGCGGGCGGTCGCCGTGATGTCGAGCTTCTGGCCGATCGGCACTCGTCGGGCGTCGAGCTTGAGCTTGACCTGATTCTCCCCCTTGTTCTCGCGGCGGGCGAGCCAGAGCGTCGCCTGCCTCCAGAACCGCGAGAAGGCCAGGAGCCCGTCGTTGGACGGTCCGGCCCAGGGTCGGGCCCAGGGCCAGGTCTCGCCGCCGAAGGCGAGCACCCGCCCCTTGCCGACGGCGTCCAGGCCGATCATCACCGGGTCGGGACCGGCCGTCGCCAGGACGAACGCGCCCGGCTTGGGGCGGCCCAGGCGGTTGTAGCCGGGGATCGAGGGGAGCAGCGACCAGATCCGCGCGTTCTCGGCCGGGTTGGGGTGGAGCCGGAGCACGTAGTTCTCCAGCCCGAAGGCGTTGGGGACGACCTTGATCCCCTCGTCGCCGGCGATGACCTCGCCGTCGTTCGGCCCCACGTCGGACGGGAGGATGCGCGACAGCTCGGTCCCGCCCCAGCCGCCGGCGCCGAGGCTCGAAGGGCCGCCGAGCATGATCAGGCCCGCCCCCTTGTCGACGGCCTGGGCCAGCAGGCGGATCTGGTCCGGCGTCAAGTGGTCGGCCGGGAGCCCGCCGAGGATATAGATGTCGTACTGGCCGGGGGCGAACTCGGCGTTGTCGAGCAGCCCCTTGCCGTTCCGGGCGGGCTCGCGGATCACCTTGAGGTCGGCGTGGATCTCGCGGGCGGCGTCGAGCGCGGGGACGAGGTAGCGCGGCTCCCACGAGAAGTTCGGCCCCTGGATGTACAGGGCCTTCAAGCCCCCTTTGAGGACGTCGAGGTAGGTGCTGACCTCGTTGTTGGTCGCGATCAACTCGCCGTCTTGCTTCTTGACCTTGAGCGTCAGGCGCTTCTCGCCCGGCGTCTCGGGGATGTATTTGAGGCCGGTGACCGGGACGACCTCGGTCCCCTCGGGGACCTTGATGGTCCGGGTGTCGACCGGCCGGGCCTCCCCCTCGACGTAGAGCTCGACCTCGATCGACTGGTTGGAGAAACCCCGGACGTTGATCGAGCCGCGGATCTCGGGGCGATTCTTGACGAAGACGGTCGGCCCGGCGACGAGGTCACGCGCCGCGAGGTCCTTCGACCCCTTGCCCGCGTCGGCCGACCCGACGCCCACGGTCAGGACCGGGATCTGTCGCGACCGGAGCTGCTGGGCGGCCACCAGCGGGGAGGTCCCGGCATTGGAGGCCCCGTCGGAGAGCAGCACGATCGAGGCCACCCGGATCGATTGGGCCTCCTTCAACGGGCGGAGGAGCATCGACCCCAGGGCCGACTCCCGGCCGTTGGGCTCGGCGAGGTCGTCCGGCTTGTCGTCGCGGAGGTCGGTGTCGAAGCGGTACGAGCGGATCTCCAGGTCCTTCGACTTGGCGGCCAGGGTCTCCCGGGCCGAGTCGAGCGCCTTGCGGGCGACCGACCACCGGCTCTGGTTGGCGGCCTCGTCCTTGAGCGACATGCTGCCGCTGGAGTCGATCAGGAAGATCACGACGCTCTTCTGCTTGGTCTTCTCGTCGATCATCACCGAAGGCCGGAGCGCCGCCAGCAGGCAGAGCACGACGGCCGCCAGTCGGAGCCCGAGGGCCACCCACCGCCAGCCGCCGGTGGTGCCCCGGAGCCGCTGCTGATAGGCCCAGATCGTCAAACCCATCACGACCGCCGCCGCCACGGCCACCACGGGCCAGGGGCCGATCGGCTTGAGGATGATGTTCACCTTTCCGTCCTTCCGAAGGAGGCAGGAGCCGGCTCAGGCGGCCTTGGCCGAGTCGCGGTGGAATTTGTTCGCCAGGATGCTCTCGGCCGTCACCAAGGCCAGGATCAGGAACATCAGCCAGGGGAAGATCTCGAAACCGACCCGGGTCTTGTCGATCGCCTCGCGGAGCCCCTCGGCGCTGACGGCGAGCTTGTAATTGTCCTTGCCGCCGAAGAGGCCGTCGAGGTCATTGGGCTTGAGGGGAACGGCCAGGGATTCGGATTCGGGGACGTTCACGCTGAACCCCAGCTTCATCTTCGACCCGTCGGGCCCCTGCCCCTCGACCCGCCACTGCCCTTCCTTCTGCGGCGAGAGGATCGACAGGGTCTCGGCGTTCATCGGCGCGGACAGCCGGTCGGGCGCGACCTTGGGGTCGGGCCCCTGGACCGTGTAGTTGGGCGACCGCCTGGCCTGGTCGACGGTCAACACCACGTCGAGCCCAGCCTCGTAGTTGAGCTTCTCCCCCGCCGTCCCCGCCAGGTAGGGGATCGTCTGCAAGGTCAGCGCGACGAACGCCCAGGACTGGGGGAAGTCGTTCCAGGCGTCCGGCTCCCTGGGGTTCACCCGCCGCGAGAGCGGGGTCGTCCACATCAGGACGTGACCGGCCTTGGGCCCGCTGAACGTCCGCTCGAGCAGCGCCGGGCTGCCGTCGGCGAACTTGACCAGCGACGTGGCCGACTCGATCGGCTTGACCGGCCAGTAGCGGTAGATCGGCCAACTCGGCAGCTCGCGGTCGAGGGCGCGGGCGTAGCGGTTGAACAGAGGGTGGGAGTAATCGACCTTGCCGAAGACGGTGTCCTTGGTCGAGGGCTTGGCTTCGAGCGTCGCCGGCAGGAGGCCCGAGGCGGCGATCCCGCCGTAGCTGGAGGGCTCGGCCTTGTGGCCGGGCGCGACCACCAGGCCCCCCCCTTCGCGGACGTAGGTCGTCAGGCGGCCCCAGTCCGACGGTTCGAGGCGGTCGGCGTTCAGGAGGAAGATCGCGGCGTATTCCTTGAGCGACGCCCTCGGCTTGTCCTGGAACTGCTTGCGGGTGTCGCGCTCGACCTTGAACGGCGAGGGGGTGCTCCCGCCCCCGATCGAGGCGGCGGGGGCCAGGGCGTTCTTGACGAAGAAGGCGTCGAGGTCCTGGTCGCCCTCGACGTTGGCCACGATCAGGACCTTCATCGACGGCTCGAGCTCGAACGAGAAGTAGCGGGCGTCGTTGAAAGGCAGGGGGTCGGCCCCGCCGAGCTTGACCCGCCCCTGGTGCAGCCCTTGTTCGAGCTTGGCCGGGGTGAAGAACGAGATCTCCTTCTCGTCGTTGGCGGGCAGCTCGACGAGCGTCTCGTCCTTCTTGTTGTTCTCGCCGTCGAGGTAGAACTGGACGACCCGGCTGAGGGCCGGCCCGGTGTTCCGGAGCTTGACGCGGATCTCCAGCGGCTCCCCTTCGGTGGCCACGGTGGCGGCGGGCTCGGCCGAGACGATCGCCACGTCCCGGACCTCCTTGGGGGCGAGCTGGAGGACGTAGGTCCGGACGACGTTCTTGCCCTTGCGGACGTCCTCCAGATCCTTGATGGTCCGGGTCGAGCCCAGCTCCCAGGCCGAGCTGGCCAGGTCGGTCAGGACGTAGACCTCGCGCCTCGGCAGGTTGCTCGCCGCCACGAGCTGGTTCGCCTGGACCACGGCCGCGTTGAGGGTCCGGTTGGCCGCCTTGAGCGCGAGCCCCTCGATCCGCTTCCGGGCCGCCCCCGGCGAGATCGGCACCTCCTTGACCGGGTTGGCCGAGTCGATCACGAAGACCTCGCTGTCGTCCTTGGTCTTCTTGAGGATCTCGTTCGCCCGGAGCTTCGCCTCGGCCAGCCGGTCGCTCCCGCGCTCGGTGTACTGCATCGACATGCTGGTGTCGAACACCAGGGCCAGGGCCGTGGCGACCTCTTGGTCCCCCAGCGTCGTCTCCGAGTTCACCCTGGGCCGGGCCAGGGCCAGGGCCATCAACGCCAGCAGGAGCATCCGGGCCGCCAGGAGCAGCCAGTTCTTGACCTTCAGCCGCTTCTTCGACCGCTTGTGCCGCTCGCGGATCAGCCGGAGCGCGGGGAAGATCACGTGCTTGGGCGTCTGCTTCATGAACAGGTGCAGGATCAGGGGGACGGCCGCCAACGCCGCCCCGGCCGCAAGGCCCGCGTGCAGGAGCGAGATATCCATGAACCGGTGCCCCTCGGAGTGGATCGGGCCTTGGGCCCGCGACCTCGGATCGTCAACCCCTCGCCTGCCTGCTGTGCAGGTAGCCCATCAGCGCCTTGTCGAACGGCATCCCGGTGTGGACCGGCACGTAGTCGATCCGCGCCCCCAGGCATTCCTTGCGGTATCCCCCCCGGAAGGCGGCGACCTCTTCGAGATAGTCCGCCTTGATGGCGTCGGCGTCGACCTGGATCTTGTCGTGCGTCTCGTTGTCCTCGAGCTCGAGCATCCCCTCGAAGGGGAAGAGCGCCTCGGCCTCGTCGAGGATGTGGAAGATGATCACGTCGTGCCCGGCGTGCCTGAGCCGGTGCAGCGCCTTGTAGATCGGGTCGGCGTCGCCGAGGAGGTCGCTGAAGAGCATGACCAGGCTCCGGTGGCGGATCATCCCGGCCACCTGGTGCAGGCTGTTGGCGATCGCCGTCTCGCCCGAGGGGCTCAGCCCGGCGAGCATCGAGAGGATGTTGCCGAGCTGGGTCCGCTTGCTCTTCGGCGGCAGGCTCTGGCGGACCTTCTGGTCGAACGCGATCAGGCCCACCGGGTCCTGCTGGTGGATCATCAAGTAGCCCAGCGCCGCCGCCAGGCTCACGCCGTACTCGAACTTGGTCAGCTCCTGGCGATACGTGTACCCCATCGACCCCGACAGGTCCATCACCAGGTAGCCCGAGAGGTTCGTCTCGGCCTGGAACTTCTTGATGTAGAACCGGTCCGTCCGAGCGAACACCGCCCAGTCGACCTCCGAGATGTTGTCACCCGGCGAATACTTCCGGTGCTCCGAGAACTCGACCGAGAACCCCTGGAACGGGCTGGCGTGCAACCCCGAGATGAACCCCTCGACGATGAACTTGGCCCGGAGGTCGAGCCGGGCGACCTGCCGGATCACCTCCGGCTTCAGATACTTCTCGGCGGTGCTGGACAAGTCAACCCGACCTTTCCGTCAGAAGACGTCGCGCAAGGGGATTACCAGCCCAGGGAGCCACCGACTTCCGTACGACTCATCCGGGCCCAAGGTTCGTTCGGTGAAGCCATCGGGCGAGGCGGACAGCACGGTGACGAGCCGGTGGAAGCGGTCGACGATCACATATTCCTTGACGCCGAGGCGTTGATACTCCGACCGCTTCAGCACGTAATCCCGCTCGATCGACACCTTGCCCGGGCTGACGACCTCGAAGATCAGGTCCGGCACGCGGTCGGGGACCTTCGCCCTCGGTCCATCTTGGACGAGGTAAACGCCGATGTCGCCGATCCGGTCGGTCCCGCCGTCGACCCGAACCCACGCCTCTGACGCGACGAGATCGACGATTTCGCGATGGGCAAGGCGATAAGCGCCGAGGTAATCGCGTAAGGGCTCTTGGACACTGGAGTGGTCTTCGCCGCTGGGTGCCAAGACGATCAGCCTCCCGCCTTCGCGCTCGTACTTCCAGGGCTTCACATAGGTCGCCTCGGCGAACTCGTCGGCCGAGATCAGCCGCCCCTCGTCGGCCGGGCCGAGGTGGAGGACCTGGGTTTGGGTGGCCATGAGCGGGCTCCTCGGGGCGCTGATCGACTTGCAACACCTTCAGAAGACTTCGGCGAGCCGGATCGACAGGCCGGGCAGGAGCGGCGACTCGTACGCCTCGCCGACCGAGAGGACTCGTTCCTCGTAGCCGTCCGGGGTGTGGGTCAGGACGGTAGCGGTCCGTCGGAAGCGGTCGACGATCACATACTCTTTCACGCCAAACCGGTGATAGTCGGCCCGCTTCTTGACGTAGTCGCGTTCCCTGGATTTCTTGTCGGGGCTGACGATCTCGAACATCATGTCGGGCACGCGGTCGGGGATCTTGGGCACCGGACCGTCGGCGACCAGGAAGACGCCGATGTCGCCGATCCGGTCGGTCCCTCCGTCGACCCGGAGCCAGGCTTCGGGGACAACTCGCTGGATGACCCCTGGGTGATCTCGCTTGAAGAAGATGAGCCGTTCGAGCCAGGGCTCGCTCGCGTCGATGTGCTCTTCGCCGCTGGGTGCCAAGACGATCAGCCTCCCGCCTTCGCGCTCGTACTTCCAGGGTTCGTCGAAGGTCGCGTCGGCGAACTCTTCGGAAGAGACCGCGCGCCCCTCGTCGGCGAGTCCGAGGTGGAGGGTCGGGGTTTGGGTCGCCATGGTCGGGCTCCGCTCGGGCTGGCCGGTCGATCGATCCCTCGCGGTCACTTGGCGTACTTGGGGATGTCGGGCTCGCGGATCTCGGCGATCAGGCGCTTGATGAGGCTTTCGGTGGTCTGGCCCTCGGCCTGGGCCTGGAAGTTGGTGCTGATCCGGTGGCGGAGGACGGGCACGGCGACCTTGCGGATGTCGTCGAGCGAGACGCTGAAGCGGCCGTCCATCGCCGCCATCGCCTTGCCGCCGAGGATCAGATTCTGGCCGGCCCGAGGGCCCGCGCCGAAGTCGACCAGCTCCTTGATGAAGCCGGGCGCCTTGTCGTCGGCGGGGCGGGTGGCGCGGACGAGCCGGGTGACGTACTCGACCGCGTAATCGGAGATCGGCACCGAGGTGACCAGCTTCTGGAGGTTGGTGATCGCCTTGGCCGAGAGGACCTTCTTCAGCTCGGCGGTCTCCCCCTTGGTCGTCGCCGAGAGGATCTTCCGCTCCTCGTCGTAGGACGGGTAGCCGACCCGGATGTCGAACATGAACCGGTCGAGCTGGGCCTCGGGCAGCGGGTAGGTCCCTTCCTGCTCGATGGGGTTCTGAGTGGCGATCACGAAGAACGGGTCGGGCAGGTGGAGGGTCTCCTGGCCGATGGTGACCTCGCGCTCCTGCATCGCTTGCAGGAGCGCGGCCTGGGTCTTGGGCGGGGTCCGGTTGATCTCGTCGGCGAGGATGATGTTCGAGAAGATCGGCCCGGGGACGAACCGGAAGGCCCGACGGCCGGCCTCGGGCTCCTCCAGGACGTTGGTCCCGGTGATGTCGGAGGGCATCAGGTCGGGGGTGAACTGGATCCGCTTGAAGCCGACGTCGAGGATCTTGGCGATCGAGCTGACCATGAGGGTCTTGGCCAGCCCCGGCACGCCGACCAGGAGGACGTGGCCCCTGGTGAAGATCGCGGCCAGGATCTGCTCGATCACCTCGCGCTGGCCGATCACCGACTTGTTCAGCTCGGTGACCATCATGTCGCGCGAGTGGCGAAACTCGTCGAGGAGCTGGGTGATCCGGTCGCCTGCGTTGGACATCGCGCCATCCGATCCGACGGTTGAAGGGCAAAGGCCCCGAGCCACCCCCCACCGCGGAGCGGGGCTCGACTCGGCGATCGACGGGCACGCTCGCCCGCCCGGCCTCGGGCGGTTTTCGACACGGATTATTGTAGTGCCCGGGGACTGGCCGGTTCAAGCGAGCCGTCCGGCCCCCGCACGCCCCTCCGGCCCGCGCCCTCGCTGCCGAATTCCTCGGCTCCGATGCTTGTAGGACGGCCCTCGCCGACGGCCCGCGAGGCCGAGCGTGAACGCCAGTCATCCGACAAAACAATGATCTTTGGCGGTTTCCTCCGAGCGGCTTCCCCCTACAATCCTCGCAGATCCGGCCCGTCCGGGTGATGAAAGGCTCATGAAAGCTGGGCGAGTCGGCGGCGAGCGGCACCGGCTTTGCCTGATTGCTTGGCGAACGCCCGCCAGCCACCGCCGCAATCCGAGCGGCGTCCCGCCCACCTCTCCCAGGTTGGGAATCGCCGCGACCCCCGCAACGCCCGGCCGCAACCTCCCAAGGCCACCCTCCATCGGCCCGCTCGGGCTAACCGTCCGCAAGGGCGGGTCGCCATCGCCCCTTTGCTTCCCCGAACCTCGGACAGGATCTCCTCGCGCTCGCGTTCGGCCGACACCGCCGGAAGATCGACCACGGACGATCCCGGCAGGCACTGCGGCCCGAGCATGGAGTCCGAGTGCTCGCCCAAAGCTGGGCGATCTCCGAGGTCGAGCGAAGGTTCATCACTTAGGGAAGATCATGAGTTTCTCGTTCTCCTCGCTGATCCGCCTGCTCGTCCTCCTGGCGATCGGTTCCACCATGGTGGCCGTCGGGCTCGCCCGGCTCGACCCGACTCGCACGCACTGGCGCTTCCTCAAGCCGACGAAATACTCCAACGTCAGCGAGTATTTCCTGGACGTGACCGATCGGACCCCGCGCTGGCTCGACGCCGAATCGGGCCGGGTCGAGCCCTTCCCGATCTCGGACGATGACGTGCTCGAGACCGCCAGCTGCGCCCCCTGGGCCAACGAGCAGGGCCAGACCCAGGCGGTCGGCCGCTGGTCGAGCCGGACCAAGGACGGCCCGATGTCGATGAGCAACGACTTCGGCCTCGCCCGCTACACCTTCCCCGGCGGCGAGATGATCGACCACGTCTCGACCGAGATCGTCCCGGTCACCCCCCCCTGCTGGTTCCCCGGCACCCGGGCCCGGGTGCTCTTCGCCGGGGGCGACGGCGTCCTGTATCACTTCGCCTTCGAATCGGACCGGGGGCCGGGCAGCTCGGCGCCGCCGATCAAGGCGGCCGACGACCACCCCGGCACGATCGCCTGGAAGTGCAAGCAGCCGGGCGACGGCAGCGTCTTCATCAGCGACGTCACCTGGCCCGAGGACCCCAAGATGCGCGGGGCCCTCGTGGTCTCCCTGAGGCAGCAGGTGACCATGCCGACCGGCTCGAAGGCGTTCTCGAGGACTCAGCTCTGGTGGCTCAAGCTGAACAACGCCGGCACCCAGATCGTCGATGCCGGTCGCCTGGTCCGGACCGACCCGGACGGCTCGCACGGCGAGGAGGTCGACGAGCGCTCGCCGAGCGTCGCCACCCGGCCCGACGGTAGCCTGATGCTCGCCTACCTCGGGCAGCGGCCCGGCCAGAAAGGCTGGGACCTCCGGGTCGCCCCGATCGCGATCGAGCAGGATCGTAAAGTCCCGGTCGTCCTCGAATCGGAGGCCAAGCTCCTGGGCGAGCAATGCCTGCCGGCCCGGCCCTCGTTCTCGCCGGACGGCAGGTGGGTCAACGTGATCGTCGGCCCTTCGTCGATCGAGAGCAAGGTCGCGAGGCACTCGACCGCCGGCCTCTGAGCGGCCCGTCGGCCTCGACCACCTTCGCCCAGGTTCCCGGCCTCGCCGGCCCGCGATC
>JAABUQ010006398.1_pt1 | contig 17890 bp, 11 predicted proteins | sample 5560001 | NCBI WGS metagenome assembly JAABUQ01 (sample SAMN10711888, study PRJNA513371) | rock metagenome | isolation source: Antarctica rocks | place: Antarctica: Victoria Land, Finger Mt nord | collected 2015-12-18
CTTTTCCACCCAGCGTTCAAAGTACATATCCATAAACCCATCCCATCCTTTTAGAATGTACTCCTCGCCACCCGCATTGAACAGACGACCACACCACGCCTTAGAGCAACATCTCCAACGGGTTCTCCACCACCTTCTTGAACACGCCAATCCACTCACCCCCCACAGCCCCATCAATGACTTTATGATCGAAACTCCCCGTCACCACGATCTGATCGTCCCATTCCACCCCCGCGCCCCCGTCCTCGGAAGAAGAAGGGACGGCCACCTTCCGTGTCGTGCCTACGGCTAAAATGCCCGCTTGCGGGGGATTGATAACGGCAGTGAAGCGCTCAACGGCGGGGTTCATGCCCATGTTGCTAATAGTGAAGGTGCCGCCTTGGTACTCTTCAGGTTTCAATTTCCCATCGCGGGCGCGCTTGCCGAGGTCTTTGACTTGGGCTGAGATGGAGGCCAGACCGATAGTGTCGGCGTTCCTGACAATGGGCGTCATCAGCCCGATCGGGGTGGCGACGGCGACGCTGACGTCGACGGTGTGGTGCTGGCGGATCACGACCTGCCCGGCGGTCTCGCGCCAGGAGGAGTTGACGGCCGGGACTTTGAGGCAGGCGACCGCGGTGGCTTTGATGAGGAGGTCGTTGAGGGAGAGTTTGTATGCGCCGTCGGCGGAGGCGTTGAGGGCGGCGCGAAGTTTGAGGAGTTTGGTGACGGAGAGGGTGGAGGAGACGAAGTAGTGGGGGTTTTGAGTGAAGGATTGGACGAGCCGGTTGGCGATGGTTTTGCGCATCGAGCTGGCGGGGGTGTCGGTGTAGGATGGGCCTGCTGCGGAGGAGGCGGGGGCGGAGGAGGTGGCGGGTTGATGCTTTCCGATGTCGGATTTTGTTATGCGGCCGCCTGGGCCAGTGCCTTTGACGGATTTTATGGGGATGCCTTTTTCGAGGGCGAAGGCTTTGGCCGAGGGGCTGGCGTTGGGTTGTCGGTCGAGGCTTGTTTGGAGTTTACCGCCTGAAGATTGAGACTCTTGGGGTTCGGGGGCTGGTTGGGACTTGGATTCGCCCGAGCCAAGGGTTGAGGGGGAGGTTTTCGACCCCGAGTCTGGTGGCTCGGAGGATTCGGCTGCTTCCTCTTTGGGCGCTTCTTTGGGTGGTGCTTTTTCGCCTCCTGCATCGTCGAGGGTGAAGGACTCGAACGCTGAGACGTCTTCACCTTCTTCTACCATTACGGCGATTGGCTATCTTTTTGTTAGCTCGCCCTGGTTGGCAATATCGAGGTCACACTCACATTCCCAACGGCCACATCTTTCTCGCCGGAGTCTTTCAGAATCTTGGCGAGTACACCGTCTTCTTGGAATTCAAAGTCCATCTGTGCCTTGTCTGTCTCAATCTCCACTAGAACGTCACCGGGTGCGATTGTGTCTCCTGGCTTCTTCTGCCACGTCCCAATATTTCCTGCGGTCATTGTAGGCGATAACGCTGGCATGCTGACGACTGTATGAGAGGGGAATGCTGGAGAGTCTGTTAGCAAAGACGCAACGAAGCTCTTTTATGTTTGTTGGAGTACACTTTGCGGCATAGGAACGAGCGAGCGCGGAGAGTACTGGTATACATCTGCAAGTCGGTGCTGTCAGCTTCTATGGCTATCGTACACCCATGAGGGCAGCCCAGGAGAGGTGATTGTAAGCCCACCGTGGTGTTTTATGACGTTGGGCAATTATAGAGGCGGTGAGTGAGCTTTTCAGAGCTCGGGGACATGCTCCTGTGGGGAAGCGGAGGAGGACCGAAGCAGACATGATGGCTCAATTGGACCAAAGAGAGTGTTTGACAGAAAGAAAGATAGACAAGACTGTGCTCCACCAAACCGAAAGTCATGAGACCATCCTCGTGCTTGTATGTCTGTGTATGTAATTGTGGGAAAGGAAAGAAAAGATCGGGAAACAAGAAAAGATGATGAGCTTCAGTCTTCGGGCATTTTCGCGCAGCCAGAGTTAGTCCGGTGAGAATCAGAAATGGCAGGTTAAGCCGAGAGAGAAAGAGAGAGAGAGGGGAAGATAGGGCAGGAATAGTCGAGTGATCCAGCTTCCTTTACGACGCAATTATCTGACCAATACTTTAAACCCTTTTTGGTCTTGACATTAGTTCATTCACCATCCATACCAACTTGCTACATGAGTATATGAAAACAAAAGCTGATGACTGCACAAATCCTATGATCCACATCTCCATGCAACATAAGCTAAATTGTGGGAGAGCTACTTGCTGTCCTAGCTGCCTGGGGCACTTGGACCCATGGCAGACGACCTGGAGGTCGACATACCTGGTGTGGAGACAAACGGAGTGAGTTACCGAGGAGAAAAATTACAAGTGGGAGACACAGAAGCACATTACCAGACATTGGCAGGAGACAAGGAGGATCTCGGACCTAGAAAAGGCTGGCAAGAAATAAAAGTCGGACAAGGACAGGATGAAGAGCCTGTGGACACAAATGGCATATTGGAGCCAATAGGTCTTGCCAAATCTGAGGGCACACATCCCGCCGAGCCACTACATGGCACTGAGCCAATGCAAGATGACGCTCAAGATACCCCTACATCACCAGCACCACCTCCACCTCCAGAGAAAGACCACCCTGAACAACTTCCACCTACGCGGAAAAGCATTGGGGCTCTTCCTTCCACAGGAGCTACCAATGGTACCAGGCCCCATACTGGACAGCACTCCGACAGTCAATCTACCCAAGCTTCGGAAACTCCGAGACGACCATCAGCTCCGCTGAGCTCTATAATCTTTGTGGTCTCCGCCCTCGAACAGATAGCAGCATCAAGAGAAGCCAAAAGAAGGAAACCTTTAGGGGACGCGGTACAAAAGGCCCTGAGCGCAATCAAGCAGAAAGACGCCGCACCAAGCCCGGATGTCATCTTCGAGCCTTTGCGTCTAGCGACCGAGACTCCCAGTATACCCTTGACAACAACCGCCCTGGACTGTATCGGAAAACTCATTAGCTACTCTTACTTCTCCGTTCCACCAATACAGCCAGATCCGAATCTTGCCTCTGGACAGCAACAGCAACAAAAGCCATTGATCGATCGAGCTATCGAGACCATCTGCGATTGTTTTCAAGATGAGGCTACACCGGTGGAGGTACAACTGCAGATTGTCAAATCGCTGCTGGCTGCAGTGCTTAACGACAAGCTCATCGTGCACGGGTCGGGATTGCTAAAGGCTGTCCGACAGGTCTACAACATCTTTCTCTTGTCCAAGTCAGGCGCAAATCAACAGGTGGCACAGGGAACCCTGACCCAGATGATTGGCACGGTCTTTGAACGGGTCAACACTCGACTATTGATGAAAGAGGCTCGTCTAAACTTAACAAAGAACGACTCTGAGAAGGGCACCGCCGACGTGAGCCAGTTTGAGTTGAATGGTAGCATTTCTCTACTCGAGTCGATCGAGGGGGAGAGCACCTACGAGCCGGATGGATCGTCCGAGGGCAACTCGACAATGTTGTCAGACCAACCAGTACCAAAAGAGCCCGGAGAGAAGTTGACCCTTCAAAACATCGAGAATGTGAAGAGCTTCGATGATGCAAAGATTGGTGATAATGCTCCAACCATGGTCACACCTGCAAAATCCGGCCTGAGGTCAACGCGGACTGCCTCGGGCCAAGCAGCATCGTCGGCAAATGGAGATGTTGGTCCAGACGAAGATGAAGAGGATGAGATATTCGTGAAAGATGCATTCTTAGTCTTCAGGTCAATGTGCCGGCTCAGCCACAAGGAATTACCTTCGGAGCAGCAACAGGATGTCAAGTCATCGAACATGCGATCTAAACTGGTCTCCCTTGCTGTCATTCGAACTACGCTCAATAACAGCATGGCCGTCTTCACATCACCGCTCTGTACAATTCGGGGCAGCACAAATAACGAGGCCACAAGTTTCGGCCAAGCTATCAACCAGTATTTGAGGCTGAGCATCAGTAGAAATGCCGCCAGCTCTGTACGGCAGGTGTTCGAAATTTGTGCAGAGATCTTCTGGCTCATGTTAAAGGATTTGAGGATTATGCTCAAAAGAGAAATCGAATTGTTCTTGAAAGAGATCTACCTCGCTATTCTTGAGCGGAAGAATGCCCCAAGCTTTCAAAAAATGTACGTTATGAAGCTTCTGAAACGGCTTTCAACAGATCCTAGGGCTTTAGTGGAGATTTATCTCAATTATGACTGCGAATCGACCGCTCTCGATAATATGTTTCAACGTATGATCGAGCATCTTTCGAGGATATCAAGTACGCCCATACTCGTATCTGCTCAGCAGCAGCAGCAGTATCAGGAGCACTATATGAAAGATGGCGAGTCCGACATGGACTGGCACGATCATGGCAAACTCCCTCCTCCATTGACTACTGCTGCCCTCAATGTGCCCTACACACCTGAATGGGATTTACCTGTAGATTTTGTCCTGAAGCAGCAAGCGCTTGATTGTTTAGTGCGGACCTTGAGATCACTTGTCAACTGGTCGCAAGATAGTCTTGCAGCTGGTGCTGCCAAGCTTCAGGGAATGGATTCGAGAGTTTCATCCGAGAGATTTCGAGAATCATTGGATCGCACACAAGCTGCGATTTCCCCGCGAATCTCCACGGCGGACACGCCATTAGCACCGTCGACACCTTTGCTCGAGGATGATCCTAGCCAGTTGGAAAAGGCTAAACTGCGCAAGACTGCTCTTGTCAATGGCATACGACAATTCAACTTCAAGCCCAAACGAGGAATCAAAGCGCTGTTGAAAGATGGCTTCATCGGAAGCGACTCTCCGGAGGACATCGCCGCGTTCATAGTGCAATCGGAAGCATTAGACAAAGCAATGATAGGTGAATATCTTGGCGAAGGGGAGCCACAAAATATGGCTATCATGCATGCCTTTGTGGACTCGATGGACTTCACCCGTCGGAGATTCGTCGATGCTCTTCGCCAATTCCTTCAAAGCTTCCGATTGCCTGGCGAGGCCCAGAAGATAGATCGCTTCATGCTGAAATTCGCCGAACGATATATCACTGGTAATCCAAATGCGTTCGCAAACGCCGACACGGCCTACGTCCTCGCATACTCCGTCATCATGCTCAACACCGACCAGCATAGTGCACAAGTTCGCAAGCGCATGACTGTCGAGGATTTCATCAAGAACAATAGAGGCATCAACGACAATGCGAACTTGCCGGACGAATACCTTGGTGGAATATTCGACGAGATCGCGCAGAATGAGATCGTTCTGAGCACCGAACGGGAAAAAGCCGCTGCCTTGGGATTCGTGGCCCCATCAACTTCTGGTGGCATCGCATCGAGAGTCGGGCAAGCCTTCCTGACTGCGGGTCGCGATCTTCAAAGGGAAGCCTATGCCCAAGCCTCGGAGGAAATGTCGAAGAAAGCGGAGCAACGCCTGCGTAACATCATCAAGACCCAGCGAAGGACAACGTCAAAGCAAGCCCTGCCAAAATTCATTCCAGCCACCTCGTTCAAACATGTCGGCCCAATGTTTGATGTAACTTGGATGTCTTTCTTCTCCGGGCTTTCTGGTCAGATGCAGACAACCCAAAGCATTGAGACGATCAAGCTTTGTATGGAGGGTTTCAGGCTAGCGATTCGCATCGCCTGCTTGTTCGACCTTGACACTCCTCGAACGGCGTTCGTCACCGCGCTTGCAAGTTTCACAAATCTCGGCAACTTGAATGAAATGATGGCTAAGAACCTGGAGGCGCTGAGAGTGCTTTTGGAGGTAGCACTCACAGAAGGAAATCTCCTGAAGGGGTCTTGGCGAGATATCCTGACCTGTGTGAGCCAACTTGACAGGTTCCAATTGATTATAGGGGGCGTTGATGAGGGCTCAGTCCCAGATGTGAACAAAGCTCGGATACAAAAAGCGCCATCAATTGCCTCGAAACGGTCAACCCACGCTGCCCAACGACCACGACCCAGCCCGCATGCTACCAATTCCACTTTCGATGTTGGCATTGCCAATGAAAGCCGATCCTCAGACATGGTCAAGATTGTCGATCGCATATTTACCAGCACGGCCGATCTATCAGGAGATGCTATTGTCCATTTCGTTCGCGCCTTGAGTGAAGTCAGCTGGCAAGAGATACAATCTTCAGGACAGAGTGAAGCGCCACGTACGTACAGCCTGCAAAAACTGGTCGAGATCAGCTACTACAACATGACTCGTGTTCGTTTCGAATGGAGTAATATTTGGCAAGTGTTGGGCGAGCACTTCAATGAGGTCGGCTGTCACTCGAACACCCATGTTGTTTTCTTTGCTCTGGACTCGTTACGCCAGCTCTCGATGCGATTTATGGAGTTGGAAGAGTTGCCTGGTTTCAAGTTCCAGAAAGACTTCTTGAAACCATTTGAACACGTGATGGCCAACAGCTCAGCCGTGACGGTAAAGGATATGGTTCTTCGCTGCTTGATCCAAATGATACAGGCACGGGGGGAGAACATTCGGTCGGGATGGAAGACTATGTTCGGAGTGTTTACAGTCGCCGCCAGGGAATCCTACGAGTCTATTGTTAACCTCGCCTACGATCATGTCACTCAAATATACAATACTCGCTTTGGGGTAGTCATTTCCCAAGGTGCCTTTGCCGATCTCGTCGTTTGTCTCACTGAATTCTCGAAGAATCTCAAATTTCAAAAGAAATCACTAGCAGCCATCGAGACACTCAAATCGACCGTGCCACGTATGCTAAGAACGCCTGAGTGCCCCTTATCGCATCGATTTGGCTCGTTGCCAAATGGAGCAACTTCGGAGCGAGAAGCCATCCCAAAGGCCATCAGCAGACAGACACAAGAAGAACAGTTTTGGTTCCCTGTACTGTTCGCGTTCCACGACATCCTCATGACCGGTGAGGATCTCGAAGTCCGATCACAAGCATCAACCTATCTGTTTGATATCCTCAAAGAGTATGGCGGTGACTTCCCACCAGACTTCTGGGATATACTTTGGCGACAGCTGCTCTACCCAATCTTCATGGTGCTCAAATCGAAGTCGGAGATGACCAAGGTGCTCAACCATGAGGATCTGTCAGTATGGCTCTCGACTACCATGATCCAAGCATTGCGAAACATGATCACTCTCTTCACACATTATTTCGAATCACTAGAGTACATGCTGGACAGGTTCTTGGACCTGCTAGCCCTGTGCATTTGTCAAGAGAATGACACTATTGCGCGCATCGGGAGCAATTGTCTCCAGCAATTGATACTCCAGAACATAGCGAGATTCCATCCTGAGCATTGGCATAAGATTGTTGGAAGCTTCGTTGAGCTTTTCGAACGCACCACGGCTCACCAATTGTTTCAAGCAGCCACTTCATCATCGGATTCTTCGACCATCGAAGATAACGAGAGCGCTCGGAAAGGCCTCAACACAGAGGCCGCGAGTGTCAAAGACCTTGCCCTGTCTAATAGCCCAACAGAGGCAACTTTCCCCGGTGAATCTCAGGAGAATGATGGGACCGACAGTGCAAGCAGGGGTCCCAATGGTGTGTCTATTTCTAGCCGCGGAAGGGCAGGCTCGACACAGACAGAATCTTCACCAACGCCTACGCCAGAGCTTGAAGACTATCGACCACAATCGGGTCTCCAGCAGCAGCCAGTGGTCGTCACTGCAACACGCCGGAAATTTTTCAACAAGATCATTACTCGATGTGTGCTTCAATTGCTCATGATAGAGACGGTGAATGAATTGTTCTCCAACGACTTGGTCTACGCACAGATTCCAAGCAATGAGCTACTACGTCTCATGGGACTCTTGAAGAGCAGCTACACGTTCGCAAAGAAGTTCAACAACAACAAGGAGTTGAGAATGAGGCTATGGCGTGAGGGCTTCATGAAGCAGCCACCGAATCTACTCAAGCAGGAGAGCGGGAGCGCAGCTTGCTATGTGGCGATCCTTGTCCGAATGTATCATGATGAAGGCGAGGAGCGAAGGAAGAGCCGCGCCGAGACCGAGGCTGCCTTGATACCGTAAGTGGACCTGTTTTTACTACACGCAGAGTATACTAATGATGTCGCAGATTATGTGCGGACATCATCCGAAGCTTCAACCTCCTCGACGAAACTCAGCCACGGAACATCGAAGCCTGGCGCCCAGTCGTCGTGGACGTCATGGAGGGCTACACCAACTTCCCCCGCGAAGACTTTGAAAAGCACATTGAGACATTCTACCCCCTCGGCGTCGACCTGTTGAATCGCGAAATGGGCCTAGAGATCCGCCTGGCGCTGCAAGCACTGCTGCGCCGGATCGGCGAAGTCCAGATGGGCATGCAGCCGACGCCCATGCAGACCCCGACGAGTCCGAGGAGCGTCTCGTCGACATACTTTGCCACTCGCCGGAACAGCAGGGGCAGGTGAGGAGTTTGGGGGGAAATATGGGAGCGGTGTGCAGCAATTTAGCGTCATGGTTGCGGGCGCGATATAGAAGCCAGGCGTTTGAAGTTTGCTCATCGCTCGTCCGGGGGGGAAGAAACTGGTGGGTCAATGTATGTACTTTTACTCCCTTCCGTTCATGAGGGTGGGATAGAGAGATGGTTTTATGCAGACCGTACAGGCCACCCACACCATGGGAATTCTAATTGACCGAAAGTCTTTGTGGATTCGCTCGCTTTTCACAGTATGCGCAGTGGTTGGGTCGAGTTGTTTGAAATTTCGATCCAACCCAACTTTCTGTGGTCTTCCGTCCCCCGTTGTTGTTCCGGTGGAGCCGCTCAGATTGGGCAATTCTAACGGCGAGACTTACCCACGAGTTTTATGCAGCCGGCTCACTTCCAACAGAGTACACAGTTCTTGCGCGTTGGATTGAGCGACATCATTTCTGCTGAATTTTTCTCTGCATTTCCTTCCAAAACTATCGACGATTCGCTGTTTTCATTATTTCTTCCCAAGCTCCCACTCTCTTCCTTTCCTCGTGGCTCTCCAGTATTACCATCTCAATCATGCTTCAACCCTCCAAATCCACACCCCCTCCCCTCTCTTATCTCCTAAAACACCTCCTCTTTCCCCTCCTCGCCTCCCTCATCCCCCTCACACGCGCAAGCGCTCTCCCGCCCTCCAACCACACCTCCCTTCCCTCCCCAGCCTTCCCGCTTACACAACGCGCCAACGACGTCATCCGCATACCGTTCAAGATAGACGAAGGGCGCCCGTACGCGAATATCGGACTGGGCAAAAGCAATGACAAGTTCAAAGTCCTCCTCGATCTTGGGTCCAAGGAAAGCTGGGTTGATTTGTCGGGGGCGAGGTAAGTCCCCCTTCCCTTTCGCGCCCTTATTTCCCTCCTCGCTTCTCCCTCGAGAACGCGGTTCAACTCACGGCCTTCGCATCCACAGCGCCGACACCTTCAACCACGCCCACGGCCTTACCCCCACCGGCCAAGATTTCTCCGTGAACTATTTCGACGACGCAGTCCGCGTGCAGGGGTACGGCACACCAGGGGACCTGCGTCTCATCCCGACCTTCGTCCTGAGCAGCAGTCCCATCGGCGTGGTAAACGCCGTGTAGGATTCCTCGGGGATACTGAAAGTGGCGCAAGCGAAGGGGTTGCTGGGCCTGGGGCTGCCGGGGGGTGAGTCTTCCTTCCCCTCCTCCTCCTCCTCATTATCCACGGTTGCGAGAATGTAGGTGGGAAAGTGAAAATGGAATTGAGATTGAGATTGAGGTTGACGGCGAAGAAGCAGCTGGCGAGTGGCCGCTGGTCAAGCTGGCGGCGGCGCATGTGCAGTTTTTGATGTTCGATTACAAGACGCACGGAACCGGTGTGCTCTCGCTCGGGCGGAGTGATAAAGGGGATGAGAGCGAGGGATTTATCACGCAGGGTGTGTATCGCTCGGGGGATCAGTGGGTGCTACCTGTGCCGACGGTATCGTTCGGGGGTGTGGATCACAGATTGAATGTGCGACTCGTGCTTGGTTCGTATATGATCCGTTGGGGGGGGCCGAGGGATTCGCTATGGCTAATTGGCTGTGGGGGGCAGATACGGGCTTTGGGCTCATCCGCATGCGCCGCGATCTAGTCGAGGAGTACTACGCCCGCGTCACACCCAGCCAGGATGTGAGCCCCGTGCCCGGGAACCCGCTGGCGTGGTATGTCCGCTGCGGGATGCAGTTGCCCGCAATCACCTTCCGTGTGGCGGCGGGGAAGGAAATCACGATCGAAGGGAGGAGACTTTACATGCGGCTTGTGGACTCGGGGAAAACGGGGAAGTGTGTGGGGACGCTCGCTGCGCATAAGGATTCGAGCCCGCTGACGCCGTTTGTGCTGGGTTATCCGGGGTTTATGGCGTATCAGTTTCGGTTCCGGTTTGCGACGGTGGACGACCAAGCCTTCCAGGGTATGACGATTGGGTGGAGGAAGAATCCGTTCGAGGACATGGATGATTTGAGGAGTGAAGGGTTTTGAGCTCGCTGGGGTTTGGGTCCGTGTGAGAGGGTGGAGGTCTTCGGGTTTGAACACATTGAGCAATGAGGGTGCCCTTCACCTGGGGTTTGCTAGGACTAGAGGCTGGACGCCTCAATGCTGAAGAATGGAGTAATCAGCATGGCTTTCACTATTGTGATGGATCTCCCACAATCTCGTCGGCGTGGGAGGCTGGCACCATGCGGGTGCTTACGGCGGTGATGGAAGGTGCCGATGCAGTTGTTCCTGAACTTCATCTTCCGTCTTGACTATTGCTCATCCAGCCAGCTTCCGATTTGTCAACAAGTCCGGCTACGTGCATCCCTAGTTCTCAATTTCGCCCAGAATCCTTCCTATCGACCCTCCAGCAACACGCGAAAATTCGGCCTGCTTCATCAATCCCTTTGCACTGTTGAGTAATGCCTTCTTCTCCTTCAGCAGACCCTTCTCTCTATCGAGCATTTCCTTCGCAATCGCCGCTTCCTCTCTTTTGTGCGCATTGTGAATCCTTGCTTTCTCTTTGGGCCTTCGTTCTTCCGCCTGCGCATTCAACCTATTCCGCTCTTGTTCGTCACCAAACTCCCTCCGCTCTCGTTCCCGGTCAGCAGCGAACTCCGCATCCTTGGCCGCCGCACGCTGCCGCTGAATGCGCAACTCAGCCCGGCTTCGTTCCTCGCCTAGTCGGATATCTGCTGCTCGCTCCTCCTCAAGAAGAGCCAAGCGCTCCCGCTCTCGCTTGCGCTCTGCCTTGGCGGCGGCCTTGAGGTCTGCTTGGATGGCGTCACGGCGAGCCTTTTCGGCTACTTCCATAGGTACCTACTCGTCCCATTCGCGACGTGCCTTCTCCGCCTCCTTTTGAACTGCGATTACTACGGACGGCAGGCCGCAGGCACCTTGCGGCTGATTGGCACCTGCTACATCGTCCCAGAAGCGGCTATGGCATCCGTACGCGTGGAGAAGCTTTTCTAGGTCGGGGGCGGGGCAGGTGTCCAGAGTGCAACAGTCATGGTGTGGGTTTACGGATCGGTGGCCGAAGGGCGTGATGCATTTAAAGTGTCTAACGTAAGATATGGGGCTGTAGCGGAGCGTATCCTTGGAGTAGAGATTGAAGTCGTTGTTTAGACTGAGCTGTATTTTTTGACAGGACGCTAGGAGTGCTCTAGTCGTTACGAGAGGCGAATCGTTATCTAGAGCTAGGAGCACGAGCGATTTGCCATTGGCGAGCATTTGTAGATCCAATGTCGCGTTGCACAACACTTTAAGGGCCTTTTTGAGCCGGGCTGGGCTCTCGTTTGAATTGGCCAAGCGGCAGAGTTCCCTCAGGGGTATTCGGTTACTACAGTGGACTGTACCCGGTAAGATTGTAGAAGCGCCTTGATCGAGGAGCAGCTTCACTGCATTGACATGAAGCTGTCTTGCCGCAATATGAAGAGACTCATCGTCATAGTCAGCCTGGTATCTTAAGAGATGTCCCATACTCTCCAAATTGCCTGCATTCGTGGCGTATAGAAGTGGAGTGCCGCCCGCCCCATCCTGGTTGTTAGGTTCAGCACCTTCCTCTGGAAGTTGCAATACGATTTCAGATTGTAACGAAGCCGCAGCGACGGTCAAGGGGGCATTTCCAGAGTGAGACGTCCGATAATCCGGATCGCCTATATGGAAGCGGTGTTGTCAGCCCTGAATAAATGGAGAATTCAAATGGAGCGGGAAACTAACAGGCATGGGCTAATAGAGTCTTCACTGTACGGCTTTCGATGCCCTCATCTCCCTGGCAGAGGAGCCAGAGTAGCGGGGATACCTCTTCGGGGCCAATCTTCGAATCGAAAGTCCACGAGAATTTAGATCCTGTCCTACAGCCATGGTCGAGGAGGGTCTGAAGCATGTCCGGCTTATCAGGGTGCCGATGTAGAGTCTGGTATAGGGGATTATTGAGAGGATCGTCTTGTTGAAAATAAAGGTGCTTCGCCAACTTCGAGTGCTCGAAAAATGTATGCAACATTGAGATAAGGATCCGCTCGTTGGCGTTGGATTCGAATATAGCCATGAACGCAGTGCGTAACGTCTTGTCGTTAGGCTTGAGCGACAAGAAATACCTTACAAGCTCAAACAGAGCCCGCTTGACAGCAATGCATAGACTCCTGCCACCATCGAAGTTGATGTCTAGTACCGTTTTACAGCTCAAAATCATACCAACGAATTTGGCTGCAGAGGCATGCGACGAAATGAGAGCAACAACCAAGGTTTCATCAACAGCCGGACCGTTTGCTCCTCCGGAAATGAAAATGTTGTCAAGTGTCTGGACGATGTCCGGTTGCTGATGCCATCTATCAATCCCTCGTGGGACGACGGCGAACGCGTGCGAATATACTTCCCATGTCGGTTTGGACCGTGCTAACAGATGAAGAGACTTTATATTGGATTGTCTGGCAGCAGTGACGACACTCATCCCATCCCGGAAATTAGGATCCGCTCCGTGTTTTATGAAATGTTCAATTAGATCGTAGTCTTTTTCTTGCACAGCTTGGATCAATGCTGAATGCATTACTTCTGGTTTCGTAATTCTAGACCGAGTCAGGACTCATACAGAATGAAGTCTTCGAGAGGCATTCGTCCTGGACCGCGACTTGGGGCCATGCACTGCGAGTCTTAAGGCCTCAGGTAAGAACTTAGGATCGTGACTGTTGCTGAGGAGGCAGTCGAGTATTATGTCCGATCCTGCCAGAGCAGCTACCTTGACAGCTTCAGCCTGCTGATAATTGACGGAAGCATTGAACTTTAGAAGTAGAAGAGTTGTTGCCTGTGCTTTGACGCCCTCGGATACCGCTTTCACGAGGGCTGCATTGACATCATCACCACAAGCACCGTTTTCCAGGAGTACCTGCAGAAGTGGCAGCCTCGAGTCCTGGTCGTGAGCCATCGCGAGCGGAACGAGAGATGACATCACATTCGAGGCTGCGGTACCAGATACAAGGACTTTGAGTAGATCGACATCAAGAGACGATGACACCACATGTTTGATGGCTCTAGCGTTAGCGTAGTCGATCCTAGCTCCATAATTTACCAAAAGCTGAATGAGTTGAAAGTCGCGATGATGAGGTCTCAAGATTTCTTTAACCAGAGCCTCACTAACTTGATCGCCCCTGGCGCCACCCTTTAGGAGCGCAGACATGGAGGCGCACCTCCAAGCTACATCTTGGACCTTCGTGGCACTTTTGATCACGTCTTGAAGTATGGGGTGTTCACCACTGCTAGCGACAAGTTGATTCAAGATCCCAATATCGTGAAACCGGATTGCAAGCTCCAGCGACTTGCCGCCATCGTGTGCGCAGGATGCCCCATACTCAATGAGTACATTGACCACTTCAACATCCCTTTCACCACTGATTTCTCGGACCAGGCATTCGTTAAGACCCTGTTGCCCAACCCCCGCTCGAAGCAGCATATTCAATTTCTCAATCCGATCGTTCGTACCAGACAAAAACACGATGGGCAATGCAGTGAGCCGAGACTGCTCGTCTGTTCTACAAGTGTCAATTATAGCGGCCGCAACGTCACTGGTAGGGCATTGAATTGCTGCGGAAAAAGCTCTACCTCCATGGTATCGAACGTTTGCTTTCTACAGAAGAGTTTGCACCAAGAATATGTCCATGGGTCTCTCCTCTATCGCGTCAACGAAGGCTTGATCGACATCTGGACCTTGCGCACCACGATTAAGAAGGATTGCAATGAAATGCCGTCTACTGCTTGGTACTTTGATTCTCATACTCACAGGCACTGCAGCGGAAAGAGAAGTAGGTTCCATCACGGTTCGTATCAGTACCTCAAGCAAATCAGTCGATCCGTGTTTTGCAGCCAGTCGAAAAAATTTCCCGCATTTGTAGTCAACTTTGGCTCCGGCTGTGAGGAGCAGGTCAATCAGACCATTGTCAATATAATCGGTTGGCCGACCCGCAGCCTCGAGCAAAGAATTGTTGAGAATGTCGGTGGGAATCCCATTCTGCCCTGCTACACTGATGACAGACTTGGTCATGCCATATCTCACCTCTGGCGGAGACTCTGGGACTAAGGGCAAGACCAGTTGCATCAAACTTGGCTGCGGTCTTCCCTTACTCAACAGTAAATTGACGATTGCCAGGTCACCTCCAGTCACGGCCATTCGAAGTGCTTGGGCTTCTTCGAAATCGACGCTAGCTTGGTGGTTCAGCAGTAACCCTATAGTCTTTTTATCTTTCTGTTGCACGGCGTGTACAAGAGCCCGATGTAAAGAGATTCCCTTGGCTCCTTTAGTGATCAAAAGGGTCATAAGTTTGCACTTTAGATCATCATTGCACTTGTAGGGAACCTCGTCAATCATCGAGCTGGCGGCTTTTGTGGTGATATTGCCTAAGACAGGGACGGAGAGGATCTCTACATTCGCTGCCTTGACTGCTATCTTCAACGCCTCTCCTTTGTTGAATTGTGGATCAGCACCATGCATAATCAGCAGTTTACAGATACTTCGATGACCTGCTTGAACCACGGGTGTGAGCATCTTGGCTGCATTGTCTCCCTTGGCGCCGGCACATAGTAGAATCTCGATAAGAAGGTACTGTTCCGGGACAGTGAGCGAACTGTGACTCGAGAAAGCTACGTCGAACACAGAAGATGCTGTTTGGCTGTTCGCGTTTCTCTTCAGCACTGCAAGGACAAGGTCGATACGCTGAGCCTGCACAGCTTTCCTGAGAGCCGAAGCGCACTCGAAATCGGTATCGGCCCCATAGGTCACCAACAAAAACACTATTTCCGTTTGTCCTTGTAACACAGCGGTTGGAAGGTTGCTAATCAGCCAGCGTTTGTCGATTTTTTTGTGCGCCCTGAGTAATAGTCGTACTAGAGCTGGATCCTGAGAAGCAACGGCTGAAGTAATAATAGAGCCATCGCGTGCATTGGGATCTGTACCGTTTCGTAGAAGGGTTGCCACAACATTAGGAAGATTGTGTCTGACGGCTTGTTCCAAAGCCTCCACCAAATTAGCTGGTGATGCTCCCCGGGCAGCCAATAGAGAGACCATTTCTACGCGGTTCCTAGTCGCAGCAATCTTTGCAAAATTGCAGGGCACCACTTCGAAGCGATCCGAACGAAACCCTTTCAGCTTGGGCTTTGATGCTTGCTTTAAAAAACTGACATCTGCTCCCATATCAATCAGCTCCCTCGCGACGCCAACATGCCCCGATTCTTCAACAGCTTCGCGCAAGGCAAGGCTTTTGTCGCATTCATCAAATGTCCACGTATCAACGTCTGACGCTTTCTGCTTTGCTTTCTTTGACTTGAAAAGGCCACTAGATGGGTCTTTGAACGTTGGATTCTCGCGCCGCTTTCGGGAGAGGATGTCACGAACGGTTTTCCTGTCCACGATGGAAATTTCGGATGGCCTTGGCTCGGAACTTTCGATGTCCGGCTCTATGGATATGTGTAAGCATCTATCCTGAATTAAGCCGGCCAACCTTCGAGCTCGACCGGCGGTATCAGTTCTTATGCTACAATCTCGCACTAGATTCTCAGACGCTTCAGGGTGGTGGGGAGCACCCATGTGAGTTGCATTCTGGCGAAGTCTTGAGGGTGGAGGTATTTCAAAATGGCGCCCCCAATCTGCGATTTCGTGGATCGTGTCCATGGCCTCCAAGCCGGGTTGGCCAATCGAAGAACCGTCTTGACTGTACCAAGCTTGATCAGCGCGAAGATGTCTCGCGCTTGTGGTCGTGGTGGCATCTGAAGTAGTGTAGCGAAGAGAGGTCACTACAGGTGGATTTGGAGTAGCGGAAAAGGATGCACCTCTCACAAAGCCTGCTGGCGAAATAGAAGGTATGTTGTCATGATTTGTTGCAGATAGTAGCGAAACCCCTGCGTTGGCATAGCTAGATCTCCTCCGAATATTCTGAGTGGATTCTGGTGGAACGGACCCAGCAAATTGAACGGCCATCTGATTTAGGGACAGCCTTTCTGACGTTTGGACAGCCTGCAATGCGACGTATATTTCCAACTGTGTCCAAGAGCCATCTGGTAGGCCCGAGGCATCAATAGTATCTGTGAGCTGCCAAATAGATTCGAGGTCATCAACAGAGAGGCGAGAACTCGAGAGTATATGCTTTGCTTGGGTGTCTGAGCCAGTCAGTCGCTATCATCAGCATGTTTTATCATTTCGACTTCGCCAACCAACCTGTAAGACCGTCCGGAGGGAAACTCCCAACAACCACGTTTATAATGTGATCGTACGTTCGTCGTTCTTCCGGTGCGATGATACCATTTCTGCCATCCTTGAAAACAAATCGCAATAGGCCTCCAACTAAGAGGCTTTGAGGGACCTCAGTTGCCATTTTCGCACCGTGTCGAGTATTACACCTGGCCTTGGGGATGGAGACATTATAGCTGGACAACGATATGCAGCCGTCAGCCTTGCCATCAATGTCTGAGTCGGCCGCTCTCGGCCAAACTTCCTGCCCCCATCAATCAGGTGGGCTCGATTCCAGCGCGTGGGGGTTAAGCTGGCAGGTGTGGCACTCGTAAGTGGTAAGTCTGGCAAGCCACATGGGTAGGTCTACCCAACCAGGCAAGCCAATATAAACCATGCAATAACCCTAATGCATGGAGAGACCCCTAGAAACCCATCACATCGTACGAAACTTCGCACGCTTAGGGTCCGGAGCCTGGGTAATTGATCGCGCATGCAGATATGAAGGGGGGTGAGAAGTTCGATTACACATTCTGACGATTGGGCCTTCTGGGGAACAGAAGAAGCTGGACCAGGCCCCTGATAATTCCTTACACTGACCCTCGCTGGCTTCTTCCTTTAATTTAGGTGTGCTGGTGGACGTGAGAATATAGGAGATAAATGGAGGTTTTCCTGGGTAGGGAAGGAAAAATGCACGGGATGGTCTCTAAGTACAGTAGGTACTCCCTACCACTACCACGTCAAAAGTCTGCACCAACACCCTTTTTTACACCAAAACCTGTATTATTCACGTATATATTTCAACCCTTATATGTAAATTTAAAATTCTAAAAAATTCAATTAAGATACTTTATTATACTATTTAATTTCTTATATATTTAGATTTTTGATACAAATATATAATTATACTGTAAAATGCTATAGAAAAAAAGTATTTTGAAAATAATCAAATTTTGCGGGAAAATTTGATTTCTTTGACTTGTATATATTTTATATATATTATATATGATAATAACGTAATAAAATAAAAATCGTAATATATAGAAATATTTATTAAGCGATTTTATTATATAATTATAATTTTTAAAAAATTTTGTAACCTAGAAAAAAAGTTAAGCTCCCTAAGAAATTTACAGGTTTTGGTGTTGTTGGGGAATGGCTGGGGCAGTCTCTCCAGCAGCACTAAGCCAAATCAGGTCTAGCGTATCGCAATCCTGGATCACTGTCAGCCAGGCTGTATGCCG
>JAABUQ010006399.1_pt1 | contig 17882 bp, 19 predicted proteins | sample 5560001 | NCBI WGS metagenome assembly JAABUQ01 (sample SAMN10711888, study PRJNA513371) | rock metagenome | isolation source: Antarctica rocks | place: Antarctica: Victoria Land, Finger Mt nord | collected 2015-12-18
GATCGCCTCCCCGAGGGTCTCGCAGTCGGAGGCCGCCACCGTCTCCGCGCCGCTCATGCGCAGCGTGCGCAGCAGGTTGAACGTTTCCCGGATGCCGTCGAGGTCGGGCGCGTCGGCGACGAGCACCTGCCGGCTGCGGTCGAGCCATAGCCCCGCCTGGTCGTCGCCATGGCGTTGACCATAGTGAGCGAGGGCGGGATTGCAGGCGGCCGGCCCGATCAGCCAGCGCGGCCCCATGCCGGGATCGTCGTCGGCGAAGCGGACCGGCGCGCCAAGCTCCAGCTCAAGCTCCGCCCTTTCCCGCCGCAGTAAGGCGTCGAGTTCGGCCAGTGCCTGCGGCCCATCATCGCCGAGCAGTTTGCCATCGCGCGGCAGCACAATCGCGACTTCGTCGGCTCCTGCGAAGGGCCCGCGGACGGATGACTGATCCGACCCCATCACGACGCCTTGGGGAATGCTGGTCCTACGCTGCACATCAACATCAAACGTCCTCCACCTCGTCTCGTCTGACAATCATCCCGGCGAGATCGTGGGTCCGCCCCTCACGGCATCGTTGCAGCGCGCACAGCGAGGATCGCCGCAATGGGTCACCTCGGGGTTCTGCCGAATGACGCGTGCCACGGCCTCCACCGCGTCCCCGACGGGCAAGACCCGCCACCGACTCCTGCCCACCACGATGTCTGTAGTGAGAGGCGTCAGCACAGGCTCTAAACGCCCAAACCCGTCCGAACAGCTGCCGACCTCCACCTCGATAGGGCGGCCGTCCGGGTCGTTAGCCCAGCGGCGAAACAAGCGCCGTCCCGCCCTCTGTTCGGCCAGGTGGATCAGCGTCATCCTGTCGAGTCCCACGCCCATGAGGACGACACTGCCGCCGGCTTCGGCCAACGCCTCCAGAGGGGCATACACATGCAGCGGCCCTTGACCGGCGGCCAGGGAGTGCGCCATGGGGCCGACGGCCGTGAAGGAGTTGAGAGGATGATCCCCACGGACGTGTGCTGGGTGAGCAAGGACGGCCCTGGGGATGGCGCCCATGTCCCGATCGACCTCGTTAACCTCAGGGGTGTAGCGCCGGCCCAGCCCGGCCGTGCGCCGGGAGAAGTGGTCGGCATCCCAGCCATTCCGGGGTAACCGCCATGCGGCAGGTGGCGGAATGGCGAACACGGAGGAGAATGTCGGGACCAGGATAGTGCATCCGTCCGCCAATAGGCCATCGACGATCGTCGGGGCGCCGCCGCCCACCAGGCCGAACGAGCGCAACGACGCATGCACGCCGACTGGCCGCGCCGACAGGCCAAGCTGCCGCAGCGCCTCTCGGATATGCGCAGCCGTCACGTCCATCATCCCATCATCCTGAATGGCCATGGGTAGCGTTCCGTCCTTTCCCGTGCAGAGGCCCTGTCATGCCGTTACCAGCCGGAGCCACAACTCGTTGAAGCGTGCGCTGTCGACGGCGGTGACGACGCGCATCGCTTGCCCAGCCTCATCGACCCGTTCATATAGCCAGCCCTCGCGCACCTCCACGCTGACGCGCGCGTGCTCGATGGTTACGCCGTCCCACCCCAGGGCGACCGCGCAGGCCAGCGGGTCATGGTGGAAATTGATGAGATCATCGGGCAGCCCCGCGCACGTGCGTCCATAGGTCTGCTCATACTGCTCGTCGGCGGCGAAGGCCTCGGCTTGACGCGCCAGGAGTTGACCGAGGGGGCCAGCGGCGCGCAACACGGGGAGCTGGGACCGGCGCAGGGCCGTTTGGGCCGTCACCTCGATGGGAACAAGTGTGGCGCTATACCGCTCCAAAAGGTAGCGCGCCGAGGCGCCGTCGAATTGGACGTTGAAATCCATGGTGTTGTCCCACCGTGGGAATCCTGCGGGGATAGGGTGTACGTGCCCGCCCATCAGGTAGAGGTCAGCCTGGCCCAGCAGCCCTGGATGCGCCTCGTCGAGCAAGGCCAGGTTTGTGTAGGGGCCGATGGCCACGATACGCGCCCCCGCCTCGATACTGCGTCGCAACAGCGTCAGGGCGTCACTCAGCGGCCCGGGAGCCGGGGTGACCGGCTGCGGCCAGTACGCCTCCTCCTTCGGGACGCCGGCCGCATATCGAAAGCGTCCGCACGACCGATCCGCGCCAGCGGCGACGGGGATGTCCGATCGCCCCGCTAGCCCAAGGGCATAGCGCGTGTAGCCCGCGCGCTGCCCCCCGTCGTCGATCACGGTCGTGATGCCCGTGATCTCCACGTCCGGCCATCTCAGCAGGAGAGCCAGGGCGCACAGATCGTCGATGTCACCGCCGAGATCGGTGTCCAGGTGTATCTTCGTCATCATGGATAATGAGGGGCTTGGCGCTGTTGTTGTCCTATTTGCACAATGAGAGCGTGCAGGAGAGGGGCGTTGCTCACCTACGATGGGCTAACGCGCGCCCTGTGCGCTAACTCCGTCGGCAAGGATTTGATCTTGCCAGCGGGTCAGACCTAGCTCGATCTCCTGCCACTGCCTGACAGCCTCCGCGAGCTGCGCGTCGGTCTCGCGCCGCACGTGCTCCAGTGGAACACCACGCTTTTTCGCCAGCTCGCAGGCGCTGCTCATGCAACTCGCGTCCGTATGCTGCGACGAGCCCATCCAACTTGGCCCATTCCTCTTCCGAGAGCAGGCCGTGGCGCTGTCGTGCTATCAGTGCGGACAGGCGTTCGCTCTCGACCGGCCCGAGGATGTGCGCCTCCGGTTCGCTTTTTTCTTCGGCAGCCATAACCCTCATCCTCTCTCCCTGTCTGCCCGCCAGTATAGTCTATTTGGAACAGACCTACCTCTGCTCGCGGCGCTTCCGCCGGGCTCGAAAAGCAGTGATGGGCTGGCTGGCGGCCTTGCCCAACCGAGCCGAGTGAACTGCCAGCAGCGCATCGTCGTAGCCCTCGACGTTGAGCAGACCGATGGACTTGTGGCGCAGGCTCGGTTGCGCCGATCCCACCTCACTCGTCACTAACCACTAGCCACTAATCACTCATACGGCTTGCCGGGCGCGGAGCGCAGGAAGACCTGCTCGGGGACGTTGATGGCGCGCCAGGTGGCGTGCGCGCGGCGGAAGCGCTCCAGCGTCTGACGCATGCGCAGGAGACGGGTGAGGGCGGCCCGCAGGTCGGGGTAGGCCTCGCGATCACCCGCCAGTTGCCGACGCATGGCCCGCCATGCGTCGGTCGCCAGGGCCACGGCGAGGACGGCGAGCAGCCGGGCCGGTGGGAGGTGACGTGCGGCGTTGATGTAGCGCTCGGCGATCAGGTTGACGCGCAGACGCCCGCGCTTGTCCCACATGTCCAATTCGGACGAGTAGGAGCGCACGTGCCCCGCGACCACGTCGGCGGCGAACATGGTGCGCCAGCCCAACGCCCACGCCTTGAAGGCGAAGTCGACGTCCTCGCCGTAGGTGTCGAAGACCGGGTCGAACGGCGCCGCGCCGAAGCGCAGGCGCATCTCCTCGATCACGGCGCGGCGCACCACCGGGACGGCGCCGTTGGCCTTGAACGTGGGCTGCCAGGGCACGCCGCCGTCGGTCAGCCCGACCACGCGCAAGAGGGGATCGAGCGCCACGACCCCGCCGTCGAAAGGCAAGTCCCACGGTTGTGGCCGCTGCCAGAAGCGCCACTCGCCCGCGCGCGCGATGCGCCAGATGTTGGCCCCGATCACGCCGACGCCGGGGTCGCGCGCAAAGTGCGCCACGGCGGCGGCGACAAAGTCCGGGGGCAGCACGGCATCGCAGTTGAGCAGCACGCAGACGTCGCCGCGCGCGGCGTCGTAGCCCGCGTTCATACCGCGCGCGAAGCCGCTATTCTCCTCTTGCCGTACTACCGTGGCCACCGGCTCGAACCGTGCCAGCACCTCGGCCGTCCCGTCGGTCGAGGCGTTGTCGACGATGACCACCTCGACCGGGCGGTACGTCTGCGCCAGCGCCGATTCTACCGCGCGCGGCAACAGCGCCTGACAGTTCCAACTCAGGATAATGACCGAGACGAGCGGCGCCGAGGTAGAGGTAGTGGTCACTCGTCGAGCCGTTCGCCGATCAGCGCCTCCACGTCGGGGCGCGAGCGGATCGCCGCCTGGGTCTCCAGCGCCGGAGACTGGCTCGGGCGCGGCCGCTCGTCGTAGCCGACCTGGCGGTCACCGAAGACGGTGAAGCGGGTCTGCTCGAAGACATCGCCCGTGGGTTGTGGTAGGCCCTGGACAAAGACGGACGGCGTGATCCAGTAGAACGCCGTGGCCGCCGGCAGGTGCGCGCGCAGCACTGTTGGCGCCAGGCGCGGGGCGTCGTAGCTCAGCCACGCCATGTCTTTCGTCTTGTGTCCCGGCGTTGCGTCGGTCACGACGACCACGGGGATCGCGGGAGTCTGGCCCGGTCCGTCCCCCTGGTAGATGCGAACGCGGTACTGATAGTGCCCCTGTATTGGCGCCCGGAGAGTCTCTGACTGATGCTCGGTCGGGTCCGGAAAGTCATGGACGGCGTCTACCGTCTTATGCATCGAAGTTGCTGTCGTCATCTGTCCCCCTGGCGGCCTCCGAGCGGCGGCCGGTCTATCGGCGCCCCTGATCTAGCGGGCCATGTGCCCGTCTTCCCGCGCGACCGTGCAAGAGCTGTGCTAGCCAAAGCAATCCCTCATGACCGTGTTCGGCCCCAGGCCGCCACGCGGTCCGGTCTCGCCAAGCACACTGTCTCACTACTCACCCGAGCGGACGCTGCCGCAGCGCGGGACGCTCGTCGCCGCGTCCGGCGCGCCCGGACCGCCGTCCCGCCCGTGCCCCAATGTCGGCGCCGCCAGCGCCAGCGCCGTAATCCGCTCCCACAGGCCGGCCGCTTGCCACTGCCGCAGCCGTCGGTGCGCCGTCGCTTCGTCCCCGTACGCCGGATCAGGTCAAGGGCGTCCGGGCCGGCCCACTGCAGGTCGTCAAGCACCAGCAGGGCGCCCGCGGGCCCCGCTACATTGGCCAGCAGGCGGGCCACCGCCGCGTGGATCAGCCGGCGCTCCTGCTCGGGGGCGAGGATCCCGGTCCGCGGCGGCTCCAGGTCCTCCGCCAGTTCGGGCAGCAGGCGCGCCAGCCAGGCGCACCCCGCGAGGGCGGCGCGTCGCTCGACCGGCCCCGCGGCCTGGAGGTGGTGGGCCAGCGCCTCCAGCAGCGGCGCATAGGGCTCCTGGCCGCCACGACGCTGGCAGCCGCCCACGAGCACGCACCAGCCGCGGGCGATGGCCCGCACGGCGGTGGCCTGCAACAGGCGGGTCTTGCCAATGCCCGGCTCGCCCGCCAGCAGCAGCACCGACGCCGGCCCCGGCGGCGTGCGCTCCCCGGCCAGGAAGCGGTCGAGCAACTCCAACTCGCGCTCCCGTCCCGCCAGCGGTACCAGGGCATCGCCAGCGAACAGGGGGGCATGGTCGGGGCGAGCCACAGTCCCCGGCTGGGGGCGGGCCGTGGCAAACAGCGCCGCGCGATCCGCCGCACCGAGGCCCAAAGCGGTGGCGAACAGCTCGACGGTGTCCCGGTGCGGCGTCTGGAGGACCCCCCGCTCCAGACCCTGAAGGCCGCGCTTGCTCAGGCGCGCCCGCTCGGCCAGGGCCTCCTGGGTCAGCCCAGCGGCGGTGCGCAAGGCCCGGAGCAGCGCACCGAAATGAGACGGTGTCCGCGTGGTCAACCCCTGGCCCTCCGGAGGTCGGGACGTGGCCAGATAAAAGGCGCCCTACGCGGGACGTCATTCGTCCTCGGACAGCGGTGGTCCGCGGTAGCCCATCCGCGGATGGCGCGGATTGCGAGGCGACAGAGGCCCAACAGGACGGCAAAGACGCACATGTGCCGCATCCTCATTCAGACGCAGGGTAGGCATATATCATCCCACCGAGGCTGTGCCGCATCGCGCTGGGTCTACGGGGGCCATGGGGGGGCCGCGGGGTCTGCTGCGCCATCTACGCTGAGGATAGCACATGCTGAGACGGCATGATGGTTCCCATCCCGGCAATGCGTACCCGCTTGCGTGTCCGGAACTGTGCCTTGCGTGTTGCCGGAGCGCCGGAGAAAGCCCAGACTGCACGATAGGTGCCTGGCGACGCCTGGAGCGATCGTAGCGGAACGGTCGCCACGGTGGGGGAACGCCGGGAAGGGGAGGACGGATGCCAGGGACGCGGCGCCAGACAGCGGCCCAGCGGGAGCGGCGCGCGGCCGCGAACGCGGCGCTGGTTCGCCGCGTGGTGGAGGAGGCCTGTAACCGGGGCGACCTGGCCGTCCTCGACGAACTGCCTGCCTCGCCCGCCTATCACGAGCCCCTCGACCAGCGTGGTCAGCGGCCCCCGATTGTCCCCGGCGCGCCGGTGCGGGAGCGCCTGCGCGAACTGCTGGCGGCATTCCGGGCGGCGGTCCCCAATGCGCGCTGGACGATCCTGGAGCAGGTGGCGGCGAGCGAGACGGTGGTGACCAGGCTAGAGGTGCAGGGCAGCTTCTCGGGCCTGCTGGTGCGGCTGGCGCCGCCGGGCCGGCCGGCCACGCTAACGGGGGTGGTGATCGGCCGGTTTGAGGGGGGCTGCCCGGTGGAGCTGTGGATGCAGGCGGACCTCCTGGGCTTGCTGGAGCAGTTGAGGGTGATGCCGCCGCTTGACCTGGCGCAGGCGGCAATGATGGCGCAGGTTCAGCGGGTCGGAGCGCTGCTGGCGGAGGAGCCCTCGCCCTCACCGCCCCGCCCTCCGCCGCATCCAAGGGTGTGACGGAGATAGTGCGTCTCACCGTTAATGGTCGGGGACACCTCATCCAGACGCCGCGTCATCGCTGACAGGCGATTCCCCCTCAATACCCCTATCCGACCGGAATATCCCTATCCTACCGGATCACCTACGTTACTGTGATAGTGCCATCCTGAGAGGAGCGCAGCCATGATAGGTACGTCGTCGCGAACATTGTACAGATATAGAGGTGGTCGGGGCCCACTGTCGCGCCTCGCACACCTGATGCTGGTCGGCGTGGTCTTACTGGCCGGCCTGGGCGCCGGCGTACCCGGCGCCGCTGCCGCATCACCACCGCCAGCCGCCAGCCGCTTGGCGCAGGGGTCCGTGCTGGCGCTGCCGGCGGGCGCGGCGGACTCGGCGGACTCGGCGGACTCGACGCGCCCGCTTGGTGGGCGCGCGCCGGCGTCGCACATCCAGCTCACGGTGTTGCGATCGCTGCTGTCCACGTTTCGTGGTCGGGCCGAGTTGGGCCACGCCCTCGGCGCACAAAACCTGTCCCTGCTCGAGCAGACGTACGGGACCGCGCCGCCCGCACAATCCTCCGCCCAATCCTCCGTGCGACCCCGCGCGCTGACGGACACCACGACGACGGGCTCGGGAGATTATCGGGGACAGGCCATCGCGCCGGCGTCTTCCCTAGCCAACACGGCGACGCTGAGCCCAACGGCCACGGCGACGCCGGCAGTATGCACCATGACCAATCCGCCATATTGTAGCACGGCGACGCTGACGCCGAGCCCCACAGCCACGGCGACGCCGGCAGTATGCACCATAACTACCCTGACATTTTGCTACACGGCGACCGCGTCGCCAAGCCCCCCACCGAGCCCAACGGCCACGGCGACGAACACGGCCACGAACACGGCCACGGCGACGCCAACGGTATGCACCATAACGTCGCCATGCCCAACGGCCACGGCGACGGCAGCGCTGAGCCCAAAGGCTACGGCAACATCGACAGTATGTATTATAACTACCATAACATTTTGCTACACGGCGATCGCAACGCCGAGCGCAACACCGAGCGCTACGGCCACGCTGAGCCCAACAGCCACGGCGACCGCGACGCCGACGAACACGCCGAGCCTAACGCCGAGCCCGACGGCGACCGCAACCGTGACGAACACGGCCACGGTCACGGCCACGGTCACGGCCACGGTCACGGTTACGGTCACGGCCACGCCGACCGCAACGCTGAGCCCGACGGCGACGAACACGGCCACGAACACGGCGCCCTGCACGGGTTTCCATAGCACCGTCGGCGGCTGGAAGCTCGATGCGACGGGTTGCGCCAGCAACGGTCAGATGACCAACGTCACGCTGAGCCCGCCAGGCGGTTTCACGCTCACCGGGCCGGCCCCTGTGCTCGCGAGCCTCGCCGTCGACAGCGATAACCAGCCGTCCCTACCGATCACCCTGCCCCCCCTCGGTTTAGTCGTGGACGGGTTCCCCGTCGCGGCGGACGACATCGGACTCAACAACAACGGCCTGGGCGTCGGCTCGGGGCGCCTGCAACTCCCGCGGGTCCTGGGCGCGTCGCTGGCCAACATCCCGATCTCCGACCTGGGCATCCTGCCCGACGGCTCCGTCGCCCAAGTGACGATCCCGTCCTCGGCCATCGTGTTTGGTCTCTCGGTCGCGGGGGCGACGGTGGCGATAGGGGGCTGACCCTGAGTCCTGGCGCGCTGATGGCCAGCGAGATCAGAGTGCTGCTCCCCGCCAAGCTCGGTGGCGGGACCGCGCTCTTCGACCTCCCGTCCAGGCTAGCCGGGCTGGCCCTGCATCCCGACGGGACGCTGGAGGGTGACCTCACGCAACCGGGCGTGCCGGTCAACCTATCCATCGCCGACATGAAGCTGACCGCTCTGGGCCTGGGCTTCCATGGCGGGGCGTTCACCATCGAAAAGGCCAGGCTCGAATTTCCGATCTTCCAGAGCAACCTCGTGCTGCAGGGCATCAGGTACGACAGGCACACCCTGAGCGTCGAGGGCGGCGGCGGCGCCGTCAAGCTGCCCACCATCAACGCGGGCGGCTTCATCATCGAGGCCTCGGCCACCATCATGTTCTACGACGACCACGGCACGTTCAGCTACGACTTCATTGGCGACGGCTCCATCTTCCTTCAGCGCCTCGGCGGGCTGCACGTGCTGGTCGAGATCGGCTCGGTCGGGCCCAACCACCCCTCCAGCCGGCGGCGGGCCGAGCTCGACGTGGAGATCCCGGGCATCGGCATCCCCATCTACGATACCCCGCTCGTCATCACCTCGATCAGCGGCGGCATCAATATCTTCGGCGACGTCGGCCATCCGCGCTACACGGTCCACCTGGGCCTGACCATCCAGACCGACGACCACTTTCTGTTCAAAGGCACGGGGACGGGCGCTGTCTCCAGCGACGGCAACTTTGGCCTGGGCGCCACGGGCAAGCTCTTCGACTTTATCACCATCGCGGGCGGAGTCTGCGTGCGGACCGTCGCGCCGACCTACACCGACGCGAACGGCGCCCAAAAGCCGGCGAACGACCACGTCTGCGAGAGCATCATGACCTTCACGCCTCCCACATTCGGCGGCCGGAGCACGGTCCTGGCCAGCACGCTCAAGCCGCAGACGTTCGGCCAGAAGATCGATGCGTCGACCTCGACCGGCCTCTACGCTGCGGCGTCCGTCTCGGCGGGATTCAACACGAAGAATGGCGCGTACGTCGGTATCCAGGGCTTCGGCTACCTCCACGTGTGGGTCGACGGCAGTGGCCCCGAACTCGGGGTACCGCCACAGGGAAGTGTGGTCATGCGGCCCTCCCCGTCGGTGGGGGCGCGGGACGCGGCGGGAAGGGGAGGAGACGGCCATGACCGCGCGTGCGGCCACGCTGCGGTGGCGACGTGACCGTCCGCGCCCGGGGCGGGACGGGGTAGCGCAGCACCTCTTCGAGTGTCCACACATGATCGGTCAGCCCCACCGCCATCGCTGGTGTCCGTTCCAGCCACTTGCGGCCGCCGATAGCGCGCCGGCGTAGGCTCTCGTGCGCCCAGCAGAAGTTGTAGGCGCAGCCGACGAGCCACATGCCGCTCTCGACGAGCGCCGTCCCATGCGCGATGGCGCGTCCCCGCCGCGTCAAGGGCGCGAGGTGGGCCCGGAACGTGGCGTTGAGCCGTTCGATAGAGGAGGTGTTGATCTGCGTCCCGCCCTTGGTCCGCGCGCTGGCCTCCGCGACGGCCTCCGCTGTGCCGACGACCACCCGCCGCGTGACGTCCACCAGGCGCCGCCCTTTGTGGCTCTTGACGACGTGGGCCAGCAGGAAGCCCTCGGGCAGCGCCAGGCGCGGGCGGCCCCGCTTGCCCGTGCGCTGCGGCTCCCGGAAGACGGAGCGCGCCGCCCCGACGTAGGCCGCGAATCCGTCCACGCACAGCAGGAGGGCGCGGCTGACCACGCAGGCGCGTACCCGTCCCAGCAGCCGCGTCACCAGCGCGCCGTCGCGCGCCCGAGAGACCACCCCGCCCAGCCACAGACGTGAGGCAACGTCCAGCGCCATGGCCTGCCACACCATCCCCCCGCGCACCTTGACGCAGATCTCGTCGGCCTGCACCTGACCCGCCGCCACCTGTCCCCCCTCGACGAGGTGGCCATGCAGCGCCGTGCAGTGGTCCCCCGCACGGTGCAGCCAGGCCGTGACCGTGCGCTCGTCCAGCCCGAACGCCGCCACGATCGCTTGAGGCGGGCAGCCATGGCACAGCAGGATCAGCACGACCGTCATCAGCCACGCCTCCTTGTGCAGGCGGTCGTAGGGCGTGCCGGTCGTGGCGCTGAACGTGTCGCCGCAGGTCTTGCACCGGTAGCGCTGTTTCTTCCGACTGTGGATGCCGCTGTTGCCCGCACCGACCCGCCCCTTGTCGGGACAGGTCTCCGTGCTGCAAAATACCCTGGACGGGTCCATGAGTGTTGCTCTCCTCGCCGTGTGGACTGGACACGGCTACCGATAGCATGCCTCATGTGGCCCGTTCCTGTCATCCTCGCCCCGCTCCACACTTTAATGAGGTTGTACCCGGGAGCGCGCCGGGCAAGAGTATCCTCACGCTGGCGCCGGGGACCTCCGCGCGGGTCGAACTGGGCGCGCTCATCAGGACACAGCGCGGCACGCTCGTGGTTACACTCAACGCGGACGGTCCCCTCGTGGCCGAGGTCGATCCTGTGCTGAGCCCGGCCGCCACGGGCTCCGCGGCCTGAAGCGGCGTGGGCGCCTCCCAGGTCGTCTGCCCGACGCATCGATCAGCGTGACAAGCGTCGTCCTATTGGTCCCCGCGAGGTGCGCGGTCTGACCCCGAAAGGGCTGGCCGCGCGCCTCGCGAGACTGGCGCGGTAGCGCCCCGCATGTGAGTGCGCCTTGCTGGTCTCGACGACCTACCATGGCTGCCCCTTCCCTCGCCCTGTCCCACGACCAATATGGCCCTGCGTCCGTGTCAGATGCGCCCCGAGATCGTGATCGTGCGTGCTGACAGCCTGACCTTGAAAGGTCACGGCAGGGACGGACCTTAAAAGGTCGGCTGAGGGAACCTTGCGCACGCCGGGTGCGCGCCAGGAGACGGGCGAGAAGAGACCCTTCAGGGCCCGTGCCCTGCCATGACCATTTATGGTCAGGCGGCGCTCACCATCGTGGGGCGCTCCCAACAAAAGGCCCGTGTGCTGCCTTGCGACGTGGAAGGCTGTATCGCGATATGCTGGAAGCAATGCTCATTATCGCAACAGGGGGAAGGAACAGGGAGCAACGTGACCACGGTCGATGAGGCGGGCGCGCTGGCGTGGGCTATGGCGGACAGCCGGCGCGGCACGCGCGCTACGGTCGACCTTGACGCCGTGGGCCACAACGTGCGGCTGGTGCGACGAACCATCGGGCCGGACGTGGGGGTGATGGCCGTGCTCAAGGCCGACGCCTATGGTCATGGCGCCGTGCCCGTGGCGCGGGCCTGCCTCGCCGCCGGGGCCTCCTGGCTGGCCGTAGCGACCGTCGACGAGGGCGTCGCCCTGCGTCGCGCCGGGATCGACGCCTCGTTGCTGCTGATCGCGCCCACCTTCCCCGAGGAGTACGCCGTAGCCGTGGCGCACGATCTCTCGGTTGGGGTAGGCTCACTCGGCATGGCCGCGGAGTTGGCCACCGTGGCGCGCCAGGCGGGCACGGTAGCGCGCGTCCACGTCGAGGTCGATACGGGACTCAACCGCTTCGGCATCCCCGCCCAGCGCGCCGTCGACGAGATTGCCGCGCTGCCCGCGCTGCCCGGCTTGGCCCTCGAAGGGGCCTACACCCACTTCGTCGCCTCGGAGACGCCCCAGGGCGGCTCGGCCGGCGCGCAACTGGCCCTGTTCCGGGAGATCGTCGACGGGGCGCGGGCGCGCGGGATATATATCCCGCTGCTGCACGCCTCCAACAGCGGCGGCGTGCTGGAGCTGCCGGGGGCGCACTTCGACCTGGTCCGGCCCGGCATCGCGCTCTACGGCTACCACCCCGCTGGACCAGGTTCCAGGTCAGAGTCAGGGCTCGAGTCGGGCTCCGGTGCGGACGGATTGCGCCCGGTGATGACGCTGTCCACGCGGCTGGTGCGCGTGGAGCGGGTCCCACCGGGGGCGGGAGTGAGCTACAACGGTACCTTCCGCACCGCGCGGGAGAGCGTCCTGGGCTTGGTCCCGCTGGGCTATGGCGACGGGCTGCCGCGGCTGCTCTCCAATCGCGGACACATGCTGGTGCGTGGCCGGCGCTGCCCCATCGTGGGGCGCGTCTGCATGGACCAGACGGTGCTCGACCTGACGGATGTGCCGGGCGCCGCCATGGGCGACGAGGTCGTGGCCATCGGCCGGCAGGGCGAGGAAAGGATTGGCGCCGACGACATCGGGGCGCTGGTCGGGACCAACGCCTACGAGGTGCTGTGCGGCATCGCCCCGCGCGTCCCGCGCGACTACGTGGGTCATCCTTAGCCCGCCCAGGAGCTGCACATAGTCATTAATAATTGAACACGCGTTATGCCAGGATACGGCGAGAAGGGCGAAATGACACAGGCTGATCTCATCGACGCGTTGGACGAAGCGGTAGTCAACTTCCTTGTCGCCCTACGCATGCGTGAGGGCGTGAAAGAGCCGGAGTTTGATCGCCTGTGCGATGTCCTGCGGACGTGCGCCGATGCCTGGATCAACGCGACTGCCATACCCAAGCCGGCCGCGGCGATGCTGGTCGATCTGATGCACCAGACCGTTGTGCAGGGCATGAGCTACTCCGGCGACGCTCTCCAGAGGATACACCATGCCGAGAGCATTATCTACGATCTGGCGCAGCGATGTGTGTCGAATGCTCCTCGGGATGCAGCCGACGGCGGTCAGCAATTGTCCCTGTTTACATAGCGCCATGACGAGCGGCCCTTTTGCCGCTCTGGCGAGTCGCATACAATGGGGTTAGGACACCAAGGTCCGTAGCGAAGGGATTGTACGCGCGCGAACGTCGCGAATGCGGGGAATCTTTCGGCTAAGTAGGCGCTGGTAAGTTATTATGGTATAGAGGCACAGGGGCCTTCGTCTCGTGAATAATCCAGGCTAGGGGATCTCGAACAAGGCTCGTGGCAGGCCCGACTGACGAATGATAGACTGGAGCGTTCCAACACGAAGAGTCTTATGGTCGGGAACAGGAACTGTCCGTGCTGAGCCATCTATACGCTGTTGCATGATGATGTGGTCGCCCCTCTGACGTACCTGAACGAATCCGTGTTGAGCAAGGATCGCACATGCTTCGCGACCGGACATGACGCGCAACTTACCCAACGGGAATCTCGATCCGCGTCACGAGCACTTCCGTGTGCAGACGCTCTTCGATCTCCGCCGGGTCAGCGACCTCGAAGAACAACTCCAGCGCCTCGGCCAGGTTAGCCCGCGCTTGCTCTATCGTGTCGCCCTGGCTGGCGATGTCCAACTCCGGGCATAGCGAGACATAGCCGTTGCCCTCGCGTTCGATGATTGCTGTGAACTGCCTCTTGTGTTGGGTCATGCGATACCCTCCTGGGCTATCAGACCATTTTTTTCGGTCGCGCATGCATGACAGCGTCGTGTAGACGATCAACGATCGCGTCCGACCCTCATCGCGGCGCGACCATCGGGCTCATCGGGCTCATCGGTTGCGCGGTGGGACAGGTGGCTCCGCCAGCCTTCAGCATACGGCATGCAGAGCGTCCAACCGGACCTGAAAAAGCACTGGCGGCACTCAGGATGAGGCGGAGGAGGGTACAATGAGGTCAGGATCTGTTGCCGGAGTTCAGTCGGGCGAGTGGAGTAGGTGTTATGGCCGTCAATAGTCGCTTGCACACGCATGATGCTGATAGAATTGCTCATTCGCCTGGCGACGCGATGTCTCTACCGGCCGAGTTATCCCCTATCAGCATGGCCATCGAGCGGTCCCATTGCATACGTGACCTCCTAGACGATTGGGACGATGAGGGCGCTCCCGCGATCAGCAAAGCGACATGGGACAGAGCGATCGGTTGGTTGAGCGATAATGCCCTGAGCCTCTGGACCGAACATCGCGTCGTCGTCGACGCCCCCATGATGTCGGCGGGACCGGATGGTAGCGTCGACGTTCATTGGAAGGACGATCGACGCCAGCTACTTGTGAATGTCCCCGCGGATGCCACGCAGCCCATGGAGTTTTTCGGCGACGACCGCGGCCACACCGTTGTCAAAGGCGTTCTTGATGAGTCGGTGTCCAACCGCTGGTTGTTTGAGTGGTTGATGAAGTAGCCCTGCCATGGCCTAGCGAGGAGATTCCCGACCAGGATCTCCTCTACATGCGCGTCCATCGCAACAACATGGTGGACGGTTTGTTGACCGCGGCAGCCTTTAAGATGCATGGCGATGGCTTATCAACCGACTGGGCCAAGTATTGCTCCAGCGCCGATGATACACGCTGTCGTGCTACATCACCGCATGATAATGCCGTCGTCTCTTTTGTAGCGGGAGAGGTCCGAGCCGATGTGCGCTTCGATGTTGTGCATACGCCCATCCAGTGTACAGTTGACGATCCAGTTGGCAATCGCGCCCATGCCGATGTGCGAGCCAGCAAGGACGTGACTAAAACAGAGTTTCGCGCCAGATTATCGGATCTGTGGACAATGACTATTCCGCTAGATGACCTGACTTGAACCGAACTTGAGTGGAGGCGCAATGGCGCGGCGGACGGCGGTGTTGGGCGCGGGCGCCCTGGGGTTGACCATGGCGTACCGGTTGGCCGGCGCCGGCGATGAGGTCACGGTGATCGAGCGCGAGGGCGAGCCGGGCGGCCTGGCCGCGGGCTTCCGCGTCGGTCCCTCCTGGTTGGAGAAGTATTACCACCACCTGTTTCGCTCCGACCACGCGGCGACGCGCTTGATCGAGGAAATGGGCCTCGGGGACCGGCTGGTGTGGCCGCGTCCGGTCACGGCCACCCTGATCAACGGGGAGCAGCATCAGCTCGACAGCGCGCTCTCGCTGCTGCGCTACAAGCCCTTGCCCTTCGTCGACCGCGTGCGCATGGGCGCCGTGGTGGCCTACCTGCGCGCCGAGAAGAGCCATACGCGCCTGGAGGGCCAGCTGACCGACGCCTGGCTGCGTACCTGGATGGGCGAGCGCGCCTACACCGTGCAGTGGGAGCCGCTGATGCGCAGCAAGTTCCACGACCACTACAAGACGATCGGCCTGCCGTGGTTCTGGTCGCGCGTTCACCTGCGCTCGACCGAGTTGGGCTACCTGCGCGGCGGCTTCCAGCAGCTCTACAACCGGCTGGCCGAGCGCGTGGGCGAGCGCGGCGGCACACTGCGCTTCGGCCAGAGCGTCACCGCCATCGAGGGCCAACCCGACGGTACGCTAATCGTGCGTATGGCCACGCCCGACGGCGAGCAGCCCTTGCACGCCGACCGCGTCGTCTCTACGCTGCCCACGCGCCTGACGGTGCGCCTGACCGAGGGGCTGCCCCAGGAGTATAAGGATCGCTACGACTGGGGCGACGCCCTGGGCGCGCACTGCCTGGTCCTGGAGCTCGACCGCCAATTCGGCGACGTCTACTGGCTCAACATCAACGACCCCGGCTACCCCTTCCTGGCCATGGTCGAGCACACCAACTACATGCCCCCGGAGGACTACGGCGACCGCCACCTGCTGTACCTGGGCAACTACCTGCCCATGGACCACCCGCTGTTCAAGCGCAGCAAAGAGGAGATCCTGGCCGAGTTCCTGCCGGCGCTACGCCGCATCAACCCCCGGTTCCGCGACGAGTGGGTCACTGGCTCCCACTCCTTCGCCGCGCCCTACGCGCAGCCCATCGTCACGCCCGAGTTCCCCAGGCACATCCCGCCGCACGACATGCCGATCCCCAATCTCTACCTCGCCAACATGTTCCAGGTCTACCCGCAGGACCGGGGCCAGAACTACAGCGTCGCCATGGGCGAGCGCCTGGCCAGACGCCTCAGCTAATACCATCTAGAGCGACGAAGGTTGAACCCTCACGCCCACGATGCGCCGCGCCTCAGAGTCCGTGATCCCGCTCAGATCCAGATCGTCCAGCACACTCACGCTCCGCCCCCCCGACTCAATGGCCTCAGCATACCTGCCCCCGACTTTTTGAGAAGATACCTGACACCTAACACCTAATGTGCCGTCCCATAATACCGGTCGCCGAAGTCGCCGAGGCCGGGGAGGATGAACTTACGGTCGTCGAGGGCGCGGTCGAGGGCGCAGCACCAGACGGGGACGTCGGAGTAGCGCGCGTTGATGCCGCGCACACCCTCGGGCGCGGCCACGATGCAGGCCACACGCAGGTCGCGGGCGCCGCGCGCGGTCAGCAGGTCGAGCGTGGCCAGGGCCGAGCCGCCCGTGGCCAGCATAGGGTCGAGGATGACTACGCGGCTGCTGCCCAGTTGCGAGGGCAGCTTGCTGTAGTACTGGTGGGCGATGGCGGTCGTCTCGTCGCGCTCCATGCCCACGAAGCCGACCTTGGAGCCGGGGAAAAAGTTGCGCACGGCGTCGAGCATGGCCAGGCCCGAGCGCAGCACGGGCACGAACACGACGGTCTCCGCCAGTTCATAGCCGTCGGTCGTCTCAAGGGGAGTCTCGACCGGGATGCGGCGCAGGGGCAGGTCGCGCAGCACCTCCAGCGTCAGGACCTGGGCGGCGACGCGGCCGTATCGCTGGAAGGTCTCGGCGTCGGAGTCGCGGTTGCGCAGCTTGGTCAACGCCTGCTGAATGAGGGGGTGCCCGACGACGGTGACGGACACGGAGGGCTGAGTTTGGTCCTGGTCTTGTTCGATTGTGGTCGTCATCGGCGTGTGGGCTCCTGCAGTATCCAACGATAGATGGTGTCGGCCGCGGCAAAGGGCAAGGGATAGTAAAGCAGCTGCAGCGGCTGCGAGCGGTTAAACCGGTCCCGGTCGGGCACCTCGAAGGTATAGCTCCCCTCCTCGTACCCACTGTCCGCCAGCACCACGGCTCGCAGGTGTGTGTGGTCCGGATCGTAGGGTACCGGCGGGTTCTTCTCACCTTGATTGTCCCGCGCGTAGAAATTGCAGTAGGGGAGCTGGCAGGTGACGTTAGGGGCCAGAGTGTAGTCGCTGCCTGAGCGGTTCTCGAAGCGCAGCCGCACCACGGCGTAGACATTACCCTTGTTGGCCTGATCGGCGCCGCTGCCGTAGGTATAGCTGACGCCAAGGAGGGTGATGCGCACCCCGTTGTACACTTGCCAGCCGCCGATGACGGGGTCCCGGACCTGTGGCTTGGGCGTCGGAGAGGGCTGAGGGGCGGGTGTGGGATGCGCTGAATTACGCGGCGCGATGACCGCGACCGGCGCTGAGAACCACCCCGGCTGGTTGACGTAAAGGAGGATGATGGCCGCGGCGGCCAGACCCAGGCTCAAGGCGAGGCGCAAGGGCGACCGCCGCCGCCGTCCGAACCCGGTCCATTCGGGGTGGCGGCTATCCTCAGCCGGGCGCGTAGCGCCCATGGGCGGCCGATCCGGTGCAACGTTACTGCTCATACCGGCATCGTACCAAAGTTGCCAGTTGCCAGTTGCCAGTTGCCAGTTGCCAGTTGCCAGAGACTAGGATTGCAGCCCCACTGCCCACTGCCCACTGCCCACTGCCCACTG
>JAABUQ010006400.1_pt1 | contig 17882 bp, 17 predicted proteins | sample 5560001 | NCBI WGS metagenome assembly JAABUQ01 (sample SAMN10711888, study PRJNA513371) | rock metagenome | isolation source: Antarctica rocks | place: Antarctica: Victoria Land, Finger Mt nord | collected 2015-12-18
TGCTCGGGGGCGCCTGTCGCGACCGCGTGCCCTGCTTCGCCTCGGTGGACGCCGCGCTCACGGGGCCGGCCTGCGACGAGGACGCGCGCGCCCTCGTCGCTCAGGGCTGGCGACAGCTACGCCTGTTCCCCGGCATGCCCGATCCTGCGGGGACGACCGGAGACGGAACGCTCGACCAGTCGCCCGACGGCGTGGTCCCCGAGCCGGCCGACGCCACGATCTACGAGCCGATGGAGTCGCTGCAGCTGGCGGCGCACTGGATCCGCGAGGTGCGCCGGGCGGTGGGGCCGGAGGTCGGCCTCTCCATCGATTTCCACCATCGCCTCTCGGTGGCCGAGGCGGCGCTGTTCTGCCAGCAGGTCACCGATGTCCACCTGATGTTCCTGGAAGAGCCGATCCGGGCGCAAAGTCCCACCGCCTACCGGCAACTGCGCGCGATGACGCCCATCCCGTTCGCCATCGGCGAGGAGTGCTCCAGCAAGTGGGAGTTCCTGCCGTTCATCGAGGAGGGCTTGTTGAACTTCGCGCGCGTCGACATCTCCAACGTGGGCGGGCTCAGCGAGGCCAAGAAGGTGGCGGGGTGGTGCGAGGCGCACTACATCGACATGATGCCACACAATCCGCTGGGGCCGGTGACCACGGCGGCGTCGATCCACTACAGCGCGGCGGTGAACAACTTCGCGCAGTTGGAGTACCTCCACGGCGTCGCGGACTGCTACCCGCGCGATCTATTCCCGACGCTGCCCGCGATCGCGGGCGATAGTTTCCCGCTTCCGACGGCGCCGGGCCTCGGCGTCACCTTCGACGAGGAGGTCGCAGCGGCGTACGCGTTCGACCCCTGGGAAGCGCCGCACTGGCACCGGCGCGATGGTGCGGTTACAAACTGGTGACGGCGATCGCCCGATGTGGAAATAGAATAAGGGGTGGTGTGGCCCTTGACAACGAATAGCCATAGCGCCGCCGGGCGTCCTTTTTCGCCCGCGCAATCGTTGGGTCCGCATGGGCCATCTTTCGGCCCGATCGTTGGGTCCCTGTGGACCTCCGCACTTTCTCCGGATGCCCATACCGGATGCCCATATCAGCCCGCTACTACACACGCGCCATCCACGCGGGAACAAGGAGGGGCTGGTGACGCTGTGCCACTCCGGTGACGCCAGGGCCGGCACCACCACCGCTCCATAAGCTCTCCGAAATCGCTCGCGCGACGGGGCTGCCCGTGTCCTACCTGCGCGACCAGTTCGTCCTGTCGAACGCGCGACGGCCGGCGTCGCGCTCTCCCGGCGTCACTTTCGGTATGGTCGGTCCCCGTGTCCATCGCCGCCTCCCGGCCGCAGCGCTCGCCCCCCGTTCGTGTCGCGGCGCTCGTCGTCGACCCTGGTCGTCCGGCGCACCTGCGTCGGCGTCACTCCACGTCTCCGCACCGAGGGTCTCGATGGCCACGAGAGAAACGGCGACGCCGCCCCGCCATCAGGGTCCGGGTGGACGCACACAGCGGGCAGCCCGGCACGATCGTCGCACCGGCTGCCCATGCCCGCACATCACCGGGCAGCACCATCAGGGCGGCGCGGTCGCGCCCACCTCCAGGCCGACCGTGAGGGCGCACACAAGGGCCACCGCGCCGACGAGGGCTACGGGTGGGAGGCGCGCGCCGACCACGCCAATGAGCGCGACGAGGGCCGCGGCCGCGACGCGCCCGGCGGCCCAGGCGCGCCCGCGTCGCCCCGCCGTCGGCGTCATCGTCGCGCGGGCGATGACGCCCAGCGCGACGAGGCAGAGCGCCACCGACCCGCACACGAGCCAGCGATCGCCCCCCGCGACGACCGCGCCGCGCCCCGCCACGACGCGCTGCACGCCGACGCTCGCGGCGACGAGGCCGACCACGAGCGGGAGATGCGCGTACAGCCATACCTGGTACACGGCGACGTGGCCGGCCTCCAACTCGTCCCGGATCGGAGCGCCGTCGACGTGGTCGAAGTAGAGCCACCACAGGCCGAAGGCGAGGGCCAGGCCCAGCAGGGCGCTGAGCGCGGACGAGATGGTCCACCCCGTCGCGGGGATGCCGGCGACGACCGCCGCGACCGACTCGCCGAGCGCGATCAAGGTGAACTGGGCGAAGCGCTCCGGCAAGTGCGCGGCGTCCGGCGCGAGCCGCGCGTGCAACCGCCCCGCGAACAGGCCCGTGCCGATGTCCAGCGCCAACCCCACCGCCCACAGCAGGAAGCGCCCCGGCGGCGGCACGGCGACCGAGAGCAGCCAGAGCGCGCCGGCGAGGCCGAAGCCGCGCGCGTAGCGCGTCGTGAGCGGGCGCGCCGCGACGACGGACCGGCCGGCGCGCAGGTAGCCCAGGACGAGGACGGCGCGGACGGCGACGTAGGAGAGGGCGAAGCCGACCGCGGTCGCGCCGAATGCGTCGCGCACGTTGAAGGCGAGGGCGGCGACCGCGCAGATCTGCACGAAGGTCAGCAGGCGCTGCGCGAGGTCGTCGGTGTCGAAGCGATCGGCGTAGAACGTGGTGCCGACCCAGGCCCACCACACGGGGACGAACAACGCCGCGAAGCCGACGAGGGCGGGCGGCATCACCGCGCGCCCGGCCGCAAGATGCGCGTCGAGGCCGGACGCCAGTTCGGTGACCGCGACGACGAAGATGAGGTCGAAGAAGGTCTCCAGCCAGGTGGCATGCCGCCCGCCCGCGTCGTCATCGCGCGTCCGCAGGCGCGGCGGCCGGATCACCGCTCGGGCCACGGTCCCTCCCTCCTCGCGGGCGCGCCACGCGGTCGCTGTGGCCCCGTGCTCCCGTGGGCGCGGGAGGCTCCCGGCTACAGCATACCCGGCGGCGCGGGATAGCGGGGTCCTGTCCGGCCGCTCCATGGCCCGCGCCCGGTGGCGCGCCACCCGGTTGCCAGTCGGCGGACCGCGCCTCGTCGGCGGCCACGACATGGCGGACGGGGCGGGATCGGAGGCGACGAGACGGGAGGGGTAGCCGGGCAGCGCGGCACCGCGCGGGCACGCCGGAGAGGCCATCCCCATGATCGGGGGGGCGGCCGCGTCACCGAGGTCACCCGCAGGGTAGAGCGCCCTGTGTCCTGCATCGGGAGGGCCGAATCGGCCCGGACCACTGGGACGTGATCGGCCATAGCAGAACGACGCCATGGCCGACGGCCGGGTTGTGCCATCGCTAGGGATAGCGCGCCACCGCCGGCACGCCCGGTCGGGCGTCGGGGCTCACTACCGATGACCTAACCCTGAGTCTGGCTGATGACCTGACCCTGAGTCTGGCTGCGGCAGAGCTGTCCCTCCACAGCCGTACACGCACACGTCCCCAAACCGGTGCCACCTTCCTCACCTTAGCACGCCCCAACGACACCTGCGGCGACGCTCGACTGAGCCGTCGTCCAAGCCGAGGCTCCATTCCCGAAACAAGTCTCGATCTGGCCAGGCGTATCCCCGCCCGTGATCGACGACTGACCGTCCATGGAGTATCCGCCCGATCAGCGCATCGGGAGGGACAGAAGCGTGCCATAGACCAGTTCAGTGTAGATGGCTACGGATGAAGATAAACGGCGCCGGGTGATTGAGCTTGACGCACACCAAGAGCGTAAGAGGGCTGTCGCTGCGTGCCCAGTGGCAGCAACTACCATGTCAGCCCGCGAGCAGGGACATCAGGGGCATGCGGGCTCATCACACAAGCAAAACCAGCCGGGGCAGCGAGGCACCGGGAACACATGGAGGGATGATTAGGCAACAACACCCATACCCGATGAGTGGTGTGCGTAGCGATGAGTGGTGTGCATAGCGATGAGTGATGTGAGTAGCGACGAGTGATGTGCGTAGCGACGAGCGGCATGCAGCGAGGCGGGAATACAATACATCGAGGCCAACACCGCTCATGGAGCATAGGTGCCGACCGTGGGTTGGGTCGCGTTACATGCTTCAACAAAGAATGCAAAAACATAAGAATGTCACGGCGCGCTTTTCGCGTCGGAAAATGCCCGTTCACCAGGGATAGATGGCTTTTCTACAGCCTCTGTGACGTCACTGTATTGTTGGGTCCGGGCGGGCCGTCCACAAGCCGCATTATTGGGTCCGGGCGGGCCACCAATACTTTCTCCGGGTCATCTCCTGGCAGACGTGATGCCCACACCGAGGACCGCTAGGCGCACGCTGGCGCGCTATGGCCCCGATGTGGGAGCACACCCCGCGCTGCGCTCTCGCGCCGGCCCCTCGTCGATGACTATTCTCCCGGAATTGTCGTCCTCTTCGTTGCAGCCTGTTCCCTCTGCCTCGCCCCCGATGCGCTGTCCTCCATTCCGGTGTTGCCTCGGTCGCAGGATGCGCTCGATTCGGCGACGCTGGCGCACAGACCAGGAGAAAACGCGGAGATTGCGGCCCTCGTCGCTCGCCACTCGGGGTGCCCGGAGGTTAGGCGGAGATAGCCCTGCTAGGGTAGAAATGTCCGTTTGAGGCTCTGTCATCACTTGAGCCTCCGGTGACGCCGGGTTCCACCGCAACGCCCCGGCTGGCGAGTGTCGGAGACCGCCATCTCTGGTCCGACTGGTCACACGATCCCACCACGAGCGGATCGTCACATAGCCCACGGTCGCGGGAGAGAGATCGGCCACGCTCATCGCGCGTCAGTACACGCCTAGACAGGCGTTTGAACAGGCGCGATGAGTCGCTGACCGGCTCCCTCTCGTTGGCATGTCGGGCACATCGGGCCCCGGCGCGAGCGCCCATCGTGTGGGGCTTCGCGCGGAGCGCCATGCCAAGCACGGCACGCAGAGCGCACATTGGCCACAGACCGAGGAAGGAGGTAACGCATCGCCATCACGTCCACCCTGTCGCATCATGTTGAGTCCACCATCACGTCTCGCCTATCACACTGAGGAGGAGATGTCGCCTATGACAACCGATCATGTCATCGCCTTATCCCACCTTGTTGGTATCGGCCTCGGTCTGGCGCTCGTCGTGTCCGCCGGTCGGAGCCTCGCCCGCCGTCCACGCACCCGCGTGCGTACGGAGGATAGCGTGCCGCGCCGGCAACGTCTCCGCACGCTCGCTCGGCTCCTCGGCCGCCTCCTACGCGGCACGGCTCGGCTCGCGGTGAACGTCTCCCTCGTCGTGGTCGCCCCCATCGGGCTGCTCTGCGCGAACCAACGGTACCCCCTGGTCGCGCCCGTCCTCGCACCCTTTGAGGCGCGGCTGGTGGCGCTCGGCCACCGCACCGCCCACGCGTGCTGTTTCCCCCTGCTCACCTGGCACGTCTGGCTGGTGCGCTGCGCCGGCTGCCACCGTCGGAGCTTCTTCCGCGAAGTCCCGGCTCCTGGCGGTACAGGGGTCGAGCTCAAGGCGTTGGGCAAGGATTCCTGGCGCACACGCCGCTGCCCCGCCGAGTACCTGACCGCGCGACCGGCGCAGGCGGCAAGGAGCGCGCAGCCGGTGCGCCCAACCCAGCATCGGGTACGCCAGACTCGGCCCGTCCCCACCGCACAGCCGGCAGCGACGGTTGCCCCATCGCTGCCTCACCCGCCGGTGACGGACAAGACGGCTTGACCCGGCGCGCTACGACACGGACGAGAGGTGATCGGAATGATCGCCTCTCGTCCGCTGCCCTATGGCTCACCTTCTGTTCCACGCGCTATGCATGGAGGTACGATGCTCGATCCCGATCAGCAGGAGGCAGCCACCAGCGACCCGCGCCAGCCGCTGCTCGTCCTCGCCCACGCCGGCACCGGCAAGACGCGCACCCTCGTCGAGCGCCTCGCCCTGCTCCAGCAGGCCCGGCGGTCCAGCATCTTCGGTACGCGCAGCGGAGGCGCGATCGCGGCTCTTACATTCACCCGCGTCGCCATCGCGAGTTGCGCGACCGCCTCGCCGCCCGCGTCGGCGACAATCTCGACGACTACGATGTGCGGACCTTCCATTCTCTGGGGTTCGCGCTCTACCGCGACGGCTGGGCGCGCGACTACGACAACCGCCCCCGCATCCGCGTCGCCACCCGTGACCAGGCGCAGCACGCCGCGGCGGACGCCGCCCGTGCTGTCGGCCTGGATCTCGCGCCCTATCAGGCCACCCGCCTCATCGCCGACGCCAAGCTCGGCTTGCCCCTCCGCCGCGTCGACCCCACCCTCGTCGACGCGGGACTCGCCGTCCACGATGACCTGCTGGCCCAGCGCGACCTCCTCCACATCCACGACCTGCTCGTGCGCCCGGTCCACCTCCTGGCCCAGATTCCGGCGCTGCGGCATGAGTTGCGCGCCCGCTACTGCTGCGTCGTGGGCGACGAGGCGCAGGACTGGTCGCCCTATCAAGCGGCGCTCTTCGCCTATCTGGCCGGCCCTGAGGGGTACGCCACGGCTTGCGGCGATGTGCGCCAGTCCATCTTCGGCGGCAGCTCGCCTCACTTCCTCCTGGAGTTCCCGGCGGTGTATCCCCAGACGCGCGTGGTCACGCTGCGCACGACCTATCGCCTGACCGGGCCGCTCCTGGACCTCTCACGCGCCATCGCGACCCACCTCCCCGGCGGCGCTATCGTCGGGCTGTGCCAGCGCCCCAACGGTCCGTTGCCCCTTGTGCATGTCGCCCGGACACGGGCCGAGGAAGCCGCCTGGATCGCCGCCTACCTGCGCGATCTGCGCGGAGGCGGACTGCTCGACGTGTGGACCGACGCGGTGGTACTGGTACGGACGCGCACGCAACGCACCCGATTGGCCGCTGCCCTGCGCCGTGCCGGCCTGCCCGTGCGGGCGGGGACGCCGGCGCTCGCCGGGCGCCCGGCCATCATCGCCCTTATGGCCTGGCTCACCCTGCTGCGCGACCCCGACGACGGCGAGGCCCTGCTGCGCGCGCTCGACGCCCCGCCGCGCGGGACGCAGCGCACGCCGCCGCGCTCGCTCCGCGCCGCCCTGGCCGTGAGCGGCCCCTGGACGATGGGTCGCCTCCAGCACGAGCAACCGCCGCGACTGTCCGACTGGCAACAGCGCGAACTCGGCGCGTTCGTTCGCCTCTACCAGGGGCTCCGCGCATTGGCCGAGACTACAGAGCCGGTCGTCCTCGTCGACGCGGTCCTGGAGCGCACGGGCGTCGCTACATGGCTGCCCACAGAGGTGAGCGGCGTCGAGCAAGACATCGCCGCGTTGCGCGCGCTGGTCGAGCAAGAAGGCGACATCGGCGTGCTCGACCACCTGCTCGCCGAGGAGTCGATCGACGACGCGGACGACGCCGTGGCCGTCCACACGATCCATGGCTTCAAGGGGCGCGAGGCGCGCGCCGTCGTCGTGGCCGGGGTCGAGGAGGGGCTGCTGCCGCACCCGGTCGTACTGCGCGACGGGCAGGTCGGCATGGAGGAGGAACTGCGCACCTTCTACGTCGCCTGCACGCGCGCCCGCACCCACGAGGCCATCACCGCCGCCTGGGAGCCCGACCCCGGCCAAGGCGCGGGCGGTCCCTCGCGCCTCTTCCACCTCATCGACCCCACGTTGGTCAAGGTCGCCTAACCTCGTTGGAAGGAAAGGAGGATATCCGTGTCCATCCCACAATCCGAGATCGACCGCATCAAGTGCGAGGTGTCGATCGAACAATTCCTGGCCAATCCTAAACGCCAGGGCGGCTTCCTCGTCGCCCGCTGTCCCTTACCCGACCACGACGATAAGACGCCCAGCTTCCGCTACAACGTGGCCGAGGGCTGGTGGAAATGCTTCGGGTGCGGGCGTGGCGGGAGTGACGTGATCAAGTTCGCCTGCGCCTATTGGGGCCTGTCGTGGCCGCGCGACTTCCCCCTCGCTTTGGAACGGCTCGGCGCGCGACGCGGCGACCCCGACGAGCACCGCTACCTGCCGCCCGGCATCAAAGGGACGCCAGAGACACCAACGCGCCCCGCGACGTGACCCCGGCTCCCCGATCGAGCGGCCATCGCCGTCTACCAAGTGGCCGCCGAGGTGTGGGCGACCAACCTCTGGCGCCCGGCCAACCGCGACGCCCTGGCCTACGTACGCGGGCGCGGCATCCCCGACGCCCTTATCCGCTCCGAATGGATCGGCGTATCCACCGACACCCTCGTCGCCGCGCTGCGCGAACGCGGCCTCTCCCCCGAGACCGCGCAGCGCCTGGGCTTGCTACGCCGCGACGGGCACGAGACCTTTGCCGGGCGCATCACCTTCATCGAGTGGCGCCTGGTCGCCGGAGAATGGGCGCCGGTCTGGGCCACGGCGCGCGTCTACGGCGACGGCGCCGCGTGGGACGAGGGGCGGAAGTACCTCAACGTGCGCGGCGACCGGCTCGTCGTCGGCCTCGACCGCTGCCGCCAGGCGCGCGAGATCGTCGTCGTCGAGGGCGTCGTCGATCGTCTCGCCGTCCTCCGCTTCGGCGACGCGGCCGTGTCCCTCGGCTCGAACCAGCCGAGCCCGGGCATGTACGCCGAGTTACGCGCGTTGGCGCGCACCCAGCGCCTGGTCTTACTCGGCGACCCCGACCACGCCGGGCGTAAGGGGCGCCTGCGCACGCTGGCCACCCTGGACCTGCCCCCTGCGGCGGAAGCATCCCTCGCCGATCTGCCGCCGACGGTCGGGGACCCTGGGGCACTGCTGGGACGGCCCGACGGCGCGGCAATCTACCGGGCAGCTAAGGAGGGGGCACGCCGGGTCGACCTCGCGCGGTTTGGTCGGTTGGTCGCGGCCTGCCACGCGGCCTACGAGGCGCGGAAAGCGGCAGCCCGCGCCCGCACACGGGCGACCACGGCCTCGCCTCCGACATACATCCGGCTGTCCGGTAAGGAGGTGATGGCGATAGGCGACTGACGCAGGGACGCCCGGCTCGTTTAGTCCGGCACAAGCGACAGACACGATCGGGAGGGACGGGGCGCCACATAGCGCCCCGTCCCCGTTGTTTTCAGGAGATAGAGACATGGGTTTGACCTTGCGGCGCACCCGCGCCGACGACCCCGCACGAGAGGTGGAGCTAGCACGGACGATCGACATCAGGGCGCTCCACGCCTTGCTCCACGCGCACGGCGAGGCTGACCTCGCCGCCGCGCTCCTGCTGCGGCTCACGCCCGATGGAGCGCGAGACCTCGCCGCGTTGCTCGCCCGGTTCCGTCGCGGGCACAGCAAGCCCGGCCTGTTCCGCTCCTACAAGCGCCTGCTCAACGCCGACGGAGCGCGGCGCGTCGACCTGGCGGCGGCGTTCCTGCGCGGCGCTGGCCACGCCGGCTGCCGGGTCTACCCCGACCCACAGACCGACGATGCCGACACACCCGTCGAGGCGGCGCGGCCACGCCCGCTCTATCTGCTATCCGGCGACAGCGAGGGCGCGTGCGATTCGGAGGGCGACGTGGAGGACGCAGGAGCACTCGACGGCACGCCGCACTCACCGCGAGGCATCATGCCCCCGTGGCTCCCCCGGCCGCGCGGCTCCTCGTGGGACCGCTAGGGCGGCATCGTCCCCCACTAACACGCGCGACGGGTGGACGGGCGCAGCGCCAGCGCGCCCGTCCCGCTTATCCGTGCCTCTCGAGGACGCGGGGCATGAAGGAGAAGACTCTTGGTCAACCGCAATGACGGCAACGCACCCCCTTCTACCCCGAAAGGGGACGACTGATGGGCGCCATCCCGACGGAGCCGGAGCAGCGCCGCGCCTATTTCGTCGCGCTTGGTCGCGCTGGCGGCGCCGCAGTCTACAAGAAATACGGCAGGGAGTGGATGGTCGCCCTGGGCAAACAGGGCTTCGCCACCACGCTCGGCCGCTACGGCAGCGACTTCGTGTGGCGCCTGCTGCGCGACTCCTACCTGCGCAAGTACCCCGACCGCACCGGACCGTGCCGTCGCTCGACGGACGAGGCGCGCGAGAAAGATCGGCTCCGCGCCGAGGCGCGGCGGCTCTACCCCGACCCGCAGCCCTGCGCCGATTGTGGAGAGCCCGGCACGCAGCGCGACCACGTCCGCGGCGTGCGCGCGGGCAACGCGCCCGACAACGTGGCATGGCGCTGCGACCGCTGCCACGCGGCCAAGACGCGCGCCGAACGCGACGCCCGCTGGGGCAACAAGGACACCGCCAAAGAGAAGGAGGCGGAGGACGCAGCCTGATGACGACGAGATCCACACCCCACGGGGCGGCGCGATCGCCGCCCGGACCAGGCCGAGAGGGGCACAGCTAGCGAGAGGAGGTGATCGCCATGGACAGATGACGGACTTGACAACGCCATCCACGATCGTTCGACCAACAGCAGAAAGAGTGAGCCGGTCCGCAGCTGATATCTGCGGACCGGCTCGTTTGTCACACGGGAGTATCAACCCATGTATGAACAAGATAGCACATCCACATTGGTACGAGAAGGGGTTGTTCACGCCATCGCCCTGCATGCCCAGCATCACGAGGTCCGCCGCGTCCGCGAGGTCGCGGCCGGCGTGTACAGCCTGCGCTACCGCCATGACCGCGACGGCCACCTGGACGAGCAGGTCTTCCTCGCGGCCATCGCCATGCACCCCGCCATCACCCGCGTCGAGCGCACCACCCATGCCGAGGACGAGGTACTCGGCGTGGACGCGCTCGTGACCGTGCGCGGCGCGGCGAGCCCCGTCCCCATCGACGTGACGACGCGCGGGCGCACCAGCCCCGGCTACGTCGCCAACCTGCTCGACACGCTGCGGCGCGGCGTCGTCCCCGTCGTCATCGAGCGCGTGCCCACCGACCTCGCCCCCGACGCCGCCTTCGCTGCCTTCGCCTTCTGGTGGCACAAGTCCGAGGAGTACTTCGCGGCAAGCGCAGGCCTCGCCCCCGCAGGCGCGCCGCGCGACCCGTCTCCCCGTTGTTAGTCGGCGACCCGCGTCTGTCCAACGCCCGTCGCTTGAGGGGACGCTGCCGTGCGCGGCGTCCCCCACTCGCGGCGTCCCCTCCACTAGATGAAGGAGCATGCCCACATGACACCCCTGTACGCGATGTCCCCGTCCGGCCCCGAACTTAGCCAGCGCGCCCTGCGGCGCCGTCTGCGTGAGCGCGGCGTCCAGATCGTGACCTTGCCGGCCGGCGGGGCGACCCACGTCTACTACTGCGAGCCAGCAAGCGGCCGCTGCTCGTGCGGCGTCCCCTCCGGCTCCTGTTCCCACATCGCGGCAGCCATCTCTCTCAGCGAGGTACCCCGCCATCGTCGGCGGGGTGAATAGGAGAAGACAATCATGTTCATCCCCGACACGCTCACGCGCGACCAGGAGGAGATCCTCATGACCTTGCGCGCCTTGGCCGGTCTGGTCGCGCAGGCGGTGCGGCAGAAAGTGGCCCTGGGCGGTATGGATGCGGACAACGCGAGGGTGCTGAAGCGGACGAACGCCGAGATCCTCCGGCGGCGCGACCTCCTGCTCTACCACACGCGCCGGCTCCTGCCCGCCCTGGTCGGCGATGGCGGGGAGCGCGACTATCGCCAGGTCGCCGAGTGGCTCGTCGGCGACGTATACCTGCAGGACCTGGCGGCCATCGCCGACCACGGCTGCGACCCCCTCACCTGCACCCACGGTGCCCACGACTAGGGCAACAGACAACCGGCGGCACTACCTGGTGTCCCGCCTACACGTATCCATGCACGGAGGTCGACATGATCGCTATCCCCTGGACGGGCGACGTGGGCCATCTTGACACCATCTCGCCCCCTCACGTCCCCGAGCCGGCGGCGCCCGTGCTGGCCCGCGTCGCCGGCATCGCACCGGATGTTGTCGTCAGCTTGCTGGGCCACTACGGCTCGCTCGGGGCGCTCCGGCGCGCCGACGCGCCCACCCTGCGCGCGGCCCACGGCCTCACCCGTCGGCAGGCCGACCGCCTAGTGGACGCCCTCGACCTAGCGACACGCCTCCTCCTCGAGCCACGGGAGGAGCGGCCGCGCGTAACGAGCCCCCGCGACGCGGCGCAGTTGGTGTTGGCCGAGATGGGCGCGCTGGAGGCCGAGCAGATGCGCGTCCTGCTCCTCGACACCAAGAACCGGCTTATTGTCGCCGTGACGCTCTACGTCGGCACCGTCAACGCGTGCCATGTGCGCGTCGGCGAGGTGTTCCGCGAGGCGGTACGCCGCAACGCCACCTCGCTGATCCTGGCGCACAACCATCCGAGCGGAGCCGTCGAGCCGTCCCCCGAGGACATCGCCCTGACGCGCGAGGTCGTCCAGGCCGGCAAGCTCCTCGACGTGGAGGTCCTCGACCACTTGGTCGTGAGCGCGGGCGCGTACACGAGCCTGCGCGAGCGCGGCTTGGGCTGGGGGTAGGGTATGGACACGCAGACGATACACACATCACCGACTATGGCGCCGGCGCGAGAGGGTGCCACGGAGCAGGTGCTGGTGGCCGTGCGGGCGCACCTGCACGGCGCGGAGATCGCCCCGCTCTATCTCGCCGCCGGGCAGCCGGGCCTGGCCACGGCCCTCCTCGCTGCGGCGGCCGCGGAGGTGCGGTCCGTGGGGCGCGGTGAGCGGACGCTGGCCTGCACCGGCGCCGATTTCGTCGGCCTGTGGCGCGACACCCTGTGCCGTGGGATGACCCCGTTCGTCCGCCGCGCCCTGGCGGCGAAGCGGGCCATCCTGCTCGACGACCTGGAGGCGCTACGCGGGGAGCCGTTCGCCCAGGGAGAACTGGCGCGCCTGATCGTCCCGGAGCGCCTGGCCGTGCTCGCTGGGCGCGACCATCCCCCGCGCCTCGCCGCATGGAGCCCCTCCCTCGACGCCCCATTACGGACGGCCAGAACCGTCTGCCTCCACGAGGGGCCATGTGTCGCCGACGCGGACGCCTGGGCCATCATCGACCAGGTGGCCGGCTATTACGGCTTCACGCGGGCGCAGCTCCTGGCACGCCGGCGCACCGCCCCCATCGCGCTGGCGCGCCAGGTCGCCATGCATCTGCTGCGTCAGGAGGGGCTGACCGCCGACCGCGTGGGCCAGCTCCTCCACCGCGACCATTCAACCGTCCTCCACGGCGACGCGCGTCCGGCGGCTCGCCGCAGGCGAGGCGCACGTCCGCCACGACCTCGCCACCCTGCGCCGCTACGACGACGTGGCGTAGCGATGGACGACGCCACGACACTCACACAACCACGAGGAGGAACACATGCCCAATCTGGAGATCGTCCGCTGCGTGGTGACGCTCGACACGGCGCCGCCGACCCACCAGTACGGTTGGGTCGTCCGCGGCGTCGCTACTTTCTATGGCCTGCCCTTCCGCGCGCCGGGGGAGCGGGAGCGCTTCGTCGGTCTTCTCGCCGACCATGTGACCGCGCGGGTATTCGCCGAGGAGGTGGACACCCTCGCCGCCCTACTCTGCCTCGCGCGCACCCCGACGAGGCGGCCTACGGTGCCGCTACGGCGTGCCTGGAGCGGGAGTTCGCCGCCCTGCTGTCCGTCGAGCCGCTGGGGGATCTCGACGACGCCATTGACGGGCTGCTGGAAGTCGCGCGGGGTGAGCGGACGGAGGACGAGGGATGAGCGTGCCGCACCGCGTCCTCTCATTCGGGGGCGGCGTGCAGTCCCACGCCCTCCTTGCGCTGCTCGGCCAGGGGCGCTATCCCGGCGACGCGCCCGAGGAGATATGGCTCTGCGATCCCCACAATGAGCGGCCCCAGACCTACGCCTTCATCGAGCGCGTCACGAAGTCCTACTGCACGCGGCTCGGCGTGCCCTTCATCACCTTGGAGCGGCACGTCTCGCCCTCGCGCGGCCCCGACATCCGCGAGGCGTACCAGCGCCGCGCCGCCTATCCGCTGCGCTCCAATCGCGTCTGTACGGTCGAATGGAAGGTCATGGCGCGCGAATGTAAGCGTCGTGGCTGGCACCGCGAGGGCGGCGTGGAGAAGCACATCGGCATCAGCCTGGACGAGTTGCACCGCGCCCGCACCGGGCAGGAGCAACCGTGGGAGACCAAGCGCTACCCCTTGATCGAGGCGCGCTTGTTCCGGCGCGATTGCATCCGCCTCTGTCAGGACGAGTTCGGCGCGGTCCCCGTGAAATCGGGGTGCTGGTGGTGTAAGTACCAGCGCCCGACCCAGTGGCGCGAGGTGTGGGAGCACCGCGCCGACGGGCGCTGGCAGCAGGCGGTGGACTGGGAGCGGGCGGTGGTCGCGCGACGCGGCCCCCCGCCTGCGTGTTCATCGACGCGCGGCCACGACGCTCGCTGGAGCAGTGGGCACAGGCATGGGCTTGCGGAGAGCAACTCCCCTTGGATATCACCGAGGAGGCGATCTGTGACGGTGGCTATTGCCTGGTGTAGGCCAATGTCCTGCCACCGGAGGAAGGAGCACAGATGCGGACGTATGTGATCACCGACGACGAATGTGACGAGATCAACTTTGTCATGGCGGTCGTCGAGGCGCCGGAGGAGGCCGACCTCGACGACCTGTTTGCCGCATTCGTGGCCGCGTATGGCGATGGCCGGGGCGGGCTTGACGCGCGGCGTTTGCGCAGCGAGGGGTATATGTCGCACGAGGCGAGCCGCCTATTCAGCAATTGGCTGGCGCGCCAGCCCGGTTTCCGCCTCCTGCCCTTCGAGGAGTTGAACACGACGCTGCGCCTAGAGACCGAGCGGACACGGATGGCGGAGCAGGCCGCCGACCAGTAACCGCGACGGGCAACCATGGCTAATGGCTACACAGGTGGAACCGGACGGAGAAAAGGAGGAGAGGATGATCAGGGACGAGACGATGACCGGGGACAGCCCGGCGCCCGACGCGCTGCCGACGGAGGGCGCGAGGGCTGCGGCCAATGGCGACAGCCCGGCGTCCCGCGCGGCGGTCAAGACGGCCAACGCGGCCACGAAGGGGAGGGCGACCCCAAAGGGCAAGGCCATGCTGCCGGTGGTCGTCGGCGACGGCTTGCAGATCGAGAGCGACGGGGGCGCCATGCGTGCGGACGGCACGCTCCACCTGCTCAGCCTATGGGGGCCGGCCTCCCCCGCGCGCTACCTGGCCGCCCAACTCGCCATCGGCAAGCGCCTGGATATCCAACTGGCCCCGCCGGTGAGCCCCTTCACGCCCCTGTGGGGGAGCACAGATCGGGCCTACAAGAAGCTGCGGCGCGGCGTTACTGCCCGCCTCTCACACACGTTGGTGATCGCGCGGGCCTGCGACGCGACGCGGCTGGATGCGGGTGAGCGCACCTTCCTCGTCACGCTGCGGCGCGACCGGCCCGACCAGGCGGCCGAGGAGGTCTACACCGCCTTCCTGATCGCGCTGCTCGACGAGCCGGTCGCCCCGGCGTGGGCGGGGTGGCTGTGGCGGCGGGCGCGGGCCAAGGGCGAGGCCCGGCCCCTGGTCGTGTGGGGCCCGGCGCTGCGCGAGGCGTGGGAGTGCGACGTGCCAGCAACGCTGCGCGCCGACATCTCAGCGGCGCGGGCGGGCGACTCCCCCTACGGCCCGCTGACCGTCCCCGACGACGCCCAGGCCGCCTGACACGCCCGGCGGCTTGGCGACCACGAGCCGGGCCGACTGTCGGGCCGACAGGGGTGATCGGCCCGTCGCGCCCCGATCCCCTCGGCGGGGACGTGGCGACAGAACGAAGGAGGATATCCGATGCCGTAAGCCTGGGTCGAGCCGGAGGTCTTCATGGACCACGGCGGGGTCACGATCTACCACATCTACGCGGACGACTATCTCGAAGGCGGGGCGCGTGTCTACTGGTACGGCACGCGGCCGGGCTGCGCGGACAACGGGTCCGGGGAGGGGGGCGAATTCGACGTGCGCGACCTGCCGAGGGCGGAGGGCGTGAGCGACGACGACGAGGATGGCCGGCGCGCGATCATCCGCGCCGCCATCGACAGCGGGCTCCTGACGGAGGACGGCATCGGTAGGGACGCGGATCGGGTGAATGCCTGAAACGCGCGGGACGGCCTACCCATGGCGGGCTGGGGCCAGCCCCGGCCCGCCCCACGGCGTTCGCGTCGCATCACACTCATGTGCATCACATCGGGAGGACAGCATGGTTAGCTATTACGGCATCGCGCGCACCAATTACTTCGCCGTCGTCGACCGGGCGCTATTCGCGGACTTCTGCGCCCGCTGGGGCGTCGAAGCGATTGCGGACGACGACGATCCCACCCGCGTCGGCTTCCTCTGCACCGGCGACGAGGACGGATTCCCCGCGGGCTATCGTGACGAAGACGGCGACCTCGTGGAGGCCGATATTGTCGCAGCCCTCGCGCCGCTCCTCGCCGAGGGGCACGTCGCGGTCGGCATGGAGAGCGGGCATGAGAAGTTCCGCTACGTCGCCGGTGTCGCCTGGGCCGTCAACAGCCGCGGCGAGGTGCACAGCGTCACCCTCGACGACATCTACGACCAGGCCAAGACGCTCGGCGACCACGTCACTGAGGCCGTGTATTGAGCGCGACGACAGGGGTCTCCTCTTCGAGGTGTCCATGCCCGTGCCATGTCGGCAACGCCGGTGGCTGTGGCGCGCCCGCCGCTGGATAGCCCCGACACCCACCACGGATCATGATAGCGAACCTGCAGCGCCGACACGCTGCCCGTCCCGTCATGCGCCACGGCCCCTCGGCATCCCCTGTCTCCCTCCCGCCCGCAGCAGTGCCTGCACGGGCGGGAGGGAGCTGTGTACGTCCACATGACAGACATCACGAGAAAGGACACGTATGGCACGCGAGGCAAGCTTAGCGGTGGCCGGGTACTTTCCCATGCCGCCGCATCTCATGGCGCCGGTGTGCGCGTACCTACGCCGGCCCTACAGTACCGGCGGCAGCGGCCAGGTCCACGTCATCGACACCTGCGCGGGTGAGGGTAAAGCCCTGCTTGCCCTCAAGGACCACCTCGGCCCCGACGGCGTGGCGCGCGCTATCGAGCTGCACGAGGGCCGAGCCACCCAGACGGGGGCGCTGCTCGGCGGTGAGATGGTGCTGCACGCCGACGCGCTCACGGGTGTCGAGGTCGCGCCAGACGCCTTCGGCCTGCTTTGGCTCAACCCGCCCTACCACGTGGGCCAGTTGGAACTGGAGTTCCTGATGGCGCACACTCCGCTGCTCTGCTCCGGCGGCGTGCTGTGCCTCGTTGTCCCTCAACCGGCGCTCCGCGTCCTGGCTGAGTATCTCGCCGCCTGGTACGCGACCGTCACCTGCTACCGATTTCCCGAGGAGGACTATCGCGCCTACAAGCAGGTCGTCCTCTTCGGCGAGCGCAAGCCATCGCCGCTGGCTACCCCCTCGCAGGCCGAACACCTACGGGGCTGGGCGGAGCCCGACGCCAACCTGCCCGCGCTTGGCGCCTACGGCTATCGCTACATCGTCCCCACGACGCAGGGACCGACCGTGTTCCGGCTCCGCGCGGCCGAGGCCGTCCCCACAGCGGGTGGCCTCTGGGACGACCCGGAGGTCACCAAGCGCCTGTGGCCCGCCCTGACGCCCGCGCTGCTGCGCCCGCTCATGCCGCTCTCGCGCGGCCACCTGGCGCAGTTCGGCGTGAGCGGCCTGCTGCGCAACACGGTGCTGCACGCCGGGGACGGTACACCGTACCTCGTCAAGGGGCGCGCCATCAAGGCGCGGAACGTGCGCGCCTACGAGGAGGAGAACGAGAAAGGGAACGCCGTCAGCGTGCGCGTGACGCGCGAGAGCGCCGAGACCGGCGTGACGCTGCTCAACCTGCGCACGGGTGACTGGATCGACGCACGGCCCGCTAACAAGGAGCGGTCGCTCTCCTGGTTCGTGGAGGAGTTCGGGGCCAGCCTCACGCGCGCCATCCTCGACACCTGCCCACCCGTCTACTCGCCGGCGCTCTATAAAGAGTACCGCCCCTTCGTGAAGCGGCTGGCGCGCCAGCCGTTGGGGCGGCAAACCGACGCCTTGGCCGGCGTCGCCCTCTCGCTGGAACGGGGCTACCGCTGCACCATCCTCTCCGCCGAGATGGGCAGTGGGAAGTCGTATATG
>JAABUQ010006402.1_pt1 | contig 17875 bp, 18 predicted proteins | sample 5560001 | NCBI WGS metagenome assembly JAABUQ01 (sample SAMN10711888, study PRJNA513371) | rock metagenome | isolation source: Antarctica rocks | place: Antarctica: Victoria Land, Finger Mt nord | collected 2015-12-18
GGTGTTGGCGGGATTGAGGCCACTCCGAGGGGCTTCCCTCTGCATTCTAGAGGCGTTGCAACGGCGTACCGACGACGGAACAATTTCGTCCGTCGTTGGTACGCCGTGGATCAGCCAAAGAAGCGCCGATACAGCGTCGTTGGGACAGGGGGAAACCGAGCCGAAAGGGATACTTCCTCTGTTCAGTTTCCACCAAGCGTCAGAGAGGCTACAACTCGTGCCAGGCGATCAGGCGGGCGCGGCGGTTGTCGGCGGCGGCGCGGGCGAGTGGGGAGCGCAGGGCGTCCAGTTCGCCCTGCCAGTTGTAATGCCAGGGGAAGGATTGGGCGAGCAGGCGGTTGTCCGCGCCGGGGTGGCAGACAATCTCCGTGGCGCCGGGCTTTGCTTCTTGGATGCAGCGTGCGAGTGTTGAAGGCGCAAGGTGGCCGGACACGGCCATGCCTGCGAAATGGTCGGTCGTGCGCAGGTTGTGCCGGAACAGTTCGCGCCGGGACACAGCGCAGAGCAGGCGCAGAGCGGCGGCCTGCGCGCGTCGTTGCTGTGAGATTTTCGCAAAGGGAGGGCCGTCCTGCGGCAGGCGGACGAAGCGGATGCCGTATTCTTCGGCGACCGTGCAGACGGTGCGCATGAGCGGCGGAAACGCGTGCAGGTGCTGGTGGGAGTCGATGTGCGAGACGGTCAATTTGTGGCTGATGAGGGCGGTGTTCAATTGCCCGCGCAGGCGGCGGGCCACTTCGGACGGAGGGAATTGGCCGCGCAGATATGCCCGAAAGAAGTCGGTGAACGTCGCGGGGAGGCCGGGCAGGCCGACCAGGGTGAAGTGCAGCCCAATGTCCAGCGCGGGCAGGCGTCGGGCGCGGCGCACGGCATCGGGCACGGCGTGCCCCCCGACCATCAGGCTTGTGCTGGTGACCAGGCCCTCGGAATGGGCCAGCTCAATGGCGTCGTTGAGGGCGGGGTGCAGGCCGAAGTCGTCGGCGTTGACAATGATGCGAGGGAGATGGGAGTTTGCGGGGGGCGGGGTCATGGGCAGTGTTTGCTTTGGGGGGGCGCTGGAAGAGCAGCGGCGTCAAAGCTCGTCCCGTGCCCGTCACGCAGGACAATCTCAAGGCAAAGGTTCACACAATGCCCGCTTTCACCAGGTCTTTCAGCATCAGCATGCCTACGGGCCGTCCGCCCGTATCTACCACGGGCGCTTCCCCGGCGCGGCTGCCCGGCTGCGGGTGGAACTCGCCCAGGCGTCGCAGGCCGTCCACGGCCAGCAGGCCGGGGGGCAGGGTGCCGGGCTGGGCGTTCATCACCAGCGAGACGGGCGAAGACAATCCCGCCTGGTCGCGGAGCAGATGGCGGCGGATGTCGCCGTCGGTGAGCAGGCCACTCACCTGCCCAATGTCGTCGGTCACGATAGCGGCCCCGGCGTGGGCGCGCGTGATGGCGAACATGGTGTCCAGCACGCTGGCTGTTTCAGGGACAACGGCAATGGCCTCGCCCGTGCGCATCAGGTCGGCGACCCGCAGGGTCAGGCGTCGGCCCAGGGTGCCTGCGGGATGGTACTGGGCGTAATCTTCCGGCGTAAACCGGCGGGCGACCATGACCGACACGGCGAGGGCATCCCCCAATGCAATCATGGCCGTGGTGCTGGTGGTGGGAGCCAGGTTCATGGGGCAGGCTTCACGGTCCACATGGATCGGAAGCACGAGATGCGCGGCCCGTCCCAGCGTGCTTTCGGGCCGGTTGGTGAGGGCGAGAAGGGGAGTGTGAAGGCGCGCAAAGGCCGGCAGAATGGCAAGCACCTCGTCGGTTTCGCCGCTGTACGACAGGGCGACAACGACGTCGCCGGGCTGCACCACGCCCAGGTCGCCGTGGACAGCCTCACCCGGATGCAGAAACAAGGCGGGCGTGCCCGTGCTGGACAGCGTGGAAGCGATTTTGCGGCCCACCACGCCGGACTTGCCCATGCCGGTCACGACAATGCGTCCCTGCGCGTGGAGCAGCAATTCGGTGGCCTGACGCCACGTGTCTTCCTGCAAATCGTCGGCAAGAAAGTTCAAGGCTTGGGCGGCTTCGCGCAGAACGCGGCGCGCTTCGGCCAGCCAGTCGGCAGGGGTATTAGGTTCCATCGGGGAGAAGTATACCGCATAGGGGCAATTCGCCGCAGCCCGTTCATTTCCCGCTCATTTCCCGGTAATTCGCGCAGGGAAGGCAGCAGCCGAAACCGGCATAATAAAGGGTGACAGGAAGAGCGCCGGAAATCTTTCCCCGGCGCAGGCCCCTGTCATCCTTCGCACTCGACAAAGGCAAACCATCCGGCCCCGCGCCGGTTCACCGAAAGGATGGGACGCAAAGCTACGGGCCTTTACTCCACTTCCCGCCCCAAAAGCACATGGGGAACAGGGGCTATGGCCGCCGAGCCACCGAACTGCGACGATTACGAAGGAGTGCAGTACCATGTCGAAGGGAATTACGCGCCGCATTGCGGCTTTTTGTTCGGTTGCTGTCGTTTCAGGGTTCGCCGCAATGGGTTCGGCGCACGCGGCTTCGCCCGCGCCCGCTGCGCCCAAAGCGACAGTGTCCGTCCGGCTTGCCCCGAACGGCGGCCCGGTCGTGAAGCTCGGCCAGGCCATCTTGGAAGAATACACCGTGTCGCCCGGCGGCATTGCCGTCATGCACGAGACCGTGCAGGGCGCGGCGCAGCAGGCACAGGCCGCACCCGCCAAGCCCGGCGCACCGCTGTCAGGCCGCAAAGCCTAACCGCGCAAACATCGTTATTTGTTTTCTATTGGGGAGGGCTGCCTAGTGCAGCGCTCCCTTTTTGTCGGCCCGCCAAAGCCGCAGGGCGGCAAAGATAAACAGTGGCATCACTACCAAAACAGGGAACCAGACCGGCCCGTACCACGCGATGGGAACGAGAAAGTACAGGTCGGTGGACAGCAGCGAACGGGGAAAGCCTGTCCAGGGCAGCAGGAACAGATAGTAGCTTTCATCCCATAGCGCAAACGTATACAGGAACACGGCCAGCCGCTCGCGCGCGGTCTGTCCCCCACCCCAGGCCACGCCCGCCAGCAGCAGCAAGGTGGCGACTTCGCGGTTGCGCTCCAAAGTAAGAAAGCCATGCCGGGCCATGTCCGCGGCGACAGAGGCCGAGGAAAAGTCTAAGCGCTTCAGGGCGAAAACCTGGCGATAGTCTAGGCCATAGCCCTCGCCCATCAATTGCCGTAAATAGACAACAAGGGCCGCTTCAGTATAGCCAAATGACAGCGCGAACAGCGTCCAGCCGGCGAGGCGCATCCAGGGCAGATGTGCCCGTGGGCCGGCTTTGGGGTCGGGAGTCGGTGTGTCCATGATGTTAGGTTTCACAGCACCAAGTCGCCGGTCTCGCCGGTGCGGATGCGCAGGGCATTGTCGGCGGGCAGCACGAAGACCCACCCGTCGCCTTCCTCGCCGGTGCGGGCGTATTCCAGAATGACCTCAACAGCGATGTCTACGTCGTGGTCGCGCAGGGTCATCTCCAGCTTGATTTTGGGCGGCAGGCGCAGCACATACGCTTCGCCGCGGAACAATCCCCCCGGCTGCCCGCCGCCCGCGCCGCTGCCACGCACATCGCTGACGGTCAGGCCGCTGATGCCCGCTTCCGCCAGCGCGCTTTTGACCGCTTCCAGGCGCAGCGGGCGAATAATTGCTTCCAGGCGTTTCATCTTCTCTTGATCTTCTCTGCCTACGCTGCCAACAAGCCATCCATATCAGGTACAATAGCGCCAAACTCACACAGAATCCGCAGTCCCGCAGCCTCGCTGTTGTGCGGGCGGGAAAGGACTTTACCTTGATGCATCGTTCCCGATGCCGCTTTTTCGGCGCGGCCTTGCTGGCCGCGACACTCTGCGCCCATTCCACATTCGCCGGTCAATCCCCTGCTTCTTCCGCCAAGACTTCCCCCCAAAAGGCTTCTCAGTCTTCTTCCGAAACAACGGCAGCGCCCAGCACGCCTTCCGAAACAGGCAGCGCGGCCCCAGCGGGACGTTTGGATGTCCGCATGAAACTCGGCGACGGACGCCAAACCTGGCACCCGACCCGACGCCAGCTTGGTGTCGCTTTTGCGGCGGGCAGCGGCGAAGATACTCCCGCCGAGCAGCTCCATTTCACCCTAGATCGCGCCAAGAAGCCCTACGTGCGGCGCGCCCCCCACAATGCCAAAGTGGTCGTTGCCCAGCGCAGTTCCCATGACATGGGCAATGCGCAGGTGCCGGCGAAGATTGTCCCCGGCTACGACGGCGCGGCTTTGGACACGGATGCCGCCGTAGACCTGGTGCAGAAGACCGTGCAAAGCAGCCCCGGCACGACACACATTGTCCTGCCGCTCAAACTCAAGCCCGCGAAGGCGACCACGGCGTCTTTGCAGGGCATCAATGCGCGCATCGGGTACTTTGTCACCCATTTCAACCCAGGCGAAGTGGGGCGCACCGTGACCGTGCGGCGGGCCATCAAGCTGATTGACGGCACCGTGGTCAAGCCGGGCCAGGTGTTTTCCGTCAACCAGGCCGTGGGCGAGCGGACAGCCGACCGCGGCTTCGGCATGGGGCACGTCTTTGTGGACGGCAAAATGGAAAAGCAGCTGGGCGGCGGCATGTGCCAGGTGGCGACAACCCTGTTCAATGCCGCCATGCTGGCCGACCTGAAGATTGTGGAGCGTCACCAGCACGTGCGCACGATCCCATATGCCCCGCCGGGCCGCGACGCGACCATTTATTGGGGCCAGAAGGACTTCAAGTTCGGCAACGACACCGGTGCGCCCGTGTATGTCTCCTACCGGACAAACCGCACCCATGCCATTGTCTCGCTGTTCGGCAAGGCCACGCCGGGGCGCAAAGTCGTGCTGGTCGGCCATTCACGCCGCCTCGGAGACCGTCACTATACAGGCGTCTTTGGGCGCGTTGTCCATGAACCCGACGGGACAGTGCAAAAGGACAAGCCGTTTTACAGCGCCTACAAATGGACGCCCGCTTTGGACTACAGCCATTAGCGCCCGCTGCTGACCGAGACGCTGCGCGCGGGCGCGGCGTCTTCTTGTGTGCCCTGCCCCAGGCAGGATTTCTTTTCGCCCCGCCCGAACAAAGGGCAGTATCCCATTGAAGGAAGTATCCATGCCACAAACATTGAAGATCGGAATTATCGGCTGCGGCGGCATCGCGGGCGGCAAGCATCTGCCCGCCCTGGCGACCCTGCCCGATGTAGAGATTGCCGCGTTCTGCGACATCGTGCCGGACAGGGCCGCCCAGGCGCGCGCCAAATACGGCAGTGCCGACGCCAAAGTCTACGACACCTATCAGGAGCTGCTTGCCGACGACAGCCTGGACATTGTCCACGTGCTGACCCCCAACAATTCGCACGCCGAAATCACGGTTGCCGCGCTGGAAGCCGGCAAGCATGTCAACTGCGAAAAGCCGATGGCGAAGACCGCACAGGAGGCGCGCCTCATGCTGGAGGCCGCGCGGCGCACCGGCAGGAAACTCACCATCAGCTATCAGAACCGCTTTCGCGACGACTCGCAGTATCTGCACCACGCCATTGGGCAGGGCGACCTGGGCGAGATTTATTATGCCAAAGCCCACGCTGTCCGGCGGCGGGCGGTTCCCACCTGGGGCGTCTTTCTGGATGCCGAAAAGCAGGGCGGCGGCCCCCTGATTGACATCGGCACCCATGCCCTGGACTTGGCGTTGTGGCTGATGGACAACTACGAACCCAAAACAGTGCTGGGCCAGACGTTTCGCAAACTGGGCGACCGGGAAAACGCCGCCAATGCCTTTGGCTCTTGGGACCCCAAGCAGTTCACGACCGAAGACGCTGCCGTCGGCATGATCACCCTGCAAGACGGCGCAACCATCACGCTGGAAGCGAGTTGGGCGCTCAACATCATGGACACGGAAGAAGCGACCTGCACCCTATGCGGCACGGAGGGCGGGGCGGACTTCCACGACGGACTGCGCCTCAACGGGGAGCGCTACAGCCGCTTGTACAACAATCAAGTGGTGCTGGGCGGCGGCGGCGTGGCATTTTTTGATGCCGCCCCCACCCCCAACGCCGCGGCGGAAGCCGAAATGCGCAGCTGGGTCAACGCCGTCCGCACCAACACCGATGTGGTCGTGAAGCCCGAACAAGCCCTGGTCGTCTCCGAAATCCTGGAAGCCATTTACACGTCCGCCAAGACCGGCAAGGCGATTGACTTCTAGCGCGCACTCTGCGCAAGACCATTGCCCCCAAGCCGCCGCCCATATCAATGGGCGGCGGCTTTTATTTGCGCGCGCGCTGCCAAGGCATTGCTTCCCTGTTTATCCCCCGTGCCAAGCGCGTTGCGACGACGGACGGTTTTGTTCCGTCGTCGGTATGCCCTGGAAAAGCCGCTGCCCTGCCGGAGCAGCGCCGAAAGCCCATCGTTGGACAGGCACCAGGGTGAACCAGAGTTGAAAAGCGCCCGTTTATGCCGCGAAGCGTCGGACAGACGGGAGAAGCCTTGCTTCCCTGAGCACAAGCCGCTGTCAAAAAGCAGCGCCCGGCGATAAATATCTATAGAGAGGTCAAAAAAACTGTTGACATTCTCCGAAAAGCGTGATATGATAAATGAACATCTCTAGAGAACACCTGGGGTATCCATGAACACGACGCCAAAGTCGGCGCTCTCAAAGCACCGTGAGATTGAGCAGACACTTCGCCAAGAAATCAGTTCGGGGCAATGGAAGCCTGGGCATCGTCTGCCCGGAGAGCACGAACTCGCCGCCCGCTTTGATGTGGCTTATATGACCATGCGCCAGGCTGTCAGCCACATGGTGGAAGCGGGCCTGCTGCGGCGGCTGCGCGGCAAAGGCACTTTTGTCGTTGATCAAGACCAGCCGCACTCAGCGGCGGCGACCGGTCATCCGCTGGCGCTCGTGTTTCCTTCCGACCGGCTTCGGGTGGACCCGTATTATTTCCCGGAGCTGCTGGACGGGTTTCAGCAGATGATGAAACAGCGCGACCTGAGCTTTTTGCTTTATAACTATGATCAGGCGGAGGCGCCCGGCGCGCTTCCCGCCGGTTCGCTGGTCGCCTGCCTGCTGCTGGAAGAGTCGCACCTGCATCTGGTCGGGCGTCTGCGCGATAGCGGGCACGGCGTTCTGGCGGTCAACCATTATCGGGGGCAGCGCTCAATCCCGTGCGTGCGGATTGATGATGCCCAGGGAATTGTGCAGGCCGTGGGGCATTTAGTGTCCCTGGGCCATGAGAAGATCGGCTTCCTGCGCGGCGATCCCGGCAACCTGGACGCGGCGGATCGGCGGCGTGGTTTCCGATTGGCCGTCAGGCGCTATGGTTTGCGGTTTGTGATTGAAGGAGGTAATGGATTTACGGAAGCGGCGGGCTATGCCGCCGCGCAGGAAATGCTGGCCTCAGCGGCCCCGCCGACCGCTCTTGTCTGTGCCAGTGACATTTCCGCAGTCGGAGCCATGAAGGCGGCGCGGGAAAGGGGCCTTTCAATCCCGCGTGATCTTTCCATCGTAGGTTTCGGCGACTTTTCCGTGGCCGATTTCATCATGCCGCCTTTGACTACAGTTCGTCAGTCCCGCATTGCGCTGGGGCGAGAAGCCGCCGAGATGCTGATCCGGCTGGCGGACAATGAAGCCTTGGAAGACAGCATCCTCAGCGCGGACCTTGTTGTACGCGAGTCGACGGCGGCGCGCGAACCGATCACTGCCGTTTTTTGCTGAACTTTGGCTTTCTTGCAGGGGCGGCGCCGCCCTTCCTGCCGCACTCGCTTTGTGACGCCGGACTTGCTCCGTGACATCGCTGTCAATCCCTTACTCAAGACATTCTCTCGCACTTTTGCAGAGAGATATACTGCTGTTCTCGCTCTTCAGAAAGGACATTATCATGTCACACGGACGCCAAAAAGAGGGGTTTACCCTCATTGAACTCCTCGTCGTCATCGCCATTATAGCGATTCTCGCCGCTATCCTCTTCCCGGTCTTTGCCAACGCCCGCGAGAAAGCTCGTCAGATCACCTGCGTTTCCAACGAGAAGCAAATGGGTCTCGCGCTCCTTCAGTACCTTCAGGACAACGACGAAACGTTCCCGCTACTGCAGTACACCGATGCTGCGGGCAACTCCTTCGACTGGCAGAATGCAGCTTATGCGTATGTTAAGAACGGTAACAGCAAGGTCGCGGGACTTTCCGGCGGTGTCTGGAATTGCCCCGATTTCCCGTTTGAGGAGCCTGCAGAGTTTGGCATTATCCGGGATCTCGTCGCGAACGGCGGCTAGCCTTCTGCTACGCTGGCTCAGATCGACGCACCAGCCCAGCGGATCATGGTGATGGAGAAGGGATCGACGGTCAAAGCTGACGGCACCACGCCGGGCTACTATAACTTTGCCTACATCGAATCAGGACAGTGGGTCTGGAGTGGCGGTCTCGGTTCTCCACCGGACGCGACAAAAGATGCCCATATGGATCTGCAATGGGACTACGATGAAGTGGCGTCCAGCCCGCACAGTACGTATCTCAGCCCCGGCGACATGCCCCGCTATCGTCATCAGCAATCGACCAACGTCCTTTTCGATGACGCTCATGTGAAGTCAATGCACAAGGGACAGGTAAATTGGTACAACAACGTTTACCTGCCGGGTAAATACGAAAAGTACGGCGGCGGCGTCTACTAACATCTAAGGAGGCTTAATCATGATCTGTTATCGCTTCCGCACTGTCTTCTCAGTCCTGTGTGGCTTCGCCACCACCGCCGCGATTGCGGGCTGCGCGCACAAAGACACTCAGCCGCCGGTCGGTGCGGCGGCAAAGGCCGCGGTCGCTGCACAGACCGACCCTCAGAATGTTCCAGCCAGTCAATCAGCCGCCATTCAGGAAAAGATCGCGGAAACCAAATCACGGAACGAGCGTTCCTTGCAGCAACATGATCAGTCGGTGCATCACCCATAACACCATCTCGGTTCTTTTCTTGGCCGCCAGCTTCAGCTGGCGGTCATCTAGGGAGAACATCCTTCTCAACATTCCTTTCCCAACATCAGGGAGAGAACGGCAAGGCGCTAAGTATGACACTGTCTCAATTCAAAATTTTGCACACCAAGACGATTGTGGCGACGATACTTGGACTTATGGGGGGAGCGTTCGTCACCATCCCGTCTCCGGCGAGTACCGCTCAAACACCTTCAAAACAAGCGCAACCAATTTGGGTAACGGCCTACTACCCCGTTTGGCGTCAGCAGGAGAAGACATTCCTGCCGGACAAGATCGACTTCACAGGGTTCTCGCACCTCATTCACTTCGCCGTCACCCCCAACGCGGACGGCACGATTAACAATTCCGCCGTCAAGCCAAACTCGGTGATTACTGCCGCGGACTCGGCGGCGATCCTCGGCCCGGCCCACGCGGCGGGGCGCAAAGTGCTGCTCTGTGTCGGCGGGGCCGATACGGCGCCTCTCTTCCGAGCCGCCCTCAGCGACGCGGCCCGGCCCCGCTTTATCGCAAGCCTTATCAGCATGGCTGTGGCGCGCGGCTATGACGGGCTGGACATTGACATGGAGCCGATTCGGGATGCTGATGCGCCCCAATATGAGGCATTCATCCGCCAACTGCGCGCCCAGATGACCGCCGCTCGGCCCGGCCTGCTGCTGACGGCGGCCACGGCCTGGGAGCCGACGATGTTCGCGCGTTTGCAGGGCCAGTTCGATCAGATCAACCTGATGACCTACGACCTGAGCGGCCCCTGGGCGGGCTTTAACACCTGGTACAACGCCTCGCTGCACGACAGCGGCGGGCAGCTCATGCCGGGCGGCGTGCCGTACACCTCTGCGGACGGGACATTGCGACCGTTCCTTCTGGCGGGCATCGCGCCGCAGAAGCTTGGCATCGGCATCGCCTTTTACGGCGACGTCTGGACGGGCACCGATGGCCCTAAGCAAAGCATCAAGGGTGTCACGAATAGTCAAGTCGCCTACTCCGAGATTATGGACCAGTACTACCAGCCAAGTCTTTACCACTGGGATGACCAGGCCCACGCGCCTTACCTCAGCATTGCCGCGCCTGACCCCAAGAACCGAAAGTTCATCACCTACGACGACGAGCGCCTGTGCGCGGAGAAGGTGACTTACGCCCGGCAGCGTGGACTCGGCGGGGTTATCATCTGGGAACTTGGTGACGGCTACCGACCCAACCAGCCGCCAGGCCGGCAAAATCCACTCCTGCAGGCTGTCAAGGCCGCCTGGCGGGACGGCGGGACGAAGCGGAGCGCCCGTTGATCCCAAACCCGTGTGCCGCCCGGTCCTTCCCGTCGGCAGCAGCAAACGGAAACCTTTGACCCACAGCAAAAGTCTGCTCTACATCCGCAAAGCAGGGAAAGCTAACTCGCCCGGCAATGCTGATCGTGGCGGAATGAGAGAAAGGAGGGAGTTGAAAAGTACACATTCGGCGCATCGCGCCAAAGGATTATCAGCTTGGCAGTTTTGGACATTGCCAGGTGTCGCGTTCACGGCGGAAGTGAACTTTTAAGTTTCCTGCTTCCGAGACAATGAAGTAAGTCGGAACGGTGCTCTCACACATTGACTTAACCGGTCTGAAAGGCTTATCATGAAACGAAACAAGGGTTTTACCCTGATTGAATTACTTGTCGTCATCGCCATTATCGCGATACTCGCGGCGATCCTCTTCCCGGTCTTCGCCAAGGCCCGCGAAAAGGCCCGCCAGATTACCTGCCTGTCCAACGAAAAGCAGATGGGCCTTGCCATGCTGCAATATGTGCAGGATTTTGATGAAGCCTTTCCACGAGGGCAGTACTATGATGCGAGTGGCAATCCGCTTGACTGGCAGAATGCGATTTATCCCTATATCAAGAACGGAGCAGGTACCGGCGTGTCAGGCGGCACGACGGCGTACAATGGACTGGGTGGGATTTGGAGTTGTCCATCGTTTCCCTCGCTTCAAGTCGATGAATATGGGGTCAACGCGAATATCTGCCATCCAACGCCCGATCCTCCGGCCCAAGCTCTACCGCCGGTCGCGTTGGCCCTCATCGACGCCCCGGCCAGCAAAATGCTGGTCGCTGAAAAAGGACAAGGTCCTGCAGAAGGCCGGCCATTTATTGCGGTCGATGAATATATCTGGACGGATTATGTCAACAACGGAACCGCAACATCATTTGTGCTCAGACCGGAGGATTTCAGCGATCCGAACTATGCCAAAGACCTTCAATATGATTATGATGAGGCACTTAATAAGAATGGAACGGAAGCTTATCCCAGTCCGGCGTATATGCCGCGCTATCGACATAGTGGAACATGCAACGTGCTGTTCGTTGACGGCCATGTGAAATCAATTGTCAAAGGCCGAATGAGCGGTGGGGTAAATTGGTACAACAATTGGTATGTCGAGGGGGCAAGCATATCCGGGCCAGCCTACTAGGAGTGTTTATGATAAAACTTCGCGCGTTCGGTTCCGCCGCAATTCTTTGCGGCGGGATACTAATCCTTAGCGGCTGCCACAGCCAATCAGGAACATCGGCTGACGGCAAGGCGTTTCCGGCACCTCAGGCTGCCCCGCCGGTGCAGACACAGATACAGCAAATCGAAAACGACCCACATATCCCCGCCGCACAAAAGGCAAGCATTGAAGCACAAATTGTTAACAACAACAAGAGCAACAATCCGCCCGCGAAAGCGCCGTAGGGATGCCATGCAAGCAGAGGCTACTTAATCAGTCACCGGCGCATTAATACGTTCTTCCTGCGCTTGGGCTTAACAGTCCGCGCAGGAAGATTTACTTCTTGGAGTGTTCCTCATGAAACTTAGAACAGCAGCCGCAGGTCTCGCCCTGCTTGCCGCAACAGGCCTTGCGCATGCCGCAGACCAAGCAAAACCATTGTCCCCAAAACCATCCCTCCCCTGGGTCAGCGCCTACTACCCTGTCTGGAACCAGACCGGCGGCATGTCGCCCGATAAGATTGACTACTCTGCCATCACCCACCTGATCCACTTCGCCATTGTCCCGCGCGCCGACGGCACCATTGAGGACACGATCCACGGCACCCTGAACGCCGTCACGCCTGCGCAGTCGCAGGACGTTATCTCCCACGCTCACGCAGGTGGAGACAAGGTTCTGATATGCCTAGGCGGCGCGGGAACCGGCCCGTCCATCAGCCCAGTGATTACCGATGCCATGCGCGGCGTGTTTATCAAGAACCTGATCGGCTTTGTCTCCACACGCGGCTATGACGGGCTGGACATTGACATGGAGCCAATCCTCCCAGCCGATGGAGGCAACTTCGTCAAGTTCGTCCATGAACTGCGCGTCCAGATGAAGGCCACCAATCCCCGGTGGCTGCTGACCTTCCCGGCCTCAGGCGAGCCGGGCAGCCAGCCAAAGTTGTGCGCCTTGCTGCAGAACGACTTTGACCAGATCAACATCCAGACCTACGACCTGAGCGGCAAATGGGACGGGTTCAAGACCTGGTACAATGGCTCGCTGTATGGAAACGGCAAGACGCTGATGACAGACACCCGCCCCTATCCGTCTGCGGATGAAAAAGTGCGGCTTTACCTTGCAGCGGGCGTGCCGAAGGCGAAGCTGGGCATTGGCATCGCGTTCTACGGCTACATCTGGACCGGCGCAAACGGCCCGGCGCAAAGTGTTCAAGGCACATCGCTGGAAACGCCCGCCTACAACACAATCATGGATCAGTATTTCCGTCCGAACCTCTACCACTGGGACGCGAACGCGCATGCGCCCTACCTCAGCATCGGGGCGCCGCAATCAAAAGAGGGAAAGTTTATCTCCTATGATGATGCCCGGCTCACACGCGAAAAGGTGCTTTATGCGCGAACGCAGGGCCTGGGCGGCGTGATTATCTGGGAACTCGGTGACGGCTACCGCAAGAGCCAACCGGCAGGGCACAGGGACGCTTTGCTGCAGGTTGTCAAGCAAGCCGCGCACGAGCGGATGGTCTCTCGTCCTGCCGTGGCAGCGCACTAAAAAGCGATGCTCAGGATCAAAAGCAGCAATCTCTTATGACATCTCTTCCGATTATCCCCCTCCCCCAAAAGGCAGTCTTGACGGGCGGCGTCTTCCATCTCAGCACCCACACTCATATCTTGTGTGATGAAGGCGCACGGGCGGAGGGGCAGTATCTGGCCGCTGCCTTGTGCCGAGGGATAGGGTCTGTGGTTTCGCTGAACGCTGCGCTTCCGCGCTCGGCCCCAGGCATCCAACTGCGTATCAATACGGACTGTGAAGCGCTTGGCAGTGAAGGCTACCATCTCTCGGTGACTCGTGAGGGCGTCTCGCTTCACGCGGCCGCGCGTGCGGGTCTGTTTTATGGCATCCAGACGCTGCTTCAGTTGCTGCCGTCCTCCGTCTACAGTCCAGGCGGACTTGAGATTGGCGAGTGCAGCATTGCCTGTGTGGAAATTGAAGACCATCCACGGTTCGGTTGGCGTGGAGCGATGCTTGACGTCGCGCGCCACTTCCTGCCTCCCCAGTCTGTTCTGAAGTTCATCGACCTGCTTGCCCTGCACAAGATGAACATTCTGCATCTGCATCTCACTGATGATCAAGGGTGGCGCATTGAGATCAAGAAGTATCCGCGCCTGACATCTGTGGGCGGGATGCGGGCAAAGACCCTCGTGGGCCGCGCGCTTGCCAATCCCGCGGATGACAATTTTGATCCCGTGTCGCAGCGCTTTGATGGCGTTGCCTACGGTGGGTACTACACACAGGAACAGGCGCGGGAGATAGTCGCCTACGCTGCGGCGCGGCACATCACCGTCGTGCCCGAAATCGAGATGCCCGGCCATGCTCAGGCGGCGATTGCTGCCTACCCGTTTCTTGGGTGCGGCGACGAGCCGCTGGAGGTCAGCCCCCGCTGGGGCATCCACAATGCCCTTTACAAGCCCACCGAACACGCACTGGAGTTTCTGCGCGATGTTCTTGTGGAAGTGATGGAGATATTTCCATCGCCCTATATTCATATTGGGGGTGATGAGGCGATCAAGACCCTCTGGCAAAACAGCCCCGAATGCCAGGCGCTCAAGAACGCGCTTGGACTGCGCGATGAAGAAGCGCTGCAGTCATATGTAATCGGGCGCATGGATGATTTTCTGACCCGGCAGGGGCGGCTCCTGATCGGGTGGGATGAAATACTGGCAGGGGGACTTTCGCCTGGCGCCGTTGTGATGTCCTGGCGCGGCGAACAAGGCGGCGTGGAGGCCGCCCGGCAGGGGCACGATGTCGTTATGGCCCCGGATCGGTTCACCTATTTTGACTACTATCAGTCGGAGGATCGCGACGCGGAGCCGCTGGCGTTTTCGGAACTCTTGACCCTGCCCACCGTCTACGGGTACGAGCCGGTTCCCACCGATCTGCCCGCCGAATATGCGCATCATGTGCTTGGCGCTCAGTGCCAGCTCTGGTCGGAGTATATGCCCAATGCCGATCAATTGGAATACATGGCGTTTCCTCGCCTGTCGGCGCTGGCTGAGGTGACCTGGTCCAGCCGGGAGCGCGACTACAGCGATTTTCTGGAACGGCTGCGCTTTCATCTCACAAGGCTGGATGCTCTGAGCGTCAATTATCGGCCAATCGCGCTGCCATAGCGCGGTGCAAAGACCACCCGGAAGGAGAACACGTTCTTGAACCTCAGTTGGATTGACTGGCTTATCGTTGCAGTCTCTGTCCTTCTCATTCGGCTGGTCAGCTGGAAGACGCGCTCCCTCATGCGCGGCGTGGCGGACTTTTTGTCGGCGAACCGGCTGGCAGGCCGCTATCTGTTGACCATCGGCGGCGAGATGGGCAATTTCGGCGTTATCACGCTGGTCGCCGGCTGGCAGGCCTTCACATCGGCCGGCTTTCCCACGATTTGGTGGGCTTTTCTGGCAGCCCCGCTGACGCTGGTTTACGCCCTGACAGGCTGGGTGTATTACCGGCTGCGCGAAACGCGCGCTCTCACCGTGGCGCAGTTCTTTGAGATACGCTACTCGCGTCGGTTCCGCATCTTCGCCGGCCTGCTTTGCTACGTTTCCGGCATCCTAAACTTCGGCATCTTTCCCGCCATCGCCGCCCGGTTCCTGATCTACTTCTGCGGCCTGCCTCAAGAAATTACTCTGCCCGGCGCCGGCTTTCACGTCGCCATGTTTCCCTTGATTATGGCCCTGGACCTGGGGATCGCACTCTTTTTCGTTAACTCCGGCGGGCAAATCTCCGTGATGGTCACGGAATGCGCGCAGGGCATGGTGGCCTGCTTCGCTTATCTCGCGATTGCTATTGCCGTGGTTGTTCTGGTGCCGTGGCAGCACGAGGTGGCGGCGCTTCAAACAGCCCCCATCAACGCCTCGCTCCTTAATCCGTTCCATACGGGCCAGACTAAAGACTTCAATGTCGCGTTTTATCTGATCGGCATCTTTCTGACGACCTATGCCTACCGCACCTGGCTTGGCGGACAGGGGTACATGACGGCGGCCCGGACGCCGCATGAGCAGCGGATGGGGACGATCATTCAGGGGTGGCGCTCCATGCCGCTCGGACTGATGAGCCTGCTGCTGCCGCTCGCCGCATTTACGCTGCTGCACGATCCGCACTATGCCCCCCTTGCCGCACACATCAATCACACGATTGGACTGATCGGCAGCAAGTCCATTCAGGACGAGATGACTGTTCCCATTGCGCTGGCCCAGTTTCTGCCGGTCGGCATCAAAGGCCTGCTGGTCATGGTGGTCGTCTTTCTTTCGTTCACCTGCCACGACACCTACATGCATGCCTGGGGCAGTATCTTCATTCAGGATGTGGTGCTGCCGATCCGCAACAGGCCGTTTGAGACCCAGGAGCAGATCAAATGGCTGCGCTGGTCAATTGCCTTCGTCGCCCTGTTCGCGTTCTGCTTCAGCTTGATCTATACCGAGCCGGACAAACTGCTCTACTTTCAGGCGATCACCGGGACGATCTGGCTGGGCGGGGCCGGGGCCATCATGCTCGGCGGCCTTTACAGCCGGTTCGGCACCACGGCAGGAGCTTATGCGGCCCTGATCTCCGGCGGACTGCTGGGGGTTGCCGACCTGGTCGTTCCCAAGCTCTGGGAGCAGCACCATGCCGACAAGTTCCCCATCAACGGGCAGTGGCTGGCCTTGTTCGGCAGTCTGGTGTCACTCAGCCTTTACTTGCTTGTGTCATTCGCGACGGGAGGCAGGCAGCGGCCATTCAACCTGGAAAAGATGCTCCACCGGGGCATCTATTCGGGCGGAACCCACGACCATGACGCGCTGTCCACCCCGACAAAGCGCTGGCAGGAAATGCTTGGGCTGGGCAAAGAGTTTTCGCCCGGCGACCGGGTGCTGGCAATTGTGTTTGCCGTTTATACATTCGGCTGGTGGGCAATCTTCCTTGCCATTTCGCTGCTGCACTTCCAGTTCGGCTTGATCACCGACCTGTTTTGGCAGCGCTTCTGGCACGGCTATATTCTTGCCCAGCTGATCGCATGCGTTCCCATTATCATCTGGTTCACCGTAGGCGGCGTGCTGGACATCCGCGCTTTGGTGCGAGCGCTTCAAACCGCCGTCCGCAATCCCCTGGACGATGGCCGCGTTTTGCACGCGCCCGCATCCGGCGCTTCCGATGCTGCGCCGATCCTGGGAAGCCAAGCCTCCGACGGCATTTCTGCCGCCCCCAGCAAAAACTGAGTTCGCCTGAAACTGATGTTCGCCTGAAACTGAGTTCGCCTGAAAAGACCCGCCGCCGGCTTGCCTCCAAAACACAGAAAGCGCACTGCTGATGACTTCAACAACTGCTGACCGCGCCACATCTGCCTCGGTCTTCGTCGTCCCCGACTACGACACTCTTTGCGACCTGGTGACGAACCGCATCGCCGCGCTTGTCCACGACAAGCCGAACGCCGTCCTGGGCCTGGCGACCGGGTCAACACCCCTGGGCGTTTACGACCGGCTGGCACGGCGACACGCGGGCGACGGCCTGGACTTTTCCCAGGTGACATGCTTCAACCTGGATGAGTATTATCCAATGGACGCCAACTCGCCCCATTCTTACCACCACTTCATGCAGGAGAACTTGTTTTCCCGCATCAACTGCCCCCGCTGGTTTGTGCCCGACGGCCAGCCGCGCGGCGAGGCGGAGATTGCCCACGCCTGCCGGGACTACGAAGCGCGCATCGCGGCATCCGGCGGCATTGACCTGCAGCTGCTGGGAATTGGCCGTTCGGGACACATCGGCTTCAACGAGCCGGGCAGCCCGCCCGACTCGCGCACGCGGCTGGTCACGCTCCACGCGATGACCCGGCAGGACGCCGCCGACTCCTTTGGCGGGCTGGGGAACGTCCCCCGCCAGGCTGTTTCTATGGGCATCGGGACAATTTTGGATGCCCGTGAGATCGTCATGATGGCGAGCGGCGCCGCCAAAGCGTCCATTGTCCAATCTGCCTGGACAGAAGATGTCGCCGACCATGTCCCCGCCTCCTGGGTTCGCCTTCATCCCAATGCGCGGCTTTGCCTGGACACGGATGCCGCATCCCTGCTCCCCCATGAAAATCGCTGAAGCCGGCACTTTTCGTGTTCGCTTGCCTTACGCCGCCGCCAATTTAGCTTGACGGCGGCTTTTGTTTGTCAGGGCGATGCAGCGGCACTTCTTTGGCGTTCCCACGGCGCTGTAAGCGCGTACCAACGACGGAAGAAACTGTTCCGTCGTCGGTACGGGCTTGGAAAGCCTTAAAAATGCCGAGGGAAAGCCGGAGAAAGGGCGAGAGAAAGCCGGGGGCAAACAAACCCCCGGCAAGGGACGAAGCCATGCCCTCGCGGGCATAAGAAAGACAATGTTCACCCTGCCCTACGTCCGAAGGACGTGGCCTCA
>JAABUQ010006403.1_pt1 | contig 17874 bp, 17 predicted proteins | sample 5560001 | NCBI WGS metagenome assembly JAABUQ01 (sample SAMN10711888, study PRJNA513371) | rock metagenome | isolation source: Antarctica rocks | place: Antarctica: Victoria Land, Finger Mt nord | collected 2015-12-18
CGCTTCCGCCGCTTACAGCGAACCAGGAGACTTTTCGTGCGAACTTAGGCACCTTATGGAGAACTAGGGAACGCGTAAACAACTGAACTCGTGGTAATGTGCCTTTGGCGATCTAGGATACGCGACAGCCGCGTGCCCGAACGGCGCGGTCCCGCTGCTGAAGGCCGGCGTCACGTCGATGTTCGTCGCCGTGCCGAGGCCGGTCTGGTACACGACGTAGGACGCGGTCAGCACCTCGTCCGGCGAGATCAGGACGCCGGACCCCTGGAATATGTGGGCGCCGATCTGGTCGGCGATGCGCACCACCGTGTCGTAGGGGTAGGCGGCCGGGTCACCGTTTGCGCCGCCGTGGCATGTCCGGCCGCCCCAGAAGCATGCCCAGACGCATACTCGGCCGCGGCCCCGAGCGGCAGGCCGGGCGGCCCAGTCCAGACGTGTTGCCGATACGGTATGAAACCATACAAACAAGGCCAAGCAAAGCCTTGGTCTCACGCCTGGCCCGATGGCGGGCAAAGGGCCGGCGTGGACAAGACGGGATGACGGGCCGGGATCTCCAACTATGCTCACGGCATGCTCGATTCGCTCCGCACCGCCGGTTTCCAAATTGAATTCCACTCGCACGCGGAGGCGATCTTGAGTGTGGATTTCGCCGCAGTGGCCGATCAGCTCGAAACCATTCTGGCAACGGCAACCATCCCCATCGCTCCGGGGCTAAACACTCGGATAAAGAAAGCCGACATATGCATTAGCCTTGACCGAATCAAAACAACATATGAATACAAGTTTATTGCAGGCGATGCGAGCACGAAATTGCATTTACGTTTTGATGGTAGCAGGATCAATCGCTATGCGAGCCGGTCTCAACAAGCTAGAGTCTTAAGTGAGGGGTGGGTTCAGTCAAATGTATACTGTGTAAATTGTGGTAATAAACGTATACAACAATACAAAAATAACAATCCTGCAACTGATTTTCATTGCCTTAGTTGCGATGAGGAATACGAATTAAAGGGCAAGAGAGGGCGCTTTGGTGGCAAGATCGTGAATGGAGCGTATCATACGCTTGTTCAGAAACTGCGGACAGAGCAGAATCCAAATTTAATTCTGCTGGCATACGATACAGAACTTTGTTCAGTATTGAATTTGGAAATCATTCCAAAACACTTTTTTACTCCAGAAATTGTTGAGGCAAGAAGGCCACTTTCTGCGTCTGCAAGGCGCGCTGGCTGGATTGGTTGCGACATCAATCTTACATCTATTCCGCTCGCTGGTAGAATTTGTATTGTCGAGAACCAAGTTGCGAGATCAAAATTTGATGTTCTGGAGAATTGGAACAAAACACGTTTTCTTCGTGAGAAGAATGTACGAGAAAGAACCTGGCTGCTGACTGTAATGAGCCTTATCGACTCTCTGGGCCGAAAAGATTTCGCACTCAACGAGTTATATGTGTTTGAAGAACGTCTACGTTATGCATTTCCTAAAAACAAACATGTAAAAGAGAAAATTCGGCAGCAGCTTCAAACCTTGAGAGATGGAGGTTACATAGATTTTACAGCAAGGGGATGCTATTCTGTGGTGAAAACGTGACACATAGTTTTCTGAGCTTCAGCAAGAAGCCTGATCCGCGCGCTAGCCAATCGCCTCGCCGGCACGCCGTGCCGGGCACACGGCAACAGCCTCAAGATCGAGGTGATGAACAGCATCCGCTACCTCGTCGCCTTCGTGACCTGCGGCCCGGTCCCACGCGGCAGCACGCTGCTGCGAAACCCTGTGATCATCTTCGAGTTGCTAAGCAAAGGCACGGCGCGCACGGACCGTTTGATGAAAAACCGCGAAACGCCTCGACCGCCTCGATGCAACGATACGTCATGCTGGAACAGGGCATGGCCGGGTTTACCATCTTCGGGCGCGGCGGCGCGGACTGGCTGGGCCGCATCCTGGACGCCGACGCGGTGATCCGTATGCCGGAAATCGGCGTCGAGATCCTCTTGGCTGAGTTGCTCGACGGGATTGACCTGTTCAACGTTCCGCTGGACGAAGATGGATGACGCTTGGGCACAGGGCAAACTATGAACCGCCAGACGGACCTTATGCCTGGTCCGCCTCAACGGGACGGATGGGAATTTGTCAACGGCGCCGCTTGCTCCTCAGGCTTTTGTCCGATCGGAAAGAGCCATCGTTGCGTTTTCAGATCTATAACTGGCCGCTACACGTGAAAGATGGCGCGTCCTTCCTGAATTCCATACCGCTCGTAATGGACCAAGGGGTCCAAACCTGCCGCCTTCACGTCGGTATTCGCAGCCAGATACTTTGACGTGGAAAATTGGGCGCTTGGATCACGGCCTTCTTTCCATCCGTACTGCTCATAATGGAGCAGCGGATCAATCAATGCGGCCTTCACGTCCGGATTGTGCTGTAAATAGTAGTTGGTGTCGAACAAGGCATCCGGGTTCCGCCCCTGGCGCCAGCCGACCGTGTCGTAGTGCGTGAAGGGATTGACGCCAGACACGCCCACATCCGAGTACTTGGAAAAATAGTAAGCGTTGTCGACCAGAGGATCCTGCGCCCCAACGCCATGAGGCTGGGCGGCAAACAACATACGTCCTTCTTGACTTCCATAACCAATGTAATGCTGCAATGGATCGATATGCGCTTTGGCGACGTCCGGGTTGGCCTTGAGGTAGGCGGCTGTGTTGAAGTTGACGCTCGGATCGCGTCCCTCTTTCCATCCGTAGGCCTCGTAGTGCGTCAGCGGATTGATCTTGGCTGCGGCGACATCGGGGTTTTGGTTCAGGTAATATTGAGTGTTGAAGAGCGCGTCAGGATTGCGTCCTTCTTTCCATCCGAACTGTTCAAAGTGCTTGAGCGGATCAACCCCGGCGCGGCCACATCCGGGTTGTTCCGGAGGTAGTAAGCGGCATCGAACTCCGCTTTTGGCGCGGCTGCCGGGCCGATGGCCAGCGTGGCGGCGCCGGTGGCGGTGTTGTTGGCGGGGTCGCTCACCGCGTAGGTGAAGGCCGAGCTGGCGTTGAACAGCCCCGGCGTCGGCTTGAAGCGCAGGCTGGTGAGTTGGTCGCCGGTCAGCGCCTGCCCGGCAGTCACGGCGGTGACGCCATCGGCCAGCGTCACCGTGCCGTCGCTTGGCAGGGTGGCGGCGGTGATGGCGAGCTGCCCGGCGGCGTAGTTCGGGTCCGTGGGGGCGGCGATGCCCAGCGCGGCGGCGGCGTTCCCCGCCACGGTGAGCGTGGGCGAGGACAGCACGGGGTTGCCCACAGGGCCGTCGGCGAGGCTGACGGATACCTCGCGATACCCCGTGGGGCTGATGGTGAAGACCTTGCCGGTGAAGTCCCCGGCGAGATGCAGCGTCTCGACCGTCGCGGCGCCGTTGCTCAGGGTCAGGGTCCCGGGACCGCCATCCGCGCCTGCGGCATAGGCGGCTGCGGTGACCGGGGTACGCAGGGTGATCCTGTCGCCGGCCTGGAAGCCGGTGAGGGTCGCATCGATTCTGCCAGGAGCAAGGGTGGTGTAGTAGCCTGACCCGATCGACAGCGTTGCGCCGGCGTCGAGGAAGGCGATGGTGTCGGTCGCGGCAACGGTGCCGTTCAGGGCCAGGGTGGCGCCCTTGCCGATCTGCACGGCGCCGCTGCCGGAGATGTCGCCGTTTTGGGTCAAGGAACTGCCGGCGACGGTGACGGTGCCGTTATCGACCAGGGCTCCGCTCAGGGTTACACCATTGTTGGCCGTGATGGCCCGGCCCGCATCGACAGTGATCGCGCCGGCTGCTGCGCCGCCCACGACGCCGATCTCGATCGTGGAGGCAGCATCGACGGACAGGCCTGAAGGGTAGTTGTCGCTTCTTCCCGGGGGCGGCGCGTTGAAGACAGCTCCTCCGAGCTGCACAGAGCCACCATCCGCTGCGGCGATGCTGCCGCTATACGTCCCATTGCCGTAGGAGATGCCGTATGATGTGCCGCTTATGCCTATGAGCATATCGCTCACGGTCAGCTTCGAGCCGGCGCCATCCACCAAGATGATGCCGTAGGTGTCCGTGATCGTTCCGCCCACGGCCAACGTCCCGCCGGACGTTACGACGATCTGCCCTCTCGATTGGTCGGTGTATGGAACAGAGGATGTCGGGGTGGCCGCCGTCCCGATCGTGAGCGCGCCGCCGATGTCGACCGTTCCGCCCGCGTCGTATAGGTCACCCGAGTTGACGGACAGGGCGCCAGGCGTCGAGAGCGTTGCGCCGGCAAACAGGTTGATTCCCCCGTATGAGGCAGACGCTTGGAGGTAGCTGCCGTTGTATAAAAGGTTGTCGCCGCCTGCCTGGCCGATTGCGATCTCTCCGGCCGTAATCGTGCCGCCCGCAGCCAGCGCCAGCGAGCCTGCGGTCGGCGTTGCCGTCACGCCGCCGATAGGCACCGGCGTCACGTCCCAGCTGCCGATCCTGAGTGCGCCGCCCACCGTGTAGCCGCCGCCCAGGCTCACGTTGCCGGTCAGCCCCACGCTGGCTGCGCTGCCGCCGCCCGAGATCACCTCGGTCGAGTAGTAATCGTCCGGGCCCGTGATCGTGACTGGCGTCAGCGTCCCCGGGACATACGGCGCCGGGTTGGTCCCCGCCGTCGTGTCATCCCAGTTGCTTGCCGAACCCCACGAGCCGCCGGTCGCACCGACCCATAAATATGCGTCCGCAGTTGAAGTCTTCGTTCCAGTCGTCGGCATTGCAAGCCCCACCGTTTCAACATCAGCCTCAGCGACGGTGCGGAAAGTGCCTCCTTCAGCAGCTCGCCTAACGCGTTGCTGCAAGCGCTTCTATCATCAAAACGATAATGCAACAAGAAATTGCGGCAGAATTTTGCAAAAACCGGGGAATACTTACCAAAGATAACGGTTCTACCGCACGGAGGGGCCAGCCCATGGCTTGCTCAAACCTGCGGGCGGACGGGCTGGGCCAGCCCGTTGGACTGGCACCAACCGCTCATGAGGTCAGAAATCCAAATCCGCGTAGTGCGCCGGCGGCATCACCCCCGGCACCCGGTCCGCGAGCAGCGCCCGGAAGCTCGGACGCGACTTCATGCGCGCGTACCAGTCGTGCGTCGCCGGCGCCACCGACCAATCCACGTCGCCGGCGAAGTCCAGCGCCGACAGATGCGCCGCCGCCGCGAAGTCCGCGAGCGACAGCGTGGCCCCGGCCAGCCACGTCCGCTGCTCCGCCAACCAGCCGATGTAGCCCATGTGGTCCCGCAGGTTCGCGTAGCCCTGCCGCAGCAGCGCGCCGTCCGGGTTGCCCCGGCCCATCAGCCGCTTCATGAACTTCTCGCCCAACAGGTTCGCCGTCACCTCGCGGGCGAACTTGCCGTCGAACCAGGCGAGCAGGCGCCGCACCTCCACCCGCTCCGCCAGCGTCGTGCCCAGCAGCGGGGTGTCGGGATAGGCTTCCTCCAGGTACTCGCAGATCGTCCCGCTGTCCGGGATCACCAGGCCGTTCTCCTCGACCAGCGTCGGCACCTCGTTGGCCGGGTTCAGGGCGAAGTACTCGGGCCGCCGCTCCCACACCTTCTCCAGTTGCAATTCGAACGGCAGCCGCTTCTCGCTCAGCGCCAGGCGGACCTTGCGGGAAAAGGGCGACAGCGGCAGGTGGTGCAGGACGCGCATGGCCGGGTTATCGCACTCCCGCCGCCCTGCGCCAACCTCCGCGTTCACGCGGGAACGTGCGGAGCGGCGGGCCTTGCCACGGAGGCGCGCTTCCCGAAGTATGGTGCCCAAAAGGGAGGAGTTCCATGGCTGATCACGACCTGGCCGCACTCTGGGAAGAGCATTGCCGCTACGAGTTCGAAACCCGCGACCTGGACGCCACCATGGCGACCATGGTGGAGGAGCCATACGTCAACCACGTGCCCACCATGACCGGCGGCGTCGGCCATGACCAGCTCCGGCGCTTCTACCGCGACCACTTCATCGGCCGGAACCCGGCGGACACCGAGCTGGTCCCCGTCAGCCGCACCGTGGGCCAAGACAGCCTGGTGGACGAGATGATCTTCCGCTTCACCCACACGTCCGAGATCGACTGGATGCTGCCGGGCGTCCCGCCCACCGGACGCCGGGTCGAGGTCCCGCTGGTCGCCATCGTGCAGTTCCGCGACGGCAAGCTGGTGCACGAGCATATCTATTGGGACCAGGCCTCGGTGCTGGTGCAGGTCGGCCTTCTCGACCCGGCGGGCCTGCCGGTCGCCGGCATCGAGACGGCGCGCAAGGTGCTGGACAAGACGCTGCCCAGCAACGCGCTCATGCGCGAAGGGACTCGCAGCGAACCCCAGCCCGCCTGACCACAGCGCCCCGGCCGGTTCCCAGCAGGGCGGGCGGCGCACATGGCCTTTCTCACAACGCAGCCCTTGTGGCTTCTCGGCAGCGTCCTGGTCGGCCTCGCGACCGTGCTTGCGATGGCCGGCCCAGTCCTTGTCCGGCGGCGCGTGGGCTTCGACCGGCTCAGCCTCAACAACGAGATCGCCGGGTTGAAGTTCGGGACCGTCGGCACGCTTTACGCGGTGCTGCTGGCTTTCGCCATCGTCATCGTCTGGGGGAAGTTCAGCGATGCGGACAACGCCGCCGCCCAGGAGGCCGCCGCCACGGCGACCCTGTACCGGCTGGCGGACGGCATCGCCGGCGACCCCGGCACAGCGTTCCGTGACCGCCTGACGCACTACGCGCGGTCCGCCGCGACGGAGGACTGGCCCGCCATGGAACGGGGCGGCGGCAGCCGGGCCACGACGCGTGCGCTGGACGCCGCCTATCAGGCGCTGCTGACCTTCTCCCCCACCGATGGCCGCGGCGGCGCGCTGCTGTCCGAGGCGCTCCATCAGCTCGACCTGGTCACCCAAGCGCGGCGCGCACGGGTCAGCATGGCCTCCGGCATCGTGCCCGGCGTGCTCTGGTTCGTGCTGGTCGGCGGCGCGTTCCTGACGGTCGGCTTCACGCTGTTCTTCGGCGCGGAGAACCTGCGCGTCCAGGCCACGATGACCGGGGTGCTGACCTTCCTGATCTTTTCCGGCCTGTTCGTCGTCATCGCCATCGACCACCCGTTCGCCGGGTCGGTGAAGGTGGGGCCGCACGCGCTCTCGGCCGTGCTGGAGGACTTCGGCCCGGCGGCCCGGCCGTGAACCCGGCGCCCTGGCTCAGGTTTGTTCAGCCGGGCAGCTTGATCGGCGTGCCGACGCACTGATTGCCGATGCTGTCCTTACGTCAGCGCGATCAGGATCAGCACGATGCCCAGCAAGGCCATGCCGAAGGCCGCGGTGCGCGCGACCGGAATGCCCGCCGCATAGAGCGGCACGTAGGCCAGCCGCGCCCAGAAGTAGAGATGCGCCCCCACCACCGTGAGCCAGCCATGCCGCCCAGCGGCGTGCGCCGTCAGCACCGCGGCGGCGAAGAAGGGAAAGGTCTGCATGTAGTTGGCAAACGCCCTCTGCACCCGCGCGCCCACGCCCGTGAGCGGCTTCGTCTCGTCGCGCGGGCTGAGGCCGTAGGCCAGGCCGTGCTGAAGCGTCGTGAACTGCCCCGTGGCCACGGCGTGCAGGAGGCCGAGCACGACAGCCCAGGCGAGCAAGGCGAGTTCGGTGGTCATGATGTCTCGGTGGTCATGATGTCTCCTGGCGGGCTCGTTGTGGAAACGCCGGGCGGTTGGGGCAAGTTCCGGCGCGGCCACCGGCGCGCGGCGGCTTCTCAAGCGGCTTGACCCATTTTGTTGCAATTCCGTATCACAATTCCAACTGCCTGTTGGACTGCGGCGGTCCTTTCCACGGCACGGCGAGAGGCGGCATGGCGCGAAACGCGGGCGGGGCGGTGATCTTTGGCACGGATGGCAGAGACGACATCCATGCCGGGAATGGCGACAAGACGGTCCTCGCCGGGGCGGGCAGCGACCAAGTCCAGGGCGGGACCGGCGTGCAGTTCCTCGACGACGGAGACGGCATCGACGCCATCTCGGGTGGCGTCGGCAGCCAGACCCTTTCGGGCGGCGCAGGCGGCGACTTGATGTGGGGCGGCCGCGGCGGGCAATTGATCGCGGGCGGCGACGGGATCGACACGATTTGGGCCGGGGCGGGCGCGCAGACCGTGCTGGGCGGCGCGGGAGACGACCTGATCTGGGGCGGCAACGGCCCGCAGCTCCTGCGGGGCGAGGACGGCAATGACGCCATCGGCTGCGAGACCGGCGCCCAAACGGTGTTCGGCGGTGCGGGGAACGACACCATCGCCGCCTCCTGGATGCCGTCCGGCCGGGATGGCGGCCAGCATTTGTATGGCGACGCGGGCGACGACGTGTTGTACGGCGGCAACGGACGCGCGACGCTTACCGGCGGCGCGGGCCGGGACGCCTTCGCGTTCTATGAGGACGGCGTCGGGCAAACCGTCATCGCCGATTTCCAGGCGGGACAAGACATCCTGTGGCTCATGCCGCTCCATGAGCCTCCGCCAGGTTATCGGGGGCCGACCCTCCCCACCGTCTCAGCCGCGCCTGGCCCGCGGGGCGACGCCGTGCTGAGCATGGGACACGGCGCGACGGTGACGCTGCTCGGCGTGCCGGCGGCGCGCGTTGCGGCGCATCCGGGGGACTACGTGAAGTTTGTGGCGAACGACTTCACGGCCCCCTAAGCCCGCAGCGCCTCCGCCGCATTCGAATGGCCACCGGCAGGTGGCTTGCGGCGGCGCAGTGCCGAATCTCCGCACGAAACGAACGTGGAGCGAATATATTGTATTGATAACGATCACTGTTTGTTCTAGGACTATGCGCCTAGAATGAGGGTGGCGCTGATGAGTTGGGAGGATCAAGGGCGGCAGTATCACATGTGGTTCGGACACGGGACCGCGGGCAATAAGAGCACAAAGGCCGCGCCCGGGTCATCCGTGGTCGGGCAAAGCACGGCAGACCGCGTCCTGGCTCTCGCCTACGGCGCGCTCGCGTCGCTTCCGACGGCGCATCGCGGGCAGGCTGAGGCGCAGTACCACAACGGCACCCTGCCCCGCTTGAAGGAAGCTATGACGGGCTGGCTGCGCGCCACCGCGCTCAATCAAGCGACCTTCGCGTCCCGGCTCTTCGGGCGTAGTGCCGACGATCCCGTAGTCCGGAGTCTGCACAGCGCGGTCCTCGGCGCCGCGACGGCGACAAGCCATGACGACCTCCGGGAAGCGGCCGGCAAGCTCGCCCGGGCGATGGAGGCGGTCGGCATCCAGCGGTGGCCGCGCTTCGTCGCCGACGCCCAGGAGCGCGCCCGCGACCCGGCCACGCAGGCCGCCATCGAAAAGAGCAGGCAGCCGCCGGATCCCGCGCGCGATGCAATCCGGCCGGTCTATCCGCTTGAGACGATACTGCCCGGCCTTGGCGCCAAACGACTGGCCGATGCAGCCCGCGTCCTTGGCGGCGCTATGCTGAGGCAGGGCTTGTCCGAGAGTCGGCCACCGGTTGGGAATGCGGCTGCGAACGCCGGAAAGCCAGAAAGCACGGCGGGCCAGGCTGCGGGAGCGGAGGCACAAGCTATTCCGCTAAGCCGGTCCCGCTTCGGCCATACCTTCGAGAGGCATGGGCAGGACGCCACGGAGTTCTTGACAAACCGCGCCAGGGCCACGGGAACGCCGAATGGGCAGTTTTTGGACAACCAAGCTGCGGCGCGCTTTATTCGGGAAAACCTGGACAAAACAAGAGGTGGTCCAGTTTCTCTTCCTATACCGAAGGATTTCCCTGCACGTATAATCAACCCAGACGGCAGCTTCTCACCGGCAAAAACGATCCGCCTCATACCCGGTGGCAAGGGCGTCAAGACGGCATATCCCGAGCCATGAGGACCGCGATGACATATCCGACCAAAGAAGCAATGGCGGCTCTGAACCAAGCTTTGCGCCTGCCCGCGACCGGTCGGGAACAGGACTGGGACATCGAATTGGCGGACCCGGATCGAGTGGATGAATTTGTCGCCTATTTCGAGAGCCATACATCGAGCGAGGGCGAAAAACACGCCCTTATGGCACTCATCTTGGGCTCACTTGAAGACCTGTCCAACAAAGAGGAGGTCTCTACGGAGTTGTGGGACAGGGTCAAGCGCCTGCTTCGAGCGGACCCGGGTTTATACGCTGACTTGGTGAAGCAGTGGAGACCAAAAAACGATGACCCAGACGGCTTTGCGATTTCGCCGTTGTTACAATCGCTTTGATCGAGAGTACCATCAACGCAGCCTGAGCAACGTGTTTCAGTTGCTCGACCGCCAGCTTGTGAGCCGAACGATTAGAATGAATTGGTATGACGGCTCGGAAGAGGTGACGCTCTACCAAGCCCTCCTCACCGACAAAGACCGAATCCCGTAGCTCCGAACCTCAGTGAGCGTGTCGCGGAACACCTGAGTTCCGCGACAGGAATACCGCAACGCCGGCACCGACCCTCACATGGGTTTTCCGTTCGGACGCTCCTTGGACCTCAGCAGGACGCAAAATACCATGAGCCAGAGCCAACATAACACGTCTGACGACATGCTGTTCCAATCAATCATGGCAGCATTGGCAACATGTTACGGCGACCTTGCCGAGCCAAATTTTCGGAAGGTTTACGTCACAATGGGCAGTTCCCTTCATCGGAACTTAATCGAGGAACTGCGGGGCAAAGGCATTGAGATCACCGAAACGACTGATGAAAACGATGACGTATCGAATCATCTGGTTTTGGATCACGCCGGGGATCACGTTGGCCTGGCGCTCTCTGGGGTGGGTCCCTATGCAGCACTGATTCACTGGGACGCGACTGAACGCCGCTCCTGGGTAACGCAACCAGAGAATGCCCCGACGCAATTAGCTGCCCTCGTCGCGCAAATTGTGCAACATGCCGGCTTCCGACTGCTAGACCGCCAGCTTGTGAGCCGAACGATCAGAATGAATTGGTATGACGGTTCGGAAGAGGTGACGCTCTACCAAGCCCTCTTCACCGACACAGACCGAATCCCATAGTTCCGCGCCTCAGTAAGCGTGTCGCGAAAGCCCTAAGTTCCGCGACAGGGCCGGAGCAGCCGGGCCGTCACGCCAAGTCTCGGCGTCACGGCCCTGCCCCCCTCCTAAGCCCGCAACGCCTCCGCCGCATCCGACAACGGCGCCTCCAGGTACTTCACGTATTCCTTCGGCACCACCTGCCAGACCCGCCCCAGCGTCTGCGCCCAGACCAGCAGCAGCGACGCCGCGTACCGGCTGTGCGTCTCCTTCGCGTGCCGCGCCACCAGGCCGCGCAACATCCGGTCCCAATGCGCCGACTGCACCCGCTGCCAGGTCAGCGTGTCCGGGTTCACCCGCTTCTCGAACAGGCCCTCCGGGTCATACACGAACGCCATCCCCCCGGTGAACCCGGCGCCGAAATTGTCGCCCACCGCGCCCAGCACCACCACCGTGCCCCCGGTCATGTACTCGCACCCGTTGCTGCCGCAGCCCTCCACGACGGCCATCGCCCCGCTGTTGCGCACCGCGAACCGCTCCCCCGCCTGGCCGGCGGCAAACAGCTCGCCCGCCGTCGCGCCGTACAGCACGGTGTTGCCGATGATGGTGTTGGCTTGGCTGACCAGGCCGCTGCTTGGCGACGGGCGCACCACGATGGTGGCGCCCGACAGGCCCTTGCCCACGTAGTCGTTCGCGTCGCCCAGGACCTCCAATTTCAGCCCCTGCACCCCGAACGCCCCCAGCGACTGCCCGGCCGTGCCGCGCAGCCGCACCGTGACGTGGCCGGGCTGCAGGCCCGACATCCCGTACTGCCGGGTGATGCGCGACGACAGCTTGGTGCCGATGGCGCGGTGGGTGTTGCGGATGTTGTACTGGAGCTGCATCTTCTCGCCCCGCTCGAACAGCGCCGCCGCGTCCCCGATCATCTGTGCGTCCAGCGTCTCCGGCACCTCCGTCCGCCCGACCTGCGTGCAGTACCGCGCATGCGGCCCCGGGTCGGCCTGCGCCAGCAGCGGGTTGAGGTCGAGGTCGTCGAGCAGGTCCGACCCCCGGCTCACCTGCTGCAAGAGGTCCGTCCGCCCGATCACGTCCGTCAGGTGCCGGACGCCGAGCGAGGCCAGGATGCCGCGCACGTCCTCCGCAATGAAGGAGAACAGGTTGATCACCTTCTCCGGGCTGCCGTCGAACTTCTGGCGCAGCGTGTCGTCCTGGGTGCACACGCCGACGGGGCAGGTGTTGCTGTGGCACTGGCGCACCATGATGCAGCCCATGGCGACGAGGCTTGTCGTGCCGATGCCGAACTCCTCCGCCCCGAGCATCGCCGCGATCACCACGTCCCGCCCGGTCTTGATCCCGCCATCGGTCCGCAGCCGCACCCGGTGGCGCAGGCGGTTCAGCGTAAGCACCTGGTGGGCCTCGCTCAGCCCCATCTCCCACGGCAGGCCAGCGTACTTCACCGAAGTCTGCGGGCTGGCCCCGGTGCCGCCGCTGTGCCCGCTGATCAGGATCGTGTCCGCCTTGGCCTTGGCCACCCCCGCCGCGATGGTGCCGATGCCGGAGCGCGACACCAACTTCACGCACACCCCGGCGTCCGGGTTGATCTGCTTGAGGTCGTAGATGAGCTGCGCCAGGTCCTCGATGGAGTAGATGTCGTGGTGCGGCGGCGGGCTGATCAGCGTCACGCCCGGCGTCGAGTGCCGCAGCTTGGCGATCAGCGGCGACACCTTGAACCCCGGCAACTGCCCGCCCTCGCCGGGCTTGGCGCCTTGGGCCATTTTGATCTCGATCTCGCGGCAGGCGTTCAGGTACTCGGCCGTGACCCCGAACCGCCCAGACCCCACCTGCTTGATCGCCGACGACGCGTTGTCCCCGTTCGGGCGTGGCGTGGCGCGGGCCGGGTCCTCGCCGCCCTCGCCGCTGTCGCTCCGCGCGCCGATGCGGTTCATCGCGATGCTCAGCGTCTCGTGCGCCTCCGGGCTGAGCGCGCCCAAGGAGATGCCCGGCGCCACCAGCCGCTTGCGGATCTCCGTGATGCTTTCCACGTCGTCGACCGAGATCGGCGTGACCTTGTCGGTGCGGAAGTCGAGCAGATCCCGCAGCGCCACCGGCTTCTGCCGGCGCACCCCGTCCGCGTAACGCCGGTACGTCTCGAAGCTGTCCGTCGCCACGGCCGTCTGCAAGGTGTGGATCAGCCCGCCGTCGAACGCGTGCACCTCGCCCCGGCGCCGCAGCTTGTAGACGCCACCCACCGGCAGCGTCGCCGCCTCTCCACCCCACGCGGCCTCATGCAGCCCCAGGATCTTCCGCGCCAGGCCCGACAAGCCGATGCCGGAGATGCGCGACTGCATGCCGGGGAAGAACTCGCCGACCAAGGCGCGGGACAGTCCGATGGCCTCGAAGTTGTAGCCGCCGCGGTAGGAGCTGATGACCGAAATTCCCATCTTGGACATGATCTTGAGCAGACCCTTATCGACCGCCTTTTTATACCGCTGCACCGCCTCCTTGAGCGTCATCGACCCGAACAGGCCGCGCCGGTGCCGGTCGGCAATGCTCTCCTGCGCCAAATAGGCGTTGACCGTCGTGGCTCCCACCCCGATCAGCACGGCGAAGTAATGCGTGTCGATGCACTCGGCACTCCGCACGTTGAGGCTGGTGAACGTCCGCAGCGACTGCCGCACCAGATGCGTGTGCACCGCGCCGGTGGCCAGGATCATCGGCATCGGCGCGCGGTCCTCCCCCTGCGCCTCGTCCGTCAGCACCACGTGGGCGCAGCCGGCGCGCACCGCCTCCTCCGCTTCCCGCCGGACGCGCTCAAGCCCGGCGCGCAGCCCGGCCTCCCCCTCGCTCACCGCGAAGGTGCAGTCCATCCGGCACGCCGCCTCCCCCATCCGCGCCGTCATCGCGGCGAACTCGGCGTTGCTCAGCACGGGGCTTTCAAGCTGCAGCAGGTCGCACTGGCTGCTGTCCTCGTCGAGCACGTTGCCGAGATTGCCGAGCCGGGTCTTCAACGTCATCACCCGAGTTTCGCGCAGGCTGTCGATGGGCGGGTTGGTGACCTGGCTGAACCCCTGGCGGAAGTAGTGGTGCAGGCCGCGGTAGCGTTCGCTCAGCACCGCGATGGGCGTGTCGTCCCCCATGCTGCCGATGGCCTCGGCGCTGTCCTCCACCATGGGGTGCAGGATCATCTCCAGCTCCTCCAGCGTCGTGCCCACCGCGAGCTGCCGCCGCCGCAGCTCCTCCGCCGAGTACAGCACGGTCTCCGACGCGTCCGTCTTGATGATGCCGTCGAGCCGGGTGATCCCTCGCGTCCATTTCCCGAACGGCTGGCGGCCCGCGAGCAGGTCCTTCAACTCGTCGTCCCGGTAGAACCGCGCCGTTTCCAGATCGACGCCCACCGTCTGCCCCGGCCCGACCCGGCCCTTGGCGATGATCTCGGCTTCGGGGAACTTCACCATCCCCGTCTCGCTGCCGACCACCAGCAGGTTGCTGTCGGTGATGGTGTAGCGCAGCGGGCGCAGCCCGTTGCGGTCGAGGCCTGCGATCACCCAGCGCCCGTCGGTCGCGGTGATCGCCGCCGGGCCGTCCCATGGCTCCATGACGGCGTTGCAGTACAGGAACATGTCGCGGTGCGCGTCCGGCATGGTCGCGTCCTGCCCGGTGCTCGCCGGGATCAGCAGCGCCTTCGCCATCGGCGCGTCCCGCCCGGCGCGCACCAGCAATTCGAACACGTTGTCCAGCGTCGCGGTGTCCGACCCGCCTGCCTGGATCACCGGCTTCACGTCCTCGATGAAGCCCTCCAACGGCCCCGCCGCCAGCCGCGTCTCGTGCGACTTCATCCAGTTGGTGTTGCCGTGGACAGTGTTGATCTCGCCGTTATGCGCCAGCATGCGGAACGGCTGCGCCAGGCGCCAGGTCGGGAAGGTGTTGGTCGAGTACCGCTGGTGATAGATCGCGAACCGGCTGACGAAGCGTGGGTCGGCGAGGTCCGGGTAGAAGTCGGCGAGGCTCTCCGCCAAGAACATCCCCTTGTAGATGATGCTCCGGCAGGACAGGCTGCAGATATACAGTTCCGGGATCTGCGACAGGATCGCCTGCTTCTCGATCTTGCGCCGGATGACATACAGGTCGCGCTCGAATTCCGCGTCGTCGCCGGCGCCGTCGAGGCCGGGTCGCCCGCGGATCATGATCTGCTCGATCTCCGGCCGGGTCGCGTTGGCCTTCTCGCCGATGCAGTCGGAGTGGATCGGCACCTGCCGCCAGCCATAGATGCCGTAGCCGAGCGCCAGGATCTCCGTTTCCACGATCTGCCGGCACCGCTCCTGCGCGCTGAGGTCGGTCTTCGGCAGGAACACCATGCCCACCGCCATGCGGCCCGGCGGCTCCGCATGGCCGCTGCGCCGCACGGCCTCGGCGAAGAAGTCCTGCGGGATCTCGATGTGGATGCCGGCGCCGTCCCCGGTCTTGCCGTCCGCGTCCACGGCGCCGCGGTGCCACACGGCGCGCAGCGCATCGATGCCGGCCTGCACCACGTCGCGCCGGGCGACGCCGTCGAGGGCGGCGACGACGCCGACGCCGCAGGCGTCGTGTTCTTGGGACGGGTCGTACGTGTGTTCGAGGCGCGCGGCGTTGGCGGCCCAGGCGGCGGGGAAGTCGGCGGCGGTCTCGGACATGGGTCGCTCCATCACAACGTTACGCCGCGCCGGCGCAGTTCTTCGGCATTCTTATGGAAGGCGGCACTTCCTGAGCCGCTCGGGTCAGACACCCGGAACAGCCCAAATGTTCAACGCGGCGGCGCCGCGCCGAAGCTCCTTCACCGGTATGTATTCGGGCGATTGCCAAAATGCATGGATGAACTCCATTGATGGGAACTCGAACATGGCGATAGTCCAGCCCTCGTCCTGGCCTTCGAGGGTTTCGATGCGGCCGCTTTTGGTCAGGTGCCTTCCTTTAAATTCTACAATGAGCGGCACGACCGCCTCTCGATACTGACGCCACTTCTCTTTATCAGTGACGCTGATCTGCATGACGAGGTAAGCCGTCATGGCCGTCGCTCCGGTTCCGGATTGCCAAGCCGGGCACGAACATCCGCGAGCCGCCGCACGCGCCCTACTCCGCCGCGGCCTGCATCGCGCCCGCCTGCATGTGCTTATGCATCCGCGCCGCCGCGTCCCGCCCGTCGCGGATCGCCCACACCACCAGGCTCGCGCCGCGCACGATGTCGCCCGCCGCGAACACGCCCGGCAGCATCGTCATCTGCGTCCGGTGCTCCACCTTGAGCGTGCCCCAGCGGCTCACCTCCAGCCCCGGCTCGTCCCACAGCCGCGGCAGTTCCTCCGGATCGAAGCCCAGCGCCTTCACCACCAGGTCCGCGTCCAGCGTCACCCGGCTGTCCGTCGCCTCCACCGCCTGCCGCCCAGAGCTGTCGGTAAGCCCCAGCCGCATCCGCTGCACCCGCACCCCGGTCACATGGCCGTCGCCCAGGAACGCCTCAGGGGCCGAGAGCCAGACGAACTGCACCCCTTCCTCCTCCGCGTTCTTCACCTCGCGCATGGAGCCGGGCATGTTGGCGCGGTCCCGCCGGTACAGGCACGCGACGCTCGCCGCGCCCTGCCGCACCGCCGTCCGCACGCAGTCCATCGCCGTGTCGCCGCCGCCGACCACCACGACGCGCTTGCCGGCCGCGTTGAGCCGCCCGCTTTGGAAGTCCGGCACGTCGTCGCCCAGGCCCTGCCGGTTGCTGGCGGTCAGGAAATCCATCGCCGTCTCGATCCCCGGCAGCCCGGCGCCGGGTCCACCGATATCGCGCGCCTTGTAGACGCCCGTGGCGATCAGCACACTGTCATGCCGCGCCCGCAGTTCGGCGAAAGACAGATCCCGCCCCATCTCGACGCCCAGGTGGAATTTAATGCCGCCATCCTCCAGCAGCTTCCAGCGGCGCAGCACGATGTCCTTTTCCAGCTTGAACCCGGGAATGCCGTAGATCATCAGCCCGCCCACCCGGTCATACCGGTCATAGACATGCACCTGGTAGCCGAGCGTCCGCAGCCGCTCCGCCGCCGCCAGACCGCCCGGCCCGGCGCCGATGATCCCGACTGATTGCGGGCGCTCCTGCCGCGGCTTGGGGCCCGTCACCCAGCCCTGCTCCCACGCATGGTCGGTGATGAACCGCTCCACCGCGCCGATGGTGACGCTTTCGAATCCCTTCTCGATGACGCAGTTGCCCTCGCACAGCCGGTCCTGCGGGCAGATGCGCCCGCAGATTTCGGGGAATGTGTTGGTGGCGGCGCTGACCTCGTAGGCTTCCTGCAGCCGGTTCTCCGCCGTGAGCTTCAGCCAATCCGGGATGTTGTTGGCGAGCGGGCAGTGCACCTGGCAGAACGGCACGCCGCATTGGCTGCACCGGCTCGACTGCGCGCTGGCCTGCGCCGGGTCGAAGTCCGCGTAGATTTCGGCGAAGTCCTCCCGCCGCATGGACGACGCGCGCTTCTCCGGTTGGCTCTGCGCCAGGCTCACGAATTGCAGCATGCGGTCAGCCATGGTCACTTCCCTCCGAACGACCGCCGTGCGGTCTTGCCGCCTGGTTCATAAAGCTCTGGACTTTGTTTGGCGATGATAAATTCGAAGTTAAGACAACAATACTGACCGGTTTCCCATTATCTGCACGGTTTTGCCGACTGCTTCGCCGCGAAACTCAAGCAAAATGGTCCGGGACGGACCTATCAGCCCACAAACCCTTGCGGCGGCGACCTAAATATGGAGCACGCCGCAGCGCCGCGCCCTTGTCAAGATGGCTCTTATTGGCTTCCGGGGTGGTGCCGGGCCGGTCACGCGGCCAGGCCGGCGATGAGCAGGCCGGCGATGAGGGCGCCGAGCAGGGCTTTGCCGCGTCGGCGCGCATTGCGACGAACTGGCAGA
>JAABUQ010006404.1_pt1 | contig 17873 bp, 7 predicted proteins | sample 5560001 | NCBI WGS metagenome assembly JAABUQ01 (sample SAMN10711888, study PRJNA513371) | rock metagenome | isolation source: Antarctica rocks | place: Antarctica: Victoria Land, Finger Mt nord | collected 2015-12-18
AAGAAACTCTGCAACGAGCAACTCTGGAAGCTTCGCGCTCGAGATTCGGATTCGCGGAAAGACCGACCACCTTTATCAAGAGAGCTGCAATGGCCTGGAAGATGCAATTCGAATTGGAGAGAGGTGGTTCAGGGCGTTTCAGGCAAGGAATCCTTGGTTCGTACAAGACTCAAAACGAAAGAGAATTTTCATCCTCCTCGACCCCGAAACCGACAGCTTACTCCGGCGGTGAACACAAGCTCTCCCGGTGCTTTTAGGTCTACACTGCGCCGTCACAGATGATTTATTTGGAAAAGTTGTAAAGCTGCCCGTCCTCGGGTGCGATCTCGCAGTCTCCTAAGAATAAGCCGAGCCTTACAGATACATCGCTTGCGTTGGCTGGCTTAAGACAACAACGGGACGGGCCTGGAGCGATCCTTGCGAATGGCTCCCGCCTTGCCGCTTCACCCGGTTCGTTTTGATCCGAACTCGCAAAGCAAGTCAGCTGTCGCCCGAACGACTTGCGGATCAGCACCAATCAGCAGATCGATGTCGAGAATTCTTGATGTCTTCGGTGTCTTCGTTAGCTTCATCTAGAGCCACTATTCGCAACTCATTCGCGTCCCTGCTAATCCCACGAAGAATAACTTCAATACCGGAGGCAAGAACACCCCGATGTTGCAAACAGAGTCGGAAGCGCAAGTTACCAGGTATCATTTAGAGCGAGCTTACGAGGCGAAATCCAAATGTCAACCACTTATACGTTCGAACTTACCGACAGTTCTGGCAAGGAAAAACTTACCATCAATCTCACAAAGAACCTTGTTGTGCGTAGCGAATGGAGTGTAATAGACGGAAATGCAGGCCATAACTGCCTAATCGTTGACAATGGGGTCGTGGACGACAAGACTGTAAATCGACTGATCTGCCGTTCAGGTCTTGAGCCCAATATACCGATTAATTATTCTCAAGCACGCAGACTGGAATGCTGCAGTCGGCCAAGGTCAGTGGGACGCGGAATGCGATGGCTGTGAACCGGGCTGCTCAAGCCAATGGAAGTGGAAGCTCATCAAGAAAGCGTAACAGCGTCAACCATCTGCGGGGTTGTCATAGCCTGTAATAAGCTGGCGAAGCCGTCGAATGTGTAGCAGTCAAAACGCTGTGGTTCACGCGATCGAAATTGGCGGTGAAACTGAGATGATGCGCGCTTGCGCCTCGGTCATGCCGCTTAAGCTCGCAGCACCCACGAGCGCCGCAGGTTCACCGTCCTGACGTGCCGGGAAAAGCCAGTCAAAGTCGAACTTAAGCACAGGGCCGGGCACCCGCTGCTTGGTTGAGCTTGATTTGTCATCCTGCGGGATGACGTCGGACGCGCAATGCAGAATTGAGACGTCCGTCCAAAATTCTGCGTTGCCGGGCGTCGACTTTTCAGCGCTGAGTTCCATCGTGAACCCTGGGTAAATCTTAGAAAACTCGAAGCGCTGGCTCGCTGATTTAGTCCACTCTCCGTTGGCACGCACGGTCCACGATTCCACAACCACATGTTTGTCGGATGGCCTCAGAATGACGAATGCACCGATATCTGGAGGCGTCCCGGTCAGTTCAATCGGTATTTCGATCGCTTCTTGTCGGCTTGGCTGATTAAGGAACACGGTGAGCTTTTTAAATTGGCCAAGATGCGTGGGGGAGCCGATGAACCTGATATTCACCAGGATGTCGCCGTCAGTTTTATGCTCGCGGAGATAACCTGTAGAGACCAGGTCGAAGTAGCCACTGGTAAATGCCGGAGGCACGGAAGTTAGCGTCCTGTCGCAGATTATGGACGCCGGCGTCTCGAATTCAACCACCCGAACCGCTTGCTCTTTTGCTCCTGGTACGCCGGGAAGCACCGTCTTCGGTCCGGTAGCAAGCGCTCTACGGCAAAATACCTCTACTGGGCGCCCGAGCTCGGAAAGGTAACGAGTGGTGATGAACGCTAAATGCCGGTGCACATGGACAGGGTGTGGGTTGCCAATGGTGGAGGCGCATAGGGCAACGTTAGTTTGACCATTGATCAGGTCGAACATAATTTTGTCGGACTCGATTCTCGCGACGAAATCGCGCGCCAAATATGGCTGGCCTACCGGTCGGCAATCGGCGGCGCCGACCACACGAACGAAATCGAAGTTCCGGCTAATTTGAACCCAGCGCAGGCTTGTGGTTGCACTGGCCATGGTTTCGCTTGCGGTGCACGCGGCGCCACTAAGACGAATGAGTGCGGGAGGTTTCGTCGGCTGGTCTTTCCCTTTATTTTCCTGGGCTTGGGGTACCGACCACTCGAAGCTTGCCAGCATCAGCGGCAGGCCGCTTTCGCCATCCGTCACCCGAACCGACTGCAACACGGCAAGTATTGAGGTCGAGTAGCGGCCTGGCGCGATCGGCTGGTTAAGAATAGCCAGCTTGTCGAGACGGCCGCTTTCCACCTGAGCGACCGTCGCGGTCGGTTCTTGGCAGCCTTTTACTTTATCGACTGCTCCCTTCGTGACATCCACTTTCAGGAAGTCGGTCTCTTTGTCGCTGTAACTCTCGATCTTCGCAATATAGAGCAGGGAGCCATCCGGTGAGACGAAACTAAGGTTTAACCCTGCCTTGTTGTTGAAATCTACATCGATCCACCAGGTCCGATCTGCCTCCACATCAAAATCCTGACGGGCAACTCCGACCGGCCCGGTCAGCCAGTTTGGATCGAGATAACGCCGCATGGCAACACCCATGAGAGATTCCTCGAGGGATGGCACTCGTCCGGTTAGCGAGACGGGCCGCAACGTCAGCATGGTATTGGGAAAGGCAGGCGCGGGTGCGTCCGGCATATCGAAGGTCAGACCGAGCGGGCCTTCGCCGCGCAGGCTGAGGCCGAGAACGTCGTTGGCGACGAAGGCCCGGTAGTCAAGTTGCGGATTGGGGCCGATCTCCTTGCGCGAATCAAGGATCTCGACCGACGGCAGGTTGCCATCCTTGCACTTTTTGTCTTGTTCCTGTTCAAAGCCATAGCCGAATCCTGTCCTAATTTCCGGCGCAATGCGGTCGGCAAGGCCGCCGCGCGAATAAGGCGGCTCTTGCAGGATGGCAGCCACCGGCGGGGCGGGCAATGGGGCGCTCTCGCCGCCCGGTGCATTGGTCAGTGGGATAAGCGCCCGTAATTGGGGCCGCGTCAGGATTAGCCGCGAGGCTTCGGCTAGCATCGCCACACGAATTGTCCAGCCGTGCTCCTTTTGCAGCAACTGCTCTTTGGTAGGCCACGCGTCCACGCTACGGTTGAATTCCGACCGCAACGCTCCGGCATAACGCGAGCGGAGTGTGAAGCGGTGCCGGAAGTAGGTTGCCGATGGGGCGTCCCAGGAATGCTGCTGGAGGACAGTGGGTGACCCTAGCGGCACGAGCCGCTGGGTCACCGTTTGGGCATCGATGTCGGGCCGATCGAAAAAAGCCTCGCTCTCAAATTGCTCAACGGCATCGTTTTCATTGTTTTTTTCGAGGGAGATCGGCAATGCGGGGCCGGGAGACGCCTGTTCGTCGCTTACATGCATGCGGGGCTGAATGAAGTTGTAGATGGGTCGGCCGCTGATGCGCCAGCGTTGCGTTGTGACGTCGATTTCGCCAATCAGACGCCACAGATTGCGGTCCACTTTGACGACGGCTAGCGTCCTGAGGTCGAAACGCCGCACGTTGGATGTTGGCACCGCTTCGATCATTTCTCTTGCTGCATCGATCCACTGGTCTATCTTCGCTTTGGGTCTGGCGTCGATGCCGTCATACATCGTCTCAATGCGGATCGAGGCAGCGGGATAGCAGAACAACTTGCCGTCGTTAGTCTGACGCGTGGCGAACTGTCTTAGTCCGTGATGGAAAACCGCAGGGTATTGGATTCCGTCGGAATCTTTGATACCGTCGAAGTGCTGACTCGATACCTGCGCATGCAGTGCAAGCTGCGCCACGCAGCCGGATGGCACCCCTGCCTCGAGTGTCCCATCATCATCCGTTAGGCCAAAGTCACCTGCTGCCATTTTGACCGCGAATGAAAACTTGTGATCAAGCTTCTTGAAGACCAGATTGAGCTGGAGTTCGGGCGTCCAAAGCGGCTCTTTCGGAAGGGTCGCCGTAAATTCGCGGAGCCAATTGCCCAAAGGGACACGCTTGACGCTAGTTGCGCCGATGCTGCCGGTGAGGCTGTCGGTGACCAGGAGTTCTACTCTGATCTCGTTCACTGCCGGGTCGGGCAGGTTGTCAAGCTGCTGCGCCAGGCGGGGGTCAAGGTGGCGCATCAGATAGGCGATGAGCAAGATCTTTTCGAACTGGCCCGCGTCGTTCGAATACGCCTCGTTGCGCAGGGTCGAATTCGCCATCCAGCGGGTAAAGTCGAGATAGCCAACACGCGGCGTCGAGACGTGCACCGTGATGGCGTCGTGCAGGTCCGTACGCCATGCCGTAGAAGCTTTGGGCCGCAGCAAGAGGAGCGGGGCATCCTCTCCCGCCGGCCTACGGCTTTCAGGAGCGGCTAGCGATAGCGAAGCGGCTTCCTTGTTGTTGTTCTTCAGCTGCACGCGTAGCCAATATGACGCCTCTCTACGAGCGAGTTTGTGCGTTTCGTGCACAACCTCCCCTGAACTGATGGTCAGAGTACGAATCTTCTCTACGTCCGCGGCAATCAGCCGCAAGTCTCGAAGCCCCTTAAGACCCGTGCTGATCTTCGTGCAGTACGTTCCCTTTACATCGGGACCGTTGGGCGTGCGATCAAATAGATGCAGGGTAAGCTCCGATGGCTCCCCGGACCACTCTAGCTCGTCGAGCCCCCACTCCATCGGCTGTTTTATCTCCTTTGGCAGGTGAATGCGGGGTCCGCCGTCGCTTTCCCTGAAGAGATCGATCACGCCGGGGGAGGTCCCTTTCAGCCACCACCCCAAGGCGCGGATAATCGGCACACAATGGTTGGACTCCGGGTATTGACTCGCCCAGGCGGCGCGAAGCTCCAGCGACGGGCTGCTCGATCACGGCCATCCGGGCAATCGCCGTTCGCCGCTGATACTTGGTCTCGAATACCTCCCGGTCTTGCCAGTTATCACCCTCGAACAGATGCTCGATGTTTGGACGCGGCAGCCACGGTCGCTTCTCCGGGTCTATCTGCAATGCCAGCGGCAGCACGCCGGCATTGCTCAACACAAAACCGAAACTCTCGAATGTCCGGCCGTAGGCCAGACGCGGTAGTTCCTCAAAACCGGGCTTGGAATAATCTCCGTGCGGCCCGTGTCGATAGAAGAGGTCCTGCGCGCCCGGCACTACGTCGTCGCTGAAGCGTTCAGCGCTGGCAGCGTCGGCCAAAGGAAAGCCCTCATAGTTGATGAACATTGGGCCCCGCCCGTCCGCGACGGCCGGTAGCATAGGGTGCAGCGTGCCCGACACTTTGCCGATGTCTGCCGGTTGTACCTTTCCGTTCTTGACTTCGTACCCCCAACTCAGGTCGGCTAGATTGGCGTAAGCCCATTTGGAATTCTTTTCGTCGAGGCGGCGGACCGCGACGCAGATGCCGTTGAAGGTCTTAGCGAGATCGTCGATTCCACTGCCGTCGATGCTGGTGGCGATCTGGATGGGCAACGGGTGAGGAAAGCTGTCGGGCGTGAAGCGCTCGGCCTCCTCAGGAGGGGTCACCAGCGGCGATGTGGCGCGTTTATAAGCAGAGTCCAACCGTTTGTTAAAAACAGTCGAGTCCGGATCCCATTATCAGGCCTTACCAATGGCATTGCCATGACCTCGAAGCAGCTTGCGCCGGTTTTACCGGTCAGTCGTCGCTCATAGAAGTAGACAGGTTTGGTATCAGAATCGTCCTTTTCCGCCTTTTCCACGTAAATAGAGTCACGGAGCAGCTGTGGTGGTAACTTGCCCTTATCCACATTCGCAGCTTTTAGGAGTGCATCGGTAAAGCTGGCGCTTACCGCGCGGCGGATCGCTTCGGCGGCGTTGAACGGCCCTTCTAGAACTGCCTTGTATTTCGCCCAGCCCGAGGCCACCGCTGTGTGAAGCAGGTCATCTGGAGTCGCCTGGGCGATTGCATTAGCGATGCGATATGTCAGCCGCTCTTCCGCCGTCGGTGGTCCATCTTCAATGGCAGTGGCAGTGTCGAATTCCACAGTCTCGAACACTCGTATCAAAGCGCGCTCGGATCCGGCTTCATCGTAAAGGGGTTGCTCGAGATCGGTCAGCGTGGTAGACAGAAGCTCAACGGATTTGTTCGCTAGCGACTTTACCACCTTCTCAGCATTCTGTGGTACCTGGTTATAGTCTTGAGGGTCAAGGACTTTCTTTTTTTGCTCCAGCCGGTATTGCTTCAGCATGCAGGAGACGAGGGTCGCGGGATCCGAAGGAGGGGTTTGGTCTTGTAATTCGGCTATGCCATAGACATGCCGCAGCGCGGGGACTAAGCTCTTGCGAGGACCGCCGTCCACAAACGGGCAATGCTGCCTGAGTACCGAACGAATGGCTGCCGATATCTTCTTCCCGTCGAAGTTGCCGGGAACCTTGGATTCGTCGATTTCCCGCAGGATGGCCCATACCAACGGCGACAGCACATCGCCCTCGCTGTGGGGGTTAGGCATCCAGGATTTGCCGTAGGCAACGGGCTTGAGCAATGCCAACACATGGTTGTCCAGGGCCGCCACCAAACGGCTCACAACATACCAGATGGCACGGCCCCACTGGTATGGCGCGCCCTCCTTGACCTGGTTGATCCCGAAGATCTTCTCCAATTCTTTGGCATCTTCTTTCCCGTCCACATGCAGGGCATTGGCAGACGTCATGATCGATGCCGCGCGTTCCTCGAAAGTCTTCAGGAAACGCCGAATCTCGTCGGCATGCTCGTTCACGAAAAGGAAGCCTTCCTTCGATACGAGGTCGTCGACGGGCGCCGAAGGTGGCGGGACGGTGATCTTCTTGCCGATGGGGTTCACCCAGCATCGCCACTTGTCATGCTGGTTGGGATCGTAGGTGCACTCGACAATGGCTTCGTTCCAATTGCCCGCAGTTCCCAGGACCTTCACGTCTATAGGCAACTGGGGATCCGGATTGTACAGGTAGGGCAGGACGACATAGATCTCGTCATCCTTCTGCAGCTTCAGGCGCAAGAGATGGGTTAGACCCTGCACGTGGGCGGCCGGCGCGTTCCATGCCTGGGCGGCGCGCAGCCGCGGTGCTGCGCCCGCAATTGTCGCCTCTACTGTCAGCTCCGGGTTAAACTTCTCTTCCGGTGATGTCCAGTAGCGGATTTGCTCGGACTGTTCCTGCATCTTCAGCCACCTAAATACATGCCCGTCCGAGGACGTTATGTTCGGTGCGGAAACCTTCTCAGGAATGAGTTCGTCAACGGCGGCGAGGGTGGCGTTGCCTCCAGGGTGGTCTTCTAGACGGTAAACATGGAACTCGACGGTTTCAATCTCGGCCAATATCCGTTCAAACGTTTTCTCTGCGGCTTTCTCATCGCTGTCGATTTCTTTCCTTTTCTCCGATTCTTCTGTCTCCTCCTGTCTTGCCGGTGCCTCGACCGAGAGGTTCACAGCGAAGGTAACGGTGTTTCCTTCCTTGCCCTTGTCGTGAAAGCTGGTCGGCTCCGCGTCGATCCGACAGTGAATGATAGGTATAAGTAGCGCCATGCTATTTCAATGCTCCCTGGATTGTTTTGGCTTTCTCTGCGATTTCTCGGGCCTTGCCATCCAGCTCGGCGGAGGTGTCGGTGGACACTGAAGTTTCCGACTTGCCGCCACGCAGTTTGTACTTCACCTGCGCGCGCGCCGTCAGTTTAAAGAACTGCTGATACGGATGGTGACTGAGAGCGATCCTTCAGCGTCGATCTGACCCCTGTCTAGATAGGTCATGCGCAGCATCAGCGTAATACCGATGGTGACGATGCCGGCTACATTGACGTGGCCGGCAATTACCAACACCACTGAGATGGACAGGCCACCACCGGGCTTGCCGATGGTCTTTCGGTAGGACAGCACTGCTGAAAGCGTGATGAACACCTGTCCCGAAAATGGCCCAAAGGCGAAGGCAAGCTGAGCCGAACCTCCGGCGCCAGCATCGACCAGTACGCTCAGCTCATCGCTGATCGGCTTGTACTCCGCCTCTACCTGGATGAAACCAGTGCCGCCGATAATAAAGATCGAGAAGATGAAGGGCCGCTCCATGGTCGACAGGTTGAAGCGGTTGGCCAGAAGGAAGTCCGGAAATGCAATCAGCTTAAAGTGGTTTTCCAGCGAGATATTGGAAACGCCGCTTGTCGCGAAATTGATCGAAAGGTTAGGTATTGCGAAGTCGTGCTGAACGCCGATCGGAATGCCGTTGTCGCGGATCCATTGCAGCCCGCCTGGCAACTCTGGGAAGATGGCCGACAGGAAATCTTGAATGAACTTGAACTGCGGGTTGAGCCGCACGTTCTTCGGATCAAATTCGATATCCAGGCCTTTCTCTCTAGTGAACGCCAGGCCGAAATTCTCAAAGCGGACCATGGACTGGCCGCCCACCACGGCGTCGATCGCCGTGTCGATCCGTCCGTAGCCTGTCGTCGAGACTTTTTCCTGGTCCTTAGAGGCTTCCAGGCGCACGCGACCGGTAAATTGCATGTCGACAAAATCAGCCTTGAAGATACCTAGTGAGAAGAGGCTTTTGCGACCAGGGAACGGTGCGTTGATGTCGACCTGCACCCACGCACGCGCCTGCTTCTTGTCGAAGTCGTTCGTGATCTTTATCGCGTCTCGCACCCCGGCCGGGATCTTGCATCCTTGAGTAGCGTGAAGAGCTTGGCGCCGCCGAAATTGCGGATGACTTCGCCGATGTCTAAGCCGGTAATGTCGACAGACGGCAGCAGGCTGTCGCCTATCTGATCAAAAGGCAGCGATAGCCCGATTGCCTTCAATTCATCGCTCAGCTGATCGAAAAGTGCATTCGCTTTGGTCGTTCCGATGATGTCGCTGGCTTCATCATAGGTTGATCGGATACGGTCGATGTCGGTCTTAAGCGCTCCCAGTTCGGGGGCGCTGGTGACCGCCGAATACAGCTTTAGGATATTGTTGGGCGCGGCCATGAGGTCGCCATCTCCCAGCTTGCCAGCAGCATCCAGCACGCGATCCTTGTACGCATCCGCCGTCTGCTGCACGCGCCCCAAATCATTGTGCAAACCACGCACCGCGCGGTCGAAGTCCCCGACGGCGGCGATCAGTTGCTCGACCTTAAAATTTTCGTACGCTTTCCGAAGACCGCCGTAGGCAGCATCAAGCTTGTCGCCCAGGTATTTCACCGCGCCATCGCCGAGGTCCTTGAAATAAGCCTCGACCTCGGCGACACCTTCCGAGACAGCGTTGCAGGCGGCGGTCACCGTATCCAGCGGGCCGAGGGCACTTGGACCGACCTCTCGGATACGGCTCGAAAACTCTTCGATAAGCAGCTGAAGGCGCTTGCGGATAAGCAGTATTTGTCTTGTGACATCCTCCGCTTTTGTCGAATCGATGACCGTGGGAAGTGGTGCCAATGACACGTCAAGCGCGTTTTTGATAAGCTGCGCGACGATGCTGTCGAGTAACTTATCCGGCGTGAGGTTATCTTTGACCGACTGCAAGGCGCCTTGCAGGTCGTCAATGATCGGCAGGATTTTGCTGGGAATGCCACGCAGTTCGCAATTCGCATTAGCGAGTGTGGCGTCAAGCCAACGCATGGCCGGCAGGATCACTGCATCGACTTCCTTGCCGATGCCGGCCAGGTCTGCGTCGACTTGGTCGACGCAGGGGTTGATTTCTTTGGAGATCAACGCGGAGACTAAGTCAACGTCACTTCTTATCTCTGTGAAAATGTGCTCGTCCAGGTTAGCTGCAAGATGCGCTAAGTCTTTGGTCGCTTTAATGAGGTTCTGGCCTAGCGTATTTAGGGGATTGACCACGCTGTCGACTGCGTCTTTCACACCGCCAATCGAACTGTCGACCAGATCGTCGAATCCAATTGCCAAAAGGCGCATTGTGGCGAGCTGCGCACGACCGTTCTCGACGGTCGCACTGGCGACCGCCACGGCGTTGAGTAGCTCCGCCCTCTGTTCATGGGTGAGATGCACATCGTTCGTAATCTCTACGACTAGATCCGGAAGTTTGCCGACGACGTTGTTGGCTCGGGATTGCAGTTTCTCCAGGTTGCTGTCAACCTTCTCAAGAAGTCCTTTGACGACCGCACCTACCGTCGTGAGTTTCGGGACCGGAACGGGCAGCTTTACCTGTGTCAGGAATTTCGCGACATGGCCAGCGAGAGACTGGCTGGCATTGTTGAGCTCGGTAGCGAGACGCTGCGCGGCTTCGTCAACTGCGGAGCTAATGTCAACCGCCACGCTACCGATGCAAGCCTCGATCCCGGAACGGAACGCCTTGCGGCGCTCCTGCGACCAAGGTTTGTCCCCCTCATAGGCGGCATTAAACTGATCGACGCGCCGGCGGGCGCGGGTTACGATCTGCTCGATTTCTACTTCCACGTCGAGCACGACGGCGCGTGCCTTCTCGACGCCCTCGTCGATCCTGGCGATGTCCTGAGATGCTTCCGCAAACAGTGGCCGGATATGCTCGATTGCCTTTTGCTTCAGATTGGAAATGACTTCGCTCTTGGTCTTTCCCAGGAATTCGGCTGCTTGTTCGGAATCGCTCTTCGGCTTAGGCTCGCTCTTTTGTTTAGACTTGCTCTCCGCAAGATGCTGCAATTCGGCAAGCTTCTCACCGATCTCCCCGATCCAGTCCTGGAGCGCCGAGCTGATTAGCATCTCCTTGCACTGGATCACCTTTACTGCATTGTTCTTCAGTTTTTCGCAGAGCGCGCCCGAGGTAATGCCCGACTTGAACTTCGTGAGGTCCGGCAGGTCGACATTCGTGCTTTTGTCTTCCTTCTTGGCAATGTTCTTTAGGTCTTCCTTGACGCTAAGCTTTCCATTCTTCCCGGTCCAGAGGTTTTCAAGCTCCGTGAGCTGCACTGCGATTTGGCCAGGGGACTTGCGGATGGTCTCAATCAGACTGCCCTTCGGGCCTACAATCTCAGAAAGCTTTTTCGCGCTGCCGAGATTAATACCGTCACCGTCGCTAGACCAATAGCCAAGGGCGGTGAACTCGGTGGGAACCGAAACTGAAAGCCCTAAAGCACCCGAGAGCTCTGGAGTCAACTTCTTATGCTTAGTAAGGTCGGTATGGCCGGCACGCATAAAGCTGACGCTGTCAAGCTCCACGTAGACCGGCTTAGCGGCGCGCCCGGCATTGATCGCCGTCTTCTGCGTGGCCGGCGCCAGCCGCCAAGTAAAGCGCCGCAGTCCGGGTAGGAAGCGGCTGACCGCTCGCCGCCGACTGTCGTGGCCGTATTGCTCGTCCCGGGTGGGTTCGCTCGCCTTATCGAAAAGATTCGAGATCGCCTTCGCGCTCGGTAAGTTCACATAGTCGAGGCCGAGGCGCGGCTTCCATTGGTCGGTGTCGCTCGTCTTGGCCTTGAAGTCGGCAAAGAAGAACAACATATCGGTATCGCGGCAATCCTGCGCCACGCATGGCTTGTCGCCCTCGCCTTCGGCAGTGCTGACGAACGAGACATCGGGCATGGCGTACACTTGCGGGCGTTCCCGCGCCGCCTGCCTGTTCCATAGAGGGATCTGCCAGCCGGAGTTGTCGACCTCGGTTGCCCACGCGCTGTCGACGTTTATGACGGTCGAGTTGAACCGGACGCGCTCTAGAAAGCCTGCGCTGCGCTGTGTCCCGGTGCTGAAGTCGGGATAGCTACGCACGGGTTGCAGAAGTTCAATATATTCACTCACCTTTCGCAGGATTGGCCGACGGCTGCGAGTGCGTTTGCAATCCACTTCGAATTTTGGCGCGAACTGGGCCGACGCATTAACCGTTCGCTCGTAGACGACGACATGTTTGGCGCGGTGCCAGAGAGCACAGATGCGGCCGATCACCTCGACCTGTTGGCGCTGCACGCGCCCGTTGCGCGTCTCGCTAATGATGGAGACCTGGCCGCCCAAAAACTCAGCCTTCTGGACTGCATCACCGCCCAGCGGCGAAAGCGCAATCTGCTCGATGGTGCCACCCGCACATTGTGGCTGGTCCAGTAGAGTCTTGAATAGATTGATAGACTCGACCGGCCATAGAGCGCCACCGCTCAAGCCCTGTGGGTGATGGCGGGGCTTGCTTGGTGGAGTTGTGGCAACCTCTTCCTCATTGTCGCCGTTCCCGAGGCCGACCTTCGGCCAAGCGCAATAGTCCTGTTTGCTTTCCGGCTTGCCGTTTTTACTGTCCTGCTTGCCGTCGTTGATGGTCTTGTCGATCAACGGCGGGCGGTGTAGGGCGGTGCCGCGCAATGCGAAGTTGACGCCGTCTGAAAACCGCGCTGGTGTGAAGTCAACCTTCGATCCGGTATCACGTGCCCAGATCTCCAGCCGCTCCGGCCGCCGCGCCACGGCGGCTCGCAGGGCATTCCAACGATCTGCGAGGTTTCGATCGGCGTCGTTCTCCCTTGCCGGCCCAGCGAGCCGACCGACCATCGCCTCGATTTCTGCCACACGGGCCCCCCGAGCGATAAACCCCTCCTTCGACACATCGATACCGACCGACATGCCGTAAAGAAACTCGGCGCGCAAAAAGGCGAGCGCCGCTCCTAGGCCATACGACCCGGCCTGCCGGAAGATTTCGTAGCTTGTCGCCTCCGGCATGAAGTATCCGCGCTCGACGTCGCTTGGCGAGATCCATATTTCGGCCGGCGGGGTAAGGCGTTGCTCAACGGCACGGCGGCGCAAACTGCTGGTATCTTCATCGAAGATTTCCTTCCCATCCTGGTCTTTTTTATAAGACCGCTGGAACGGTCGTGGCGGCTCTTCTGAAGAATGCTCCTCCAAATCATGGATCTCGAGCCGACGTGGCTTGTCAGCACTCTCACCTATGGACTGAGGCGGCAGAATGTAATGGTAGTAACGCGAGACAACCCGGTATTGCCAGATGCGGTCGTCACCGGAATACGTCGCTACCGCAGCGGTGTCGTCGCGTCCACGATCAGCAAGCGGCTGATGCCTGAACCGAAATACGCTGAACGGTTCTGACGATAACACTGCAAAGTCGCCACGATGTAGGCTTTCATCTCCACTCTTACTGGCGTCTGGCGTGCTCTCGTATATGTCGGCCCTGAGTTGTCGGTCATGGCGAGCCGAAAGAGTTTCTGTGGCGTCGAGCCAATAACGCCCGCTGATATTTTGCCCGTCGAGTGGAATAAGAAGCGGAGCGGCGCGGCCGCTGCGGTCGAATCGCGAAGTGTCAATTCCGACTGGCCGGACCACGCTCACTGGTACTATGATCCGGAACTCCGCGGAGATCCGTCCTTTCGGATAAATTAGATCCGGTCGGCCCGAACCGAAGCCATCGCGCGCGCCCACGCCACCGAGGCGCAAGTGACCATTAAGGTCCTTGGGCATATGATCCCTGGAGGCCGATTTAGGGTCTATCTTGTCGAGCGCGTGAAACTCGAGCGAGGCAAGCCTTCCGCGCCAGGGTTCCAGAGTCCCGGTTAGCTCGGCGGCAAAAGACGCAAAGAACGGTTCGCCGTCCTCGACTGTATCGACGCTGGTTGGTGGCCACTTTGGATCGTGCGACAACTTAAGATCGAAGTTGGCACCGTCGCTTTCGAAGAAACTCATACCGCCCGCGGCAAGCGCCAAGTCCGTATCTACGCCTTCTTTATCTCGCGCGATCAAATGTTCCGGACGGATCAGGCTTAGCCGCATGGGCGGTCGCTTCCATGGCCCGGTGAGATTGCCCTTTTCATCCTTGGGCCGACCCCAGGACAGTAAACCGTTAGCGTCCACGCGCGCTGCGATGGGAGAGCCATATAAAGCGAAGCGCACGGTCTGACGCCCCGGATGCCTTAGTTTGGGAAGGAACGAATGCGGCTGCCCCGTCTCGCCGGCCGGAAGCGCGGCTCGCCCCGCCTCAAACGCAAAATTTGCATGGGTTAGCAGGGCTCCTGCGAAAAGCGTTCCCCTTTCGATGGCGGCGGCCCCAATTGTGACGACATCCTCTTTCCAGTGCAGACGCAGCGCCACCTTCGGCAACCAATCGCGCGACGGATCGTGGGTCCACACCTCGCCATCGCCTATGTCCCAGGTGACCTCGCAATCGGCGGAAATATCTTTGCCCAAGCGGAGCCAGCCGTCGACTTGACCATTCTTATCAACGCCGTAATACACGTCGTCGACCCGCCTCCCGCCCAATTCGTCGCGAAGCAGGATCTGGAATGCGCCGGAATCATCCCATAGAAGGTCACTCGTATCCTTAGGAGCAGGCTCCTCGTTGCAGGAGCAGGCTCCTCGTTGCGGATGACCCGGACTCGGTATGTCAGGCCTGTAATGACCTTGGACCCGGATAGTCGTGTGAAGCGCAGACTCAAATCGTCAGGCTGGTTCTCGCCGTATTGGAGCCAGGCGTTCTGACCTAGCTCAAAACCATAGCGACTGAGCAAATCCTCGGCAAACCCCTTCGCATTTGCGGGCCAATACTTACCGATTGACGGGGTATTTTCTCGGTAGCTGACGAATTCCGCAGGTTTACTTCCCCGCTCCGAAAGTCCGAATTCGCCGAGCCTGAGCTGCTTTACTCCTTGATGATTCTTAAGCGGCCAAAGGGTGCCACCAGTGCCACTAATCTCCTCGGACCATCCGCCAAACAAGCCATGGATAACGGACGGATCCTCTCCACCCGTCACTTTCTTGGTCATGTACTCGAGCGTAAGGGGAAACGCAGGAGTTTGAGATTCCTTAGCTTGAGCGACCGGAAGCGGCAAGTTCAATCGGATCGCTAAAAAGCCGTTCTTGAGGATTCGCAGTCCCGAATACACATAGCTTTCCTCTTTGGCACCGGCGTTATAGACGACCTTTTTTGCCAGTGGGAGCCGCAAGTCGGGTTTGCCGTCAGAGTACTGCTCGATCAAGAAAGCGCCACGAAAGGCAAGCCAGTCGTCCTCGGCTGGCTCGTCAATCCAGATGGCCACAGGCTTGGTGCCATCGCCGAGGGAGTCAACTGCTCTTGCTGGATCGACGAGCGAGATCTTTTCGAGCTTCGGCTCCTCTCTCAGCGCCGCGTCGCTGCGCGGCAGCCAGCGCAAAGCAGCACGCCAATTCTTTCCGTCATCCAGAAAGAAAATCTCCACAACTCCAGGTTGCGTATGGTCGTTCGAAGCATTTGCAGGCGAAGGGGGCCAGCAAAAGTTGCCGTATAACCTGAAAAGAAGCGCCATCTGCCGCATCACCTCGGTACCTAAGAATTAGGTCCCATCACTATAACGAAGGAAGAAATGAGACTTTGTCGAAAGGGGAAGATCTACCTGGCCCACGGGGATTGCTCGTAAAGTCAGCGGGCGACGGTTCTAGCTGGTTCGGCATGCTGTATAAGCGAACATGGCGCTCCGCTGAGAGATTACACGAGCGCGCAGGCTGCTAGCTCTTCCAGATAGCCGACCGAACGATGGTCATATAGACTCCTGACGCTCCGTTCGAATTGTTTCGGGACTGGCAGCGAACGCAAACTCAGTCATCTGCGACGGCCTATACGGCACGAGGAAGCAATAGATAGCCGTTCTGCGAAAGGCAGGAACCTCCGGCGTGAGGCACACAGGCGCGCTGTGGATCTAGTGCACCAGTGTTTTGCACGCTCAACCCGAAGCGCATGTCAGGAATTTGTGTTTTCCTCGGCGTCACTATTCCGGAAACTGACAGATTACGAATTAGTAGTCGCAAAGTATTTACCGGCCCAAATCGTGGCACTCCGGGGCACTACCGATGCTGAGATTCTACGCTGCAGAAGAGGATTGCCGGCGCAAATGGCTGAAAGTCGTCTGATGCTTCAGCATCGAAACTAATATTCCGAGGAGTCTATCGGCAAGGCCGCGTAAGGCGCGCGCATGATGATGTCCGGTGTCGCGCTGCACTTGAATCGCGGATTTCGAACCGGAAGGTCACTTTACTGCACTTAATTCGCGGACGGCGCCGGCTCCACGGCACCTAAATCGCAGACGATCCGTGCACACCGAAACCGATCACTCTAGACGCGTTGGCCTTGATCATTCCACACCCGTTGCACCTAAATCACGGATAAACTTCAGCCTGAAGTTTGTCCTCGGTTTAAGTGCAGCAATCCTCGATTTGACTGCCACGGTTGTGTATTGAAATCGCGGACAGCTGTTGAAACGTATCGGCCGCCAATCCGCGATTCAAGTGCAGCGCGACACCTGGGCCATGCCCCTCTCCCGCACCCTTTCTCCGGCCTTCTCCCCCGCCGACGCCGTTCGCCGGGCTTTGATCGGGTCTTTATATGAGGCCCACCGACCGGAACTAGCCGATGTGGTCGCTTCCGCCGATCTGGCGCTCGAGTTTCCGGGCGTCTGGCTCTGGCCCCTTGACCGGTCTCTCAATCCCGATTGGCTGGAAGGAAAGTTCCTCGAGGCGGCCGTCGCGAGCGGCTTGCCGCTCGCTTGGATCCGAGTCCTCTCACCCGCCGGGCAGGGAAGCGAAGGCATGAAGCAACGGGCCTGGTGGTGCCGGGCGTGCGGCCACACGGCGCTGGTCGCGCTCGGCTGGTGCCGGCGGTGTTATGACCGCCAGCGGCATTCACGGCTCTTTTACGGCGGATACCGCGAACAGGTGCTCGTGCGGGATGGCTGCTGCCAAGTCTGCTGGGCGGGACAACGCCTGGTCGTCCATCACCGGCGGCCGGGGCACGGAAAAACCGGCGGTGCACGTCACGCTGTGCCGGCGCTGCCATGTCCAGCTCCATTGCCGGCGGCAGTTGCCGGGGGACTATGGCGAACTCTTCTTCCGGCTCTGGCGGGAGCAGCATCCGGGGTTGCCGGCGCAGTTGCGCCTGCCGCTCACCCCATGAGCGAGAGCGGGGACGCGCTTGTCCCAGCTGGCTTCCACTCGCCGGGAGTCCTCATCGCGGCGGTTCTTTCGACGCTCACGTCCGAAAAAACCCAGCAGGCCTATGCGACGGCGTTGGCCGATTTCTTCGAGTGGACCGCGAAGCGCGGGGAACCGTTATCGAAACCATTGGTGGAAGCCTGGCGCGGCGCGCTGCTGGCTCGCGGCCTGTCGGTTTCGTCGGTGAATCAACGGCTGAGCGCTATCCGCTTGCTTGTTCGCCAAGCGGCGGATCGGGGAGCACTGACGGCCGAAGAGGCCCGGCGGCTGGCGTCGGTCCCGAACATCAAACAAGCCGGGCAGCGCCTGGGCAAATGGCTCACGGAAGGAGAGGCGGGCAAACTGCTCGGGGTCCCCGATCCGAAAACCCGGATCGGCCGACGCGATCGCGCTCTTCTGGCGTTGCTGGTCGCCTGCGGCCTGCGCCGCGACGAGCTCGTGCGGCTCGAGGTTCGTCACCTCCAGCTGCGCGACGAACGCTGGGTGCTGCTTGGATCTGCAAGGGAAGGGACGACGGCTCCGCACCGTGCCGGTTCCGCTCTGGGTGAAACGACTCCTCGACCGCTGGCTCGAGGTGGCGGAGATCTCTATGGGGCCGCTCTTCCGGACGTTGCGCAAGGGCGGGGGACTCGCCCCGGGCGTGAAGCCGATTAGCGACGACCTGATCTATACCCTGGTCCGGCAGTGTGGCGCCGCCATCGGCCACCCGGAATTAACGCCGCACGATCTGCGCCGCACCTGCGCCAAACTCTGCCGCAAAGCCGGCGGCGATCTCGAGCAGATTCAGCTGCTGCTCGGCCATGCCTCGATCCAAACCACCGAACGCTACCTCGGCACCAAGCAAGACCTCGTTCAGGCCGTCAACGATCGCGTCAAGATCCGGGTAGAGTGAGGCTGAGACATTCGT
>JAABUQ010006406.1_pt1 | contig 17871 bp, 17 predicted proteins | sample 5560001 | NCBI WGS metagenome assembly JAABUQ01 (sample SAMN10711888, study PRJNA513371) | rock metagenome | isolation source: Antarctica rocks | place: Antarctica: Victoria Land, Finger Mt nord | collected 2015-12-18
AGCAAATGGCACAGGGCGACCTCTACGAAGCTGGAAGGCCGCCTCTATACAGCTGTTGCGTCACCCCGCCGCCGCTCACGCCTAGGCCGCTACGGCAGAACTGAATGGCCCTGCACCTGCCCCACAAGGACGGCACGCCGTCCCACGACACGTTTGGGCGGCTGCTCCGGCTCATCAGGCCGGAACAGTTCGAGGCGGTGCTCGTCGACCTCGCCCGGCGTGCCGCCGCAGGCTCTGCGGGCCACGTCGCCATCGACGGCAAGACGGTGCGGGGCAGCGCGGATGTGGCGCGCGGCGTCCGGGCCCTTCACCTGCTGCACGCGTTCGCCACCGACGTCGGCCTGTGCATCGGCCAGGTCGCCGTGGACGGCAAGTCCAACGAGATCACCGCGCTTCCGGAACTGCTCAGGCTTTTGGACCTGCGCGGGCGGGACGTGACGATGGACGCCCTGCACACCCAGCGCGCCAGCGCCACGCTGCTGCACGAGGCCGGAGCGCACTACGTCATGGCTCTGAAAGGCAACCAGCCGACGCTGTTCGACGACGTGCGGACGGTCCTTGGCGACCCGCTCGTGCCCGTTCTGGGGCATCAAGAAACCAGCGTCGGGCACGGGCGGGTGGAAACCCGTACGGCGCGCGTCTGCACCGACGTCGCCGGACTGGCCCACCACTGCTGGCCCGGCCTTGCCGCCATCGGCCACGTCGAGCGCACCCGCGTTTGCAAGCGGACCGGCGCGGCAACGACAGAAAGCCAGCTCTACCTGCTCGGACATGCCTATACGCCCGAGCGCCCGCTTGCCCTGTCGCGCGGCCATTGGGCCGTTGAGAACAACCTGCATTGGGTTCTGGACGTGACCATGGGCAAGGATGCGTCGCTGGTGCGGCGCGACCATGGCCCGCGCAACCGCGCCACGCTCAAGCGCGTGGCGCTCAACGCCGTCCGCATCGTCACGGGCAAGAACTCCATGCGCCACACCATGCGCGATGCCGTGCTGGACGTGCGAGTTCTCGCCGACATCCTGGACCATATGCCCGTCGCTTGATGCGAAATCCCTGGTGAAGTTCCTGATGTCGGACATGATCTTCTCGCCGTGCTGCTGGGCCGCGGACGATCATGGCCGGGCGCTCATCGTCAGCAGCTCGTAGCGCGCCACGGTCTCATCCCGTTGGTTGAACACCTCGGCATCCCAGCGGACCTCGCCATACTCCGGCTTCCGGGCGGCGCCTTTCTGCTTCACCGTCAGCCGCACCCGGATCGCATCGCCCGGGGACACCGGCTGCAGGAAGCGCAGGTTGTCCAGCCCGTAGTTGGCCAGGAGCGGACCCGGCGCGGGATCGACGAACAGCCCGGCGGCAAAGGACAGGATGAGGTAGCCATGCGCCACCCGGCCGGGGAAGAACGGGTTGGCCTTGGCCGCGTCCTCGTTCATGTGCGCGTAGAACGTGTCGCCTGTGAAGTGCGCGAAGTGCTCGATATCCTCTAGCGTGATCGTGCGCGACGCCGTGTCCACCGTGTCCCCGACCGCAAGCTCGTCGAAGTTCAGCCGGAACGGGTGCTGCGGCCCCTCGCGCTCCGGCGCACCCTTGATCCAGGTCCGGGTCAGCGCGGACAAGCGGGCGGGCGAGCCTTGCAGGGCGGTGCGCTGCATGTAGTGATGCACGCCCCGGATGCCGCCCAGCTCCTCGCCGCCTCCGGCCCGGCCCGGCCCGCCATGCACCAGGCCCGGCAGCGGCGACCCATGGCCCGTGGACTCCTTGGCGCAGTCCCGGTCCAGGTGCAGCAGCCGTCCGTGGAAGGGCGCCAGGCCCATCGTCAGATCGGCAGCCACATCCGCATCGTAGGTGAAGATGGAGGCGACCAGGCTGCCTTCCCCGCGCTGGGCCAGGTCTATGGCTTGGTCCAGGTCGTCATAGGGCAGGATGGTGCTGACGGGGCCGAATGCCTCCGTCGCATGCACCTGGTGCGCCTGGGTGGGACGCTCGCAGTGCAGCAGCACTGGCGACAGGAATGCGCCCTTTTCGTCGTCGCCGCCGGTGGGCACGCAACGTGCCGGGTCGCCGAACACGATCTCCGCCTCTTGCAGCAAGCTGGCGATGTTGCCGCGCACGTCCCTGCGCTGCGACAGGCTGACGACCGGACCCATGCCCACGTCCTCGCGTCGCGGGTCGCCGACGACCACGCGCCCAAGACGGTCACCCAGCGCCGCCGCTGCGGCCTGCACGTGGGCGCGGGGGACCAGCACGCGGCGGATGGCGGTGCACTTCTGGCCCGCCTTTACGGTCATTTCGCGCACGACCTCGCGGATGAACAGGTCGAACTCCGGGCTGCCCGGCCCCGCATCCGGCCCGAGCACCGCGGCGTTGAGCGAGTCCCGCTCGGCAATGAAGCGCACGGCGTTGCGCGACACCGCGGGATGGTCGCGCAGGCGTCCCGACGTTTCCGCCGACCCGGTGAAAGACACCACATCCTGTCCGGTCAGGTGATCGAGCAGGTCGCCCGCGCCGCCGCTGATGAACTGCACGCTGCCGGAGGGCAGGATGCCGGACTCCACGATCATGCGGGTCGCGGCATGGGCCACGTAGGCGGTCGCCGTGGCAGGCTTGGTGATGACGGGCACCCCGGCGAGCAGGCTGGGCGCGAGCTTCTCCAGCATGCCCCAGCAGGGGAAGTTGTAGGCATTGACGTGGACGGCCACGCCATGCAGCGGCGTCAGGACATGGGCGCCCACGAAGGTTCCGCCCTTGGACAGGCTTTCGGGAGCGCCCTCCACCAGAAACCGCTCGCTCGGCAACTCTTTCCGCCCGCGGGATCCATAGGCGAACAGGGTGGCGATGCCGCCGTCTATGTCGATCCAGTTGTCCTTTTTCGTCGCGCCCGTGTCGTATGCCAGGTCGTAAAGGAGCTGCTTGCGCTCGGTCAGGTGCGTAGCCAGCCGTTTCAGCAGATCCGCCCGTTCGTGGAAGGTCAGCCGGCGCAGGGCCGGACCGCCCACGCTGCGGGCATGGCGGGCCATGGCGCCGAAATCCAGCCCGGCGCTTGAGGCCGTGGCGACGATATGGCCATCGATGGCACTCGGAATCTCGGCCGGGGTGCCTGACGGGGGCGCCCACCGGCCTTCAGCATAGCTTTCGAGTGCGATGGGCATGGTGGCGGCCTCCGTATGTTATGCTTGGCAGGCGCGCGCCAAGCTGCGCGCCTGCACTCGGAAATCATGGGCAGGAAAGATTCTGTGACAGCGGGCAGCCGCGCCCTGCCGCATGGGGCCGCCCTCGTCAGACGCGCTCGATCAGCGCGGCGATGCCCTGGCCCACGCCGATGCACATCGTCACCACCGCGCGCTTGCCTCCCGTCAGTTCCAGCGCGTGCACCGCCGTGCCGGCGAGCCGTGCGCCGGACATGCCGAGCGGATGACCCAGGGCGATGGCGCCGCCATGCGGGTTGACGTGTTCGGCATCGTCGGGAAGCCCAAGCCCGCGCATGACAGCCAAGCCCTGCGCCGCGAATGCCTCGTTCAGCTCGATCAGGTCGATGTCGGGCAAGGTCAGACCCAGCCGGGCCAGCAGCTTCTGGGTAGCGGGCAGCGGGCCGATGCCCATGATGCGCGGCTCCACGCCGGCCGTCGCCATGGCCACGACGCGGGCGCGCGGCATCAGGCCATGCCTGTGGGCTGCCGCCTCGCTCGCCACGATCAGCGCGGCCGCCCCGTCGTTCACGCCCGATGCGTTGCCCGCGGTCACGGTGCCGCCTTCCTTGCGGAACGGCGCCTTGAGCTTCGCCAGGGTTTCAAGCGTGGTGTCGCCCCGCGGATGCTCGTCGCGGTCCACGACCACCTCGCCCTTCCGGCCCTTGATCGTGACGGGCGCGATCTCGCGGGCGAAGAACCCGCTTCCCTGCGCCTTGTGCGCACGCTGCTGCGAGCGCAGGGCGAACGCATCCTGGTCCGCGCGGGAAACCTGGTAGTCCTGCGCCACGTTCTCCGCCGTTTCCGGCATGGAGTCGATCCCGTACCGGGACTTCAGCAGGCCGTTGACGAAGCGCCAGCCAATGGTCGTGTCGTACGTCTCCGTGCTGCGGGAAAAGGCCTCGGCGGCCTTCGCCGTGACGAATGGCGCGCGGGTCATGCTTTCGACGCCGCCGGCGATCATCAGCTCGGCGTCGCCGGCGCGGATCGCACGGGCTGCGGACCCGACGGCATCCAGGCCGGAACCGCACAGGCGGTTGATGGTGGAACCCGGCACGTTGGCGGGCAGCCCTGCCAGCAGCGTGGCCATGTGCGCCACGTTGCGGTTGTCCTCGCCCGCCTGGTTCGCGCATCCGTAGTAGCAGTCGTCCACCGCGTCCCAGTCCACGCCCGGATTGCGCTCCTTCAGCACGCGGATCGGATGGGCGCCCAGGTCGTCCGCACGAACATCCTTGAGCGCGCCGCCATAGCGGCCCACCGGCGTACGGACATAATCGCAGATGTAAGCGTCGGCCATCGGATCCTCCCCTTAAACGTGCCCAGCAAACGTGGCCAGCGTCGCCCCGCTCCCGAAATCGGCCCGGCGTTGGGCGCCCGCTGTTGGGCAGGGTCTGCTTTGTCGTTGACAGACCGCTGTTGCAGACATTTAATTGACCGGCCGGCAAGCCAATGCAAGCGGTTTTTTGGTGAACGCGAGTCGCAAAGGTTCTCGCTGAACAAGGGGGAGATGTCTGTGCCATCCATACGATCCGAACACCGCGGCCCGTGGCGCAAGATCGTCCTGAGCAGGCCCGACCGGCTCAACGCGTTCAACGACGAGATGCACGGCGCCTTGTCGCAGGCGCTGGAGGAAGCAGCCGCCGACGCCGGATGCCGGGCGGTGCTGCTGACGGGCGAGGGCCGTGCCTTCTGCGCCGGGCAGGACCTGAACGACCGGCAGCCGGATGCGGCCGGGCTGCGTGACGCAGCCGGGCCGGTGGACCTTGGGCGCACGGTTGACCAGTTCTACAACCCGCTGGTGCGGCGCCTCCGGTCCCTGCCGAAGCCAGTCGTCTGCGCCGTCAACGGCGTGGCGGCCGGCGCGGGCGCCAACATCGCCCTTGCCTGCGACATCGTCCTGGCCGCCCGGTCCGCCCGGTTCGTGCAGGCGTTCGCCAAGATCGGCCTTGTCCCGGACTCCGGCGGCACGTTCTTCCTGCCGCGGCTGATCGGCGAGGCCCGGGCGCGCGCCGTGGCGATGACCGCGGAGCCGGTGCCGGCAGAGCAGGCTGCGGCCTGGGGGATGATCTGGAAGGTGGTGGACGACGGCGCGCTGCAGGGGGAAGCCGAAGCCCTGGCGCAGCACCTTGCCGCCCAACCGACGCAGGGCCTTGCTTTGACCAAGCACGCGCTCGCGGCGTCGGCTGCGAACACGTTGGACGAACAGCTCGACCTCGAACGCGACCTGCAGCGCGAGGCTGGCCGGACGCCGGACTACGCCGAAGGCGTCCGGGCCTTCATGGAAAAGAGGCCGCCCAACTTCACCGGGCAGCCGCAAGGCGAAAGCGCGCAATGATACCAATGGCCCTAGATTTTGACCTGTGCCTAGGGGCGGGTTGTGAGGGAGGTGATGCGTTTGGCGTCCTTCATGAGGCTGTTCCAGGCGTGGCAGCAGGCGTCGAGGATGGCGTTGTAGGTGCGCCATACGGTCATGCTGAGCTGGTTGCCGCGCAGGTATTCCCACACGTTCTCCATGGGGTTCAGCTCAGGCGCATACGGCGGCAGCCGCAGAAGGGTGATGTTTTCCGGCACGCGCAGCCGCCCTCCGGCCCGGTGCCAGCCAGCACCGTCGCAGACCAGCACGGCATGGGCCTGCGTGCCGACCTGCTTGGCTATCTCGGCCAAGTGCAGCGTCATGGCATCGTGGCTCGCCCGGGGCATGACGATGGCGGCTCCCACGGCGCGGGCGGGGCAAATGGCGCCGAACAAGTAGGCGTTCTGGCGCCGGCAATCGCGCACCCGGGCCGGGCGCGAGCCGCGGGGCGCCCACACGGAGGACAAGGTCCCTTGCTGGCCGACGCGGGCCTCGTCTTGAAACCAGACCTCTATGGTCTTGCCGGCCGCCTCGGGCGGCAAGGCGTCCGCGACCAGGCCGGCGAAGTTTTTTTATATGCCTCCTGTGCCGCCATGTCCGACTTCGGGTGAAAGGGCCGCGGCTGCAGACGCGTCGTGCCCAGGCGGCGCAGCAGCTTGCCCACCGTGCGCTCGTGCAGCTCCACCTCGAAACGCGTCTTGATCTGCGACTGCAAGTCCACGCAGCGTCACCTGACCACGCCGTCCTGCCTCAGGTCCGGCCCGGCCAGGATCAAGCCCTCCAGTTCCTGCATCTGCTCGGCCGACAGCGCAGGCGCGCGGCCCTTGTTGCGAACATCGCGCAGGCCCTCAACCCCATGCGCGTTGTAGCGGTGAACCCAGTCCCGCAAGGTTTGCCGGTCCATCCCACCAGCCTGGGCCGCCAAGGATCGTGGGTGCCTGTCCAGCACCATCGCCAGTGCCAGCAACCGGCGGGCCTGCTTGGCATCGGACGACCCCGCCGCCGCCGCACGAAGCCCTGTGCTGTCCAACTCCGTCCGCGTGATCGCAACCGATGCCATGCCACCCACCTCGAAATCGACTACGAAGCGTATGAACTCACATCTGCAGCAACTTGGGAATCCCACAGGTCAACGTTAGGGCCGGTTGGTATGAGTAGCCCGGCAGTTGTCAACGAGGCAGCGGAGGCCCTGGCGGAGCGATGTGCTGCCGCCATGTGGAAGGACGACAGCGCCAGCCAAGGGCTCGGCATGGACCTGGTGGAGGTCGGGCCTGGTCGCGCGCGGTTGGAGATGGCGGTCACCAAGGCCATGCTAAACGGCCATGGTACCTGTCACGGCGGCTTCATCTTCGCCCTGGCGGACTCGGCCTTTGCCTTCGCTTGCAACACCCACGGCGAGCGCGCGGTCGCGAGCGGCTGCAGCATCGCCTTTCTGCGCCCTGGCAAGTGCGGCGACCGGCTGGCCGCCGTCGCGCAGGAGCGTGCACGCGCCGGACGCTCGGGCATCTACGACGTGCAGGTCCTGGACCCGGCCGGCAGCGTCGTCGCCGAGTTCCGCGGTCATTCGCGGGTGATCGGCTCCTTCGAGCCAGCCGCCGAGACGAAGCCTGGTCAATGACAAGAAACGGAGGAAGCCGTGTCCGACGCAGCCGGTCCCATGGGTGACGTGTTCGACCCGATAGAGCGGGCGTCGCGCGACGAGGTGCAAGCCTTGCAGCGCGAGCGCATGGCGTGGTCCCTGAACCATGCCTACGGGAACGTGCCCCATTACCGCCAGGCGTTCGACGAGGCCGGCGTGCATCCGTCCGACTTCCGGGAACTGCCGGACCTCGCCCGCTTTCCGTTCACGACCAAGGCGGTGTTTCGCGACAACTACCCCTTCGGCCTGCTCGCAGTGCCCGAGGACCGGATCGCCCGCCTGCACGGCTCCTCGGGGACCACGGGCAAGCCGATCGTCGTGGCCTACACCAAGGCGGACCTCGACATGTGGGCGGGGGTCATGGCGCGCTCGCTCCATGCCGCCGGGGCGCGGCCGGGCATGAAGGTGCACAATTCCTACGGCTACGGGCTGTTCACCGGCGGCTTGGGCGCCCATGCCGGGGCGGAACGGCTCGGCTGCGCGGTGATCCCCATGTCCGGCGGGATGACCGAGCGGCAGGTGCAGTCCATCGAGGACTTCAAGCCCGAGATCATCATGGTGACGCCGAGCTACATGCTGGCGATCCTCGACGAGTTCACCCGGCAGGGCCTCGACCCCCGCTCCAGCTCCCTCAAGGTCGGCGTGTTCGGCGCGGAGCCGTGGACCAACGCCATGCGCAGGGAGATCGAGGGCAGCTTCGGCATACAGGCCGTGGACATCTACGGATTGTCCGAGGTCATCGGCCCCGGCGTGGCCCAGGAATGCGTGGAAACCAAGGACGGTTTGCACATCTGGGAGGACCACTTCTACCCGGAGGTCATCGATCCCGAAACCGGGGCGGTCCTGCCGGACGGGGAAAAGGGCGAACTGGTGTTCACGTCGCTGACCAAGGAGGCGCTGCCCATCATACGCTACCGGACCCGGGACCTGACGCGGCTGCTGCCGGGCACGGCGCGGCCGGGGTTCCGGCGCATGGAGAAGGTGACGGGCCGGTCCGACGACATGCTGATCCTGCGCGGCGTCAACGTGTTCCCGACGCAGATCGAGGAGGTGCTGCTGGCGCGCGGCTGGTGCGGCGGCCATTTCCAGATCGTGCTGACCCGGGAAGGCCGCATGGACCAGATGGCGGTGCACGTCGAGGCCCGTCCCGAGTACTGGGACGGCGCGGGCCTGTTGAACGAGGCCAAGCAGGTGACGGACCTGATCAAGAACACGGTCGGCGTGACCACGCGGGTGGTCGTCGAGGCTCCGGGCACGTTGGAGCGGTCGCTCGGCAAGGTGAAGCGCGTCATCGACAGCCGCGCCCGCATGTGAGCCTTCAGCCGCCTCGGCAGCAGGCGAAGCAGCCGTGCGATTGCCGCCCCGGCACCGAGAGCATATATCCCGCCGGAGCGGCGCCGGTCCGCGGGCTTCCAGTCCTCCGGCCCCATCCGAGAGCGAGGATGCCTGCAGGTTCCGGCGGTCCGGCTCACGCACTTCGAAACTAGGGACAGCAAACGAGATGGCTCGCCCACGGGCTTCCGACCATGACGAGAAGCGGCGAGCCATCCTGGAGCAATCGGCCGCCCTGTTCGCGCAGCATGGCTATGACCGGGCGTCGCTCAGCATGTTGGCCGAGGCGTGCGGCATGTCGAAGGCGCTTTTGTACCACTATTATACCGACAAGTCGGAACTGCTGTTCGACATCATCCATACGCACCTCGAGCATTTGCTGGCGGTGACCGCGGTCCCGGACGGCATCCGGCCGCGCGACCCGCGCGCCCACTTGCAATGCTTGGCTGAAACCTTGCTCGACGCCTACCACCGGGCCGACAGCAAGCATCACGTCCAGATCAACCAGCTTCGGTTCCTGCCCGAGCCACGGCAGGCGGCCTTGAAAGCAATGCAGCGGACGCTGGTGGATCGGTTCGCCACGGCAATTGCGCCGTGCCTGGCACCTGGCTTAGACCAGAACGCCCTGCTCAAGCCGCTGACCATGTCCTTGTTCGGGATGCTCAACTGGCACCATTTATGGTTCCAGGAGAACGGGCCGATGACCAGAGGCAACTACGCCAGTCTTGCAGTCGCCCTTGTGATCGATGGCGCCGCCGGCCTTGCTGTGCCGAGGGGCAAGTCCCGCCGTGCCCTGGCATAAGCGCTTATAGGTGTCACATCTGGTCGTAGTCGATGACGACGCGGGGCGTCGTCGGGTGGGCCTGGCAGGTCAGCACGAAACCAGCCTCGACCTCCCAAGGCTCCAGAGAGAAATTCAGCTTCATCTCCACGGCGCCCTCCAAGACGCGCGCACGGCAAGTGCTGCACATTCCGCCCTTGCAGGCGTAAGGCAAATCGAGGCCCGCGCGCAGCGCGGCGTCCAGCACCGATTCGCCTTCCGCGACGGGAACCTCGGCGCGACGGCCGTCAACCACAAGGCCAGCCGTGGCATGCGGTGTCTCGATCTGTGCCGGCGTAGGCTTCGGGCGCGGCTTGCCGCCGAGCGCCGACACGAAGCGTTCCACATGCACCTGCTCAGGCCTCAGGCCGAGGTCGGCCAGGGTCGCCTCGACCTCGTCGATCATGCTGGTCGGCCCGCACAGGAACACGTGGTCAACCGTTTCCGCAGGGATCAGGTGGCGGAGCAGCAGGCGCACCTTCTCCATGTCAAGCCGTCCGTTCAGGATCGGGATGTCCTGCTGCTCCCGGGACAGCACGTGGAACACCGACAAGCGGCCCAGGTAGCGGTCCTTCAACTCTTCAAGCGCCTCCCGGAACAGCATGTCGTTCGTCGAGCGGTTGCCGTAGAACAGGAACACGCGGCTTTGCTGCTCTTGGCCGAGGATGCCCCGCATGATGGACAACACCGGCGTGATGCCCGACCCGGCCGCAAAGCACACGTAGGTCCGTGCCGCATCCGAGGCAAACGCGATGCCGAAGCGCCCCGTGGGCGTCATCACGTCAAGGGTGTCGCCCGGGCGGATGCCGCTGTTGGCCCACGCGGAGAACAGGCCGCCATCCACCCGCTTGACCGCGATTCGCAACTCGCCGTCGTCAGGCCCTGAGCAGATCGAGTAGGAGCGGCGCACCTCCTCCCCTTCGATGTCCTTGCGGATGGTAAGGTACTGGCCGGCTGCGAAGCGGTAGTCCGATCGGAGGTCCGGCGGAACCTCGAACGCAATCGAAACCGCATCAGGCGTTTCCCGCTTCAGGTCGGCGACGCGGAGACCGTGGAAGCGCGGCATAATGGCGGACATGGCGGCCTCAATGGCACTTGAAGTAGTCGAACGGCTCGCGGCAATCCTCGCAGCGCCAAAGCGCCTTGCAGGAGGTCGAGCCGAAGTCCGACAGCACACGCGTGTTGGACGAGGAGCAGTTCGGGCAAACAACCGCCTCGACACCGAACAGGCCGCGGCGCCCGCCGCCCTGCTTCGGCGGCGCGATGCCGTATTCGCGCAACTTGCGCCGGCCTTCGTCCGTCATCCAGTTGGTCGTCCAGGCCGGGGACAGCACTGTGTTCACCTTGCCGCCCGGAATGCCCGCCCGCTCCAGCGCGACCTCGATCTCGAACTGGATCATGTTCATGGCCGGGCATCCGGAATAGGTGGGAGTGATCGTCACCTGAACCTTGCCGTCCCGGATCTCGACGTCCCGCAAAACCCCAAGGTCGGCGATGGTCAGCACCGGGATTTCGGGATCGCAAACCGCTTCGACGGCCTGCAGCGCCCGCGTCCGCAGCGCCTCGGCGTCCTGCTCTGCCCGGCCTACCATGTCGCGCCTGGGTAGGTGCGCTGGGTATGCTGCATGACGCCGAGCAAGTGGCCGAGGTGTTCGCTGTGCCGCCCGGACCGGCCGCCGCTTTGCATCCACTGGGTCTTGGGCCGGCTCAGCGTGGCGCGGGACAGCACCGAACCGACCGTGTGATCCCAGGCGTCACGGAGCGTTGCGGAGTCGATGATTGTTCGGCCATCCACAAGGGTGCGCTCGACCGCGTCGCACTCAAACATCTCGCCGGTGTAGCCCCAAAGCTGGTCCACTGCTTCTTGGGCGCGCTCGTGGCTTTCTTCGGTGCCGTCCCCGAGACGGATGACCCACTCGGCGGAGTGCCGCAGGTGGTAGGCGCTTTCCTTTTCCGACTTCGCCGCGATGGCGGCGAGCGTGGCGTCGCTGCTCCCGGTCATGGCGCGCCAATAAGGATCTGCGAAGGCGGAGTAGAAGAGCTGGCGCACCATCGTCTGCCCGAAATCTCCGTTCGGATGCTCGGCCAGCAGCAGGTTGCGATACTGCGGCGCGTCGCGGAGAAAGGCGAACTTGTCCTCGTCGTTGCCCGCGCCTTCCAGTTCGGCGGCATAGGCGTAAAGCGAACGCGCCTGGCCGATGAGGTCGAGGCCGATGTTGCCGAGCGCCATCTCCTCCTCAAGCATCGGGCCGTGGCCGATCCACTCGGACAAGCGGTGGCCGAGGACAAGCGCGTCGTCGCCCCGGCGCAGCGCATACAGCACGAGCGGGGTCTCGTTCACCCGTATGGATGTGGTGGTCATGCCCGGGCCTCCGCTCACATATGGCCGACGTCGTCCGGCACGTCGTAGAAGGTCGGATGCCGGTACGGCTTGGACGCGGTCGGCTCGAACATCATGCCCTTGTCCGCCGGGTCGGACGCGATGATCGCCTTGGATGGCACGATCCAGATCGACAAGCCTTCGCCCCGGCGCGTGTACAGGTCACGCGCCGCCTGGAGCGCCAAAACCTCGTCGGCTGCGTGCAGCGACCCGACGTGCTTGTGAGCCAGGCCGTTCCGGCTACGGATAAACACTTCCCACAATGGAGTGTTCGGCGTCTTTGGGTCAGGCATTGCAAGGCCTCCTCACGATGGCTGCGCATCGCTGCCGGCGTGTGTGCACGCAGCGGGGCAGCTTCTTGCTGCATGTCCACATGCATGGGCGGGCCGGACCACGCAGCCCGACCCACAGGCGCGCTAGGCTGCCAGCTTCTGCTTGGCCTGCTTTGACGCATAGGCCGCTGCCGCTTCCCGCACCCAGGCGCCTTCCTTGTGCGCGCGCTGGCGGGAGGAGATGCGGCCACGGTTGCAAGGGCCGTTGCCGGCCAGGATCTGCCGGAACTCCTCCCAGTCGATCGGCCCATGGCGCCAATGCCCGGGTGCGGCACCGTTGAAGCCCTCGCCTTCCGCTTCCACGAAGCGGAGCTCAGGGTCCGGCAGAGACAGGCCCAGGAGCTCGGCCTGCGGCACCAGCGCATCCAGAAACTTCTGCCGCAACTCGTCATTGGAGAACCGCTTGATCTTCCACCGCGTGGACTGGTCGCTGTGGGTGCTGTCGCTGTCCGGCGGGCCGAACATCATCAGGCAGGGCCAGTACCAGCGGTTCAGCGCGTCCTGCGCCATCTCCTTCTGCTCCGGCGTGCCCCGGCACAGCGCGACCATGATCTCGTAGCCCTGGCGCTGATGGAAGGACTCCTCCTTGCACACGCGGATCATCGCCCGGGCGTAGGGGCCATAGGAGCAACGGCACAACGGGATCTGGTTCATGATGGCGGCACCGTCCACCAGCCAGCCGATGGCGCCCATGTCCGCCCAGGTCAAAGTCGGGTAGTTAAAGATGGACGAGTACTTGGCCTTGTTGGTCAGCAGCTCGTCGAACATCTCCTCGCGGCTCTTCCCGAGCGTCTCGGCGGCGGCATACAGGTAAAGGCCATGGCCGGCTTCGTCCTGCACTTTGGCGAGCAAAGTCGCCTTGCGGCGCAGCGTGGGGGCACGTGTGACCCAGTTGCCCTCCGGCAGCATGCCGATGATCTCGGAATGGGCGTGCTGGGAAATCTGCCGGGTCAACGTCTTGCGATAGGCTGCCGGCATCCAGTCGTTCGCCTCGATGCGATCCTCGCGGTCGATCCTTTCCTGGAAATGGGCCGCCAGTTCAGGATCCTCCGCAACCTTTGCGGGGAGGGCGGAGTCGGGACCAGCCAGGCCTTGCGTGTACATGACATCCTCCGTTTCTCGGTAGGCACAATGTAACACAGGAATTCGTCGGGTCAAGGATATTTTGTAATGTGTGCTGTCCCGAGGCGTCGGGCGCCGGAGCCGTCCAGGGCGCTGCCGAACCTGTGCTGGAGACCTTCGGAAGGCGGCAGGGGGCCATCCTCCGTTTGACCGTTCTGGCTGAGCCAGCATTCCGACCCCGGCAGCAGGGCTTGGTAAGCCTCCCGGCAAAGCTCGCGCGCCGGCACGCCCGCCCACCCGTCCGGCAGGAGCGCCGGCGGCAACAGGGGGTCGCGGAGGACCACGCGCCGGTATTCGTGGATCAGCAGAATGCGAGCGACCAGGGCGTCGAGGTCGGACAGTTGCACGCCAGAGCCGATCCGGCCCAACAATGGCCTGAACGCCTCCAGGAAGCGCCCATAGGCCGCCGCAGTTTCTGCCAGCGGCCAAACCCGTGCCGCCAGGCGCTTCGCCGTTTCCAGACTCATGCAGCCCTCGATGTGGACATGGGGCGCAGCCTCGGCCGGCACCTGCCGCGTGGTCGGCGCAATCCAAACCTCGGGTCCGGCGTTCCCGAAGCCCGACTCTTCCAGTGCGGCCCGGGCTGCGTCCTGGTCGGTGCCGTGCTCCGGCAGGATGAGGTGGAACCGGCCGTCCCATTCCTGGGGCGGCGTGCCGTAAACCCGCTCCGCCGCAGCGGCGAAGCTTTCCTGGCCCTTCCTCGTCAGCCTATAGAAGCTGCTCCGCCCGACGCGCTTGCTTTGCAGCCAGTCATCCGCCGCCAGGCGCGACACCGCGGTGCGGACGACTCCGCTCCCGATGCCCATGCCGGCAAAGATGTCGAGGAGGGAACCCATGCCCAGGGAGCCTCCACGCGGGACCACGGCGTCGCCGAACACGGTGATCACGATGGACCACGTCCGGGACGGCCTGCTCCGGAGGTGCTCCAGGATCGGCGCGAGCGGCGACGGCGATGCCGCCGGAACGGCCGAGGCTGCGTGCCTCGGATGCGCCGGGCGCGAACCGGACTTGAGACGCCCCGGCGGGGCTGCCCTGTCTTGCTCCACGTTCAACTAAGCTCCTGCTGCAAGGGTGTCGGCTCGGAAGCAACCTGGCATCACCGGCTGTCATCCCACCGGCAAAGCCGTTTCGAACTTGATTTGTCGCAGCGCAAAGTTGCTGCGAACCTGGTGCACGACCGGCAGCGAGAAGATGGCCTCCTGCAGGAACCGCTCGAATGCCGCAGTGTCGGCGACCATGACGCGCAGCAGGTAGTCCGCATCGCCTGTTGTCGCGAAGCACTCCAGCACCTCCGGCCGGCTCAGCACCGCGGCCTCGAAGTCGGCAATCGCCGAGCGGTCGTGCTTGACCAGCGTGACATGCGTGAACACGCACTGCGGCACCCCGGCCAGCGCCGGGTCAAGCAGGGCGACGTAGCGCCGGATCACGCCACGCTCCTCCAAGGCCCGCAGCCGGCGCCAGGTCGGGCTGGTGGACAGGCCGATCCGCTCCGCCAAGTCGTTCACGCTCAAGCGCCCGTCCTGCTGCACGGCACGCAGGATCCGCAACTCGAACTCGTCCAAAGGCACGTTCATGCCAGAGTGGCGGCTGGTGGCGATACGGGCATGCCCGGAAGCAAGCCTGAACCGGTCCATTCAGGCAAGTCTTTCCCGTCTGGCCGGGCTTTGATGGCGCATCGGGGAGAGCACGACGATGGGCAAGGTAGACCTCAGCTACACGTTGGAGCATCGCTACCTCTCGGTCGCGCCAGACCAGCCCGGGCGCGTGTACCTCACGGGGACACAGGCGCTGGTGCGCATGGTGCTGGCCCAGGCGGCGCGGGACCGGGCAGGCGGCCTCGACACGGCCGGCTTCGTCAGCGGCTACCGCGGATCGCCGCTGGGCGCCGTGGACCAGGAGATGTGGCGCGCGAAGGCGCACCTCCATTCGGCGAAGGTGCGGTTTCAGCCAGTGATCAACGAGGACCTGGCCGCCACCGCCAGGGATTTCGCATCAAGCGACGGGCATATGGTCCAGGATGTCGGCGAGAACGCGCACGTCCAGCACCGCATCGCGCATGGTGTGGCGCATGGAGTTCTTGCCCGTGACGATGCGGACGGCGTTGAGCGCCACGCGCTTGAGCGTGGCGCGGTTGCGCGGGCCGTGGTCGCGGCGCACCAGCGACGCATCCTCGCCCATGGTCACATCGAGAACCCAGTGCAGGTTGTTCTCGACGGCCCAATGACCGCGCGAAAGGGCAAGCAGGCGCTCGGGCGTATAGGCATGTCCAAGCAGGTAGAGCTGGCTTTCCGTCGTTGTCGCGCCGGTCTGTTTGCAGGTGCGGGTGCGCTCGACGCGGCCGACGGCCGCAAGGCCGGGCCAGCAGTGGTGGGCCAGACCGGCAACGTCGGTGCAGACACGTGCCGCACGCGTTTCCACGCGGCCATGCCCGACGTTGGTTTCCTCGTGCTCCCCGACGGGCACGAGCGGGTCATCGAGGACGGTCCTGACGTCGTCGAGCACGCAGAAACCCCTTGGGTTTGCTGCTGGCGTCGGCTGGTTGCTTTTCAGGGCCATGACGTAGTGCGCTCCGGCCTCGTGCAGCAGCTTGGCGCTGGCGCGCTGGGTGTGCAGCGCATCCATCGTCACGTCCCGCCCGCGCAGGTCCAGCAGCCCGAGCAGTTCCGGCAGGGCCGTGATCTCGTTGGACTTGCCGTCCACGGCGACCTGGCCGATGCACAGGCCGACGTCGGTTGCGAACGCATGCAGCAGGTGTGGGGCTCGGACGCCACGCGCCAAATCCGCACTGCCCCGCACGGCCTTGCCGTCGATGGCGACGTGGCCCGCAGAGCCTGCCGTGACACGCCGGGCGAGGTCGACGAGCACCGCCTCGAACTGCTCCGGCCGAATGAGCCGGAGCAGCCGCCCAAACGTGTCGTGGGACGGTGCGCCGCCCTTATACGGCAGGTAGCGGCGCAGGAAGTCGACCTTCGCCCTGGCGAACTGCGCGTAGCCGTCGCAGCACCCGAACCCGCACAAGGTGGCGCAGAGTGCCGCAAACAGGATCTCCGCCAGCCCGTGGGTGGTCCGACCGGTGACGCGCGGATCGTCGATCCCGGCGAAAAGCTTGCAAGCGGAAGGGACCATGGCGCACGCCTCTGATGAGGCGCAAACAACGTCGCCCGGCTATGACGGATCCAACGCCACGCCGTGCAAGCAGACCGTAGCGACAGAATTTTTGGTGCGAAATCCCTGGCGAACCAGCAGCTTCTGGTGCCCGTCGTCGAACGGCTCGGGCATACGGCGACACTGGCGCCGATCCAGGACGCCGACCACTCGTTCCATGTTCCGGCCCGGTCTGGCCGGACCGATAGCCAGGTGCTTGCCGAAGTGCTCGACACCCTGGCCACATGGGTGGAGCCTGTTGCACGTCACAACGTCGGCTGACCCACTCCAGGAGGCCGGCGCGGAGGCCGGATCGGCGTCCGATACGTCTCCGGCCCAAGACCCTCCGGCAATCCTTGAGCCGGCCAGGACCTCACCGCACTGTTGGCGTCTCGATGCGGGCCAGACGCTCGCTATAGCGGTCCACCAGAGTATCCGCCCGGTCGCGCAGCAGCCAAGTGAACTGGACCAGCTCCTCCATCACGTCCACCAGACGGTCGTAAAGCGGCCCCGGCCGTAGCCGCCCGGCGTCGTCGAACTGCTCACGGGCCATGGGAATGCTTAGTTCGTTCGGGATGGCGGCCATGCGCGTCCAGCATCCGAGCAGGCGCAGACTGTCCGCGGCGTTGGAGGGCTGCGATCCACTGCTGACCTGCATGACCGCCAGCGTACGCCCCTGGGTTGACTGCATATCGCCCAGTCCCAACGGCAACCAGTCGGTCTGGTTCTTGAACACGCCGGTGATCGCCCCGTGCATCTCCGGGCTGCACCAGACTTGGCCCTCGGACCAGAGCGAGAGCGCGCGCAGCTCCTGCACCTTGCGGTCGTCCGGGCCGACGCTGCCAGTGATCGGCAGTTCGCGCGGATCGAAGATGCGCGCTTCGGCGCCCAGCACCTGGAGTAGCCGGGCCGCCTCCTCGACCAGCAGGCGCGAGTAGGACCGCTCGCGCAGAGATCCATAGAGCAGCAGGATACGCGGCGGATGATCGGCCCGTCGTGACGGCTCCAATCGTGCCAGGTCAGGCGGGGCCAGCAGCTCGCGCCGCAGTGCGGGCATCACGTCGTCCGGCGCGAAGGCCGGGCTGTGTTCCATGTCCATGTCTCTCTCCCGTCGCGCCTGGCCCCAAGCGCTTCATCAGGTCGCAAGGTAACGTCTGCACCGTTGCGGCCGACTTGTTGGAACGTGCGTTGAAACTCCCGATTGTGGAAGTGCCTACTGCAGCATTCGGAGTGCCAGAGAGCCCGCCCTCTCTTCGAACACCTCCGGTCCACGATCTGCCGGACGGGCCCAGTATTCACCGGATGGCGACGTCGGCAGACACCGACGCCCGCGCACTGCAGCGCGTTTCGCGGGACGAGCGTGTCCGCAAGAAAATATACAACAATAACAATGTGTTATTGGCGTTTTGTGCTTGCTTCCTCCTGGTGTTTCGTTCTACAAGGGGGTCCGGTAGCAGCGGAACCGAAACTGCATTTCAGTCGCCATTGAGTTGCGGGTCACGCAGCTGCGGAGTTCGTTATCGAATCACCTAGCCGGCGCTTGATCGTATGCCTCGGTGCCTGGCCA
>JAABUQ010006407.1_pt1 | contig 17870 bp, 17 predicted proteins | sample 5560001 | NCBI WGS metagenome assembly JAABUQ01 (sample SAMN10711888, study PRJNA513371) | rock metagenome | isolation source: Antarctica rocks | place: Antarctica: Victoria Land, Finger Mt nord | collected 2015-12-18
GACCCCGCGGCCGCACCACCACGGTGCGCGCGCACCGCGCGTACGGGCGACGAGGTCCGTGCGCCGGGTGGCGATCCCGTGCCTCCGCGGCGTCGCGTCACGAGGTGAGCACCGGTCGCTCGGGCCCTGGACGAATGTTCGACTCAGCTTGCCGGCTCTCAGGCCGACGCTTGTGGAGACCGAACTCTCCTCAAGCGGGGGATCTGGGTCTGACGGCCCCTGCGAAACCCCATGCGCCTACCTCCAGCCATCCAGTCCGCAGCCTCCCAGCTGCGTCCCCGGCGCGGCGGCGAGCGCGCCGACGCCCTCGCCGTGCCCGCTGCCGCCGAGTCCCGCCGCGCAAAGCTGGCCGGGGTGACGAGCCGGGCTCGCCGCGGTCCCAGCCTCCAACGTCGCTCAGCGGCGCGCGCCACGGTCACGGGCCTGGACATCCAGCCCGGCCATGTGGCCGCAGCCGAGGTGGCCGTGAACGGCTCGATCGCCCTGCGTCACGGTGCCAGCCTGGATATCGCCGCCGACATCGTCCGCGAGGGCGAGGTTCAGGACGGTGAGGCGCTCACCGTGGCCCTGAAGAAGCTGTTCGCCGACGGACGGCTCGCCAAGCGCGTCCGGCTTGGTGTGGCCAACCAGCGCATCGTCGTACGCACGATGGAGCTCCCCGTGATGGCGGACGCCAAGGACCTTGCCGCCGCCGTGCACTTCCAGGCCGCTGATGCTCTTCCCATGCCCCTCGACGGCTCCGTCCTGGACTTCCACGCCCTGGACGTCATCGACACGCCCAACGGGCCGCGTCAGCTCGTCGCGCTGGTCGCCGCGCGGCGCGACATGGTCTCAAACATCCTCGGCTGCGTCCGCGCGGCCGGGCTTCAGCCCGTCGGGGTGGACCTCTCAGCCTTCGCCATGATCCGGGCGCTGCACCGACCCTCCCCCGAGGAGATCACCGGGCGCACGTTGTACATCCACGTCGACGGGGTCACCAATCTCGCCCTCGCTCACGGAGCGATCTGCAGCTTTGCCCGTCTGCTGGGCGGCGGCCTCCCGGCCATGTCCGCCGACCTCGCCGAGAGGGCCGGCATCGACCTCGTCCGCGCCCGCGAGCACGTCCTGGCGGTGCGCCTCGACGAGGGAGGCACGACGCGCAGCGGTGACCTTCCTCGCGGCCCGGGCGACGCACCCGCCGACCCGGCCACCGAGCCCCAGATGGCGACGACGGCGCGTATGGACTCAGAGCCCGGTCGCGACTCTGAGGCGGTTACCACGGAGGTCGCGATGGCCGATCCCCTCACCGAGCTCGCGGCCACCGTGGTGCTCGAGCACGTGCGACGCACGGCCGCCGCCGTGCGCAACTCGCTGGACTTCCATCACGGCCAGCAGAACGAGCTTCCCGTCCAGAGCGCTCGACTCGTGGGTGCGGCGGCTGCGCTGCCGGGCTTCGCCGCGGCGCTGTCCGCTCAACTGGGCCTGCCCGTAGAGCCCGCCGCGGTCGCCGAGGTCCAGCCCGGCGCCGGCGGCTCTGTCTCGCCCTTCCGACTCACCGTCGCCGCCGGCCTCGGCGCGGCTGAGGTTCCCCAGTGAAGGCCGTCAACCTCATCCCGGCGGACGAGCGTGCAGGTGTCGGCGGAGCAGCCGGGCGCTCCGGGGGGGCCGTCTGGGTGCTGGTGGGCGGACTGGCGGGTCTGGTGATCATGGCGAGCGTGTACGCGCTGTCGGTCCGGCACGCGGCCGACGCGCGCGCCAAGGACGCGGCAGCGATCAGTCAGGCCGCAGGAGCGCGTTCGCGCGCCGCGCAGCTGGCTCCCTACCAGCAGTTTTTCACCACCGGCCACGCCCGCATCACCCAGGTCGCCACACTCGTCAAGGGTCGCTACGACTGGTCGGGAGTGATGCACGGGATCGCCGTCACGCTGCCGAGCGACGTGTCGCTGACCACGCTGACGGCCAGCCTGTCGGCCGCCGGCGGGACGGCGCCTGCGCCCGGGACATCGGCTCCGGCCGCGCCGGCTCCCGCGTCGCCGGCTCCAGCGTCCTCCGCCCCCCCAGCGCCCGGTGTCGCCCGGACCGCCGCGGTGCAGGTAAGCCCCACCGTCCTGCTGGGCGGATGCGCACGCAGTCACCCCGAGGTGGCCCACGTCCTCGACGCGCTCGGCGGGATGAGCGGTGTGCAGAACGTGAGCTTCGCCTCCTCCACCAAGGGCGCCACCACGCAGGCCGCGGGCGCGGGCTCCGGCGGCTGCCCGCCCAGCTCACCCGCGGTCTTCCAGGTCACCATCACCCTTCACGCCACGGGCGCCACCGGCGCCCCGGTCTCCCCGGCCGTCGCCGCTCAGTCGGCGGCCAGCCCGGCGGTTGCCGCGGCCAGCGCGCCCGTCGTTCCCCCCGCCCGGCACCCGGCACCGCTCGCGCCGGGCCTGGGAGCCGCCCGATGACCGGTCGCGATCGTCTTGTCGTGCTCGTGCTGGCGGCCCTCGGTCTGGTCGGCGCGTCGTGGTGGTTCATCGTGGCTCCCGAGCGCCAGCAGGCGGTCAAGGCCGACCAGCAGCTCGTCGCCGACAACCAGGCGCGCGACGGCGTCTACGGCCAGGTCGCCCAGGCACGCGCCGCTGTGTCCGGCTACGCCACCACCAAGACCGCGCTTGGCGCCATCGACCGCGCGGTGCCCACCACGGGCGACGTGTCCGACCTCATTCGCCAGCTGGCCACCACGGCCGGCGCCAAGCACGTGGACTTCCGCGTGATCAGCCTGACCCCTGCCACCCCGGGTGCGGGCGCACCCGCAACCGCGCCTCCCCCCGCTACGACCGCTGCCACCGGCGCCGCGGGCGCGACACCCGGATCCGCGCCGCTGACCGGGGCGGCCAGTAGCCCGGCCCTCGCGTCTGCGGCCACGATCAACACGCTCACGTTCAGCTTCACCTTTGTCGGCGGCTACCTCGATCTGGAGCGCTTCCTGCGCGCCGTCAACGGCTACGCGACCACCGATTCGGCCGCCCTGCTCAAGGCCTCCGGGCGACTGCTGAGCGTCAAGTCGATCTCGCTCGCTCCGTCCGGGAGCGCCGCGTCGCCGTCCTCCGGCGGCGTCACCGGACCCCAGGCCTCGATCACCGCGGAGGCGTACGTGCTCGCCGCGCCCGCTCTGGCGGTGCCCGCGGCGCCGAACACCGTAGGCGCCCCGGTACTCGGGTCCGTCGCCCCCGGCCGCGCCCCGACCCCGGCCACCGCGCTTCCGGCACCCGCCCGACGTCTGGTGCCCTTGCCAGGGACGCCCAGCCCGGGGACTCCCGCCCGTCCGCCCGCCGCTGTGCCGGCCCACGCGCCGCAGGCGGCGTTGGTCGGTCCGGCCGCTCGTACCGCTCACCCCGCCCCCACGGCCGACGCGGCGCGAGCCGCCGGAGGCACCCGATGAGCCTTCTCAACGACATTGCCGCCGATCTCAACGAAAAGCGTCTGTGGCCGGTGGTCGCCCTGCTCTCGGCCGGCGTGGTGGGCATTCCCGTGGCGGCATCACTGACGTCCGTGTCGGCCCCCGACGCCGGCGCCACGCCGGCGGCCATGACCCCGGTGGTCGGGGCCGGAGTCGGCGCGGTTCTCCCCGGACTGCCCGGCCACGTCCCTGCGCGCCGGCACGTATCGACGCTCGAGCACGATCCCTTCTCAGCCATCTCCGCGCGTGCCGCGACGGCAGGCGCGACGGCCACCAAGGGGGCGCCCGCCGCGGGCGCGACCGCCGGCACCGGCGCCACGGGCGCGCCCTCCGCAAGCGGTCACCCCGCGACGACCTCACCCTCGGCCGGCGCCGGCCCATCCGCCTCGGCTCCGAGCCTGTCGGCGCCGTCCGGCCCGGTTCCCTCATTCAGCTCGCCCGGCGGCGCTCCCAAGCTCACACCGGTACCGAACCTGCCCACTCCGAAGGGCCTCCCCATCCCGAAGGGCGTGCCCTCGCCCCCCTCGGGCTCGAAGCGCTCCGGTGGGCACCACACGTCAAGCTCCGTGGTCGGTCCCGACCCGACGCGCTACTTCGCCGTATCGATGCGCTTCGGCGCGGCCACCGGTGGCCCCGTGCTCTCAAACCCCCCGCGCCTACAGGTTCTCCCCTCCACGCAGAATCCCGTCGCTCAGTTCCTTGGCGTGCGCGAGGACGGGCGCTCGGCGCTCTTCTTGCTCAATCCAGCGGTGAGCGCCAGCGGCGACGGATACTGCTCGCCGAACCCGCACAGCTGCCAGCTGATCACCCTGCGAGCGGGCGAGAGCGAGTTTCTCGATGCCCACAGCTCCACTCGGGGAACCGTTCAGTACGAGCTCGACGTACTGTCCGTCTCCCAGCGCCACGGCTCCACGACGGTTGCGAATAAGGCGCGTCGGCGCGAGTCGCTGGCCGGCCGCCGGATGCTCGGCGCCTCCAAGGCGTCGGCGCTCCGCGGGCTGCTGTTCTCCCAGGATCTTGGGGTCGTCATCAGCCGCGCGGCCCACTCCGCCAAGACGGCCGGTGCTCGCACGGCGACCACAGGAACAGTGACGCCCCCCGCCGGCCCACGCACGGCGCTGTCCGCCCCCTCCGTCGCCCCCACCACTCCGGCTCCCGAGCCCGCCCCGAGCCCGCCCGCGTCGCCCATGCCCGTAGCACCCGCCGCGATCCTTCCCCTGGGGCCGAGCCCCACCATCGCGCCTGTCCCGGCGACCCAGATGGCCCTCAGCCTGCGCGCCTCCTGGACACAGGCGTCGGGCTGGATGTTCAGTCGCTGACCGAGCGCGCCGCCCGACGGGCTCAGCGCCAGGGGGCGCTCGGCCCCTGCCAATAAAGTAGGCGCCGATGGCACTGCGCCTGATCACCGCCGGGGAGTCCCACGGTCCCGGGCTGACCTGCATCGTGGAAGGCGTCCCCGCGGGGTTGGAGCTCACCCCTGAGGATCTCAACCGTGACATGGCTCGACGCCAGCTCGGCCACGGCCGCGGCGGGCGCATGAAGATCGAGCGTGACACCGCCGAGGTCACCGCGGGCGTGCGTCACGGCCGCACCCTGGGAGGGCCGGTCGCCCTCCAGGTCGCCAATCGTGACTTCGCCAACTGGGAGGAGCGCATGAGTCCGTGGCCCGTGGCGTCCCCGGTGGCCGAGGTGCACCTTCCCCGCCCGGGCCACGCCGACCTGGTCGGGACACAGAAGTACGCCTTCACCGACGTGCGCAACGTTCTCGAGCGCGCCAGCGCGCGGGAGACCGCCGCCCGCGTGGCGGGCGGCGGCGTGGTGCGCGCGCTCCTGCGCGCCGTGGGGGTCCAGGTGGTCTCCCACGTGGTGCAGATCGGAAGCGTGCACGCACCGCGGTACTCCGAGCCGCTGGGACCGGAGGACTTCGTCGAGGTGGATGTATCGCCCGTGCGCTGCCTGGACGCCGGGGCCTCACGCGCCATGGTGGCTCACATCAATGAGCAGCGCAAGGCCAACGAGTCCCTGGGTGGTGTCTTCGAGGTCCGCGCCTTTGGGCTGCTGCCGGGCCTGGGCTCGCACGTCTCCTGGGAGGAGCGCCTGGACGGTCGCCTGGCCGGCGCCCTGTGCTCGATCCAGGCCATCAAGGGCGTGGGCATGGGCGCCGGCTTCGACCTCGCCGGTCGCCCCGGTTCTGAGGCCCACGACGAGATCTTTCACTCCACCGAGCGCGGTTTCTACCGCGAGACCAACCATGCCGGCGGCCTGGAGGGCGGCATGACCACCGGCGACCCGCTGATCGCGACCGCGGCCATGAAGCCGCTGCCCACCCTGACCAAGCCTCTGCGCTCGGTGGACACCCAGACCCTGCAGCCCGCGGAGGCACTGCGCGAACGCACCGACTCCTGCACCGTTCCCGCGGCGGGAGTGGTGGGGGAGACCATGGTGGCCTTCGTGCTCGCCGACGCCTACCGCACCAAGTTCGGCGGAGACCACGTCGACGACATGCGCGCCGCCATCGACGCCTATCGCGAGCGCATCGGGTGGGCTCGCTGAGCGCCACCCTGAGCGTGGGAGCGCCCGCCCACCCCGCGCGCTTGCCGCGCGCCCTGGTGCTCATCGGCTTCATGGGCGCGGGAAAAACTACTGCCGCTCGGGACCTGGCGGCGGCCCTGGGCGCGACGGCGCTCGACGCCGACGCCGTGCTCGAGGAGCGCCTCGGTCACTCAGTGGCCGAGGAGTTCGCGAACACCGGGGAACAGCCCTTCCGCGCGCTTGAGGAGCAGGTGACCTGCGAGTTGCTCAAGCGCGCCGGTCCGGGCACCGTGCTGGCCCTGGGCGGGGGCAGCCTCGCCTCCGAGCGCGTGCAGCAGGCCCTGGCCGCCCACCTGACCGTGCTCCTCGACGTCGACGCCGAACGGGCCTGGGAGCGCGTGGCCAAGCACCCGGCCGAGCGACCCCTGGCCCGCGACCGGGGCGCCTTCACCGCCCTGCTCGAGGCGCGCGCACCCCTCTACACGCGCCTGGCCGACGCGATCCTGCCCGCTCGACGCGGGGTGCCCTGTCGGGCTCTGGACGCCCTGGCGCGCCTGGCGGTGGCGCCAGCCGGCACGCGCATGCTGTGGGCGTGCTCCGCTTCGGGCGACTATCCCGTCTTCCTGGGCGGCGGCGTGCTCGGCTCGGCACTGTGGCCGCTGGATCGCGAGGTGTCACATCCCTTCTACGTCACCGACGAGACCGTGCGGGGGCTGTACGCCGAACGCCTCGACGTGGGCGAGCGCGTGGTGGCCATCGCTCCCGGGGAGCGCCACAAGACGCTGGCCAGCGCCGAACGCATTTGGAGGGTGCTCGTCCAACACGGCGTCACGCGCGCCGACCACCTCGTCGCTCTGGGCGGTGGCGTCGTCGGAGACCTGGCCGGCTTCTGCGCGGCGACCTACCAGCGCGGCATGCCGGTGGTGCACGTGCCCACCACGCTCGTCTCTCAGGTCGACTCCGCCTACGGAGGCAAGACGGGGGTCGACCTGCCCGAGGCCAAGAACTACGTGGGCGCCTATCACCAGCCGGCGGGGGTGCTCGTCGACCCCGAGGTGCTGCGCACCCTCCCCGAGGCCGAGCGCGCCGCGGGGTTCGCCGAGGTGATCAAGACGGCCCTGATCGCCGGCGGCGATCTGTGGCGGCGCGTCAGCGCCGGAGAGCGGATCGACCAGGAGATGGTCATGGCCTGCGTGCGCACCAAGCTCGCCGTGGTGGCCGAGGACGAACGCGACGGCGGACATCGCCAGGTGCTCAACCTGGGTCACACGATCGGCCACGCGATCGAGACCACCAGCGACTACGCGCGCTACCGCCACGGCGAGGCCGTGGGTCTGGGGCTGCTCGCCGCTCTGCGTTTGTCTGGTCTGCAGGAGCTGCGCGCCACGGTGGCGGCGGCCCTGGCCGTCAACAAGCTTCCCGTGCGCATGGAGCACGTCGACGTCGACGCGGTGGTGGTCGCCACCGCGCTTGACAAGAAACGCCTGGGCTTGCAGGTACCCTTCGTACTCGTGCACGAACCCGGAGACGTCCGCGTGGGAGCACAGGTGAGCGAGGCCGACGTGCGTGCCGCCGTGGCGGAGCTGGCCGCGTGACGGGCGCGGCGAATCCGCAGGGCCGCGGAGATCCCCCTCCTCCGGGGGGCGACCTCGTTCTCGCCCACAACCGCGTGGAGGTGGTGCACGGGGTCAACCTCGACATGCTCGGGCAGCGCGATCCGCAGCAGTACGGGACGATGACCCTGGCCGAGCTGGAACGGCACATCAGCGACTGGGCCGGCGAGCTCGGCCTGCAGACGCGCTTCTTTCAGACGAACTTCGAGGGTGAGCTCATAGAGCACCTGCACGGGCTGAGGGACATGGCCGACGCGCTGATCATCAATCCCGGAGCGTGGACGCACTACGCGTGGGCCGTTCGTGACGCGCTGGAGATCGCTGAGCTGCCCGCGGTGGAGGTGCACCTGTCCGACGTCAAGGCGCGAGAGTCCTGGCGCCGCCTGTCGGTGATCGAGGACCTGTGCGTCGGCTCGGTGGCCGGCCGAGGAGCGGAGGGGTACCGCGAGGCGCTCGAGCTCCTTCGTGACCACCTCGCCGGCCAATAGTCTGCGCCCGACTGTGAGCGAGATCACCGCCCCCACCACGCTGGTGCGACGCACCGAGCAACTGGCGGGCGAGGCGGTGGCGCGCGAGCTCGACGGCGTGCTCGTCAGCGCGTCGGTCAGCGTGCGCTACCTGAGCGGATACACCGGCTCCCACGGCATCGTCCTGCTCGGCTCGGCGCCGTCGCAACCGTGGCGGTTCTTCACCGACTTTCGCTACCTCACGCAGGCGGCCGAGCAGGTCCCCGAGCGCTTCGAGCGCCAGATCGCCACCAATCTCTTCGAGGCCGCCCTGCGCTCCCTGCAGGAGCTGGGATCTCAAGGGGGACGCCTGGGCTTTGAGGACGAGCACGTCAGCGTCGCCCAGCACGCCAAGCTGCTCGAGGAGCTTCCCTCAGGGTGGGAGCTGGTCCCGTGCACCGGGATGGTCGAGGGGCTACGGGAGATAAAGGATGCCGGCGAGCTTGCCCGCATCCGTGCGGCCGCAGAGCTCGTCGACGAGGTTCTGGGCTGGCAGGCCGAGCGGGGACTGACGGGGCGCAGCGAGCGCGAGGTGGCGCTGGAGCTCGAGCACGAGATGCGTCGTCGCGGGGCCACCGCGCCGAGCTTTCCTTCGATAGTGGCCTCCGGCGCGCAGGGTGCGTTGCCCCATGCCTCCCCCCGCGACGTGACCATTGTGCGCGGTGATCTGGTGACCATCGACATGGGTGCGCTGCTCGACGGTTACTGCTCGGACTGCACGCGCACCTTTGCCACCGCGGAGCCCGACGGACAGGCTCGGGAGGTCTACGCAACCGTGCTCGACGCCCAGCAGCAGGGCCTGCAGGCCGTCCTCGCCGGAAGCAGCGGACGGCAGGTCGACGCGGTGGCCCGCGCGGTGATCGCCGACGCCGGCTACGGCGAGAACTTCGGCCACGGACTCGGACACGGTGTGGGTCTGGAGATCCACGAGGCACCACGCTTGTCGCCCAGCGCTCCGCAGGAGCCGCTGCGCCCAGGTCACGTGGTGACCGTCGAGCCGGGCGTCTACCTGCCCGCGGTGCTCGGGGTACGCATCGAGGATCTCGTTGTCGTCGGGGCGGACGGTCCCGAGCGACTCAGCCACTTCCCCAAGGAGCTCACCGTGGTGGGATGAGGGGTGCGGCCTGGGTGTGGCCGCTCGCGTCCGTGGCTCAGCGCCGCACGAGCTGGCGCTGCGTCGAGCGCGGCCTTGGTGTGGCCGTTCGTGTCCGCCGCTCAGCGCAGCACGAGCTGGGCGATGGCCGCGATCCCGACCGCCACGATGAACGCGCGCAGCGCCGCGGCGGGTAGGCGCCGGCCCACACGGGCACCGACCTGGCCTCCGGCCACCGAGCCGGCCATGAGCAGCAGCGCCGGAGCCCAGGCGACGTGGGCGACAAAGGCGAAGATCACGCCCGCGACCATGTTGACGATCAGCGCCAGGACGTTTTTCAGCGCATTGACGCGCTGCAGGTCCTCGGTCAGGGCCAGACCCAGAATGGCCAGCAGCAGGATCCCCTGCGCGGCGCCGAAGTAGCCGCCGTACAGCCCGGCGGCGAATATCGCGGCCAAGGCCAGCAGCCCGCCGTCGCGCGCGGCGCTGTGGCCGCGCTCGGCCAAGTGGCGCGCCAGACGCGGTTGAAAGATGACCAGCACGAGCGCGATGGCGATGAACACGGGGACGATGGCGGCAAAAGCAGACGCCGGCAGGAGCAGCAGCGCCACCGCCCCAAGAGTCCCGCCGACCACTGAGGCCGCTCCCAGGCGCGCCGCACGCCGACCCTGACCGGCCAACTCGTGGCGGTAGCCGTAGGCTCCCGAGAGGGACCCAGGCACCAGGCCGATGGTGTTGGACACGTTGGCCACCACCGGCGGGTAGCCGAAGGCGAGCAGGACGGGAAAGGTGATCAGGGTTCCGCTGCCCACGATCGTGTTGATCGTTCCCGCCGCCACGCCGGCCAGGAGGATGGCCAGCACCTCGAGCACGCTCAAGCGTTCACCGGTGCGGCGCGAGCGTCACCAGCGCCGCACTGCTGGCCGGCATGAGGAACGAGGCCATTCCCTTGGCCACGCGGACCTGGGGCAGACGGCGCGCGGGTCGCCAGCTGCCGTCGGCGGCCACCGAGCTCTGACCCAGGCGCACCCCGGTGGTCGAGGCCAGGCCGGGCGCGGTCAGGCGCAGCACGCTGCCCGCGGTGAGGTCATGTCCGACCGGTACGTGAACCATGACCGGCCGGGCGCCCGCACTCTCGTCGTTGACAACGACCAGCTGCAGTCGCCGGTGCGCGGCGGCAAAGGCGCTGTAGCTCAGGTTCAGCCCGGACGGGCGGACGCTGACCGGCAGCGGACGGCTGCCCACCAGCTGGTGGGCCAGCAGCAGCGCATACCATTCCGGTTGAGCGTTCAGGCGCCCGGAGATCATGTCGTCGGGAGTCAGCGCGGCCAGCGGCGAGTAGCTGTGGGGGTGGGCCACGTTGCCGTGGAAGTTGAGCCCCGAGACCCCCGAGGACATGGCCCGCGTGGTGTAGTCGGCTGCCCACAGCGCCGCCGCGAAGGTGTCACTGACCGCGGCCTGCCCGCCGCAGGAGATGTTGTTGGTCTCGTCGACGCGCACGGGCAGGCGATGCGCACGCGAGATCGCGCCCAGACGCCGCAGGCTGGCCCCCGCCGCGGCGCGGATGCCGGGCCTGAGCAGGTTGGCGATCGTGGGGTGGCTCGTGCAGCTCAGCGAGTAGTAGTGGGCCGTGAGCAGCGCAGGTGGGTCCAGGGAGGCGAGCATGCCTAACCAGGGCAGGTGTCCTCGCCCGCTGGAGACATCAGGGCCTTCGATGGGAAGCTCGGGGACCGCCTGCTGCACGGCGGCCTGGTAGGCCCCGGCCTGCGGGGCGTACTGGGCGTAGGTCCAGGGATCGCTGCGCAGATGGTCGGGCCGCAGCAGGGCGTCGGGCTCGTTGCCGAACTGCACGCCGGCCAGGTTGTCGCCCAGCGCGGCGTAGGCGGCGCCGGCCTCGGAGGCGGCGGCCTGGGGGTCGTAGTGGCCGAGGTTCAGCGCCAGCTGCACGCGCCAGCCAGTCTCGCGGGCCAGACGAGCCACCCCGGTGAAGTCAGCCGGGCCCAGCCCGGTGGTGGCCCAGGGCGGCAGCGGGCCCGAGTCACCCACCCACGCGACCTGCGTGTCGGCGGTCACGCCCCCGAAGCGCACCAGTCCACCGCTGAGGGAGCGCAGCAGTCCGGGCAGGTCACCGCGGGATGCGTAGCTGCCCGTGAGGGCCAGGTGCTTGACCTCGAATGACAGTCCGAGGAAGTCGGAGGGCACCGTGGTGCGCGGATGGGCGCGGTCGACGGTCAGGCTCACCGGGCGCGCCAGCGATGACGGCGTGGCGGTCGGCGCCCCGCTGGCCGGAGCGGCCGGCAGGAGGGCGGCGCCGACCAGAGCGAGCGCCGGCGCGACCCGGCGACTCACGCGCCGCGTGGCTTTGAGGACCGGGCCGATCACCGCACGCAGGCTAGTGGCCCCTCAGGGTGAGCGCTGCAGGCCGCCTGCCGCGGGCGCCCCTCGGCGGTAGCGGCCCCACGCCGCTACCCTGACGCCGCGTGATCAGCACCAACCAGTTTCGCAACGGAAACCACATCGATGTCGACGGCACGATCTTCAAGATCGTCGACTTTCAGCACGTCAAGCCGGGCAAGGGCGGCGCCTTCGTGCGCACCAAGCTGCGTCGCGCCTCCGATGGCGCCTCCATCGACCGCACGTTTCGCGCGGGCGAGAAGTTCCGATCGGTGCGCACGGAGGCCCGCAAGATGCAATTCCTCTACGCAGACGGCAGCGATGCCCACTTCATGGATTCCGCGTCCTTTGAGCAGATCGCCATCCCCGAGGGGGCCGTCGCCTCCACCCTTCGCTGGGTGAAGCCGAGCACGGAAGTCGACCTGTTGTTCATCGACGATGAGCCGGCGGACGTGCAGCTGCCCAGCGCCGTCGACCTGGAGGTCACCGCGACCGATCCGGGGCTGCGGGGTGACACCGCTTCGGGAGGTGGTACCAAACCGGCGACCCTGGAGACGGGGGCGACCATCTCGGTGCCGCTGTTCGTGAACGTCGGCGAGCGCGTGCGCGTGGACACCCGCTCGGGCGACTACGTCTCGCGCGCTTGAGGCAGGGTGCGGCGCACCGACCAGCGGCGGGCCGCAGTGGTGGCCCTCTATCAGCACGACCTCACAGGCCGCTCCCTAGCCCAGACCCTGGGGCGCGACGCGGCGCTGTTCACCCGGGCCCTTGCTCACGCAGCGGCGGATCGCGCACCCGAGCTCGACGAGGTGATCACTCGTCACGCCCACGGGTGGAGCGTGGAGCGCATACAGCCGCTGGAGCGGAGCATCATGCGCGTGGCCCTGATCGAGATGCTCCATCCCGACGCGGCTCCGGCCGACGCGCCCATACCTCCCGAGGGCGCGATAGACGAGGCCGTGCAGACCGCCAAGACCTTCTGTGGCAGCGAGGCGCCCGGATTCGTCAACGGGGTGTTGGCGGCGGTTCTGCGTGAGACCAGGCCACAGCCGACCGACGGCGATCAATAGTGTCCGGCTGGCGTCGGCCTCACCCGAACCCTCCAATGCTGATATGACCGAGACGCTTGACGATCTGATCGTGCGCCTGGAGCGCGCCGGAGAGCAGCTGCGCTCGGGAGAGCTTTCCCCCGACGCCGCCGCCACCCTGGTCGAGGACTGCGCCGCGCTGGCCACCCAGGCGAGCACGGAGCTCGAGCGACGGGCCAGAGCCGACGTGCCCGCTGCTCTTCCCGGGCAGGACTCGCTGCTCTAGGGCGAGCGGGGAGGGGGCGGTGAGCGCGCGGGGGCCCGAGCCGGGGGCGACGGGCGCCTATCCGGAGGACCTGCGCGATGAGGTCGACGGCTACCTGCACGGCCTGCGCTTCTCCAGCGAGCCGGTCACCGCGGGCCTCGAGGAGGCCATGCGGTACTCCCTGTTGGCTGGGGGTAAGCGCATCCGCCCGGTGTTGGCTCTGGCCACGGCACGGGCCCTGGGGCGCGACCACGCCGAGATGTTGCCGCTGGCCGGCGCCCTGGAGCTCATACACACGTACTCGCTGATCCACGACGACCTGCCGGCGATGGACGACGACGACCTGCGCCGCGGGCGCCCGACGTGTCACGTGGCCTTCGGGGAGTCCGTGGCCATCCTGGCCGGCGACGGCCTCTACGCGGAGGCCTTCCACCACGTGATAATCCACCAGCAGGCTGCTCCGGAGCGCGTCCTGGCCGCGCTGGCCGAGCTGTCGGCGGCGACCGGGGTGAGCGGGATGGTCGGGGGCCAGTACGTCGACGTGAGCACCGGGGCGCCCGCCGGTGCTCAGGGGCTGCGCCGCCTGCACGAGCTCAAGACGGGTCGCCTGATCGCGGCCTCGATCCTGTGCGTACTACTGCTCGATGGAGCGGACCGACCTGCGACAATGCACTTCCGCCGTTTCGCGGCCGAGTTGGGCGTCCTTTTTCAGATCGTGGACGACATCCTGGACGTGACCGGTACCGACGCGGCGCTGGGGAAGCCGCCGGGCAGCGATGAGCGTCACGGCAAGCGCACATACGTCAGCGAGTTCGGGATCGACTCCGCGCGCGCGTTGGCCCTGCAGTCCCACCGCACCGCGCGCGAGGCGCTCGCCCAGGCCGCGCCGCAGGGTGCCGCCCAGCTCGAGCAGATAACCGACTTCATCTACACGCGAACCTCTTGACCCACGACGCCGGCCAACCTCCCCTCCAACCGCGGCGTCTACTCGACGGCATCGACGCACCGCAGGCGCTGCATTCGCTGAGCACCGAGGAGCTCGCGCAGGTCGCTCAGGAGGTGCGCGAGCACATCATCGACACGGTCGGTGAGATCGGCGGCCATTTCGGCGCCAACCTGGGCACCTGCGAGCTGGCGGTGGCGCTGCATTCGCTGCTCGACTCTCCCCGCGACAAGATCCTGTGGGATGTGGGCCATCAGGCCTACCCACACAAGGTTCTCACGGGTCGGCGCGACGAGCTGTCCACCATCCGCCAGTACGGGGGTCTGGCGCCGTTCTGCTCCATCGCGGAGTCGGAGCACGACATCATGGGAGCAGGGCACGCCTCGACGTCGATCGGCTACGGCGTGGGCATCAAGGAGGCGATGCGCCACACCGGCGGTCCCGCCAACGGCCGCGTTGTCGCGGTGATCGGCGACGGAGCGATGACGGGTGGCGTGGCCTTCGAGGCCATCAGCCACGCAGGAGGCATGGGCACGCCCATGGTCGTGGTGCTCAACGACAACGGCATGTCCATCGCACCCAACGTGGGCGCCCTGTCGCGGTCCTTCAATCGCGTGCGTCTGAATCCCAAGCTGTGGCACGCCCGCGAGGAGGTCGAGGGCAGCCTGACGCGACTGCCCATCGGTATCGGCGCCGCACTGGAGCGTCTGGGGCCCCAGCTCAAGGAGTCGATCAAGGCCTTCTGGGCTCCGGGCCTGTTCTGGGAGGAGCTCAACTGGGCCTACATGGGGGTCGTCGACGGCCACAACGTGGGTGCCCTGCGCGAGTCGCTCAGGGAGGCGCTGGAGGCCGAGCGCCCGGTCGTGGTCCACGTCTCCACCGTCAAGGGCAAGGGCTTCGCGCCGGCCGAGGACGGGGGACTGGAGGGCATGGAGGAGTGGCACGCCGCCAAGCCCAAGTCGATCGCCAACGGCGCCGCGGTGCTCAGCCGCCCGGCGCAGGCGGGCGCGATCCCCAAGCCACCGCAGTACACCAAGGTGTTCGGTGAGGCCCTCGTGCGCGAGTGCGAGCGAGACCCCCGCGTGGTCGGCATCACCGCCGCGATGAATACGGGCACCGGCCTGAACATCCTGCAGAAGGCCATGCCCGAGCGCTACTTCGACGTGGGCATCGCCGAGCAGCAGGCCATCCTGTTCGCCTCGGGCCTGGCGTTGGAGGGCGTCAAGCCGGTCGCGGCGATCTACTCGACCTTCCTGCAGCGGGCCTACGACCAGATCGTCCACGACGTCTGCCTGCAGAGCCTGAACGTGGTGTTCGTCATGGACCGCGCCGGACTCGTGGGCGACGACGGGCCCACCCACCACGGCGTCTTTGACATCGCCTACCTGCGTTGCCTGCCCAACATCGTCCTGATGGCTCCGCGCGACGAGCAGGGGCTGGTGGACATGCTGCACACCGCGCTCCTCTACGACGAGGGGCCCGTCGCGCTGCGCTATCCGCGTGGGGAGGCCGTCGGCGTCGAGCTGCGGGGACGCCCGCGGCCCATGCAGATCGGCACCGGGGAGATCGTGCGCGAGGGCGGAGCGAGCGCGCCGGCCGGTGCCCGTGTGGCCCTGATCGGCTACGGCTCGGGCGTGAACAAGGCACTCGAGGCGTCAGACCTCTTGGCCGAGCGCGACATCCGGGTCACCGTGGCCGACGCCCGCTTTGCCAAGCCCATCGACGCGGGGCTGATGGCTCAGCTCGCCGCCGAGCACGACCTGCTGGTCACCGTGGAGGAGGGCGTGCTCGCGGGCGGCTTCGGCTCATCCGTGTGGGAGGCCCTCAGCGACACCGGCGCGGCCACGCCGCGCATCCTGCGCGTGGGCCTGCCCGACCGCTACGTGACCCACGGCAAGCCCGCTCTCCTGCACGAGGAGGTCGGCTTCACCGGCCCACGCATCGCCGAGCGCGTCGAGGCGGCGATCCTCGACCGGCGCTCGGCCCCCGTCGGAGCCTGAGCGCACCGGGCGCAAACAGAAACGGCCCGCCAGAGGCGGGCCGTTTCCGGAGGGGAGGGTGCTGCTTGCTTCGGGTCGATGTAATGATGCCCCGGCGAGGCCCCGTCTTATGTGACGTCGATCACACCCACAGCTACACGGTGGGCGGCGCGGCTGCGGTGGGGACGGCGGGGAGAGCGGCTACCGTTGCCGGGCCGATGACCAAGCAGCGCCTGGACACACTGATGGCCGAGCGTGGCCTGTTCGAGACCCGTACTCGCGCGGCCGCGTCGATCATGGCCGGGGAGGTGCGGGTCGGCGAAGACGGCCGGCGCGCGTCCAAGCCGGGGGAGATGGTGGACGAGGGCGCGTCCCTGACGGTCGCCGAGCGTCCGCGGTTCGTGTCCCGCGGCGGGATCAAGCTGGCCAACGCGCTGGAGGCCAGTGACGTTCGCGTCGGCGGGCGACGCGCGCTGGACGTCGGGGCGTCAACCGGTGGGTTCACCGACTGCCTCCTGCAGAGCGGCGTGGCCGCGGTGATCGCCGTCGACGTCGGGTACGGAGAGCTCGCCTGGGGACTGCGCGGCGATGGGCGCGTGACCGTGCTCGAGCGCACCAACGCACGCACCCTGACGCCCGCGCAGCTGCCGTGGGTCCCCGATCTTGCCGTGGTTGACGTGTCGTTCATCTCGCTGACCAAGGTATTGCCGGCGGTGCTCGGTTGCCTGGCGTCCGACTTTGACGTGCTGGCCATGGTCAAGCCGCAGTTCGAGGTCGGCCGCGAGCGCGTGGGCCGGGGAGGCGTGGTCCGAGTGGCCGCTGAGCGCCGACGCGCGCTGATGGGGGTCGCGCAGGCGGCACAGGGCCTCGGGACCGCGGTGCTCGGCTTTTACTCTTCACAGCTGCCGGGCCCCAAGGGCAACCGGGAGACGTTTGTGCACCTGGCCGCCCCGACGCGCCACGGCGCGCTCGGTGACGCAGATGTCGAACGGCTGGCGTCGTTGGTGGAACCTTGAGCACCGAGGCCGCCGGCCGGCTGCCCGAGCCCGCCGGCCGCCTGCCCGAGCCCGGCGGCGGCTCGCGCGAGGTGACCGTGCTCACCCACCGGCGCCCGGCAAAGACCGAGGCCGCACTGGGGCAACTCATGGCCGCCGCTCGCGAGGCGGACATGACCCTGCGCTTCGACGCAGAGGAGACGCGCAAGCATGACCTTTCGCCGGGCAGCGGCGTCCTGGTCGATGCCCCCATGAGCGACACCGTGACGCTTTGTCTGGTCCTGGGCGGTGACGGCACCATCCTGCGTGCGCTTCAGCGCTACGCCCACACCGGGGTGCCCGTGTTCGGGGTCAACTTCGGCGAGATCGGCTTCCTGGCCACCGTGGAGCCCGAAGAGCTCGAGGGCGGCCTGGCGCGTGCCTTCGCTGGCGACTTCGAGCTCCTGCGACTGCCGGCGGTCACCCTGCAGACGCCCGACGCAGTGGTGACCGCCATCAACGACATCGCCATCCATCGCAAGGTCGGCGAGCGGGTCGCCGAGATCGCCTACGCCCTGAACGGCGAGGTCGTCGGGAGCGTGCGTTGCGACGGGCTCGTGGTGGCAACCCCGGCGGGATCGACGGGCTACAACCTGGCCAACGGGGGGCCGGTCATGGCCTGGGGGGTTGAGGGTTTCGTCGTGAGCTTCATCGCGCCGCACTCGCTCACGGCGCGCGCGTTGGTCGCGGCGCCCGGCGACCTCCTGAGCATCTTCAACCGCTCCCGCGAGCCGCTGGACGTGGCCGTGGATGGGCGTCCGGTGTGCGAGATCGCGCCCGGTGGCGCGATGGACGCTCGTTTCGTGCACGGGGCAGGGACCATCGCCCAGCTGCCCGGATCCTCCTTCTATCGGCGCCTGCGCGAGAAGTTCGGTCGGCTGGCCCGCTGAGCAGAAAAGGTGCACATATGTCGGCGAAAGGCCGCATAGGCCAGCAGGGCGGCGCCAGAGCGATCGCCGATCCTTGCCAGGGTCGAGCCCGGGACCCTATGGTGCGGCGATGCACAGCCTGACCCTTCACTCCGCTCGCGTGGTGCCCCTCGCCCCCGTCGAGCCGGTGACC
>JAABUQ010006409.1_pt1 | contig 17866 bp, 19 predicted proteins | sample 5560001 | NCBI WGS metagenome assembly JAABUQ01 (sample SAMN10711888, study PRJNA513371) | rock metagenome | isolation source: Antarctica rocks | place: Antarctica: Victoria Land, Finger Mt nord | collected 2015-12-18
AACGGGTCCACCGGGCCGAGGTTCGGCCGAGCCGAGCGGACGCTCGATCAATTCCCTTGCGCCGACGCGCGCTTGTCGCCAACTATGCGGTGTCGCAGCAACAACTGAAAGGAGGTGATCCAGTGTCTCATTGTTTAGTGTCGGCACCGTCCGCCATGGTCTGGATCTCCGAAGCCGGCATTCGCGCCTCGGAGTAGCCTGTCCGCTGGTAGCGGATGTCCACGAACAATGCCGAAGGCCCCGAGAGCGCGCGAGCGATCCGGGGCCTTCTCCATGTTCGGGCTCCCCTCTAGGCTCGGCGGCAACCAGCCAGGAGGGAACCGCCATGAGCGTGGGCGAGGAGAAGGAAGCGATTCGCGACGTGCTCGCCGACTACTGCTTTCGCATCGACGACGACCGCTTCGCCGAGTTTGCGGCACTATTCGCCGAGGACGGCACCTGGGAGACCGCGTTCGGCAGCGCCACCGGCCGTCCTGGGATCGAGGCGCTGCTCCGCCGCATCGCCGGCGACGAACCCCGACCCCGGCGCATCCACGCGGTGAGCAGCATCGTGATCCGTCTGGAGGGCGAGCGCGCCGCGGTGCGCTCGAACTGGGTGCTGGTGCAGAACAGCGACGCCGGGCCGATCGTGGGCTCGGGCGGCAGTTATACGGACGAGATGGTGAAGCTGGATGGGGCTTGGTTGTTCCGGCATCGGAAGATTGATCGATATGTGCGAGAGAGCGAGTAGGGGGCGAAAGAAGCAGGGGAAGCATGTCTCTAACCACGAAGCCGGGCACGATACTGACCCGTTTCCGCGCTGCCCTCGATGAAATCTACGGCGCGCGGCTGGAACGCGTCGTGCTGTTCGGCTCGCGTGCGCGCGGCGACGCGAAGCCGGATTCCGACTACGATATAGCCGTTTTCATTGACGGCATGGGCTCCTTTGCGGAGGAAAGTGCCCGGCTTGCCGCGATCAGCACGGATATCCTTCTCGACAGCGAGGCCGTGATTTCCGTAATGCCGTTTCCGGCTGGGGCCTACCGCGAACGAACAGGCTTCATGCACGGGCTACGCGAGGATGGGCGCGATCTGTGAAAGCGGAGACCGCTGACTATCTGGTCAAAGCGCGGGTGACGCTTGCCGATGCCCAACAGATTGCGACGTTGCCCTTGCCGCATATTGTCGCTCGCGAGGCCTATCTGGCCGCGTTCCATGCCGCCGAGGCCTACATCTTCGAACAGACTGGCAGGGCGGCGAAGACGCATCGGGGCGTCCGCAGCGAGTTTGCCCGGCTTGCGAAAGCCGAACCGCGTATCGGGCGGGAACTCGTTACCTTATCTTGGCGGCGCGTACCAGTTCAAAGCGCGCGCCGACTATGCCGTCGGCTCCTCGGCCGCGCCTATTTCTCCTGACGAGGCGATTGCTGCCCTCACCACGGCGGCACGCTTCATCGCTGCCGTGACGGAACTGATTCCGCCTCTTGCGCCAGTAAACGTGTTGGGTGCCCAGTGTTGACGCGATTGCGGCACCTGCACTGTCAAAGTGGCAATGCTGAGAGATAGACAGCCCCCGTTCCCACAATGCGAAGGCGGCTGCGGCAAATCCGTTTGCGCGCACGGCTCCTTTCGCTCCCGTGCACAAAATCAACACTTCCGCTTGACCTTCGATAATTACAAACTGAGGGTAATGAATGTCCTTGTTTGATCGCCTCCGCAAAAAACCTCAGTTATCCCCGCAGAAGGAACCGCCGGGTGGTCCCGTGACGGCGATTCCAGATAAGGGCGATACGGACGACTCGCTCAGGGCAGAAATCGGCAGGTTATATGATTGCGGGGTTGATCCGGTTCACGCGATTAGAGCCACGCTTCACGGCGCAGGCGGGACGCTTACGACAGACGCTAAAAGACTCGCTGGAATATGGTTGGGCGTTAATGATCTTCTAGACAGAGACGTCATCGGCAATCCGCTGCGAAGCGAGCTGGTTAGCGTCAGGAACGTGCTTGCCAAGACAATCGAGGACGCTGGCGAAGGGCCTAAAATCTTCGTTAGGAACTATCGAGAAAACACCAGACGCATAAACGAGATGAAATTTTTGCAGGCCTATAAATCAAAACTCGTTGATGCTGCGGGAGTAATGCAGCTTGAGGCGGTTCAAAATATGCTGGCTGAGATTGAGCATGAAAGGGCGAGTAATCCCGGTTCCTTGGCGCAGGACATTTCCGACGAGAAGCTCGCGAGCCTTTACAGCCTCAGAGACAATTGGGACGACCCGAGTAAGCTCAAGTGAGCAACAGCTTCCGCCAGGCCGTCTACGAATCGGACGTTTCGGCTTTCGCGGTCTCACTCTCGAACCCGCACCACCAGCTTGCCGCTATTCTCCCCGCGAAACAGCATCGCCAGCCCCTTCGGCGCGCGCGCCAGGCCGTCGATCACTTCTGCCGCAGCCGGCCGGCGTCGCGCTGGGCGGCGAGCCAGCGGCGGCCCTCGGCGTAACGGTCGGCGTAGTCGAACACCACGAAGCCTTGCAGGCGCGCCCGCTTGCCGATGAGTTGGCCGAGGCCGCGGACGCCGTAAAGCTCGGCGCTCGCGGTCTGCGAGATGCGGCCGCAGATCACCACGCGGGCGCCGGTCGCCAGGTTGGCGAGTGCTGCGTCCAGGGTCGGGCCGCCCACGTTGTCGTAGAACAGATCGGCCCCGCCCGGGCAGGCGCGGGCGATCGCGGCGGCGAGGTCGGGCTCCGCCTTGTAATCGATCGCTGCGTCGAACCCGAGCTCGTCCGTGAGCACGGCGCATTTCGCCGCTCCGCCGGCGATGCCGACGACGCGGCAGGCCTCGATGCGGCCGATCTGGCCGGCGACCTGCCCGACCGCGCCGGCGGCACCCGAGACCAGCACGGTCTGGCCCGGCCGCACCCCGCCCACCTCGCGCATCCCGAAATACGCGGTGACCCCGGTCAGGCCGAGCAACCCGACCCAGTCCTCCGGCGAGCCGAGGCCGAGGTCCAGCCGTTCTACCCCCTCGCTCGCCACGGTCGGGTGCGACTGCCAGCCGGGCCGCGCCTGCACCAGGTCGCCCGGCGCGAACCCCTCGGCGCGGCTGTCGAGCACGCGGGCGATGCCGAACGCGCGCATCACCTCGCCGATCTCGATGCGCGGCACGTAGCCCGGGTTCTCGCCCATCCAGACCCGCATGGCGGGATCGATCGAGAGATACAGCGTCTCCAGCAGCACCTCGCCGGCCTCGGGTGCCCGCACCGGCACGGTGTCCTCGGCGAAATGCTCCGGACCCGCCTCGCCGGTCGGGCGGCGCTTGAGCGTGAGACGATGGTTGGCGTTCGGCATGGCGCTCCCCACTCGACAGGCGAGGGGCTTGTATTACGCTGCCCCCCCACGCCCGCCGCCAATTCGAGGAGGAACCGCATGGCCGAAGTGAGCACGACCGAGGATGTCGCGTTGAGCGCGGAAAAAGTCTGGAGCGTGATCGGCGATTTCTCCGGCATCCGCAAATGGGCGGTGCTGGTGCAGGCCGAGAGCACCGAGCAGACGCCGCAAGGGCCGGTCCGCAGCCTGACCATGCCGGACGGCCGGATCGTGCGCGAGTTGTTGGTGCGGCAGGACGCGCATTCCTACACCTACTCGCTCGACCGGGCGGACATGCGCGAATACGCCTCGACCGTCGCCGTCGTGCCGGTGAGCGCAGACGCGTCGCAGATCAGGCTGACCATCCAGTTCACGCCGAACGACGCGGCCGCCACCGCCGAGACCAGCGAGAAACTCGCGCGCAACCTGCGCGGCAACGTCAAGGCGATGAAGAAGGCGCTCGGCCTCGCGGTCTGAGCGCCGACGCACACGGGAGGAACACCATGCGGCCAAGAATTGCGATCGTGGGCACGGGTGCCGTCGGCGGCTATGCCGGCGCGCACATGGCGCAAGCGGGCGAAGACATCGTGTTCATCGACTTCTGGCCGGAGAACGTCGAGACGATGCGGGCCAAGGGGCTGCGCATCTCGCACATCCGCGACGTCCCCGAGTTCACCGTGCCGGTGCGCGCGCTGCACGTGACCGACGTGCAGACGCTCGCCAAGCAGGCGCCGATCGACATCGCCTTCGTCTGTGTCAAATCGTACGATACCGCCTGGGCGACGACGATGATCGCGCAATATCTCTCGCCGGCCGGGTTCGTGGTCTCGCTGCAGAACTGCATGAACGAGGAAACCGTCGCCGGCATCGTCGGCTGGGGCCGCACGCTGGGCTCCATCGCGAGCTCCATCACCGTCGATCTCTGCGAGGCGGGGCATGTGCGGCGCGCCGCCGGCAAGAGCGGCGCCAAGCACACCGTGTTCCGCGTCGGCGAGGTGCACGGCCGCGTCACCGAGCGCGCGCGCGAGGTGTGTCGGCTCGTGGCCTACGCCGACAGCGCGCTGATCACGCCGAACCTGTGGGGCGAGCGCTGGTCGAAGCTCGTCATCAACGTGATGGGCAACGGCCTGTCCGCCTGCACCGGGCTGCTCAGCAAGGACATCATCGCGGACGATGCGTTGCGGCATTTCTCCTCGCGCCTCGGCTCCGAGGCGATCCGCGTCGGGCAGGCGCTCGGCTACCAGCTCGAGGAGATCCTGCACCTGGCGCCGGAAACCATCGCCCGCGCCGGGGAGGGCGACCCGGAAGCGACGCGTCGCGTGGACGAGCATCGGCTGGCGGAGGCGGCCAAGGGCGGCGGCGAGCACCGGCCCTCGATGGGGCAGGACATGGTGAAGGGCCGGCGCACCGAGATCGAGTTCCTCAACGGCCTCGTCGCCCGCAAGGGGGCGGAGATCGGTCTGCCGACGCCCGCCAACGCGGCGCTGACCGACATCGTCACCCGCGTCGAGCGCGGCGAGCTCAAGCCCGACAAGCGCCACGTCATCGATTTGCGGTTGAATTGATGGTGGGTCGCACTGGATTGCCGCTTCGCTGCGCTCCTCGCAATGACGGCGCGGAGCGATCATGTCGGTGAAGCTCGGCTACCTGCTGCCAACGCGCGAGCGGGTGATGGAGGGCGAGCATGCGGTCGCGCCGCTGCTCGCGCTGGCGAGGCGGGCGGAGTCGTTCGGCTTCGACTCGCTTTGGGTCGGCGATTCCGTCACCGCGCGGCCGCGGCACGATCCGCTGACCCTGCTTGCCGCCGTCGCGGTCGCGGCACCCGGTATGGAACTCGGCACCGCCGTGCTGCTCCCGGCGCTGCGGAACCCGGTGCTGCTGGCGCATCAGATCGCCACGCTGGACCGGATCAGCGAAGGACGGCTTATCCTCGGCGTCGGCATCGCCAGCGATCGGCCGAACATCCGCGCCGAGTTCGCCGCCTGCGGCGTGCCGTTCGACAAGCGCATCGGCACCATGATCGAGGGCTTGCGGCTGTGCCGGGCGTTTTGGTCGGGCGAGAAGGTGGATTGGGACGGGCGGTGGACGGTACGGGGCGCTTCGGTCGGCCCGACGCCGCACCGGCCGGGCGGGCCGCCGATCTGGCTCGGCGGCAACGGGCCGCCGAGCTTCGAGCGGGTCGGGCGGCATTACGACGGCTGGTTCCCGAACGGCGCCGACCCGGCCGGCTTCGTCGACGGGCTCGGGCGCATCCGCGACGTGGCGCGCGGCGCCGGCCGCAACCCGGCGGCGATCACCGGCGCCGTGTACCTGACGCTGGCGATCGACGACGATGGCGCCCGCGCCGACGCCCGGATGAACGCGTTCATGGAGCACTATTATGGCCAGCCCGCTTCGGCGGTGCGGGCGCGGCAGGTCAACTTCGCCGGTCCGGCGGCGAGTGCCGCGGAGTGGCTCGCTGGGTATGCGAAGGCAGGCGCGTCCCATCTGGTGCTGCGCTTCGCGGGAGACCATGAACGGAACCTGGCGGCGCTGGCGGACGTACGCGCGTCGATCGGCTGATACGCTTCGCGCTTGTATCAGATCGGAACGCGGCGCGCTTTCACCCGGTCGCTCCCGGCCTCACCCACGACATCGATTGCACCGGCTTCGCAACCGCGCGGGGCGGATTGCCGGCGGGCAAAGGCCCCGGTGCGCGCCCTATCTCGCTCTTGAACCTCAACACCACGGCGGACTGCTCGACCCGCACCGCCTTCTCGGCCCCGCGCGGTAAGGGAACCCGCTCTCCCATGCAGAAGAACACGAGCAGCGCGCCCAGCACCTCGGACTGCAGGGGAACAATGCGCGCGGCGCTTCCGGCTCCGAATACGATCTCGACACAGCCCGCTTCCGGGCGAAACACCACGTCGGCGGCGGTCATGGAAGGCAGCCCGAACTTCGTGCCGGCATGGGCGCTGCATGCGATGACCTTCAGCAATTCCTTGCGCGTCGAACTCCATCTCTCGCCGCTCCACGATAGCCATGCCGAGTCTCCGCCTGAGAGGCCGAACCACCGCAGCGCCCGACATCCCGCCGGACGGCGGTTCGCCAAGCGCAGCGGTGCGCTCACCATGCCCCTCGAATGATTGCGGGATCGTAAACACGGCCTCAAATCCCGACGGCTACGTGAGTGACGCCGCCGGAACCGGCATCAGGGCGCGTCGCCGCGCGTCGGCTGGGTTTTTCCCTCCTCGTAGTCGCGGCGCTGCTCCTTGGTCATCGGGGTCTGGCGCCAGTCGCCCTGATCGGACGAGCGATCGGGAAACTCGCCGTAATTGTCCTGAATCTCCGCTTCCTCGATGGTGACGCCGGGGATGCGCTCGTTCTGCGTCATCGGATTGGGCAGCAGCCCCGTTCCGGCGCTCTCCTCCATGCCGACCAGCTCCCTGGCCCGCTCCCAATACTCTTCGTCTCGCCCAACCGGGCTGCCTTCGGACTCCCACAGATGATAGGCCTTCTCGCGAATCCGGGCCTCGCGCTCGGGGTTGTCGATCAGGGGGTTGTCGCTCATCGGTCGATCCTCCGTTTCGGGCGGTCAAAGGGGCGTACACTGACGTTTTGCGCAAGAGACCCAATTTGCCGTCAGCAAACGGCGAGGCCCCCGATGTGAGTGGCGTTTCAGGTGCCCGCGAGGCGCGTCGCTCGGCGTCCGTCGGGTTCGTCCTGGTGACCTTGGGGATCGACGCCCTCGGTTTCGGCATCGTCGTCCCGGTGCTGCCCAACCTCGTCATGCAGCTCTCGCATCGTCCGGCCGCCGCGTCCGCGGTCTGGGTCGGCGCCTTGTTCGCCGCCTTCTCGGTTATGCAGTTCGCCTGCGCGCCACTGTTGGGCGCGCTCAGCGACCGGTTCGGCCGCCGACCGGTGCTGCTGCTTTCCCTGGCCGGCAACTGCGCCAATTACGCGATGCTCGTCTGGGCACCCTCGCTTGCCTGGTTGTTCCTGGGGCGCGTGATCGCCGGGGCGACGTCGGCCAGCGCGTCCGCGGCGACCGCCTACATCGCCGACATCACGCCGCCCGCGCGGCGCGCGCAGCGCTTCGGGCTGGTGGGCGCGATGTTCGGACTCGGCTTCGTGCTCGGGCCGGCCCTCGGCGGCGTGCTGGGCGCCTACGGAGCCCGACTGCCCTTCGTGGCGGCGGCGGCGCTGGCCGGCAGCAATCTGCTCTACGGCCTCATCGTGGTGCCTGAAAGCCTGCCCCGAACCTTGCGCCGGCCATTCCGCTGGCGGTCGGTGGACCCGGTCGGCTCCTTGCGCGTGGTCGGGTCGGACCGCGCCTACGCCCGGCTGGCGCTCGCCTGGAGCTGCGCTTGGTTCGCGCTCGGCGCGTTGCAAAGCAGCTTCGTGCTCGCCAATCAGATGCGCTTCGATTGGACGCCGCCGCAGAACGGCTTCGCGCTCGCAGCGGCGGGGCTGGGGTCCGCCGTGGTGCAGGGGCTGCTGCTGCGGCGGATCATCCGGCGCCTCGGCGAGCGGCGAGCCGCGCTGGCGGGCTATCTGCTGGCCAGCGCCGCCTATCTCTGCTTCGCCTTCGCCGGCGCCGGGTGGGTCATCTTCGTGGGCGTGGTGTTGCAGGCCTTGGGCGCCGTCAGCGGGCCGGCGGTGCAGGGGCTCGTCTCGGCCCGCGCCGGCCCGGACCGCCAGGGCGAGGTGCAAGGGGCGCTTTCGTCGCTGCAGGGACTGACCGCGATCGTCTCGCCGCTGACGGCAGGTTGGCTGTTCGGCCTGTTCACCCGCGAGGGCACGGTGCTGTATTTTCCCGGCGCGCCGTTCCTGTTCGCCGGCCTCGCCTACGTGCTCGCGTTCGCCGCCATATCCGGCTTGCCGCGCGCCGTGCCCGGGCCTTCCGCCTGAGCCGATCGGGACGTGGGTGCGCCCGCGAGCCCGGTTCAGCTCCAGTTCACCAGCAGCGCCAGCGCTCCGCCGCCGAGCACCACGATGGCCGGGTTCAGCTTGGTCGTGCCGAGCAGCACGCCGGCGGCCAGGGATATCGCCAACTGCAACCCGCTCTGATCGACCGATCGGGCGACGACGATGCCGCTCGTCGCCACCAGGCCGACGGCGATCGGTGCCAGACCGCGCTCGAGCGCCGCGCGCCAACGCGCCCGGTCCCTGGCGTGCCAGAGGCGCGCGGTCACGTAGACCAGGATTGCCGCCGGAAGGATCATCGCGGCGGTCGCCAGCAGCGCGCCGCCCCATCCTGCCGCGCGATAGCCGAGCAGCGTGACCAGCAGGCTGCTCGGCCCGGGTGCCACTTGCGACAGCGCGAAACTGTCGGCGAATTGCTGTGCCGTCACCCAATGCAGCGCCACGGTCCGGCGCTGCAGGTCGGGCACGATCGCGTTGCCGCCGCCGAACGACAGCAGGGACGACGTCCCGAACACGACCACCAGGCGCCACGCGGTCTCCAGGGTCACGATGCGACGTGGCTCCGCCAGGCCCACGCGTAACCCAACGGCGCCAGCACGATCAGGATGGTCCAGAGCGGCACGCGCATGACGCCTGCCGCCAAGGTCAGGGCGAACAGGATGACGGGAATTGGGGACACGAGCACCACGCGCCCCTGCCGCCAGGCGACCGAGAGGGTGAGCCCGACCGCCGCCGCCGCCATGCCGCTCAGCACGTGCTGCAGCGCGGGTACGTCGCGGAACCGGAGGTAAAGCGCGCCCATGAGCAGGACCAGGAGCATGGGTATCGCGATCAGGCCGAGGACGGAGGCGACCGCACCTTGAACGCCCCGCAATGTCGCGCCTACGAACACCGCGAAGTTGACCTGGTTGGCGCCGGGCAGGATGCGGCAGATCGCCGAGGTGCTGAGGAACTCCTCCTCGGTCAGCCAGCCCCGCCGCTGCACGATGATCTCGCGCGACCAGGCCGACAGGCCGCCGCCGAAACTCTGCAGCGCGATTTGGTTGAACGCGCGCGCCAGCATCCAGGGCGTCGGCGCCCGGCTCGGCGCCTCACTCATGATCGAGCTCGGGATCCGGCGGTTCGTCGGGCTCGAGATGCGTCCGATACAGGGTCAGCGGATCGGGCGCTTCGTAAGGGTGCGCCTCCTCCCAATCCTGGTCGAATTGGTGTTTGAGGGCGGCGACCGCATCGGCATCCGCGACGACCGCGCCCAGCTCCCGGCGCAGATCGAACGCGCTGCGGTCGATGTTCATGGAGCCGACCAGCGCTCGTTCACCGTCGACGATCAGCAGCTTGGCGTGCAGCCGCAGCCGCTTCTGCTTGCGCACCCGCACGCCGGTGCGCGCCAGCATGCGCAGAGCCGAGAACGTGTCGAGCATGTCGGACGGGCTGATCCCGTGCGCGCCGCCGCACAGGATATGGACCCGCACCCCGCTCTCCCGCGCGGCGACAAGCCGGTCGACGATCACCAGGTCGGAGAACTTGGGGTGCTGCACGGAAACCGAATGGCGGGCCGACGCGATCAGGTTCGCCATTCCTTCGCGCGCGTTCGTGTTGCTCCATAGCAGGCAGCTGTCATCGGGTGTTTCGAGCTTGCGCCCATGCCAATCCGACTCGGAGCCCGCCTCGATCTCCCGCACCGCGGCCGGATCGTGCAGGATCAGGCCGTAATCCCTTGTCGTCGTGAAATACTTGTCGCCGAAGTTGAAGGTCGCGATGAGCGCGACGCGGCCGTCGACCACCATCGACTTCTCGTGCGTCACCGCGAAACGCGGGCTGGTCCACGAGACGGCGACGCCGCCTGCGCGCAGCCGCTCGGCGGCATCGTCATTGGCCCGGCTGCCCGAGGAGCGCGCCGCGTTCAGCATGACGCGGACGTCGACGCCGCGATGCTGTGCCGCGATCAGGCCGTCGAGCAGGGAGGCCGCGGTGAACGTGAACATCTTCACCACGATGCGGACCCGGGCGGCGTCGATCAGGTCGCGAACCGGCGCCATCCCGTCCGTGGGCTGGACGAGGACGCGCGGCTTTCCGAACAGGGTTTGCGTTTCATGGGCCATGCGGTCGATCTCGCTACGCTACTTTCTGCGACCGAGTCATACGATGACCGAACTCGTGCATGGTAGCGAAGCTTGCCTGTCTCGCCGCGAGGCGGGTCGAGCTGCGGCATTGCCGTCCGCCAAGTCCGAGCTCAGCGCGCGCCCGGCATGGTCCGTTGCAGCTGTAGCGCGCGGTCGTGCAACGTCGCCACGCCCTGTCTCAGGGTTCCGAGCGCGTCGTTATGGGCGAGAAGGGCGGTCTCCGTCGCCCGGAGCTGGCCGCCGAGTTCGGTCAAGGCGCGTCGCCAGGACGCGACCTCCACCTTCTGCCTGGCAAGCGCCGCGCCGAGGCCCGCTAGCGCCGCGTTCAACCGATCCGCGGGAGCCGATCGACCCGGAGGGACCGGGAATGCAACGATCCGAGCCGACATCTCCGCCATCCAATGCTTCCGGTTTCGAGATGGTTAATAAACCATGAAGCCGGATGCACGCGCAACAGGAATGATCAGAAATTGAGACTTTGTCCAAGGATGTGCAGGGTGAGGACCGTGACGAGCATCGCGACCACGACGGCGGAGAGGCCCCATCGCAGCCACATGTAGCCGGGCGGGACAAGGCCGCGCTGGGACGCCCGATGTTCCACCAGCACGGTCCCCAGGAACCCGGCGATTAGGATGACCAGTCCGGACCAGTAAGGCAGGCCGGTGACCGGCAGCGCCAGGGCCGCCCAGCCGATGAGGGCGGGAGCCACGCCGAGCAGCAGTCTGGCGCGTTCGGCCCGGATCGAGGCGATCTCCTGCTGGACCAGGGCGAAACCCCAATGCACCGCCCCCACGAACGACAGGATCACCGCCCCGTACGCGACCAGGAGAAGGGTCGTCCGGTCGGCCTGCGCGGAATCCGGGCTGAGTACCAGCAAGCCCAGCAGAACGAAGGGCGCGAGACCGGCAACCCCGAGCACGACGGCGAACAGCGGCACCCGGCGGATCATCGGTTCTCCTCGCGAGCCCGGGCGGTGCAGACCCGCCCACGAACACTACGTCAATCCCCCGCACCGGTTCGCGCCGCCATCTGCCCTGCCTGGATCTGGCGGCCGGCGGGCGCCACCAGGGCGGTCCGCTCGCGCAGCGGCCGCGCCGCCATTAGGGACGTGAACACGGCGGCGAGGTAGGGAAGCGACTGGGTCAGCAGCACGACGCACCAGAGCGTGGCTTCCCAGGTTGCCAGCCGGTGCGCGACGCCGACGCCGACCATCGCCGCCCAGGTCGCCGCGAGCAGGGCCAGTTCCTCCCGTGCCATCAGCAAGCCCTGCACCAGCGCCGGCGCCCGCGTCATCTTGGGCGTGCGCAGGAACGGCGCCCGGCTGGTGACGAGGCCGCTGCAGACCGCCTTGCCGATGGTGTGGCTCAGCGCCAGCCCGGCGACCGCGGCGCCGATCCGGTCCAGCAGACCGCACGGCACGCGACTGTGGTAGAGGGTGGAAATGTGCAGCAGCTTGAAGCCGAACAGGCCGATGGAGGGCAGCATGAACAGCACAATCGGGAACTCGAAGCGCATGGGCGCCACGATCAGGCCCACCGACCAGGCAAGTCCCATCAGCAGGAACAGCAGGCCGAGCGCGTCGCCGAGCCACGGCAGCCAGCCGGTGAGGAAGTGCCAGCGCTGGCCGAGCGTGAGCTCGCGATTGAACGGGGACAGCAGCGCGCTCCGGTGCGCCCGGCAAATCTGCGCGGCACCGTAGGCCCAGCGGAAGCGCTGCTTGCGGAAGGCGCAGAAATCGTCCGGCATCACCCCGCGGCCGAAGCTGCGGGACGCGTAGACCGCCTGCCAGCCCTGGCGGAACAGCCGCAAGCCGAGCTCGGCGTCCTCGGTGATGGTCCACTCCGCCCAGCCGCCCACCGCGTCGAGCGCGGCGCGGCGGATCAGGGTCATGGTGCCGTGCTGGATGATCGCGTTGCGCTCGTTGCGGGTCACCATGCCGAGCTTGAAGAACCCGGCATATTCCCAGAACATCAATCGCTTGAAGAACGATCCGTTGTTGTCGCGATAATCCTGCGGCGATTGCACGAAGCCGACCGCGGGGTCGGCGAAGGCCGGGACCATGCACCGCAGCCAGTCGGGGGAGACCACGTAATCGCTGTCGATCACCCCGACGACGGCGCAATCGGGCGCGGTTTCGCGCAGGGCGAAGTTGAGCGCGCCCGCCTTGAAGCCCGGCCAGCGGCCGAGGTGGAAGAAGCGGAACCGGGCACCGAGGCGGGCGCAATGCTCGGCCACCGGCTCCCACAGGGCGGGGTCGGCGGTGTTGTTGTCGATCACCAGCACCTCGTAGTCGGGGTAGTCGAGGTCGGCGAGCGCGTCGAGCGTCTGCTGCACCATGCGCGGCGGCTCGTTGCAGATCGGCACGTGGATGGAGACTTTTGGCAGCTTCGCTCCAGCCGGCGCGGCGAGCGGGACGAAACGCCGCCGCCACACCCGACCCCAGACGGTCTCGGCGAGCTCGAAGCTGTCGGCCAGCAGCAGCAGGAGCAGCACCGCCTGTCCGGCGGCGAGCGCGCCCCAGACCACGGCGGCCCAACCGCTCAGGTACTTGCCGCTCATGGCGAGCAGCACGCAGGCCAGGGTGGCGACGAAGCCTTGGATGAGCACCGCGAGGATGAGTTTGCCCCCGAGCCGGATGTCGGGGCGGCGGGAAAGCAGCCCGGCCGCGACCAGCGCGGCGAGGCCGGTGCTGGCCAGCGCCCAGCCGCGCCAGGCGGGGGTTTCGGCCACCGCGCCGGTCATCGACCATTTCGCGTGCCGGTCGAGGTCCATGATGCCCCAGTAGCCGGCGGCGCGGCCCTCGAAGCTGGTCTTCCAGGGCTGGTCGAAGGCTTCCATGACGAAGTAGTCGAGATTGCGCTGGCGGGCGGCCTCGAAGAACGCCCGCAGGAAGGTCGCCTGGTTCACCCGGCTGGCGCGCGCGGCGCCGATATCGACGCCGTTCGACGGCCAGCCGACCTCGCCGATGACGATGTGCTTGCCGGGATACGCCGCCTGCACCGCGTCCAGCTTTTCCAGCACGAAGCGCAATGACGCCTCGACCGGCAGCCCCTCCCAGTACGGCAGCAGGTGGATGGTGATGTAATCGACCGCCCGGGCGAGCTCCGGATGCGCCAGCCAGACATGCCACGGCTCGGCGGTGGAAACCGGGACGCGCACCGCCTGACGCATCCGGGTGATCGCGGCAATGAGCTGCGCCGGCGTCAGGTCTTCGCGTAGCAAGACCTCGTTGCCGACCAGGACGCGCTCGACGTTGCGGTGCGCGCGGGTGGCGGCGACCAAGCGTTCGAGCTCCGCCGCGTTGGCTTGCTGGTCGCGGGCGAGCCAGGCGCCGAGGGTGATGCGGAGCGGCAGATCGGTGGCGAGGCCGGGGATGTCGCCGAGCACGCCGGCGACCGTGTAGGTGCGCACGCGGCCGCTGATGTCGGCCGCGCGCACCAGGTCGGCGCGGATCTGCTCGCGGCTCGGATAGGCGTCGCGTTCGGGGCTTTGGCCGCGCTGGAACGGGGAGAAGGCGAGGCCGCCGACTTCGCCGGTGAAATCCGGCACCGCCGCCGGGCGCTCGAATGTTGCCCAAAGGGCGAAGGCCGCCAGCGCGCAGAGCAGCACGGCAAACAGGGTGGTCGGATGCAGGAACGCGCGCCGAGCCTGCTGCTGGGCCACCTGAGGCAGCGAAGCGGTGGTTGTCATGGTCTTCTTTTCAGCTCCGTGCGGGGCGTGGTTGCCCGCGCTCAGGCCATTAAACCCTTCCACTGCGGCGTGCCGCCGGCTTCAATATGACGGAAGCATGGCGGTGCCAAGCAATGATGCTGTGTTCCGGTCGTGTCGTGGTTCGAGCTTCGGGATTCCGGCCCGCGGCGGACCTAAATCAGTGTCGCGTGCGAATCCAAGGCTGGATCAGTGTCATCGTGCTTGCTTTCAGCGAACGTCAGACGCGCTGGAAACGACCCGGACGATTGCCGCGATTCGAGCACACGAACGACTTACCAGTGGACTCACTGAAAATTAGGACAGAGCCGTAGCGGGGTTGCAACGCACTACGGATCGCAGTCTTGAAATCGGACCAAGCCATTCCGTGTGGCCGCTCGATTACCAGCGAAGTCTTGTGGGATAGCACGCTGACATTTAGCCCCCAGCCGCGAAGCCTCCTTGCGGCAACCCGGATGTTGTCTCCGATTGTGCGGTTCCATTCGGAAATATACCGGCGGTGCATCAGTCTTCGTCCCCCTCGTCCGCAGCAAATGAGATCGTCACCGAGGACAATCCGTTATTCCGGCTGAAACCGACCAGCACTCCTTCTCGGTTCAAAGCTCGCCGAATGGCACGCAGCGTTTCGGGCTTGGTGTCGCGTCCGCGTTCCACATTCGATATGGTTCCTGCGGATAGGCCAGCGGCATGCGCCAGCCCGGCCTGATCAAGACCAGCCATCGTCCGAGCTGCGGCGTAAGTCCGCCCGAGCGCCTCCGTATTGGACAAGCTGAATGGCATCGTCGATTCCTCAAAATTGCCTGCTGTAAATATGTATACGCTTTAAGTGTGGCCAAAATGTGGCCCAGATATGGCGCAATGGGCTGCCAGGTATGCCGCTCAGTTTTTAGCCGGCCCAGTTGAACCGACCCAATCGCGGAAGCCGGCAACTCAATGGCACTCGTCCATCAATCAAGGACGTTTAAGCCCAGATACGATCCGGCGCTCCCGGATGGGCCGGGGGAGCGCGCGGCGGTATGGTGGGGGACAGTCAAGAATTGGCCCCGCCCATGGCAATCGCGTCGGAAATCGTCGTCATCCTGCTGCTCATCATCGTGAACGGGGTGTTCTCGATGAGCGAACTGGCCCTGGTCTCGGTGCGGCGGGCGCGTTTGGCGGTGCTGGAGCGCAAGGCCGTCGCCGGGGCGACGACCGCGCTGCAGCTCGCCGAAGACCCGCAGCGCTTCCTGCCCACCGTGCAGGTCGGGATCACCCTGGTCAGCATCCTGTCCGGCGTGTTCGGCGGCGCCCGCGTCGGGCATCACCTGGCCGAGTATCTGGTCGACTACCCGTATGTCGGCCCGATCGCCGAGCCGCTGTCGCTCGGGGTGGTCGTGGTCGTGGTCACGTACCTGACCATGGTGCTGGGCGAGCTGGTGCCGAAGCAGCTTGCGTTGCGGCGCCCGGAGCTGATCGCGGCGCGCGTGGCCCGGCCGATCGCCGGGCTGGCCCGGGTGGCCGGGCCGGTGGTCTGGCTGCTGAGCGCATCGTCGGCGCTCATCCTGCGGCTGTTCGGCCTGCACCGGGCGCCGCAGCAGACCGTCACGGAAGAGGAGTTGAAGGCGCTGCTGGCCGAAGGCGCGCAGGCCGGCGTGCTGGAGTTCGAGGAGCGCGACATGATCGAGCGCGTGCTGCGGCTGGCGGATAAGCCGGTGCGCGCGATCATGACCCCGCGCACCGAACTCGCCTGGATCGACCGCACCGACCCGCCGCGGGACATCGCCGCGACCCTCAAATCGGCGCCGCATTCCCGCTTCGTGGTGTGCGACGGCTCGGTCGACAACGTGGTGGGCGTCGTGCAGGCCAAGGACATCCTCGACCGCATCCTGAGCGGCGGCGAATTGTCGGTGGGTGCGGCGCTGCGTCAGCCGATGGTGATGCCGGACACCGTCACCGCGCTCGACGCGCTCGAGCGGCTGCGCCCCGACCCGTTGGGGATGGCGCTGGTGCTGGACGAGTACGGCAGCTTCGAGGGCGTGGTGACGGCGGCCGACGTGCTGGAGGCCATCGTCGGCGACCCGTCACGGCCCGCCAGCCAGGCGAACGGCGGCGAGACGGTGGGCGAGCCGGCCCTGCTCGTGCTCGAGGGACTGACCCCGGTCGACGAGCTGAAAGCGCGGCTCGACCTGCCGGACCTGCCGAACGAGGGTCACTATCATACCGTTGCCGGGCTGGTGCTGGCGCTGCTGCGGCGCCTGCCGAGCCCCGGCGACCGCATCGTGTTCGGCGGCTGGCGCTTCGAGGTGCTGGAGATGGACGGCCGGCGGGTCGATCGTGTGCAGGTCAGCCGCGAACCGGTCGCCGCGGAGGTGTAGGCCGCGCGCTCGGAGCGTTTGCCGAACCGTCGACGCACGTTATAGTATAACCACCATGGATCCACTTTCTCCGACGGCGGGGCTTGGCGCGCGGCTGCTGCTCGTGGCCGTCGTGCTCGCCTGCGTGTGGGCGGCGGTCGCTTGGGCGCTCGCTTGAGACCGCCGACGATCCGGCTCGACGATCTCACCCTCTGTCACGGGCGGCGGGTCGCGGTGCATCGGCTCTCCGGCAGCTTCGCGCCGGGTAGCCTCACCGCCGTGGTCGGTCCCAACGGCGCGGGCAAGACCACCTTGCTGCGGGCGATCGCCGGGCTGCATCGGCCGGCTGCGGGAAGCGTCGATCGGGGCACGCGCGACCGCGCCGCGATCGCCCTGCTGCCGCAAGGCAGCACTCTGGACCGGAGCTTTCCGATCGCCTGCTTCGACGTGGTGGCGCTCGGCCACTGGTCCCGCATCGGCGCCTTCCGGGGACTGACCAGCAGCCAGCGCCACGCGGCGGCGGCGGCGCTGCACGCGGTCGGCCTCGACGGGTTCGACGCACGCCCGATCGGCGACCTCTCGTCCGGGCAGCTGCAGCGCGTGCTGTTCGCCCGGCTGGTCGTGCAGGATGCGCCGGTGCTGCTGCTGGACGAGCCGTTCAACGCGGTGGACGAGCGGACCGTGGCCGATCTCATGCGCCTGGTCGAACGCTGGCACGTCGAGGGCCGCACGGTGGTTGCGGTGCTGCACGATTTCGACCTCGTGCGGGCGCATTTCCCGGAAACCCTGCTGCTGGCGCGCGAGCCGGTGGCGTGGGGGCCGACGACGCAGGCGCTGGCGCCGGTGAACCGGCAACGCGCCCGGCTGGCGTTCGATGGATGGTCGGCGGAGCCCGCCGGTTTCAGCCGGTCCGCCGCTTGATCCACGACTGGCTGCTGGCGCCGTTCAGCCTTGGCTTCATGCGGCGCGCGCTGGCGGGATGCCTGGCGCTGTCCGTCGCAGGGCCGCCGCTCGGCGTCGTGCTGGTGCTGCGCCGGATGAGCCTGATGAGCGATCCGCTGCAGCACGGCATCCTGCCCGGCGTGGCGCTCGGCGCCGCGGTCGCCGGCATCTCGTTCCTGTGGATGGGCTTGGGCGGCCTGCTCGCCGGGCTCGGCGTCGCGTGGCTCGCGGGCTGGCTCACGCGCGCCACGGGCGGGCGGGAGGACAGCCAGTTGGCCGGCGTCTACCTGATGGCGCTCGCCGCCGGGGTCGCCATCGTCTCGGCGCAGCGCGGCATCGATCTGACGGAGCTGCTGTTCGGTAGCGTGCTCGGCGTCGATGACGCGGCGCTGCTGGCGATGGCCGGGGTGGCAAGCCTGGTGGTGATCGGGCTGGCGGCGATCTGGCGACCGTTGGTGCTGGAGAGCTTCGACCCCGGTTTCCTCGCCGCATCGAGCGGGCGCGGCGGGATGTG
>JAABUQ010006410.1_pt1 | contig 17865 bp, 22 predicted proteins | sample 5560001 | NCBI WGS metagenome assembly JAABUQ01 (sample SAMN10711888, study PRJNA513371) | rock metagenome | isolation source: Antarctica rocks | place: Antarctica: Victoria Land, Finger Mt nord | collected 2015-12-18
AAGGGGGGGGGGAGGAAAGACAGAGGGAGGAGGGAAGGAGGGAAGTGGGCAGGGGGGTGGGGATGGGAAGGAGGAATAAGGAGGGGGTGGAAGGACAGGGGAAGTGCGAAAAGGGGGGGGGGAAAGTGAGGAAAGTGCAGAGAGTGGGTGAAGGCTGAAGACACGTGAGCATGGGTTGGGAGGATGGAGTAAAGTCTATGCTGTGGAGATGGGAGGATATGGATTGCGTAGATTGCATTCGTCCACATGCGATCGCGTTTATCATTGTTCCCAAAAAAAAGTCAAAACGCCATGCGGCCGAATAATTCATTACCCCCCGCGAAATAAAATGCAGGCGGGCTTGCGTTTTCACGTCGTGACGTCGTCAAAAATGCATACATACACACCCCTCTCCCCTTTTCAACGCTCCGATGCAGTATAAAAGTTCACACCCCCACCTCCAAAACCCATACCTCCAGCCTCCCCATCCCCTCCTCCCCCCCCTTATTCCCATTCCCATTCCCATTCCCACCCAACTCCCTCCTCACGGCGCCAAGCGCCATATCCCAATCCTCCCAATCCCCCATCGTGATCAAATCCTCCTCGTCCTTCATCTTCACCTTGAAGCCCCCCTGAAGCCCAAATTTCTCTTTGATCCTCTCCACGAAGCTTACGAAGCCCTCGGCGCCCGGTTTGGGTGGGATCATGACGTACCGCGTCTCGTCCCCCAAGTGCGCTTTGACTCGTAGGGATTGGAGTTCCCCTGCTGCGGATTTCCGTGAGGGGCGCGAGGAGGAGGCGCGGTGGGTGTGCCGGCTGGAGCTGCGGGCGCGGGGCCGGGTTGATTGGGATGCTGCTCGTGTGTGCTGTTGGGTGTACTGGGGGAAGGCGGCTTGGGATTGGGATTGCGATGGGGGAGGAGGGCGGGAGAGGAGACCGCCTGCGTTGTTGAGGATTTCGTAGTCGGAGAGGGAGGTTGTGGGGGAGGAGGATGTGTTTGGGGTTGTGGCAGCCGCGGTCTCGTCTTCTTCTTCGATGCTGTAGTGGGTTCTGTGGGAGCGGGAGGCGGAGCGGCGGCGACGGGCGCGAGGGGGGGAGGCGAGGGTCGTGGTGGGGAGGGAGTGGGTTGAGGATGTGGCGGGGCGGGAGGGGGCTGCCGCGAACGAGGCGTCTTCGTCTATGTCTGCTTCGGCGCCGTTGGAGAGCGGGCGCAGAGGGGTGGTTTCCCCGAAGAGGCGGTGGAGTTGGAGGGCTCGTTGGGGGTCACGGTGGGATGGACCGCGAGGTTCGGAAGCTGTCCGGGTGGTGCCTATGCGGGGCTTTTCTTTGGGGGCTTGGAGGGAGGTGAAGGATGAGGAGGAGAGTTTCAGGGGTTCGGGGCGGAGGGGCTGGGTTGGGAGCGGCTTTTGTAGTTGATCGCGGAGGGAAGACATCGAAGGGGGATTTGAGGGTGGGGAAGTCGACGCAGGGAGTATCGGAGGTCTGATGTTTTCGTGCTCTGGTGGTGGTGTTGGGGGAAAGACGTTGCGATTGATCGGAGGTTCCGATTGCTGTCTGGAGCGACTGTGGAGACCGGGTTTGACGAGATTGGATGCGGCGAATGAGATGGATTCTGGAGGACGATCATCGCGACTTCGTTCTGCTGCAGCTGCGAGCGCGGATTGTTTTGCATCGGAACTTGGAACATAGCTGCTTTGCTCGGAGGTTGCTATGAGACGGGCTTTCCCCAGGTAGTCTTTCGATTTGAGGTTCCTGACCTTGGCGGCATTAGGTCGATATATGATTCCCACACCGATTGAGAAGACAGTAAATCCCTGTGGTATGTTAGCAAGGATATTAAGCCTTGTGTCGGACTGCAATGCCCTACCTCAGCCCCCTCTTGTATGGCTTCATCTATGACATCATGGTCGTCTGTCACTTTCTCTCTTGCTGCGTATCTCAGATCTCCCATTCCAATCTCTTTTTGTTGCAGGTAGATGTAGCACAAGCCTCGATTGAAGAGGACTTCGCAGGCGTACAACTTGAATTTGAGACCCAATTGTTCGTAGTTGATATCTCGGTTCCCTCTCAGGTAGAGTAGGGTATCGTTGAAATTGGCCAAAGCTTCCTCAAAGTCCCCTGCAAGAAAATTCGAGACCCCTTGCTGAAAGTAAGCGACTGCGAGGTAATTGTCCCGCTTGATGGCTCGCGCAAAGCATTCGACCTGCAGCTCTGATCAGATCCAGTCCCGAACGTCTGTCTTTGATGACCTACCGCATTCTCATGTTGGCCAAGCGTTGCATGTATCACTCCGCAGTTGAAAAGGATTTTTGCAGTATCTGATATAGTGTCGAAGGTCCTAAGCGCCTCTTCAAATTCTTGATTGTCGTACTGCCCAAGCGCAGTCACCCACGTCTCGATTTCCTGCAGTTCGCCCATGTCAGTGATAGTCTTTGGGTTTGATGATGGTGACCCTGACCTGCTTCAGTGACATGGCTCAGAGGCTTGAGGTGCAGTTACGGACGTACTCGGACGCAGGTTCCCGTTGTGTAACCCAACTCGTTGATGCGATGTCTTGCCCCGCACTTCCACCCCTTTGCTGTGCGACGCTGCTGAGTGATTAACGATTTGTCTGATTCGATGCTGGCGGGCTAATATTCAGTGGAGGATCGAATAACGGATTATAGCAGGAGATGGCTAAGATATAATTGAGACCGCACGTGAATTGTGAAAGATCTGAGAGCAAAAACCAACGGCGTTGAAATTAGCACTTCACGTGGAAGTGATATGATATGAAGAAGCAAGATTAGGAGAAGATGTTGAAGAGTGGAGACCAGGTCAAGGAGAGAACCACACTGTTCACTTGTTCAGTGCTCGCAAGCCCAGCAAAAAGCGGGACAATTGTTTCTGGGCGCGTAAAAGGTTGGATCTCCCCAATTGTCCTCAATCTGGATTGAAGGAAACGTGCCTGGGCGTTGAAACTGATGCAGCTGTTTTAGTTTAATCAAGAAGTCCAGAGAGCCGTTTGGACGTGAGTGGATGGTTGTGCAAGCTGTTGCAGAATTGGTCGCCCAGGTTGAGCTGGTTGGCTGCCGATTGGCCCACTGTGGTACTTAGGTCAGCCATGGGCGCTTACAGTCTTTGAATCTGGCCGATTCGATCTTGGACTTGGAAGCTGGAACAATTCTTTAGTTTTCAAACCGGAACCGAGTCAATGGGAAAAGTCGGTTGATGCCACGTGAAGACTCTACTTGATGTTCGATGATGCCAGGCTTCTCTACTCCGTACGGAATTACAAAAATGGCCTGCTATGAGACGGCACGGAGCGCCAAATAGTAGGACGCACAGGGCCAATTCTTGTTGTACTTCTTCATTTTTCTGACTGTAACCCGTCCGTCTAGTGAAACGCAATACGCATGATCCATGCGTTGTACAGCTCGTCGTGCGTCAGGAAGCAAGGCTGACTACCTTGTTCATCCCTTCTCATGTTTTCCAAAAGCTCCTTTCATCCTGCAAAACAGTTTAATCCTTCTGCCAACCATGGCATCCTGAGAAGCCCTATTCGAATATGGCAGGCGAATCCTGATATGGCATGCCCATCCGGAATTGAGCGCCTCCATCATGCGAGTATGCCAAATTGGATGGTTCACACCTCGCGGGGCATGGCTGGGTTGATCTCTTTGACATCGCCTGGAAAACCTCGAAGATGCAACGCCCCATCTAAACGCTGGGAGGAATATACCTCCGTTTCAGTCTCTGCATTCGTTGTTCATCCCCTCTCTCACTTGATCTGCGACCAGCCTTTCTCTTCAGCCCCTTTGAAGTCAATGCAACATGTCCCTTTGGTCCCTTCAGATTGCACTGCCCGCAAGCACGCGTCTGTGAATATGCTAACAAAGTCCCACACGTCTTGAAAGGTGTTGTAGAGAGGAGCTGGTGCTACTCGGACAACATCAGGTTGTCGCTCGTCTACGACGACACCTTTCTCTTCCAGAACCTTCATCACTTTCGATAGCATTCCAGGCCGCAAGCGGATACTCAGCTGGGCGCCTCGCTGTGCAGGATCTGCCGGTGTGATGATCTCGTACAGGGCCTTGCCATTATCATGAGACGTAGAACGTTTGACCAGCAACTCTTCAAGATACTGGGTCAAAGCCATGGACTTCTTTCGAAGCGCGGACATGGAAGTAAGTGCGAAAACCTCGAGTGAGGCAATCACCGCACAGAGAGCAAGAGCAGACGGATTGCCAACCTGAAACCCTTGGGCGCCTGGTATGGGCACGAATCCTGCGAGGCCGTAAGTGGCGTTGCAAATTTAGTGGGGAGACCGTGTATGACCTACGACTGCCCATCTCAAATCGAATGCTTTTGTCGCCGCCCCACCAACCGGCAAGTCGCGGCCGGTATGCCTCTTTCTCCTCTTGCGCTGCAGCGAGGTCTGTTTCGCCATGTTTGGAATGAACGAAGAGGCCCCCGACAGCCCCAGGACCTGAATTGAGATACTTGTAATTACACCAGACTGCGAAATCAACATCCCAGTCGTGAAGAAGTAGCTCAACGTTTCCGACCGCATGAGCTAGATCCCAGCCTATTAAGGTACTATGTGAATGCGCACGGGCAGTGATTTGTTTGATGTCCAAGTACTGGCCAGTATAATACTGAATGCCCGGTAGCAGGATCAATGCAGTCGTGGAAGCATGCTTATCGATGACAGAAAGGATATGCGAAGTGGAGATGGTCGGTGAATGTGGATCCGCTGGCTCTATAAGTACCATGGCTTCTTTGACATCAAGTCCATGCTGCTTGATCTGGCTCTCCACAGCGTAATGGTCACTTGGGAACGCTTTCCCTTCAAGGATAACTTTGTACTTTTCTTTTGTCGGTCTGTAGAAGCTCGCCATCATTAGGTGTAGATTGGCTGTCAATGTTTCCATTACAGCAACTTCACCGGGCAACGCTCCCACGACTGGCGCCATGAGTTTAGCAGCGGTATCGTCGATATGGAGGAATCCTGGGAGATTTGAGTCCTCATGCTCTGTGAAATGGCCATATACTCCTTTCTTCGCCCAGGCTGAGAGGTGAGATGCTATACGATCTGCGGTACAACGTGGTTGCACACCCAGCGAATTTCCACAGAGGTATATGGAAGCTGCTTCGGAGTCTTCAAATTTGGGGTTTGTTGCCAACGACTGCGCTTTCAGGTCCCCTTTGCTCGGAATGATAAACTTGAATCGAAGATCTTTGAGTGGATCGTCGTTGTCTAGCTGTACAGCATGACCTCGGCCACGCTCCAAGATGGTCTTGACTTCAGGCATGACCCAGGACTTGCGAATAAAGTCTGGCTTGATGCCTATTCTAAGAAGTGAAGAAAAGGACAAGAAAGACTGATAGAAGATCTTGGTTATAGATAAGCAGAATAGATAACTATACTATTCTGATGGGGAATACTAGACAAGTCCCCTAGCTTTCAGAGAATACGTGAGTCGTCCTCGACTCTCCCACTCTCCAACATATGATCCGATGTTGTGTAAAGGGTAAAAATTCGATGCATTATCAGATGTGAGGGCGAATCTTCACATGTCGTCACACGATCGGAGGCAATTCCGCACCGGAGAAACTTCGGAAGAGGCGCAACCAGATTTCATTTCATTTGTGATCTCCGCTTCAGATTTCTTAGCAACTACATTGGCATTCAAGAAAGATGTTGGCACGTCACTATAATCGCTTTGCAACGCAAGAAACAAAACATGTGCGATCTGCTAGGTCGTTTGTGCAGCAGTCATTCCTCGGTCCCGAGCACCGATATCAGAGCAGACGTAGCTTACGAGAGCCTATCCATGACTTTCTTACTCCACCATTGGTGTCAGGAAATACAACTAGACAGAGGAACATGACGCTGCTTTCATTGCAACCAAATCCTGCGCTTGGAAAGACCATTCCGCAACCGCGTCGTTTTTCCGCCTCGCCTTGCGCGCGTGCAGTGGTTGTTGCAGCCAATCCACGTAAAGATGAAGACGGAAACGAGATGCTTGTTGATATAACCACCCGTGCAGCTAATGTAGGCCTTGAAGTCCATCCATGCCCGCAATCAATTCATGCTAATGGTGGCTTTTAGCGCTTGAAAGAGATCATGTCCAAGGACTCCAACCCAGGACTTGCCCTTCGAGTCACCGTTGAGTCCGGTGGTTGCCACGGCTTTCAATACCTCATGTCTCTCACCAATACATCAGCGGTGTCTCCTGAGGATGACACAGTATTTGAGGCAAGCGACGGGTCTGGAGCAAAGGTGGTGATGGATGAACCGAGTTTGGAATTGCTGAAAGGAAGTAAGGTGGATTTCACTATGGAGCTGATCGGAAGCCAGTTCAAGATTGTTGGAAATCCTGCGGCGACGAGTAGCTGTGGGTGTGGCACAAGTTTTGATATCAAGGCATAAATTGGGGTTTCAGGGACTTGCTAGCAAACCATCAGGAAATCTAAAGGGGAGACTGTGGGTCGGCTATCTTCAAGAGCTGAAGGTAGTCTGTGACACAGGTGGTCCCTGCTATATGAATCGTCTCCGAAGGCAGAAGGAGTCAGCAGGAATCTAAGGGAAGATGAAAGGAAGAAACAAAGAAAAAAGGAACTATGGGTGCAAGCAGTGCTCTTGAAGACGTCGAGATGGTTCATTTATTGCCGTCGACAGTGTAGCAAAAGCTCAGCACATCAGATCTCTCACCGTTCTCCAAATGAAGAGAAATTCCTCTTGCCGTTCATACCACTGTATCACACTGTAGGAAGCGTTTGAATACAATCCCATGTCTCAGCTGATTGGCTCTTTCCGTCTCTTTGAGAACACATCTCGCCCTTCGGCAAAACGTAACTCCGCCGCTAAATGACTTAACGTTCGACTTTTTCGAAACTTTCAACACATCCAGTTCACTCTTTCTCTATCATCCCTCCTCATCAACCTCCTTGCTATACTCATCACATCTCCACCTCACACTTCGCAAAACACACGCGCAAAAAGCACTCAATCACCAGACACACCCAAAAAGCGGCATCATGTCGTATGGGGGAGGCTACGGTGGCCGCGGAGGCGGCTCTGGAGGATATACCAATGGGTACGATAACTATCCCAGAAGCTATTCTGGTGCGCCGTCCGGGGGGCGCGACTATTCTACAGCCTATTCCAACGGGTATGAAAACCTCGGTTTAGTGTTTGCAGTCTGAGTTGTCCTTTGCATGGTCTCTCACTTGACATCTCACCTGCGAAAATATTTCTTGACACGTTGATTCACATCATCTCTCCACCATCATGGTTGTGCTGACACATTTGAAGTTATAGTGGTAGTAACGGCTACTCTGGAGGTGCCACTAACGGATACTCAAATGGCTACTCGAACGGCGGCGGAGGTGGCTACGGCGCCTCTGCAAATGGCTATGGAGGAGGCGGAGGCTACGGCGGTGGCGGATCTTTCGGTGGTGCCGGAGGCGACAAGATGTCAAATCTAGGTGCTGGTCTGAAGACTCAGCATTGGGGTAAGCAAGCACCTTTGAACAACTACACTCATGTACTCACGCGATATACCAGACCTCGCATCCATGCCTAAATTCGAAAAATCATTCTACAAGGAAGATCCTGAAGTCTCTGCACGCTCCGACCGCGACGTTGCTGATTTTCGTCGCCTCAAAGAGATCTCGGTACAAGGCAATAACGTTCCACGACCAGTCCAGACTTTCGACGAAGCTGGCTTTCCAAAATACGTCATGGATGAGGTGAAGGCCCAAGGTTTCGCTGCGCCCACTGCAATCCAATCCCAAGGTTGGCCCATGGCTTTGTCAGGACGCGATGTTGTTGGCATTGCTGAGACTGGATCCGGAAAGACGCTGACATACTGCTTACCTGGTATCGTTCATATCAATGCTCAACCCTTGCTTTCCCCAGGTGACGGTCCTATCGTTCTTGTCCTGGCTCCCACTCGTGAGCTAGCTGTCCAGATTCAACAAGAAATGACCAAATTCGGCAAGTCGTCCCGCATCCGGAATACTTGTGTTTATGGTGGTGTGCCCAAGGGTGGGCAGATTCGTGACCTTGCCAAGGGTGTCGAGGTTTGCATTGCAACACCTGGCCGTCTGATCGACATGCTAGAATCCGGAAAGACTAACCTCCGCCGTGTCACTTATCTTGTCCTTGATGAGGCAGACCGAATGCTGGATATGGGTTTCGAGCCACAGATTCGTAAGATCATCGGCCAGATTCGTCCAGATCGTCAAACTTGCATGTGGTCAGCTACCTGGCCCAAGGACGTCCGTCAACTGGCCTCAGACTATCTCAATGACTTCATCCAGGTCAACATTGGATCCATGGACCTCTCAGCTAACCATCGCATCACTCAAATCGTTGAAATTGTTTCCGAGTTCGACAAGCGAGACAAGATGACCAAGCATCTCGAGCGTATCATGGAGGACCATGAATCGAAGATTTTACTCTTCACAGGTACTAAGCGTGTTGCTGACGAGATTACGAGATTTTTACGGCAGGATGGCTGGCCGGCGTTGTGTAAGTTCAAATTACTCCATTTTGGTGCTCCTTTCTGACCACGGTTTAGCCATCCACGGCGATAAGCAACAGCATGAGCGCGACTGGGTTCTGAACGAGTTCAAGACGGGCAAGAGTCCGATCATGGTTGCCACTGATGTGGCCTCCCGTGGTATTGGTATGATTGACTGCGAACCTGCACTGCCCCTCCCCCTTCCCTTCCCCTCTAGGTTGTGTGGCTCTTCGCAAAGCAGCGCTCTCTGCAGATGTGTACTCTGCATTACTACTGTCTGGTCCAGGGCTCGTCATGTCTTTTGGCTCTTAAGCCAAAAGCTCTTGGATATCCGTTGCAGTGTGGCTTGCTACATTCCTCGTTCCGTCTCATCATGTACCGTCAGGGTACCGAGGCGGATAGGGTTTTCCTTGACTTGTTCAAGCTGCACACCCAAGGATATTCCAGGACCATGATCATTTGCCATACGTTGGACCAGGATGTTGTAGAGAGCCATCCTCGAGAGCATTGCAGATACATGCTACTCCACACTGCCATGATTGGATTCGTTTTGCTTGTATCACGTTTGTTGAATGCTAACCCCATTGAAGATGTCAAGAACATTACTCATGTCTTCAACTATGACTATCCAAACAACTCAGAAGATTACGTTCATCGTATTGGTCGTACTGGCCGTGCTGGATCAAAGGGTACTGCGATTACCTTGTTCACCACTGATAGTACGTATTCCTACATCCACTTGGGGGCCCCCTCGCTAACGTGTTTTACAGATGCTAAGCAGGTTCGCACGCACTTCTCACATCCTTCAAAGCAACAAGAATATTGACACGTGGTACAGGCTCGCGATCTTGTAGCGGTCCTTACCGAGTCCAAGCAGCAGATTGACCCCCGTCTGTCTGAGATGGCTCGCTATGGTGGTGGAGGAGGTGGCGGTCGGTACGGAGGTCGTGGTGGACGTGGTGGAGGCCGTGGTGGAGGATATACCAGCTCCAATTCTGCGCCAATGGGAGGAGGGCGTCGTTGGTAAACGCACACCGCGAACGTCCTCCATTTTCAGTCGTGCAACATGCCGCCATCATCCATAACACACGCCTACCATTGTCTACATTCGCCAGATGTCGGACCGCAGTTACACCTGGCTGCCCGGAGGCCACCTTGTTTCACCAAATATTTCCTATGCATGAACTTGCGACTGCAACTTGAACCCTCGGCATTCCTCTTTAGACTTCGATAGAGATTACTAGTATTCTACAACTGCAGGATTGGGTGGTGTGGATGGAATGGGCGCGATGGAGGTTGCTGTGTTTGCAGCTTGGGGCGATTTCGGACGGTTTTATCTGCTTGCTGGCTCTGAACACACATGAAGGCAAAGGTCCTTTAGAAGAACATCATGGTTGAGGTGCATCATTTAGACGAAAACATGGCTCGATTTGCATTCACGCTCTCCTTCCTTCTGTTGCACGCCCCTTTTGCTCGCTACCGCTGGGAGGCCTGAGCTGCTCTATGGCGAGTCACTCGCCCTAGTCCCTAAGCCAACTTCGACCGTCGCCCGTTGCTTTTCCTAAGGCCATCAATTGCTTCAGCTGATCAAATCACTCATCCATGCCGCATCCTGCATATTTCCAAAACCGTACCTTCCTGACTGCGATGTCGCAATTCACGGCCGACCAATAAGCAATGCTCGCATACATTACCACACGTAGATATTTGACTTTCGCCCCCATACAGAAATGCCTCTTATGAAATCCCGCCAGTCAGAGATGACAAGAGATGACAGGAGACTGCACCACGGGAATATCAATTACCTTAACGATCGAGCATTGAACCAAAGCAAATCAACGTCATCAATTCGTCGAGCCCATCAATCAGTCAGCAGCCAGAACTCGAAATTACCGACATTGAGCGCTTTGATGATTTGATCTTCAATTCGCAGGCGGCGAAAGCGGCCGAGAGTCGGCGTGCGAGCGAAAGACGGCAGAGGAAATACGGTAGGGATGGAGAGTTGTCAGTCGAAGAGGGTTTTGTGTATCTCCCTCCCACGCTTCTTATCAATCAATTTACGTACCCATTCTCATTCCTTTACCTTTCTCATGTGTCTCAACATGGAATGAATATGATGCCCAACCAGCTGTACGACGGATGCAATGAAAGCCTGCGTGTAGAAGAGCAGGCCAAGTCGACGTTGTAAGAACCTCATGAATAGCGTCACTATAGCTTCAGGCTTTACTCTCTGCAGTCCTAGGCAGCCGAGTGAGAGCCTAGGGACTTGGGGACCGTCTAGCAACACTACTGTTCGGAAGCGACCGCAAGGTCGTATTGGCGAACAACGAATATCAAAAGACTTCATGCGAGTGCAGGATCAGCGAAGAGCTCAATTGATTCACCATCGCAGTCCCTTGGTCACTCATACTTGGCACACCTCAACAGGAATCCAAGGTCCGCCCAATTCCCTTATCTTCACCTTGTCCGCCTCTTCCATTTCCTAACTCGTAATTCGTTTGATATGCTGCATATCTGCATCATCATCCGCGGAGGTATATCCTGATCAGTGCCGGGCAATCCGTGCCACGCCCCTTGAGACAGCAAATGATGATGTTGCAGTGCAGCATGCATGACGGCCGCACAGCCGCGAGACGGTGTGCAGGCAGAACAGGATTGATGTTCCCCTCCTTTCTGTAAAGGCACAACCCTGTACTGGATCTCGGACTATCCCCTTTCAATTTGGCCGCCCGGCCCCTCTTGAGGCCTTTTTGCTGCAGGTCTGTCGCAGACTCCTGCAATCCACGGTCTAGACACCATCCCTGATATGTACCAAGCTGTTGAGTGGTGGGTTCGCGTGACAAATTCGAGTGGCCGCATGATATCAAAGCTTCTTCCAGCGAACGAGATATTGGCTCTATTGGGTGGCACAGTAGCACATTACTCTCAGCATTCCATCATTCCATTAATTCCAAGATGGCTGATCCAAAGCGCCTTGCACCAATCATGGCCCTTCCATCAATGCGCCTCGCTACGATTGGTGTCAAGTGCCGGCCGTTGGGGTCTCCCCACTTTCCCATCTCGAGACTCGAGTATCACTCAGCATATTCATAATCAATGTGGAACACGGGACCCTATCAACATTCTACGGATTTCGCAGGCAGCCTTCTCCACCGAACATCAGCGCAGTCTGCAATATTTCCAATCGCCCCCTATTATCTTGAATTTGGGAAGTTCCCTCGGGTTGGAAAGCTTGATCCGGCAGGTGAGTTGGACAATTGTCATCAGACTGATCAGTTATCACTTGTCATGTTGCCAGCACATTGATGTGAGAAACAACACGCCACTGTATCGATTCGAAGATTTATTAGTCAGACATGATGTTTGTTTTGTAGCCTGTAAGCAGAAGTGAGGAGGGCTGTTCCCTGCAGATGGTAGTATGTGGCCATGGCAGCTTTGGCTCCTTGCGCATGCTCCTCGCACCCAGATCTAATAAGAATGATGTATTCGTAACACAGACATGTGGACTTTGAGCCTCACTATGGCATGGAACAGTAGTCCCGGACCATTTGACACCAAACCTCGTGGTCGAACTACTAGACGCCTTTTTCAAGTGGCACAAAGCATGGAGGATGAGCATAGCCCATCAATGATTTCATCTATCCGTATTGTGCCCCCGGCCTCCCGTTGCTCGTTTCGCTGACCTCGCTCTTGCTCGGATGGCAGCCGAGAGATCCAAATCGGACCCCGCATTGGCGATTGGACCAGGAGCGTGGCTGTGTGGGAATGGGAGTTGAGTGGCGTTGGTGAGCATCGAGAATGGACTCCAAAGTCTCAATGGAGAGAGATCTGGGCCTAAAGCGGCACTAGAGGGCGAACCAATCACCCTAGAACACTATTAAATACACTTTCCCCCTCTTTTTTAGTCTCCCCCAGCGCATTTTTCCCAATCTTGTCGTCACTTAAGATTTTGCCCAACAGGCCCCAACACGCAACACACCCATAGAATCCTTCTCACTAACAATTGAACTACCAACTGCGCTAAACCACGACAGCACCCGCTACTGCACTCTCTCCCTCTAGACCAAATCGAGCATCATCGAGGGCCTTGCTCTCACTATCATTGCAACTCTCGGCGAGAGACGATTTATCTGTTGTGAGGGTCGCCCCTCGCTGGAGTGACTGCCTGGACGCGTTACTCTCTCAAATTGACAATCTCACAACACAACCATCAACATCATCATCAAAACAAGAACAACAACAACAACCACCAACATCAGAATCGGCAAGATCCTCACAAAAGTGTAACGTTCCCGAAACACCATAAGGTACAGTACCTAGTCCCTGCCCCTCAAACGGGTATCAAACACGAAAGCATCACTACGATAGTGTCACCTAAACAGTCTAACCATCATCCTACGCCAGTTCTTGATACCAGAACCCAGGACTTGAATCGCCATCGCCGCGCGCCAACTATTCCAACACGGCACCACTTGTGACAATCCATCCCACACAGCTTTCATCAATCACAAGTCATTGCGGTTTGCGGCAGGAGAGGAAGGTGTGAGGTGTGAACGGACAGAAATCGCAAACCGAACAGTACCTTAATCACAGCATTGGTCCGGTATCGCAAGAAGCCACTTGAGACGCCAGCGGAGAAGCCGGCACTACCTTACCGACCTAGAACCGACTTCTGGTGCGACTCCCCGACTTCCTCCCGGCCAAGGGGAAAAAAAAGGGAAAAGAAGGGAAAAAGAAAATACGCCTTACCCACTCCAAAAGCAAAAAGCCGACTCGAACACCAAAAAGCACGTTGACGATTGCTGTCGATCGTGACCCTACTATCTGCCACGCTTCCCACGTTTTCAACCTCATCGACAAATCTTCTCCCCTCAAACTCAAAACAGAAACCTCGCAATCGCATCGAAGAGAGGTACATCCCATATCAGACATAGCGTCACTTCTTCCCCACGAGTAATATCCCTAGTTCGTAGTTACTGGCGTGGCGGTCCTGGCGCTTCTGAAGTCCTTGCTCCCTTGCAAATAATTACTCAACTCCGATCCCTCTCTCGCATCTCCTGCCACGAAGAACTTCGTCGCCCTATTGACCGCGCCCTTCTCATCAAATTATCCCGAGAATCCCAATTTACGCTACGGCTTAGCAAACTCTGGGGTCCTTAAGCTTCGTGCCGGAGCATTTTGATCAGCGCTATCAGAACCGCCTCACTAAGGTCTCTAGTTCTGAAGCTACGCTGCCCGCCGTTGTTGTTGCTCTTGCGAAGCAAAAGCATCCTCTCTGGGCCCAAAGGACCGAGCTCAAACGGGACCGGACTACCTTAACTACTCACCGCCGTGGTCCCTGGGAATCCATCATCAAACACTTGGGAGGACTACTTGAAGAACGCACCGTCTTGTCGCGTGGTCTAGTGTTGTCAAACTACTTTGACATCTTGACCATCTATCGACTACCCCTAGTTGGAGGCTATCCGCGACAAGCTCCTACGACTCCATAACCGCGAATCTGTAAGTCTCACGTTCCCCATTGTTCGGCAACGACAATGTCTTCGTCGAGGATTGGACTGACGGGCGCCTGGCCACAGTTGCGTTTGATGGAAAGAGGTGCACCCGAGCACTACTCGCAACCAGGTTCGCTGACACGCCTGATCTGAGCGCTGTCTACCCAACCTCGATCCTAAGAAACAAGCGCAGATTCAGCACCTGCTGCGCAGTACACACCGCAGCAACAAGTGCGAACGGGGCCTGCCTATCAACAGACTCCGACTTCGGGCTACTCTACAAACCCTTCGTCAACGCGTTCAAACGTGCAGCCAGAATACATTGCGCGTCAACACTACGCACAACAACAACCAAGCCATCCGAGTTCAGGAAGTATGGCGCAAGCAACAAGTCCGTCAATGTCCTTGCAAGATGGACACCAGAATGACCATCATCACCCCCAACATATCAAATCTAACTCGGAGGTACCTGTAGATCCAAACATCGCGGCCGCGTCAAGCCCAACCTACCCTCCGTACTCTCCGTACGCGCCCCACGACATGTCTTCTCACTACCAGGGTCACCCACCTCCTGGATATCCCCCGCAGCACTGGCCCCAGCAGTATCCTGGTCATCCTCACGGGATGCCGTACAGCTCTCCAGGCAACGGTGCGGCAGGCACCCCGGCAAGCGCTGGACCGCGTCCAGGTCAGGTACGTCGCGCGCGTTCCCTACATCACTCTTGTACTTAGGTTGGTGAAACAGAATCCTCACCCGTTGTCCCAGGTATACTCGTTCGTCCCTATTCCAGGCGCGCAGCAACACAAGCGTCCACGTCGTCGCTATGAAGAGATTGAGCGCATGTATAAATGTGGGTGGCAGGGATGCGAGAAAGCATATGGAACGTTGAATCATCTTAATGCGCACGTCACTATGCAGTCGCACGGTCAAAAGCGGACCCCCGAAGGTACGTTGGTTTTTCCTTGTTTGGGGTGATGCAGAGTCGCGTATTTGGTTAGTTTGTGGGAATCTTTTCAAAGCGCTGGTGCTGCATTCACTAGTCGTCATACACCACGAGCTCTATTACTGGCGTCGGCACTTGGACGCACCTCAGCCCCACGCTTAGTCTTGGCGGCTTCAAACAAGTTCAGCAACACGTGAATTTCAACTAACCTGTGCGGAACAGAATTCAAGGAGATTCGAAAAGAGTGGAAACAACGCAAGAAGGACGAAGACAATCAGCGCAAGGCTGAGGAAGAGCGTCAGCGTTCCCAGAATGGCGGAAGCGAGCCTCAGCCAAGCGACCCGAATCAGCCTCAAGGTCCCAACTACCCATCTGGTGGACGTCCTCAGCTACCTCCTATTGGATACGCGCCCGCAGGCGGCCAGGTCGGTCAACAAGGCTACCCGAGTGGTGTGGACCAGATGTACCAAGCTGGAAGCAATGGTCAGGTCTACTCTGGCTACCCGCACTCGCCCTACGGACAGGGTCAGCAAATGTAAGTAAGGGTACAACGAGAGAGGGAAGACCTTCCGTTGACGTCGGCTCAGTACTTAGCCCCCAATAGCGATGCTCTGGCGTAGACCTGCTCGCTTTGCTTCAAATTGTCCTTTTCCTCAATGCACCGTTTATGATACCCGGAACGGCACGGTCAACGAAAAAGCATAATAGGTGGGAGCGGAGGAAATGGGTTAATCTAGGTCGGCGGCAATCTGCATTTCAGCATTGCGGAGTCTAACTCTAAGGGCGGAGGGGGCTTTTTTTTTAATTGGCACGCAGGTGTTGGGCTTCGTCATGAGTTGAGTGGGCCAGCACGACCTTTACGAGTTTTCTTTTGTTCCTCTCCACTGCTCTCGGCGATTCGACACCTTGCATGCAACAAACATGCAGATCCTCCTTGTTAGTGTTGCATCCTCCACGCAGGGGCCGACGTGGAAGATGAATGGTTTTTTTTGAGCGTCAGAACCAGACCGTGTGGTTTCCTTTAATTCCCTTCCATCGAAGCGGACAATCCGGGACGAGAACCATTACTGCGGCTCGATCAGACGGCGGCACGACTGCTGGGGCTGGGGCCAGATTTGAATGGAGTGTATCTAATCATCCGGGCGGGGACGTCTTAGCATCAGATTGAAATAGCTAAAGTAGTGTCAAATGATTTTCCCAACTGCTGCGACCATTCGTCAACGGCCCTGGAAGAGCCAGCGAGTACACTATGTTCATTTACACGGAAACATTTGGAGGTGTTGACATTTTTATATCTTTCCCAGTAAGCCTTCCACCCCCACATACCAAGGGATCTAAAGCAAGACCTGCTTTGGCACCAGCTGCACGGTGCCGCAGAAGGCAGGCTACTGCATACTAGAATATTAGTAGGTGGTTTATGGAGACAGCAGATCAAATGACCCGACACATCGGTAGATACTAGTATAGTAGGAGAGTAGTGGCTGGGCCTTGCCTTTAGCTGCCGGCACGAAGGAAGTCGTCCCTGGTCGTCGGTAAGCTGTCTTTCCACCTCGTGGCAAATGGGACTAGTGTTCTACAAGATTACCTAGTACGGCGAAAAGGTGTGCTACGTTGTGACGCTGGTAGACCCGCAAGTTCTTATTCTTTCAGAGGCGGTGGTTTGATATTTGGAGCTGTACCATTTGGATACAGTACATCCACTTCACCAAAGACCTTTCATCGAGCCCCTATCCAATGCTCCAATGCAGAAACTGCCTGCAAAGATGCATTCGCACCATCGTTGTTGATATCTCGAAAGCTCGAGCCCCCTTGAAATATTCCCACCCACGCCTACCCTTCCTCTATCCTCGCCGATCCGCAACTTGGCTCCGACGAGGCTACGCTACAGAAGCCCTTCCATCTCATACCGACCACGACTCCTCTGCAAGCTCGGTTCCTCCCGCCCTTAAGCTAAGCGGTACACAATCGAAAGGCGGAATCTACGATGGAGACACCTTCAATCAGAAAGACCTAGAGAGAGAGCTGGTCTGGTTACGCGACCCTCTCAAGCTTGCAGCCAGGGTGGTTGCACTGCTTCGGCATGGAGACGATGATTACGATAAAGCGTTTGCCCTTGTCAGGCTGGCGAGCAAGAACATGGAATGCACGGTCAGCTGGAACCATCTGATTGATTATGATATGCACAAGGCCAGGGTCAGCGCTGCTGTGAAGACGTATAATGAGGTTCGTTCTGCAAACGACCACTGGGCAACGACCAAGAGCTGACGCATATGCTTGACAGATGAAGAAGCGAGCCCAGATGCCCGATGCTCATACATACACGACATTGTTTCGTGGCTTTGGCTGGCATACAAATTTCCCCCAGACTTTGACCAGAACTCTCTCCATCTACCACTCTATGTTCGCCGACAACGCTCCCGTGAGACCTTCTATAATACACACGAACGCCGTGTTGAATGTGTGTGCTCGGTGTAACGATATGGACGCTTTGTTCGGTGTCACTGCCAAGTTACCAGAGCGTGGAAAGGGGGCTCCGGATACTCTCACCTTCACTGTCATCCTCAACGGGATACGAGACAACCTACTGAAGAGCAAAGCAAGGACGAGAGCGCGTGACGTCTTGGAGGAAGAGGTGGCGCGGTCTGTACTGCAGGGCAGGAGAGTGTGGGAAGAGATTCGGGACCGCTGGCTGAACGGGGACCTCAAGCTCGACGAAGAGCTGGTGTGCGCATTGGGTCGCCTCCTGCTAGAAAGCAATGCCGAAGCCGACCACGACGACATCCTCTCCCTCCTCGAGCAAACCATGGCTATCCCCCGCCAGATACCGCCCCTGGGCGACCCAGCCCGCCGCGGCGCAATCCGGCAATCGAAGGCCCTTTCTTCCCTGCAACAAACAAACGACATTGCCAACGCCCCCCTCGACGCCCTCATCCC
>JAABUQ010006411.1_pt1 | contig 17864 bp, 14 predicted proteins | sample 5560001 | NCBI WGS metagenome assembly JAABUQ01 (sample SAMN10711888, study PRJNA513371) | rock metagenome | isolation source: Antarctica rocks | place: Antarctica: Victoria Land, Finger Mt nord | collected 2015-12-18
TGACCGAGGGCCACATCAACAAGCTGAAGCTGATCAAGCGGAGCATGTACGGTCGAGCCAACTTTGATCTGTTGCGGCGACGGGTGTTGCACGCCGCCTGAGCGCCAACCACCGGAAGTGGGCCAGAACCGATTTCTGATGAGGCAATGCGGCGTGTTGACAATCGTGCAACATAGACGTACGATGCGAGACAGAGTGATGAAAGCAACGATGATCGTTAACCGGCCAAATTCGAAGCGTCGTGGCACGCAGATTCAATCGGTGGCAAAGGCCATTGATATTCTGCGCTGCTTCGGGCATGAGCACCCTACGTTGAGCGTCACGGAGATCAGTCACCGATTGGATCTCCACAAGAGCACGGTGAGCCGCCTCCTCCGCACCCTGGAACAGGGCGGACTCGTGACCTGCGAGGAACGGACCGGCCATTATCGGCTAGGGTTGGGGTTGTTGGAGATGGCGGGCTTGGTCATGGAGGGCTCCAATCTTCGCACGCTGGCGCAACCGCACCTACGCGCACTCGCGGAGGCCTCCGGGGAGACCGCGAACCTCGCGGTCCTCGATCGGGAGAACGTGGTAAATATCGATCAGATCTTGAGTCCGCAGACGATCAAGCATGTGGGCTGGATCGGGCGGCGTAATCCCTTGCACTGCACGAGCGGCGGCCGCGTATTCCTCGCGTTTGGTCCCGAGGCGCGCGTTCGGCGAGTTCTTACCCAGGCGTTACCCGCGTATACTCCGGCAACGCTCACCGATCCCAGTCGGCTGGTCGAAGAATTGGCGCGGGTGCGACAGGATGGTTATGCAGTGGCCCGCGAGGAGTTTGAGACCGGTCTCACTGCCATTGCGGCGCCGATCCGCAATGGGCGCGATGAGGTCATCGCCACCTGCAGCGTCTCCGGTCCAAGTTTCCGCTTCTCAGCGGACGCGATACCCGTTCGGGTTAGGCAGGTTCTCCAAGCAGCGGCACGCATCTCACAAGAGGCGATGGTATCGGGCATTGCACATGTGGAGGGACGCTATGAAACGCGAGGGTGGAACCACGGCCAATCTCTCGGCGCGGCGGACACCGCATGACATGACGCGGCGGCGCGTGTTGCGCGCCCTGGCGGGTTCGGCGGCCGGTCTGGCCGTCGGGAGTCTCCTGAGTGCATGCGGCGGTGCCTCCGGGGCCACGAGCACGAATGCGTCCGGGAGCACGGGCGCGACCCCAGCGGCGGGAAGCAAGACGACCGCCGATACTGCGGTCGGCAATGCCCGCCCCGGCGGTACGCTGCGTTACGGCCTGAGCACGTACCCGCCGAACCTCGATCCCCTGGTAACGACTGGCTACGCGGCCGATACCGTCAAGCAACAGGTCTACAGCGCGCTGGTCCGGCCCAACGAAAAGTTGGAGATCATGCCCGAACTCGCGCTTTCGTGGGAACAGCCGGATGACAAGACGGTCGTCTTCAAACTGCGGCCCAACGTGAAGTGGCACGACGGCTCGCCCTTCAGCGCCGATGACGTCAAGTTCACGCTCGATCGCATTCTCGCCCCTGATAGCAAGGCCACCCGCCAATCCGACCTCATCACGATTGACAAGGTCGAGGTCGTGGACCCGGCGACCATTCGCATCGGCCTCAAACAGCCCGACGCGGCGCTCCTCGCCATCCTCGCCTCGCCGCAGTGCATGATCGTCTCGAAGAAGTTCGTCGAAGGCGGTGGCAATCTCAATAACACGATGGTCGGTACCGGCCCATTCAAGGTCGCGGATATCCAGCCCGGCGTCCAGATCAAGCTCGTGAAGAACCCCGATTTCTGGGAAGGTGGGCGGCCCTATCTGGACGGCATCACTTTCACGCCATACCCGGACGACACCGCTCGCGTCAACGCCCTAAAGACCGGCGGCGTGGACTTCATTGATTACGTGCCATACAAGGATCAGGGGCCGCTCCAGTCGAACAATCAGTTTCAGATCGGCAGCGACAAGGACATGACCTTCATGTGGCTGCATGTCCGGCTCGATAAGAAACCGCTCGATGATCCACGTGTACGCCAGGCGATTACGCTCGGGATCGACCGGGATGCGGTGGTGAAGACGGTCTTCTTCGGCCGTGGTGTGCCCATGACCGGCGGCGTCCTGCCGCCCGAATTCTTCGGTGGCGACCCCGCGTTGGATGGGCGCTACAAGCGGAATCTGGACAAGGCCAAGCAGTTGCTCACCGAGGCGGGCTATCCGAACGGCTTCGAGGTGAACCTGCTCTCCACGTCCACCTACGGCTTCCATAAGGGCACGGGCGAGGTCGTGCAATCGAGCTTGGCCCAGATGGGCATCAAGGCCAACCTGGAGTTGGTCGAATGGGCGACCGACGTGCAGCGGCGCAACGAGGGCCAGTTCGACCTCCTGGTGGACGGCGGCGGCTACGACTACGTGGACGCGGCCTCGCTGGCGGCGGACTTCCAGAGCCAGGCCATCTTCTCCAAAGCGGAGAAGTTCGCCGACCCGGAGGTTGATGATCTGTTCGCGAAGGGGCGCGCGACGCTGCAGCAGGACGCGCGCAAGCAAATCTACGACCAGATTGATAGCGCTCTGCTCGATAAACTTCCCTGGATCTATCTGTTGCGTCGGGAGCAAGCCGAAGCGATGGCGACGAAGGTGAAGGGATACGTCCATATTCCCGGCGGCAACCTCTCCGGTCTCAACCTGCGTCAGACATGGGTGGCGCAATGAGCGAGGGGCGGCGGCGAATCGGCGTTGACGCGGGTGGCACCTTCACAGATGTCTGCCTCTTCGAGGAGGAGACCGGCGCCATCCATGTGACCAAGGTGCCGAGCACCCCGGGCGATCCCTCCGAGGCGATTACCGAGGGGGTGCGCGAAATCCTCAATCGAGATGGCACTGCTGGCAATGGGAGTGGTGGTGCCGTCTCGTATTTCGCACACGGGAGCACCGTCGCGACGAATGCGCTGATCGAGGGCCGCGGTGTACCCACGGGGCTGATCACGACCGCGGGGTTCCGCGACTTGCTGGAACTGGGCCGTCAGCGCCGGCCGGATCTCTACGATCTCCAGGCCGATAAACCCGAGCCACTCGTGCGTCGGGATAAACGGTTGGAGGTACACGAGCGCGTCCATTACGACGGTCGCATCGGGCAGGCGCTGGACCCGGCGGAGGTGCGCGCGGCGGTGCGCCGCCTGCGGGAATCGGGCGTGCGCGCGGTGGCGATCTGCTTCCTCTATAGCTACCTCTATCCGGAACACGAAGCGATCGTTAAGCGGATCGTGACGGAGGAGTTTCCCGAGGCATACGTCAGCACTTCGCACGAAATCCTTCCCGAGTTCCGCGAGTACGAGCGCCTCAGCACCGTGGTGATCAACGCGTACCTCGGGCCGGTGATGGGCGCCTACCTCGCCCGACTTCGCCCGCACCTCGCCGAACTGGGCGTGCGAGTCCACCCCCATATCACGCAGAGCAACGGCGGCATCATCTCCTTCGAGACCGCGGAGCAGCACCCGGTGCGCACCGTCCTCTCCGGCCCGAGCACGGGCGTGGTTGGGGCCGCGTACGTCGCCCGCCTGGCGGGCGACGAGGACTTGATCACTTTCGATATGGGTGGGACGTCCACCGACGTCTCATTGATCGAGGGCGGCGTGCCGAAAACGACGGGCGAGATGGAGCTGCAGGGCTACCCAATCAAGACGCCGATGCTCGAAATCAACACCGTGGGCGCGGGCGGCGGTTCAATCGCCTGGATCGACAGCGGCGGCCACTTGAAAGTGGGGCCGCAGAGCGCGGGCGCGGTTCCCGGTCCCGTCTGCTACGGACTCGGCAACGAGCACCCGACGGTGACCGACGCGAATGTGACGCTGCGGGTGCTCAATCCCACCCATCTCCTCGGCGGCCGTATGCCGATCGACGCGGCCGCCGCGCGGCGCGCGATCGAGGGTCTGGCGGCGCGACTCCGCCTCGATCCCCTGGCGACGGCGCAGGGGATCATCAGCGTCGTCACCGCGAACATGGCCCGCACGATCCGGGTGATCTCCGTGCAGCGCGGCTACGACCCGCGCGACTTCACGCTCGTCGCCTTCGGTGGCGCAGGGCCGCTGCACGCGGCGCGGCTCGCGCGCGAACTGGAGATTCCCCGCGTCCTCGTGCCGGAGCGACCGGGCATGCTCTGCGCGCTCGGTCTGCTGGTGACGGATCTGCGCACCGACTACTCGCTCACGCGGATCCTGCCGGCGAGCGCCTCGGCGCTCGCCGCGATCAACGACACGTTTCGCGCCCTGGATGAGCGCGCGGGTGCCTGGTTCGCGCAGGAGGGGATCGCCCTCGAACGGCGGCGGTCCCGGCGTTCGATTGACATGCGCTACGTTGGACAGAACTACGAACTCGCCGTCGCCGCGCCGGATGGCGCGATCACGGCGGCCGAACTCGATGTGCTGCGCGCGGGCTTCGGCCGCGCGCACGAGCAGATGTATGGGTACAACGCGGCGGAGGAGCCGGTGCAGATGGTCACCTTCCGGCTAGAGGCGATCGGGGTGGCACCGAAGGCAGAGTTGCGCGCGAGCGGCGACGCGGGACTCGACGCGAGCGGCGCGCGCATTGGCGAGCGCAATGTCTATCTTCCGGAGGGCGGCGGCTTCGTCCCCTGCCCGCTGTACGATCGCGGGCGGCTGGCGAGCGGGAATGTGGTCGCGGGCCCCGCCGTCATTGACCAGATGGATTCCACGACTCTGATCCTTCCCGGCCAGCACGCCCGGGTTGATCCCTATCGCAACCTGATCATCGAGACGCTTCCGAGTTGATTGGCCCGGGATCGCTCGCAGTCCAATGGAGCGGTGAGCATGCAGACTGAGGCTCAAGCAGGGCAGGTAACGACCGAGCAGACCGTGTCGCTCGATCCGATCACGGTCGAGGTGATCAGCAACGCCGTCTCCTCCATTGTGGAGGAGATGGGGGAGACGCTCATCAAGGCCTCCTATTCGACGAACATCAAGGAGCGCCGCGACTGTTCGACCGCGTTGTTCGACGCCCGCGGGCAGACCCTCGCGCAGGCCGAACACATCCCCATCCACCTCGGCTCCCTCATGGGCATCGTCCAGGAAGTGTTGCGCCGCTATCCGCTGAGCGAGATCCGGGAAGGCGACTCATTCACCGGTAATGACGCCTATACCGGTGGGGGCACACATCTCCCCGATATCGTCATCGCCACGCCGATCTTCTATGAGGGCGAACTGGTTGCCTGGGCCACCAACCTCGCGCACCACGCCGATTTCGTAGACCGCGGCCATGCCCATATCTATCAGGAGGGGCTGCGCATCCCGCCGGTGCGCCTCCACCGGCGCGGCGAGTTGCAACAGGACATCATCGAGATCATCCTGCTCAACTGCCAGGTGCCTCACGAGCGGCTTGGTGATCTCCGCGCTCAGATCGCCGCCAACCGGCTCGGTGTCCAGCGCTTCCAGGCGCTCTGTGCCAAATATGGGCGCACCATCCTGCTCGCGGCATGCGACGCCCTCCTGGACTACGCGGAGCGTCAGATGCGAGCCGGAATCGCCTCCATCCCGGACGGCATCTACACCTTCGAGGACCGCTTCGACACGGAGGAGTTGGACGAGGAGCTCCGCTTCCAGGTGCGGATCGAGGTGCGCGGCGACGAGATGTGGCTGGATTTCTCGGGCAATCCGTTGCAAGTACGCGCGGGCCTGAACATGGTCTGGACGGCGCTCCTGGCCACCGTCTACTATGCGGTGAAGACGATCGCCGATCCGCGGATTCTGCCGAATGCTGGCCTCTATCGGCCGATCCATGTCACCGCACCGTCCGGCGGCATCCTGAATGCCGCCTCTCCCGCCGCCGTGAATAGCCGGACGCAGACCTGCCAGCGGGTCGTTGATCTCATCCACGGCGCGCTGGCGCCGGCCATCCCGGACCGGATCATCGCCGCCTGTAACGGCGCCAACGTCTCCAGTACCTTCAGCGGCATCAACCCGCGTACGGGCGGGTATTACGTCTATCTGGAGACGATCGGCGGGGGCTTCGGCGCCCGCGCAACGAAAGACGGGCTGGACGGGGTGCAGGTACATGTCACCAATACCAGCAACCTGCCCGTTGAATGCCTCGAAGCCGAACACCCGCTCGTGCTCGAACGGTACGAACTCGTGGACGATTCCGGCGGCGCCGGGAAGTGGCGCGGCGGGATGGGCATCCATCGCCGGGTCCGCGTGGATGGCCACGAGGCCGCCTTCCGCGTCGGTAGCACGCGCCGGTTGTCAGCGCCGTGGGGACTGTTCGGCGGCGTGGAGGGCGGCAAGGGGCGCACGGAACTCAGCGAGGGCGCGGCGCCGCTGACGCGGGGCAGTGGCTTCCTCCAAGCGGGACAGACCGTTTCGATCATCACGCCCGGCGCCGGTGGCTATGGACCGCCCCGCGAGCGCGACCGCGATCTGGTCCGGCGTGACCTGCGCGAGGGGAAGATCTCTGCCCGCGTCGCGCGGGAAGTCTACGGCCTGGAGGAGTAACGGTGGCGAAGGCGCGCGGGCGTCGGGAGTGAGGCATCATGCTCCGCTATGTTTCGATCCGATTCGTCGCCGCGCTCCTGTTGGCATGGGCGGTGGCGACTGTCGTCTTCCTCTTCGTTCGCCTCATCCCCGGCGATCCGGCGGCACTGATCGCCGGGGATCGAGCGACGCCCCAACAGGTGCAGGCGGTCCGCCGGAGCATGGGGCTGAGCGATCCGTTGCCCGTGCAGTACGTCCGGTGGTTCGGCGGCTTGTGCCGCGGCGACCTCGGCATCTCGCTGGTAAGCGATCGTCCGGTCAGCCAGGATCTCGTTGCGCAACTCCCGCGCACGCTAGAACTGATCCTCGCGGCGCTCGTCCTCTCCGTGCTGGCCGGGGTGCCCCTCGGCGTGCTCGCTGCCATCCGCCGGGACCGTCCCGCCGACCTGGTCAGCGGTATCCTGGCCCTCCTCGGGCTCTCACTCCCCAACTTTGTTGTCGCCACGCTGCTGGTGCTGATCGTGAGCGTCCGGTTCCGCCTCTTGCCTTCCTCGGGGTACGTGCCCTTTCTGCAGCATCCCATCCAGCATTTGCGGCTCCTGCTGTTACCCAGCATCTCGCTCGCGGTGGCGCTGACGGGCGTGGTGATGCGGATGACGCGCTCCTCCCTGCTGGAAGTGGTCTCCCAGGACTACGTGCGCACGGCGCGCGCGAAGGGGCTGCGCGAGATCACCGTGCTCTTCAGCCACGCGCTGCGTAACTCCCTCATCCCGGTGATCACGATCCTCGGCGTGGAACTCGGCTCGCTGCTGGGTGGCACGGTGGTGATCGAGTACATCTTCAGTTGGCCGGGACTCAGCAGCCTTCTCTTTCGCGGCATTTCCCAGCGGGATTACCCCCTGGTGCAGGGAGTCGTGTTGCTCATTGCCGCCGTCTTCATCCTCACCAATCTCCTCGTTGATACGCTCAACGCCCTGCTCGACCCACGCATTCGGTACGCGTAGTTTATGCACCATAAGGGATTGCCGTGATGAGTCAGAAGAGCGACGTACTACCTGCGGATGCCGCCGTACCAGCCTCCCTACGGGAGGGTACGAAGCGGGCCGCACCGTCACTGCTCTCCGTCGCGTGGCAGAACGGCCGCGTGCGCGTCGGGGCGCTAATTATCCTCGTGCTCATCGCCATGGCGCTCCTTGCGGGCGTGATCGCGCCGCAGGACCCGTTGCAGATCCACGCGGATGCTGCCTTTACGGCGCCCGGTCGCGGCGGGTATCTCCTCGGCAGCGACGAGTACGGGCGCGACGTGCTCAGCCGCCTGTTCTACGGCGCGCGCATCTCCCTGCGCGTGGCGATCGCGTCGGTGGTGATCGCGGCGAGCGGCGGCATTCTCCTCGGGCTGCTTGCGGGCTATTACGGCGGCTGGGTGGACGTGGCGATCATGCGCGCGACCGATGTCATGCTCGCCTTCCCGCCCATCCTCCTCGCGATCGCGGTGCTGGCCTTCCTCGGCAACAGCCAGACGAACCTGATCCTGACCATCGGTATCCTCTACATGTCGCGCTTCGTGCGCGTCGTCTACAGCGCGGTCAATGGCGTCAAGCACCACGAGTATGTCGCCTCGGCCCGGCTCGTCGGTGCCTCTGATGGCCGGATCATCCGCACCGCCATCCTCCCGAACGTGCTCGCGCCCATTCTCGTGCAGGTCTCGTTGTCTCTCGGATTTGCCATCCTCCTCGAGGCTGGCCTCAGCTTTCTCGGCCTCGGCGCGCCGCCGCCGACGCCGAGTTGGGGAGTAATGCTCGCCAGCGGTCGCGACTACATGGACACGGCGCCGACGCTGGTGGTCTGGCCCTCTCTCGCGGTCGCACTGGCGGTGATCGCGTTCAACTTCTTGGGCGACGGCTTGCGCGATGCGCTCGACCCGCGGTTGTGGCGCGCGTGATAGGAGTAATCACAGCGGTGTAAGGGAAGCGGTAATACAGCGCGACGATGGGCGATCATTGCCCGTCGTGTACCGGCGGTTCGCGCGTGGTTCGTTGGTCCAACCACGGTTCACATACGGAAAGAGTTATCTGGGATGAGCATGAAGGCGAGGAGAGCCATGGACAGTACCGATGTCGTCATCATTGGCGGGGGGATCAGCGGCACGGCTGCGGCGTACCAACTCGCGCGGGCTGGCGTACGAGTGACGCTCATCGAGAAGGGGGCGCTGGCGAGCATGGCCTCCGGCTGGACGCTCGCCGGGGTGCGCCAATCCGGCCGGCACCCGGCGGAACTGCCCCTCGCCCAAGCGGCCGTGCGGCGCTGGATGACGCTCGACGCGGAACTGGACGCGGAGACCGAGTACCGGCAGGAGGGCAACCTGCGCTTGGCGCGGACACCGGATGAGGTGCCGGTCATCGCGGCGATGGTACGCGAGCAGCGAGCGCGTGGGCTCGATCTCACGTTCCTGCCGGACAACGCCGCCGTCCGCGCTGTCGCGCCCGCCATTGCGGAGACGGTCCTCGCCGCCAGCTTCTGTCCGACGGACGGCCACGCTAATCCCACACGGACGGTCCGCGCATTCGCCGCGGCGGCCGAGCGGCACGGCGCGACGATCCTCACCGAGACGGAGGTGACGGGGATCGACGCGGCGGGCGGCGTCGTGCATGGCGTCGAAACGACGCGCGGCCCAATCGCAGCGGACATCGTCATCAACGTCGCGGGCGTTCACGCGGATCGCGTCTGCCGGATGATTGGCCTCGATCTGCCAATAACGACGACACATGTCGCCGCGATCCAGACAGTCCCCGGGCCGCCGCTTCTGACACCGGTTATCGGTGTGGCGAACGCCGACTTCGCCGGGCGGCAGGAAGTGAGCGGCGCGTTCCGCATGACGGGCGGGGCGGGACCGTGGCAATGGCCACCCGGGCCGCTCGCCGCGGAGGATGTCCAGCCACCGATTAGCGCGGTTGCTCCAGTGCTTGAGCGTGGATGTGCGATACTGCCCGCACTGCGAGAGACGCGCATCGCCCGGATATGGGGCGGCCTGCTCGACATGACGCCGGACGGGCTGCCGGTGATCGAAGTGACGCCCGTGAGGGGCTTCATCGTCGCGGCGGGGTTCTCCGGCCACGGCTTCTGCCTCGGGCCAGTCACGGGAGAGATCCTATGCGAACTGGCGACGCGTGGCGCGGCATCACTGCCGCTGGAGCCATTCCGGCTCGCACGCCTCGCGGGCATGCAGGCGCGGATAGCGCCGACGCTCCACGGTTGAGGCATGACCGTTTGGTGTATGGGAAGGATGAGAAGATGAGCGAGCACCAGCGAGTGACACGGCGGTCATTGCTGCGCTGGGCGAGCGCGGCGGGCGCGACAGCGGCGGCGGGGAGCCAGCGCGCCAGATCGGCGGCGTCGCGGGTGGTGGCCGTGCGGAACCCCAATGCTTGGCGGACCTGTGCCCGGTGGAACTCAATCGTGCGACTGTCCCAGTCATACTGCGCATATAGCGCTCGGGCGGCAGATCGAGTTGCCGCGCCACATGGACGATGGCGGCAGTCGGGACATCGCGCTTGTGCGGGGGAAGCGTCCCTCGTGTTGGAAGTATTTGAGCAGGAGCGCGAAGCCAAGGCGCGTGGCCGGGGCGCGGTTGGCCAACAAGGCCCGCTCGTCGGGTGAGAGGGTCCAATGTTCCGCGAGGTCGTCCGCCGTCCACTGCCGCTTCATCCGCTGCCACCTCCCCGTCGGTTTGCCTGTGCGGGTGGATCAGCAAGTGCCGAGAAAGAGGAGAGGAGGAACTTTCTCCGGTCGCTGGAGTATACGTACAGACCATGGACGCGGCAAGAACGCAGCGAAATGGTCGAAGTGCCAATACCAGCGGGGAAGTCGGCACTTCAAGCGGATGGAGGCGTCGCTACTTTGCCCTTGGTAGCACGTTCTCTAGCCCAAGGCCCTGTCAGCGAGAGCAGGACAAAACGGGGGCGAGACGCTGTGCTGACCCCGTCCGTCCGTTGGTGCGCTTGACCACACGAAGCATCCTCACGGTTTCACCAGTCTCTCCCCGATAAGATTTGTTATCATGGAGAAAGTAACGACCGCGCACTGACACCACCGGGCTAGAGGGCGGCATGACCACGATGGCGCGCCGCGATTATCGGGGACACGGAGGCCTTCGTGCGTCTTGACGAACTGGTCGCCGCCTTTCTCATGGCCAAACAGCAGACCTTGCGCGGCAACACCCGGCGCGCCTATCGCGCTGATTTGCAGCTGTTCGCGCGTCAGTTTCCTCACCTCGACGCGACCGCAGTGACTGCCGATCACCTCCGCACCTTCCTCAGCACCGCCGCCGATCGCACCCCGGCCACCCTCGCCCGGCGCCGCTCCGCACTCCGCTCCTGCTTTTCGTGGGCGCAGCGCACCGGTCTCCTCCCAGCCGATCCAACCGGTTTGCTTGACGCGATCATGCTCCCACAGCGCACCCCGCGCCCCCTGAGCACGGATCAAGTGGCAGCGCTCCTCGCCGTCATCCCCGCCACGCATGCGCGCAACCGGTTGCTCTTTACCCTCCTCGCGGAGACCGGGATCCGCGTCGGCGAGGCGCTGGCGCTGCACATCGGCGACGTCCGCCTCAACGACATGGATGGTGGCTATCTGCGCGTCGTCGGCAAGGGAAACCGCGAGCGAATCGTGCCGCTGATCGATGCGCCCCGCAGCGTCCGCCTGCTGCGCTCCTTCCTCGGCAAGCAGCACGCGATTGGTCCGCTCTTTCATGGCGAGGTCGCCAAGGGTGGCTCGTACAGCGCCCCGCTCGATTACAGCACCGTCTGCTACCATTTCGCGCGCTATCTGACGCTTGCCCGCCAGCGCGAGCCGGGAGCCTTCGCCACCGATCCTGCTCCCGTGACGATCCACCGCCTGCGCCACACCTACGCGACCGAGCGGCTGCGCGCCGGGGTCAGCCTCGCCGCAATCCGCAAACGGCTGGGACATCAGAACCTGCAAACGACCTTGCGCTACGCCGATCTCGATCTCGAGGCGGTCAAGCGGGAACTGGTCGCGGCACGCCGCCGCCAACAGGAAGCGTGATACGGTGAACGGGGATGGACGCCTGGCAGCGGCGGTCTCTCAACTACGGGTGACGGTGCGGGAGATCAGCCCCATGATCTGGCGTCGCCTGCTGTTCCGGGACGACCGCACGCTCGCGGATCTGCATTACACGCTGCAGATCGCCATGGGCTGGAGCGACGTGCATTTGCATCGCTTCACCGTGCATGGGCGCACGTACGGCATTCCCCAAATCGGCGGCATCGGGTACACCAAGAACGCGCACGACGTTCAACTTGCCGATCTGCATCTGCGCCCGCGCGAGCGCTTCACCTATGCGTACGACTTCGGTGATGGATGGATGCTTGATCTCCGTCTCGAACAGCGGGTGCCGCTCGACGCGCGGCAAACGTATCCGCAGTGCATCGGCGGCGCACGGGCTGGACCGCCCGAGGACTGTGGCGGGGCGTGGGCCTTCATGGCCTTGCGGCAGCAGTACACGCCGATCGCGATCATCGAGCGACTTGTCGAACTGCTCGAAAGGGGTACGGAGGATGAGCGCGACGAGGCGCGCGCGGAACTGGCGCAGCTGGGCTATTGGCTGGGGAGTGAGCGCATCGATCGGCGGGCGATCAATCGCCGCCTGCGGTTGTATGTGACCGGTGGCGCGTGGTGGGAAGAGGGCGAAGAGGAGGGGTGCCGTGAAGATGCGGGTTCACATCGTGATTGAAGCCGAGGTTGGTACGCCGGAGATTGTCGCGGAGGTCGTGTGCATTGAGCGCGGCGCGCTGCAACCGGAGACGCTCGGGTTGACGCTGGCCGAGGCGAAGGAGTTACTCGCGGGTATGCAGCAGGTGCTGGTTCCCCAGCAGGTCGCGGAGTACGTCGCGCACCAGCGGGACTGTCCTGACTGTGGACGGACCCGTGCCACCAAGGGCCATCATGCGATCGTCATTCGCTCGCTCTTCGGGCGGCTGCATGTGAGCAGCCCGCGCTTCTACACCTGTCCGTGCCAGCCCCATACGACGGCGAGTGTCAGCCCGGTGGCGGCACGCCTCCCAGAGCGGACGACGCCCGAGTTGCGCTATCTGGCGGTGAAGGCGGCCGCACTGGAGTCTTATGAACGCGCCGTCGATTGGTTGGAGGAGGTGTTACCGATCGGGGGCCAACTCAGCACCACCGCCGTGCGGCGGCATGTGACTGCCGTCGCAGAACGCCTTGACGACGAACTGCGTGAGGTGGAACCGACCATCGTGGGCTGTCCGGCCGACTGGGAACGCTTGCCAGACCCTGATGGGCCGCTGACGGTCGGCTTGGACGGCGGCTATGTGCCCGCGCGGCGGGGTGAGTGTCGGCAAGCGACTGCGTTCGAGGCGATTGTCGGCAAGAGTGTCACGGCCGAGGGAGCGACAACCTGTTTCGGGTTTGTGCGGAGCGACGACGCACAGCCGCGTCAACGGTTGGTCGCCGTCCTGCAGGCGCACGGGATGCAGATGAATCAGCAGATCACCTTCCTCTCCGACGGGGGCGACACTGTGCGGGACTTGCCTTTGTATCTGAACCCGCAGGCGGAGCACATCCTGGACTGGTTTCACATCACGATGCGCCTGACCGTGATGGGGCAGATGGCCAAGGGCGTCCGGTCGCGCGATGACCCGGCGCTGGCGACCACGTTGCACGAAACGCTCGAACGGCTCAAGTGGTACCTCTGGCACGGCAACGTCTTCCGGACGCTGCAACTGACCGATGAGCTCGCGGATGACGTGGAGATCGTGGAGGGCAGTGCTGAGGCGCGCAAGCTCCTGAAGGCGGTACGGGAGTTCGACACCTACATCGGGGTCAATCGGGCATTCATCCCGAACTACGGCGAGCGGTACCGATATGGCGAGACGATCTCGACGGCGTTTGTCGAATCAACGGTGAATCAGGTGATGAGCAAACGGATGGCGAAGAAGCAACAGATGCGGTGGACGCGGCGCGGCGCACACCGGCTGTTGCAGGTGCGGACGCGGGTACTGGATGGCGCACTGCGTGGGGTGTTTCATCGCTGGTATCCGGCGATGGCCTCAGAAGATCGCGACGTTCAGCAGGCAGCGTAGCCCCCGTTTTGTCCTGGTCTCGTCAAGTAATCAAGCAGCCATTCGCTCGGTGGATGGGGTGCGGGCAATGACATGCAGATTATGCACGACCGCTGTGCGCCGCAGGTCGAACAGGTTCTTGCGCTCACCCCGGTAGCGCGCACGTTTTCCTTGCCACTGCCCGATCTGCGCCAGCGTGTGCTCTACCGCCACTCGCTCCCGCAGTTGCGCCCGTCCTTCCACGGTTTGTTGGTGTGCGCGTAACTGCGCGAGCAGTTGCTCGTCGGGATGGATCGTCACGCTGCGTCCGTGGCTGCTCGTCGTGCAACGCGGGCGCAACGGGCACGCCGCACAGAGCGCAGCGGGGAAATGGACCGTGCCGCCGGGGGTAAAGCCGCGTACCTCACCGGCCGGGCAGCGCATCTGGTGCGTTGCCCAGTCCAACACAAACGCCGTTTTCGGAAAACGTGCACCATTATGGATCGTCCATGCCTTGCAGTAGATCGCCAATCCCTCCGGACGCTGCTGCACCAAGCCGCTGCTCAAGTAGCCCCGGTCGATATGGATCTCCGTCAGCAGCATCGCTTGCCGCGCGCGATCGGCGAGCACCGCGTCCGTCACCGCTGCTTCCGGCCGATTGGCGGGCGTCACCCCGACGGCCCGGACCAGCCCGCTGGCCAAGTCGTGGAGGACCTGCCGTTTGTAGCCGTTGAACAAAGGGGTTTTACTCTTCCTGCCGTGCCGCATCTGCGGGTCTTCGATCGAAATCAGCCGCTCCTTGCTCACCCCACGGCGCAAGGCGGGTGTGCCGTCCGCCGCACACTCCACGTCCTGCACACAGACGCGGGTGGCACAGGCCAGACGCGCGGCAATCATCGGGGCGGGTGACGTGCCATCCAGCCATGCCTCGACGGCATTGAGCGCCGCCAAGACCTCGGTGCGTGCGCAGACCCGCGCCTGCGGATCGTCCCAATCGAGGTCCAACGCCGCTTTCAGGCTCGTGGCGGCCACGATCTCCGCCCCAGCCTCCGCCGCCACTGTCGCCAGCTCCCGCCCCTGCTGGCGAGCGATCACGCGCAACGCCTTCCGCAGCGCATGCCCGATCAAGGTATCGGGATCTTCTCCCCTACCCGCGCCCCACAGCGGGCTCGCGTCGAGCGCGGCGCGCAAGCCCCGGCTACCGAACAGGCCGCTCGTCGCCGCCATCTCCACCGTCCGCTCAATCAAGCGCCGGTCGAGATCGCGGGCAATCAACGCCTGACGGAAGGCGACCAGCGTCCCGTTACTGAACGGCGGGGTGGTCGCATCCAGGCAGTCGAGTACGATCTGCCAGCGCCGATCCATCGTCGTCAGTTCAATCGCCGCATCGTCGGAAACGCCGGTATAGGCTTGGAGGATCGTGGCGAGGGCGAGTTGGGCGGGTGGCACGGGCGGCTGACCGCGCCGACTGTCGCGGTAGAGCAAGGCCAGTTCGGCTTGAAAGGCGTCGGTGAAGAGTACATGCCGCTGTTGCCGTAGGAAGATAAAGAGCCATGCGTGTTTGCTTCGCATCAGCACGGCCTGCTCTGCGGGCGAGGGAAGCACGCGGGGATGCCACGAGGCGGGACGCATGGATTTGCTCCTTGGTTGCTTCACTATCAGGAAGCAACCATCCCATGCATCCCGCTCTGGCGTCAACGATTACTTGACCGGCTCTCTAGCCCAAGGCCCTGTCAGCATGTGCAGCGATCCCGGCGAATCGTCGAGGAGCTGGTCGAATCAACTGGTGAAACGCCTGACAATCGCCCGGCGTCCCGGCAAGACTCCGTGCCCGCATCTCATCGGGCTGCGGCCAGCACTGAACGTCGCCCATGAATGAGGTGGGCGACTACTGGCGCGACTGGTTGCGATGCTAACAATCACGCCAAGGGCCGAAATCGCCTGCTTTTCGTCCATGCTATATTGAAAGGAATATACCGTTGATGGAGCAGTCACCGTCGATCCCACGCGCGACCACAGCCCTCATCCTGAATGATATGATCAACTCGAATCTGCGCAGCAGCGATGAAATACACAATCAACTCATCGCCGAGAGTGGTCTGATCGCGACCACGGCGCGCTGCGTTGCGGCACTTCGTGAGCGAGGGATCCCGATCGTGTGGATCCGCGTGGAGCGCCGCGCCGATCGTCGGGACGTAGTTGACACGCTCACCGATGTCTTTCTCGCTGGCGGTTGCCGGCCGCGCTCCGCAGTCACCCGGGGCACGTATGAGGCGGCCAACGTCGATGAGTTGCCCGTGCAGATCGAAGACCACGTCGTCCTCAAACCGCGCTTCAATCCGTTTATCGGCACTGATCTTGATCTCTACCAGCGGTCGCGCGGTATCAGCACCATCCTGCTCGGCGGCTATTCGACGAATGTGGGCGTGGAGAGCTGCGCGCGAACCGCACGCGACCTGAACTACGATGTGGTCATACTGAGCGACTGCTGCTTCAACGTAGAACGCGATCTCCATGAATGGTCCTTGGCGAGGATCCTGCCGCTCTTCGCCCGTGTGATCACTTCCCAGCAGGCAATTAGCCTTCTGCACTAAAGAATAAGCCCTTGCTCCCGACAGCTCACCGCAGAGGTAGTCGGCGGTGCGGCATGATTCCGGCGGGGTGGCGCGTTGGGTCGGGTGTCGTCTGCGTAGCATCTTGGCCGCCTATCTGCCGTAGCAAGGGGCCAGTCTGATCGAAGTCGCCATGGATCGCAGAGAACGAGATCATCACGGCCAAGCAGATGCTCTTCCCGCCTGATGTGTCGCGGAACTACAGTGCGCGGGCGGACTTCGCACTCGTGAGGTCCTTGTCACCAAAGGCCTCGTGCTTCCAAGAGTCATCCCGCCAACACCTTTGCCGCTGGCGGCGTGGCGATGAAGCGCTCGACCGCTCCCGGATCGAAAGCCGCGATGCGCGCGAGGCTGAGACCGGCCAGTTCGGGCGCCGGTTTCCCCGCGAGCAGATCAGCGACCGTCCGTCCGACGGCCGGCGAGATCGCGAACCCGTGTCCCGAGAAGCCGACCGCCACCATCAGGCTATCAATCCCGGGCGCTGGCCCGATGAAGGGGAGACCATCAAAGCTCTCGGCCTCGAGGCCGCACCACTTACGCGCCACGCGCTCCGCGCCAACTGCCGGCAGGAGTCCCGCCGCTGCTGCCCAGTTCCCCTCCTCACTTTCCGGCCGCATCGTGTATCCACGACGGTCGGCGGTCGGGTCGCCGAGCCAGCCGCCACCGAGGAAGAATTCCCCGGTCGGCAGTTGCTTGAGAGAAAGCGCGCGGCTCACCGCACTGAGGACTGGTTTCAGGGTACCAACGGCGCCAGGAGTCGAGAGGAGCATCTGCAAGGCACGGGTCCGGATCGGCAGCCGGAGTCCGATCGTCGCGGCGATTTCGTCGCTCCACGCACCCGCCGCAAGGACGACTGCGTCCGCCTCGATCTTCCCCTCCGTCGTTTGCACACCGACAACGCGGCCGCCACGCAGCACGAGGCCGGTCGTCTGCACGCCATTGCGATAGACCGCGCCGTGCCGCTGCGCCGCCCGCGCAAAGGCGCGGGTCGTCAGAGGCGGGGTGGCGTGACCGTCGCTCGGCGACCAGCACGCTGCCGTGACGCGATCGTTAAGCCCCGGGACAAGCGCCAGGGCCTCAGCGCGATCGACGAGCCGGATGTCATCGAGCCCGTTCGCCTGCTGCCTCCTGGTGAACGCGGCGACCGCCTCCGCCTCCGCATCGCTCTCCGCCACCCGGAGCATCCCGTCCCGATGGTAGTTAAGGTCGGCGTCGAGTTCCTCCTGCAGCGTCTTCCATCGCTCAAGCGCCTCGATCGCGAGCGGCACCTCCGCCGGATCCCTCCCCATCCGGCGCACACCGCCCGCGCTCGCCCACGATGCCGCAGGCTCAACTCCTGGCTCGGCGCGCTCGACGACCATCACGCGCCGCCCTTGCCGGGCCGCATGGTAGGCAATCGAGCCCCCCGTGACGCCACTGCCGATCACCAGTATTTCGACGTTTTCAACACGCATCCGGTCTCCCCTTTCCAATGGCCGATACGACGAACGTGTGACTCAACCACTCACCATAGTGCTGTCCGTTCAGGAGCGAAGCCGCGGATCAAGTGCGTCCCGCAGGCCATCGCCGACGAGGTTGAACCCGAAGACGACGAGGATGATGGCGACCCCCGGCGCAATCGCGACATGCGGCGCGCTTGTGAGGTATTGCCGTCCGGTACTGAGCATCGCCCCCCACTCCGCGGAAGGGGGTT